>WNFY01002654.1_pt1 | contig 16904 bp, 7 predicted proteins | sample 5400091 | NCBI WGS metagenome assembly WNFY01 (sample SAMN13153364, study PRJNA577476) | soil metagenome | isolation source: 60 cm soil or saprolite under grassland replicate 1 | place: USA:California | collected 2016-06-15
CTGCTAAGAATAGAGTAAATGACCGATATTGTGAATCGGTTGTAGGCAAACAAACGGGATATATCGTAGAAGTGAGGAATAGGAAAGATAATGGCAGACGTTGTCAAACTTCTTTATCCAATCTATTTGGACGTTCCAATGATTGTAAGTTTTGTAGCAGCTACCGAAGGTGGATACGCTCTAGAAAACGCGGTAAAACGAACTCAGGCGACTACTGAAGATACAAAGGGCGAGATAGCGGGCGAGGTAGGATTGTCTGGTCTCCTTTCGAATTTAGTGAAAGCAGATGTGAAAAGCTCGGCCAATCTTGAGGATCAACTGGTTCAATCTCATGAAAGCCAGATCATTCTCAAGCATACCGAAGCATCTCTTTTCATGGGGCTTAGAAATAAGTTATATAGTCAAGGTCGAATCATCTCCCTTGATGATTGTGAACAAAGCCAATGGGATGCATTACAGCTTTCTCCATTTTCGGACTTGGTAGAACTATCTGGTTATATCAGTCGTAGCCCTATTAATGAGATAGCCAGACTCGGGGAACGCTTTTTGTCATTTGGATTCGGGCAGCAAAAAGCCGCGTTTAGCTCTGCTGCAAACATTTCTAACCAAGATCAGCAGGCTCAAACTGTTGCCATTATTCAAGCACTTCGTAATGATTTAGAAGCTTCTCCTTTATCTGATGTGCTTCTGAGCCATGAGGGGAAATGGAGAAAAGACGCAATACTCGATCTTTCTACAAAGATATTACCTGTTATAGAGCAAGATCGACTTCTTTGCGGACGCGTCGTTGTCCTTGGCAAGGTCACGCGTGTCCTAAAACAACAAGAGACTATTAATCTCTGTCGCCGTTCGATATTCGGCTATACAGCACAGAAAATTTTAACAGAGATGATATCTTCATTTGAGAATACGCCAGGGATAAACATTAAATTAGCTCCATATGAGGTTAAATATCCTGCTGTTGAAATTATACCGATGGCTATATATGCCTAAGAGGTATTTAGCCAAATGGAGGAGCGCGTATGACACTCAAGGAGCAAGTGATTTCCGCGGCAGAGACATTGCTTGCGGCGAACCCGACAGGATTAACAGGGGAAGCTCTTACCAGTCTGGTTGCCAGGCAGGTAAAACGCCAGATCCCGCTCGCCCAGGTGACTGCTGTTTTACGTGAACAGCCTCAGCGTTTTGTCGAGAGTGACGGTGGACGCTGGCAATTGCGTCCGCATGAGGCATTGCTTCTTCCTGATGATCCTACTGCATCTTCTTCGCCAGCAACCTCATCCTCACGGGCCTTCAGGCGAGGCTGCTATGTGGTCTTCGACCTCGAAGCAACACGTCAGGATGCCTACTCACCAGCCACCGAGATTATCCAGATCGCAGCCCAACGTTGGATTGATGGGGCCCCACAGACTCCCTGGGCAAGTTTTGCCCGTCCAAGCGTCCCCATCCCGGAGTATATCATCCAACTTACGCAGATTACGACGGATGAAGTACGAGATGCCCCCACTATTGCTGAAGTTCTACAGGATTTCTTCGCGTATGTTGGCGATCTTCCACTCATTGCCCATAATGGTGCAAGTTATGATGGACCCTTGCTCAAAGCGACCTGTGATCGACTCGGCCTACCACTTCCTCCAACGTTTCGTGTGCTCGATACACTGCCATTGGCACGTGTCCTGCTTCCCTGCGCGGATTCGCACCGTGTTGGCTCGCTTGCTGAGTACTACGGTTGTGCACGAGCAGATGCTCATCGCGCAGATGCTGATGTTGAGATGCTTGGGGGAATTGTGCTTGGCCTGGAGCATGAATTTCAACAGGGGCCGAGCGGAGCCGCCGTCTATGAACTCTTGCGTCGCGCTGGCGATCCCTGGGCAGAACTCCTGACTCCGCCCATAACTCCTGCGCTTGTGCCAGAGATCGTGGCCACCTTTGGTGCCAATCGTGCACCGCTGCTGCCTGAACGCCTCCCTGCAACAATCGCGCCAGTCAACGCCGTGGTTGTTGAGTCCACGTTTGCACAGGCTGAAGCGCTAGGACGTACCAGGCGCGATGCGCAACTTGAAATGTCACAATTGGCAGCGGAAACCCTTCGTACAGGAGGCTATGCCGTCATCCAGGCAGGCACCGGGACTGGGAAGGCTCTTGACGTGGAAACACCTATTCCAACTATTAATGGATGGAAGCAAATGGGTGATTTGGCAATAGGCGATGTTGTGTTTGACGAACAAGGTCAACCCTCAAATGTTACAGCAGTGTTCGATATCATGTATAATCGTCCTTGTTATGAAGTCGTGTTTTCCGATGGGTCATCATTGATAGCTGATGCTGAACATGAGTGGGTAACATATACCGCGACAGATCGCGCCTGGAATAGGCGACCCCCAAGATCGGATGTCTACACAGCAAAGCGGTTTGTGACATATGAAATACTCGCCTCCTTAGAGAATCTTATTACTTTATCGCAAGACGATGAATACATGTCCCTATCTAAAGTTGCTTCTCTTACAGGATGCAGTTACGGAGCAATTTTCCGTTCATCTCGTACCATAACATATATTGGCAGTCATCCCGCACTTTATGAGCAGAAGTCTTTGCTTACCGCTTTGCGAAACCGCCTAAAAAAAGATTTGCTTTCGCAAAGACGGGATAGTTGTCCATTTACCTTAGTCACAACCGAACAAATGGCAGCCACACTTACAGTTCATATAAGCAAACGTGCTAATCATGCCATTGCATTGGCTAAAGCGCTCACGCTTCCCGATATAGAGTTGCCTATTGCTCCTTACTTCTTAGGTGTCTGGCTTGGTGATGGCAGTAAACACAACAATCACATCACAACTGCTGATCCAGAGATGCTAACTGAAATAGAAAAAGATGGTTATACTACTCGCCGGATTAAAAGCAGGTCTATTCTCTATGCCGTTGATGACGAGAATGGGAAAGCAAAAAGTCGATGGCAACCTGGCATGACAGGCAGGTTGAGAGCATCAGGTGTGATTCTGAATAAGCATATTCCTGCTATCTACCTACGAGGTTCTGAACAACAAAGGCGAGCATTACTTGCTGGCCTGCTAGATACAGACGGTACAGTGAGTTGTCACGGCGCGATTGAATTTACTACTACAAATCCACGTCTTGCCTCTGATATCTATGAGTTAATTTGCTCTTTAGGTTATCGCCCCTCTCGTAGAGAGGGCACTGCTCGTCTGTATGAGAAGGATTGTGGCGCTAAATGGACCATAGCATTCACAACAAATGAGCAGGTTTTTCGCCTGGAGCGAAAGATCGTAGCACACAAAGAGCGACTACAAAACTATAACGTTGAACGCAATAGTTACCGCTATGTCGTTGCCATCAATAGGGTTCCTTCGCGCCCTGTGCGATGTATTCAAGTCGATTCACCGAGTCATCTCTATCTTGCAGGACACTCTATGATCCCGACTCATAATAGCCAAGGCTATCTCGTTCCTGCTGCCTTGCATGCGCGTTCGACTGGACGACCTGTCGCTGTCGCAACCTTTACACGAGTTCTCCAGGGACAATTAATAGAGCGTGAGCTACCTTTTGTCCAACAACTTGTGCCCGGTATGACCTATGCACAACTGCAAGGACGGGCCAACTATCTCTCGCTGTCACGACTTGCTGAAGAGATTGAAGATGCATTGACTGATGAGACACTCCCTGCTTCTCGTGCCTGGATGCTTGCTGCGCTGGTGCGCTTTGCTGCAACCAGTGCTCATGGGAATCTCGATGAGTTAGGGATGACACCACAAGCACTCGAGGACTACCTTCACGCTGAAGGAAGAGTATTGCAGACACTGGCTAGTGTGCGGGCCAGTCACGATGATTCTCCGCTCCGCTCTCCTGACCGACAGGTAGGCGCGGTAGCGACGTTGGAGAGCGGAACAAGAAACAGTCCTACGGCAATCGTGCCAGTCGATTTTTATCAACGAGCACGGGAGAATGCTGAGCGTGCCGATCTGGTGGTTGTGAACCATGCGTTGCTCCTCGTGAGTAGTTTGGATGCTGAAGCTGATGAGGTACCGTTTGCTGGTGCAGTGATCTGTGACGAGGCTCATAATCTGGAAGAGGCTGCGACAGGAGCTTTGGAGCAGCGTGTCGAGGAGCGCGTTCTCCGACGTATCTTGCGTGCTATCTATGATCCACGAACAGGGAGTGGTCTGGTACGTGATTGTCGACGCCGATTCGGGCTTCCGGCCAATGATCCAACCCTGGTTGCCATCGTCAAATCCGTTGATGATGCACATGCAGCTTTAGATAGTCTCGCCGTACAACTTCACCGCTATGTGACGGGGCAGACCGTCGTTGCAAAAGCTGACCTGGAACGCTATGGAGTGCGGGTACGAATTGATGCAGGAGCCCTCTCAGCAGCCGGTGGACCTGCGCTTCGCACAGCGGCTACCTCGCTCAACCAATTTTTAACCGCACTTCGTAATGCACTCACAACACTAGTCGAATATGTTCCGACAGCGCTTCAAACATCCTCTGCAGAGCCAGAAACGCGGCGAGTGCGCCGTACGCTTCGACTTGCGCGTTCTCTTCTCCGTGACTTGCGAACCGTTGTTGAGAATTCTACCTGGTTCTGGTCTTTCCGTAGCACTAGTAACTACGTACGCATCGTTGAACTGAGTCGTATCGAAGCTACCCCTGGAAATACGGCGGCAACGAGCGGTGCTGGGAATCGCTCAGAACGGCCTTCTGTGACGATCAACGCGATTCCCATCAACGTTGGCCCTCTGCTTTGGGAGCGACTCTGGTCCCGCCTGGACACTGCTATTTGCACCTCTGCAACCTTGACGGTCTACGGACAAGGCTTTGACTTTTTTCTCAGCCGTGTCGGCCTGGAACATAGTCGAGTTGGAAGTACCGCACAACCAAAGGCTGTCGTGACGCGTGATCTCCCACCAGCGTTTAACTATCATGATCAGGCACTCCTTCTGCTGCCTAACAATCTGCCTGCCCCTCGCGATAGTGAATTGAAACGCAACTTTCCTGAAGCTGTGGCGGATCTTCTGCGTCGCTTCATTCCCTTCTTTGACGGCAAAACACTCGCGTTGTTCACTGCAAACTCGCGTCGCGATGTTGTCTTTCAACGGATTGCGGACCCACTGGCAGAGCAAGGCTTTCCGGTGCTTTGTCAGGGGCAAGGAAGCCTCCAGCGTTTGCTTGACGAGTTCCGCACGATGGAAGAAAGCTCCCTGCTTGGCTCCCGTTCCCTTTGGGAAGGCGTCGACGTTTCTGGACCCTCTCTCTCATACGTCTTCTTGGAAAAGTTGCCGTATCCGAGCCTTGGCGATCCTGTAGAGGCTGCTCGGATGAGTGCGATTGAGAATGCAGGTGGCAGTGCCTTTTTTGATTATCTGTTGCCGAAAATGATCATTGTTCTTAAACAAGGCTTTGGACGATTAATCCGTGCTGCTGATGATAAAGGGGCGGCGGTGTTGCTGGATAAGCGATTGCGGAGTTCCTTGTACCGAACCGAGGTGCTCCGTTCCTTGCCCGATCCGACGATTGGCTACGAGTCTGACGTCGAGATGTTCCGGCGGATTGCCGAATGGATGGGACTCACGTTCGACCCGGATGACCTGCCAGCTCCAACCATCCCCGATCTGCAGCGCGTCTTGATGGAGCAACAATTGTCCACTCTTTTTGTCGATGACGCTGATTTTGAACGGGTTGCCAGACCGCGTTTACTTGCCATCCAACAAGCGATTTGGGGACAGAGCACATTTCGGAGCGGGCAGGAAGACATTATCCGTGATGTGCTCGCAGGGAAGGATGTTCTGACTTTGCTTCCAACAGGTGCTGGCAAAAGCCGAACCTATCAGCTCCCTGCTCTCATTCGCCCTGGCCTGACACTGGTGGTTTCGCCACTGATCGCCTTGATCCGGGACCAGGTGGAGAAATTGCGCGAGGTGCCAGGAATGAGCCTTGTGGCAGCGCTCGTCTCGGGGATGGATGCGGCAAGTCAAGAGGATGTGCTACGCGATGCGGCAAGTGGACGACTGAAGCTCCTCTATGTCTCACCTGAACGTCTCCGGGACCCGCGTTTCCGTGCCTACTTTGACCGGCTTCCCCTGGTGCAGTTGGTCGTCGATGAAGCGCATTGTATCTCCACCTGGGGCCATGACTTCAGACCAGACTTCCTGGAGATTGCTTCTTTGTTGCCAAAGGGGCAGGGAGGAAGCTCCTTACCTGTCCATGCGCTGACCGCGACTGCCACACAGCAGGTCCAGCAAGAGATTACGACCATTCTTGGGATGGGACGCAGTGGATCAGGAGGAAGAGATCTCTCCCTGCGTACAGGCGATTTTGTTCGTGACAACCTGATCTTTCGCGTCTATTCGGTGGCGAAGCGTGAAGAACGTGACACATTAGCACTTGGGATTGTGCATCAGCTGGTCCATGACGAGGTGCATGGTGGCGCTGGAATTGTGTACGTTGCCACTCGGAAGGCAGCCACGCAATTTGCCAGATTGCTGCGCAATCGCAATATTGCCGCCCAGGCCTATCATGGTGGGATGCCTACCCCTGAGCGTCACCAGATCCAGGAACAATTCATGCAAGGAGAGCTGGATGTCGTCGTAGCAACGACAGCCTTTGGCATGGGCGTTGACAAGGCCGAAATTCGTTTCGTGCTTCACTACGACCATCCGTCTAGCCTGGAAGCATATGCTCAGGAAGCTGGGCGTGCTGGACGAGATGGGAAGGAAGCCTATGCCATTTTGCTCTATCACAGCCAGACACAACGCACGGAACGCTTTATCGCGCGGCAAGGGGTCCCAGATGCCCGTGTGCTACGTACATACCAGGAAGCGCTGCTCTCCGTTGATGATGAGCTCTCTACATCGGTTCGGCTTGCTGATGGAACAGTGGTGTGTGATCCTGAGGTACTCGCAGACCTGGCTCGCATTGAGCCAACGCAGGCACGTGTGTTGCTCTTCTCCTTTGAGGAGGCTGGTCTCGTGCAGCGTGGTCCAGATTGTACGCTGGAAGCGACTATTCTTTTGAATCAACCGGTCTCAGATGTTCTTTCAGCATTGCAAGATACCTCAGAGCGAACCATTGCTTCAAACGTATTCGCAACCCTTGGAGCGGCGCAAGACCAACAAGTTTCCTATCGTGCGGCCCAGGTCTATGAGCAAACTGGGATTGATCCGCGTGTCGTCGATCCGATCCTGGTGAAGTTGGCCGAACGCGATATGCTCCTCTATCGTGCCTACAATAGAGGAATTACGCTGTTGCTCGGAGACAAGCTTTCTGATACGACCTATCTGCAGGCGATTGAACAACGCTTTGCCAATCGCTACCAACGCTTTGAAGACCGATTGACGGCGATGATTGAATATATTAGACTACGATCAGGCAACCAGCACTGCCGTAGTGCAGCACTGATTAACTATTTAACTGGTCGTAACGATGCTCCCTTGTGTGGTAAGTGTGATTTGTGTAGCCCAACCAATGAACATATCCCCTGGGATCCAGGAGTACGCCTCTATGGAGAACCGCTCTCTGTTGATGTCCGGCTCTCGGTGTTGGGTGCAGTTCGTGATCATAACGGTATTTTTGCGCCAAGGACCATTGAGAAAATGTTGCTCGGTATTCCGCAGACAAATTTTCAGGGACAGGTGTTCCGACTTTCAGCAGGGGCCCGTGCCTCAGATCACTTTGGCGAGCTTGAGGGTACCGGAGCGCGGGGTGATCGGGTACAACGGACCATTGGAGTACTCATTGAAGGAAACTACCTCCAATTGATTGAGCGAACCATTCCTGCGAAGAGGATCACGTACACATCTGTAGCGATTACGCAGCGGGGTCGTGATGCACTGGCTGGTGGAGTCGAATTGCCTGAATTTCGAGAGACAGAGGTGGAATGATGAGTAATGTTGTTGATGATGAGATATCCCAGCTTCTTGATGAAGTAGTCCAGCGCTGGTCCCCTTCGCGTCGGACGTTTACCGAGAAGGAGGCGCTCCAGCCTGTCTGGGAAGCTGGGTATGAAATCCCGATCCACTCAGACAAGCGCTTTGTTCTGGTTCATGAAGGGGATGGAAAGCAGCCAAGTCATTGGCGTCTTACTGGCCAGACAGTTGCCAATACACGATTACTCAATGAACTCCTCTCGGGGACCTGGGATGGCCGAAACCTGGATGAGAAACTGGCGACTCTGGATACCGAAGACCAGAGGCACTACGTCTTTTATCCGCTTGATGCACGCCTCACACTGACAAGGCACGGTATTCTAGAGCCCGCAGAGCATGAGCGCACGGTCAAGCTGCCACGGAAGATGAAGATGACCCTTGATGCACTTGGATCACAACTGCTCGCGCTCTGGCATGAGGCGGGGGCGGAGCCGTGGACTATACGCATGGTGACAGACAGCCTTCGTCAATTGGAATGGCCTGATGCCGAGATGCCAAATGCCTGGCTGTATGTGCGAGCATGGCTATTAAGTTGGTCGGACGTGATGCGTGTCGGCCAGGACTACTGGATTCCTGCCGATCACATGCCAGCAGAAGTTCAGCGTACACGGCTACAAGTGCTGCCTCTGCGGATTACAAACTCCTCAACAGGAGCAGAAGCGGCATCAGTCCCTGTAAGAAAGTCCTCTGTTCGCGTAACACCCACGACGGACATCTCTGCCGATGAAAGTCAGGTGGTACTCCGAGGTGAAGTCACATCGAACCGAGCGCATTGGACCGTTCGTCTTCGTACCATTAATCTTCTCGAAGGCTTCCTGCATATTCCGGCAGTTGTACGCGCGGCCTATCCTTCCCCCGTTCCAGGAGAAGAGCAAAAAACCATAGCACGTGGGATGTGGCATGATGATGGGACACGGTTCTGGCTCTGGCTCGACCGGACGAAAAACTACCTCTATGGTCCTGAACTCGCTGATCGGCTTATGTGGCTAGAGGCTGGGACAGTCCTGCGTATTGAATGGGCACCCGACGTGATCGTGATGGAGAAGGTAGGCCAGGATGAAGCCGTACAGAACGAAGAGGCGCGCCTGGTAGATTTGGAAACGCTGGCAACCTTGCGTGGTGGACTGGGAGAGAATTACCGTCGCTCCCTACAAGCCATCTTAGCTGAAGCTCCGGAAGGGTTAGTCTTTGCAGAAGTCGTCATGGCATTGCGCAAACGGCAGCAACACGAAGTACATCGTGGAACTATCCATGCCATTCTCTATAGCGGTGGCTTTGTACGGAAAGATCGTCGCTGGTTCGCAGCACCTGATTCTGAGGCGGGAGCCCGGCAACTGCGGGCGGCGTTCGTTGAAACGCTCCTACCTGCCGAAGAAGAAAGTCCTGCACAGCCTCTTTCGCATGCAGACTACCTTCGTGCGCGTGTTAATGCTATTCATACTCGATTGTCAGAGATTGTTACGACGCTTCGCGAGACACGCTGAGGAACATGAGGGACTACTTCTACTCTGCTGATTATACGGATTTCAGTCCCTTTAAATTCGTTGATACTCACCACCACATTTCTCGGCAAGCTCCTGAAGGGGAGTTGACATGTCTGTATCTCTTGCTTCATATACTTGCAAATGTACCTTTACCATGCAGAGTTTGTGATATAGGTCTAGAACGTCCAGTCTATCCTCGCCATCTGTAAACAGGAGAAGAGTACGCCGACCTTCTTTCTCACTCAACGCAGTAATAGCTGTTTCTATTCCCCTGGCTAGATCTGTTCCACCTTCCAGAGGCCTCTTTAGAATTTCGGCAACATCTTGTATCTGAGAAAAAGGAATGGTGTCCATGACTCTATCGCTGAATAAAATAAGAGAGCCATCCACTATGCCCCTGTTAAGGAAGTCCTGAAACTCTTTTCTAACTGCCAATCCTATTCGTTCTCTCAGAGAGGATGTGCTTCCAGATATATCAATAATAAAAATGCCCGTGTGTTCTGCAATGAGCCATTCAGCAGGGAAAAGGGCAAACACTTCCTGATCAATCTTTTCGGCTGTAGAAGAATGAGGGCGAACATCAGAGGTAACCAGGCAGCGTGGTGTAGAGGAAAGAACATCATATTGGTAAGATGTCATTGGATAAAAGTTATGAATAACTGTTAGCTCGGGCGAGAAGCTCCTTGCATAACGTTTAGCAACAGTCACGAGTTTATTGCGTCTATACTTTATCCCGTATTTTGGATCAAACACCAATAAGAAGGTTCCATCGGCCTTTTTGATGGCAATATCTGGCATATCACCTTGATCTGCATCATGAGCATAGAGCTGATAATATACGGCCAAAGAAAGCGTCTTTCTTCTTAACAGAGCCGCCGGACGGTCATCTTTCGCAAACTTCAAGTTCCACATATCGCCGATTAAGCGCTCGTGTATATCTATCTGGAAACCGAGGTGCGTAAAAAGCTTGAGAAGATGTATCAGCATCCATAGTTCGTAGATTCTCCAACTCTGACGCCAGATATCTAAATGGAGAAAATCGTAGAGCAATGAAGCATCTTTCTGGAACGCGCAGGCTGCGAAAAACGCTTCTTTGTAAAGTTGCGTCTTCTCCAAAAGGCCTTGCCAAGTAGCCTGATCAATGGTCTTCCTCGCAGTTGTATCTGGCCTCTCACTTTCCATGGCTCGCAATTTCTCAAACACAGCCTCTACACCTTCTTGAAGTCTTCGACGCATTTTTCTCTCTTTTAAGACAGGGAGCCAACGAGCATCTTCGATATTACGCGTCGCAGTATCAAACTTTTTTATAAAGTTCCTTAATTCTTTATAATATGTTTGAACATAGGCAATATCCTTTGGATGATAGACATCTACCTGCTCATCGAAGTAGTCAGCAAACGCCGATGTCTCTGGTTCTTCTCTCATGGCTTCGGATGTTGCCGTCTCCCGCATCGCCTCAGTTCCACGAATACTGAGCATGCGTGTGACGATAAGGTTTTTCAGCTCCAGGGCTTGTTGGTCGAGATTATCTATGTCAATAGACGTGATGCGAGGATCAAGCGCCGCCGCGACAGCTTCTTTAAGAGCTGTAGAGAATACAACCTGCATTTCCCCTTGTGCCTCTGGCAGCGCCACTACACGAACGTTAGTTCTCCCGCGTATCTCTTGCTGCTCAAGAAATTGATGCACCTCTTGTAGCATACGAATGAGAGGTGTTCTAATCCGAAGAATAGTTTGCAAAAGCGTAGTTACGGAAAAGGTTGAGATGGTTGTAGAGAACGCTCGATCCCGAAGCCTTTTAGGTGGAGGCAGTTTCAGTTCGCGGGCAAGTTCCTTACGCTCCTCTAAATCGAGCAATGCTAGCAATTCTGCAGAGCCTATTGGAAGAACCCTTTTTTCTTCGGTCATAGTTTCCCTCTAGAATGAAACCATCTGTTTTCGCTAATTTTGCAACGATCCTTATATGATCTGCTCACAGTTTCAAAGTTTCTAGTGACATATATCTGCTTTCTCTCCTTCTGTAACGCTATTGTACAACGTCGAGTGTAGCTTTGTAAGCCCATCCTAGCTTCATAGACGTGTCGTCTCCGTCTGTTCTTGGGTTGTTGTTCTGTGTTGTTCCCGAAAATACTTGACGAATCTAGCCTTTATCAAGTATACTTAAAGCTATAAGGAACAACGAGGAACAACGAGAGTGCTCTACTAAAAAAGAAGGTGTATCATGGCAGAACAACAATTCACGGCAAGCTTGAGTCGAAGTCAAGGGAGGAGTGCCTGGTGTCTCATTTTCCGTCACCCGCTTCGAAAGGATACTCAGGGACGCACGGGATTAAGAGTGAGACGTGGCTTAGGAACTAGTAATCTTTCTGAAGCCGAACGTTTGAAGGACCAGATGAACGAACTCCTTGGCAATCAAGAGTGGTGGACACCGGCAGCGCACGAGAATGCGGAACGTTTCTATGATCATCGTGTCGTTAGTGCTTTTTACGATCACTTGGTTCCTGTAGAGCATGACTTCTGGGCGCTCCGGGAGCGTGCCATTTTTCTCCCTACTCCCGATAATGGATATGCCCGTGTCTTGCTCGTCGGTACCACAGGGGCAGGTAAAACGACCCTTGTCCGACAACTCCTCGGAACCGACCCGTCAGAGCGTTTCCCTTCAACCTCGGCAGCCAAGACGACCACATGTGACTTGGAGATTGTGTTTGCAGAAGGGCCTTTTCGAGCTGTGGTCACCTTTCTCCCCAAAGACAGGGTGCAAATGTATGTCGAAGAATGTGTTGTTGCCGCCGTTCTAGCCCAGGTAGAAAATAGAGGGTCGCAGGTGGTATTGCGGAAACTGTTCGAACATAGCGAACAACGTTTTCGTCTCAACTATATTCTCGGAGATTTCCCATCTGCGCATCAGAAAAGTGATCAGTTTTCTGACGATGAAGATGATGATACAAATGAAGACGCAGCCCAAGATCTCCTTTCTACAGAAGAGCGTCAGAAAAATGCAGAAGACCTTCAACGGTATCTTCTCACCATACGATCACTTGCAGAGACCGCTCTTCGGAACCTCGAAGCGCACCCGAATTTTCCTCGCGCCGATACGGTAAAGGAAGAGCGCGACGCATGGGTACAGGAAATGCTCGAAAGCGAGCTGTATAAATATGATGTCTTTCAACAGCTCATTGATGAAATTATTGACGCTATTGAAGAACGATTTCATCTTCTCTCGCAAGGCCAACTTGCCTTTGACCAGGCGGGATGGCCATCATACTGGACCTATGAGGAAGAAGATCGAAAAAACTTTCTTCCAGTCGTGAATCAGTTTTCCAGTAACTATGCTCCACTGTTTGGACGCTTGCTTACTCCTCTTGTCCAGGGAGTCCGAGTCGCTGGGCCATTTCAACCGGAATGGAAAGAAGGTTCGGCTCCCCGTCTTGTCTTGATGGATGGAGAAGGACTCGGTCATACCCCTGATACAGCAACAAGTCTCCCAACTCGAATCACCACACGCTTTGACAATGCAGATGTGATTCTCCTGGTTGATGATGCCTCACAACCACTACAGGCAGCCCCAAGCAGCATCCTTAAAACGGTCGAGACGAGCGGTCATATCGGGAAACTATTCATCTGTTTTACTCACTTTGATGAAGTGAGAGGAGATAATCTGCCCGATACGCTGGCCAAGCGGAACCATGTCCTCAGTTCTCTGGATAACGCGATTGCCGCTATCGGCAAAGAAACGGGATTACGTACCAGTGCGGTCTTGAGAAATACCTTACAAGATCGAACCTTTTTTGTCGCCAATATCCAGGAGAGGCTTCGGCCCAAAGCAAGAGGCACACGTGCTGAACTCAACAGAATGATCGACGCCTTCGAAGCGATGCGAAATCCATCTTTGCCAATAGAGATACGGCCCGTTTACGATGATACCTATCTGCTGTTGTTCATTCAGAAGGCGGTGCAATCCTTTCATGAAGCATGGCAAGGCCGTCTTGGTCTCTCTTCTCAGTCGAGTCGGTATCCCGAACATTGGAGCAGAATCAAGGCACTCTCACGGCGACCAGCGCGATTAGGATTGGATGAGTATGATACGCTCAGACCAGTAGCAGACTTGATTCGAGAGTTAAGTGAGCAGATGAGAACCTTCCTAGATAAGCCCCAAAAATGGGAACCATTTGATAATGGATCAGAGGAAATGAGGCAGGCAGCTGTTGATACTATCGCCCGCGAGATGTATTCACAACTCCATACCTTAACACAGAAACGGCTCATTCGTGATCATGTATTAAACTGGGAAACTGCATTCTCCCGCTATGGACGTGGATCAGCACGCGTTCGGGCACACGACGTTGAGATGATTTACCATATCGCAGCTCCTACTGTCGATGAAGTAGAAGGCAGTGAAGAACAAGAATTTCTTGTGAGCGCCATTGAGCTAGTGAGAGATGCAGTAAGGGCAGGAGGTGGTAAATTACGTTAAAATACATGTACAAAAGTACCTATGTATGCGTAAGGAATCTGAACCCGATAGTGATACGTTTCTTTTGTGGGAAGCGGCAAAGGAAGAAGAACAATGGCGCGTATGTATCCTAGCCACCTTGACCCAGAAACGAAAAGTGCTGCAGAGAAAACATTGTATCATGCTTTTCAAGCGCAGCTAGATGATTCCTATCTCGTCTTCCACCAGGTTCACTGGTTAGCACTGGACAAACAAAAACGCCCTCGTGATGGAGAAGCAGATTTCATCATTCTTCATCCTGAGCGAGGCATTGTCGTGATCGAAGTGAAGGGAGGTGGAATCCGTCGCGATTTTCGGATACGCCAATGGACAACAATAGATGCAGTAGGAAATGTGCATGCGATAAAAAATCTGGTTGAGCAAGCAAGGGAAAGCAAATTTGTTCTTCTTGATTATCTGAAACTCAGGCTCAAGCACTACGTGAATCTTGGTCATGCAGTTGCTTTTCCTGATGTTGTCGTTGGAGAAACGCTCTTAGGCGTTGATATTCCACGAGCGATCGTCTTGGATGCTACAGACATTGAGAGCATATCCGATTGGGTCGACCGCGTCTTACGATACTGGCGCGGTCCTCGTGCTGAGGCTGATACAGCTCCTGGTTCAGAGGGCGTCAAAGCGTTGATCACGTTATTAGGCAAACAGTGGGAGCTACATCCCGCACTCTGGGGACAATTCACAGCGGAACGGCAGCAACTGATCCATCTCACGCAGGAACAATATAGCGTTTTGGATGGGCTGAATCGGCATCGCCGCATGGTGATCAGTGGTTTTGCAGGATCGGGAAAAACCATGTTAGCAGCGGAGAAAGCCGCTCGTCTAGCGCGCCAAGGCTTTCGAGTCTTACTTACATGCTACAATCGTAACTTGGCTCAGGATTTGCGTGAGCGCTTGAACTGGGTAGGCGCATTCGATCTCTATAACTTTCATGACCTCTGTATTCGACTTGTACGTGAGGCGGGGCTCCCAGTGCTGACAGGAACAGAAAGTGACGCGGATTTTTACGAACGTATTTTACCAAATGCACTTCTTAAGGCTAGCGATATCCTCCATCGTCGGTATGATGCCATTATTATTGACGAAGGGCAGGACTTTCTTGAGACATGGTGGCCTCCTCTCCTGCATTTATTACACAATTCGGAACAAGGAATTGTGTATATCTTTTTTGATGAGAACCAACGTCTTTACGGTCGCTCAGTAGTATTCCCCTTTACGATGCCTCTCTACGTTTTGACGATTAACTGCCGAACAACAAAATATATTCACGAACAGATCCTCAAATTTTATCATGCTGAAGAACATCCTCTTGCACGAGGTCCAGTAGGAAGACCTGTAGAATTGAACACATATCAACAGAAACAGTCACTACAAGAAGCCCTCCTTGCTCTTGTACAGCGGCTAACGACAAAAGAGCAGATTCCATATTCGGAGATCATGATTCTCACGCCATTTTCTCATAAGAAAAGTCTGCTGAAACCAGAAAACCTTCCCCATGGGAGCGGAATAAGCTGGTCAGGCTTTTCTGATCATGCTCATATCGAAACGATTCATGGCGCAAAGGGACTAGAGCGCTCCGTCATTATTCTGGTTGAGCTTGAGCGGCGATTAACACAAGGAATCTCAGCGAGGGACAGAGAAAAGTTATTATATGTCGCGTGTTCACGAGCTTGTCATCATTTAATCATTTTGTTTCCAAAGAATACCCCACAAGGCGTCCGGAGATGTTTTGAAAGGGAAGAGGGAAGCAACTTGCACGAGTTTCAAGCATTTGAGGAGGATAAAACGCAATCCTAGCAGTGTATAGCGATGATGATGTGAGAACTAGTTACGAAAGCGTCTGGTTCCTAAGTCTACCAGAATGATCTGAGATCGTCATTTTTAGAAATTCAAGAGAAGCTATCCTTGATATTTTTTGAGGAAAAAAGGTATGACGGCTATAACCTTCATGGCTTTTGCAAAGCCATATAATCTCCCCACTATTCTCTATATTGGACAAAGCGGCGAAAACTCTGAATTCGTCCGAGACAAAGGGCTAGATATCATTGATCATCTTCCGGCAGGTGATGACTACAAGGAAATGCTGAGAAAGACGCTTTCTATCTGGACCACGGACATCTGGAAAAAGGTGATCTTCGAGGACATGGTTCTCTAATAAGGGCTGCAAGAATGCCATGAATGTGAGAAAATCATTGGCTTCCATATGAATCCATATCAAATCATATGGAAAACCATTGTCTGTAACTCTTGTAAACTATATAGTTATTGCATTTCATATGAATCCATATCAAATCATATGGAAAACCGCTGTCAGCAGCCCTTGCCAAACTATAGAGCATTGCATTTCATATGAATCCATATCAAATCATATAGAGTGCAGTAAAGTATATATGCGTGGACTACCAGATATTTTCGGTAGCTTTTGTGCCGTCCAGGGTCATTTTAGAAAAATCCCGTTTGTTCGCGATGGCACATGGTACCGTCATACACAGCATTCCAAAAAGTCACGTTGTACTACAGTGGAATGGTAGTTGTTATACCGATTGTGATAGTGCAGCATTATAGTCATACAAGTAAAATTCATCTCTCAGAGTCTGTTTGAAAAGTCAATTACATTTTGTTAGGTGCTTCAGACTTACGATAAACTGATAATTCAAGAGCTAATATTTGTTGATTGGAAACAATCACAGTTATCTTGCGTTGGTTTAGGTATAGTTATAAGATATATCTATGGCAAAAACAAAAAGCGAAAACATTATTACCGTAAAGAAGCTGGCCAAGTCATTTGGGAAAGTCAAGGCGGTCTGCGGTGTGTCCTTTGAAGTCAAGAAGGGAGAGATATTTGGACTTCTCAGGCCAAACGGAGCCGGTAAAACGACGACCCTGGAAATGATGGAAGGCCTCCGCAAGAGTGATAGTGGGACTATTATTGTGGCTGATGTCAATGTTGGTGAGGACATGAGCAAGGTC
>WNFY01002656.1_pt2 | contig 16898 bp, 12 predicted proteins | sample 5400091 | NCBI WGS metagenome assembly WNFY01 (sample SAMN13153364, study PRJNA577476) | soil metagenome | isolation source: 60 cm soil or saprolite under grassland replicate 1 | place: USA:California | collected 2016-06-15
GGAACCCCGGTCTCGCCCGGCAGCACGCTCACGCCTTCCCACTTTTCGCCCAACGCGCGGGCGAAGCGGTTGGACATGATCTCCTGATCCTCGTTCAGGACGTTGACCGCATAGCGGTCGACCTGCTGCCACGCCGCAAAGCTGTACGCCGCGCGCGACACGCTGAACAGCACCAATGGCGGCGACAGCGACACCGAATTGAACGAGCTGACCGTCAGCCCCAGACGCTCTCCGGCATCCGAGAATGCCGTCACCACGGCGACGCCGGTCGGAAACACCCCCAGCGCATCACGGAAAGCGCGCTCGTCGAAGCTCACGATCGATGACTCCCATTTCGCATGCCGCCCATTTAATGCACTCAACGGCAATGCCGGCGCAACTTTCAATCGCGCGGCCGAGCGAAACCTCCTCCGCAACCAGGCTCGCCGGGGAGCGCCTGATCTCCGCCGGCGACGGCGACCCCGGACCGTCCGGCCAAGCCCGGTGGAATTCGGTTGCGCGCAGCTTGCCACGGGCGGCGGTCGGCCCGTATGCTCGTGCACAACTTTTCGGGGGGAAACACCATGTCTCGCACCGTGAACGCCGGGGCGCGTTTGGACCGGCTGCCGCTTTCGTCGTTTCACCGGCGCATTTTCTTTCTCATCGGCGCCGGCATGTTCTTCGACGGCTACGACCTTTATGTCGGCACGACGGTGCTCGGCTCGACCATCCAAAGCGGCTTCTCGACGCTCAACCAGAACGCTCAGTTCGTGTCGGCGACGTTTTTCGGCATGACGCTCGGCTCGCTCGTGACCGGGTTCCTCGGCGACCGCTACGGACGACGCTTCACCTACCAGATCAACCTGCTGATCTTCGGCATCGCTTCCTTCGTCGCCGCCTTCGCGCCGAACATGGACACGCTCAATCTCCTGCGGTTCGTCATGGGACTGGGACGCCTGGGGCGTCGAGCCCAACCAGCGCCCGCTCGAGGAGATGGAGGCCGACGCCGGGGAGCCGACCGGAGGCGCGCCGCGCCCGGCGACCGCGTGATTCATCAAGCAGGAGCGTCCACCCGATCGCGGGCGAACGCCTGCGCGGGCCGGTGAGCCGAGGAACATGGTTTCGGCGTCCTCGTTGCTGGTGCAGGGCCTGCTCTGGCGGAGCGTGAGGAGCGGATAGACCGGAACGCGATGGAACAGCTCGCGCTCGCCGACGGCGATCTCACGGCGGCACGCGCCGGCAGCGGACGCGATCTCGTGATTCTGCATTCGCTGTTGACCGATCGGCGCGCGTTCGACAGCGTGCTGCCGGAGCTTGCGTCCGGGTTCCGTGTCACCTTGCTCAATCTGCCGGGATTTCACGGCTCCGCCCCGGTCGAGGGCAACCTCGAGGCCTATGTCGGCTGGCTTGCGCGGGCCTTCGATAGGTTCGGCATCGGTGCCGAGCCGATCCTGATGGGAAACGGGTTCGGCGGCACCGTCGCGCTTGCGTTCGCGCTGACGCACCGCGATCGCGTCGGCAGACTCCTGCTCTGCGACGTCGCGCCGGGTTTTCCGGAAGCCGGCAAGCAGGCGTTCCGCATCATGGCGGCAACCGCTGCGGAAGGCGGCATGGGCGCCATCGCCGAAATCGCCGCAAAGCGGGTGTTTCACACCGTGTATCTCGGCAAATATCCCGAGGCGGTCGAGGAGCGCCGAGCCGTGCTGCTGGAGATCGATCCGATCGGATTTCGCGCCGCCTGCATGGCTCTGATCGATGCCGATCTCGTGGCGGACCTGCCGAGGCTCGCGGTGCCGACCCTGGTGATCTGCGGCGAGCTCGACCAGGCCACGCCGCCCGAGCTCAACCGACTGATCGCCGCCAAGGTCGCCGGCGCCCGCTATGCCGAGCTGCCCCGTTGCGGCCATTGCCCCCCGCTCGAGCAGCCGGAGGCCTTCCTGGCGGCGGTCGGCGAGTTTCTGGCCGCGACGTAGCCCGGGGACGGGCTGCCGACCGGTCGACACCATCCGTTGGCAATTCAATAGTCACGGATCCCCTGACCCGCTGCAGAAAGCCAGCCGCAAGACTGGAATCTCCGGTGCGGGTCGCGGATGGCCATAGAAACCGAATCATTCCGGGGCTATTCTAAGCAGCCGGTCACCTTTTTTCGGCGGGCTAAGGTCAGAGTAATGCATTGTCCGCATTGTGGCGGTGACAACAGCACTGCAAATGCCTTCTGCGACGCGTGTGGTGCGCCGCTTGGACCGATATGCGCAGCTTGCGGGCATCCGAATCGGCCGGGTAGTCGTTTTTGTGCCCAATGCAGCAAGCCACTCGCCGCGTCGGCGTCCGGCTCGCAGTCCTCGGATCAGTTGCTCCGCTCTCTGAGCGCCAGCGGCGGCGAGCGCAAGCGCGTCACTGTGCTATTCGCGGACATCCGAAATTCGACTGGGCTCATCGAACGCATCGACCCCGAGCAAGCGATGCTCCGGATGCGGCCGGCACTGACGGCGATGAAAGACGCAGTGGATCGTTACGACGGCGTCGTCAACAAGGTGCAGGGGGATGGCGTCATGGCGCTGTTCGGCGCCCCCCGGCCACGCGAGGATCATCCGGTGCGCGGCTGCTTGGCGGCCCTGGCCATGCAGGAGGCAGTGGTCCGCCTCGGGGATCCCGATTTGAAGATTCGGGTTGGGCTGCACACTGGCGAGGTCGTGGTGCAGGCGGTCGAAAACAGCCTCTATCAGACCTATGACGCCGCGGGTGCTAGCGTCCATCTTGCAAATCGGCTCGAACAGATGGCCGAACCGGGGCGCATCTTGTTCACCGGCGACACGTTCACGGCTGCCAAGCAATTTGTCGAAGCAAAATCCCTTGGAGAGCAGACGATTCGGGGGCTCTCGACGCCCGTAGAAGTCTTCGAACTTATGGGGATCAAGCATGCTCCCGCCAGCGAGCTGTTCCGCAGTCGGCCCCGTCTGACCCCGTTGATCGGCCGCGAGGAGCAATTCAAAGTCCTCGAGGCCGAACTGGCGAACACCGCCAAGGGTGACGCCCGCGTCGTCGGCATCGTAGGAGAAGCTGGAATCGGTAAGAGCCGACTCTGCTTCGAATTTGCCGAAAGTTGCCGCAGACAGGGCATCCGCGTCTATGAAGCACGCGTGCTGGCTCACGGGCGCGCCACGCCGTTCCAGCCGGTTCTGGAGTTGTTGCGCGATTATTTTGGCATCAAGGCGGCAGAACCTACGGATGAAGCGCGGCGACGCGTTGTGGCCCGTTTGGGAAGCATCGCAGCCGCTAACGAGACGCTGCCATTGGTTCTGGAGTTCCTGGGGTTGGCCGATGCGGCTTCCCCGGCCCTCAAGCTCGATCCCGTGGCCCGGAAGATGCGTTTGATCGACTTGGTACGCGACGTAGCGCGTTCAGGATCCCGCGAGCGTCCTGTCGTCGTCCTGATCGAGGATCTGCATTGGATCGACCCCGCAAGTGCGGAGTTCGTCGAAGCGCTGGCCGACGCAGTGGTCGGCACGACAACCCTGCTCCTGCTCAATTTCAGACCAGATTTTGTCGCGCCTTGGATGCAGCGGTCGCACTATAGGCAAATCGGCGTGGCGCGTCTGGATGCGGCAAGAGTGGACGAGCTGTTACGCGATCTGTTGGGCGAAGACTCTTCGCTCGTCCTGGTCTGCCGCAACATCGCCGAACGTGCGCGAGGCAATCCGTTCTTTATCGAGGAGCTGGTCAACTCGCTGATCGAGCGCGGTGATTTCGAGGGCAGGCGCGGGGCTTACCGCCTCGCCGGCGGTATCGATGCGATTCCGCTGCCAGCGACCGTTGAGGCGGTCCTGGCCGCGCGTATAGATCGGCTCGACGAACCCGCCAAGCAGGTCCTACAGAGTGCCGCCGTCATCGGTCGAGAGGTTCCGCTCGCGATCCTGGAGTGTGTCACCAATCTGCAGTCGACGGATGTGGCGCAAGCTCTGTGGCAACTGCGGCGTGCAGAGCTGCTCCACGAACTGCCGTCGCACGAGCCGGGCCTGCATGCCTTCCACCATCCGCTGATCCAGGAAGTCGCCTATCGGTCATTGTTGCATGAGCGCCGGCGCATACTGCATGGCGCGGTGGCGCGGGCGATGGAGGCTCAATTCAAGGACGCTCGCGACGAGCGGGCGGGTCTGTTGGGCTATCACTTGGAACAAGCGGGAGAACTGCTGCGGGCGGCGCAGGCCCTCGAGCGCGCTGCCTTCTGGTTCGGTGCCCACGACGCGAGCCAGGCCCTTCGAAGTTGGAAGAAGGTGCGCCAGCTTTTGACTGCATTGCCGCCCTCGCAGTCGATCGATTTTCTCCGGATGCGGGCGTGCGGCCAAATCGTGAATTTCGGCTGGCGGGAAGGAATCTCGGCCGAAGAGGCCGCAAGCTACTTCGAGGAAGCCAAGCAATTGGCGCTCGCTGCCGGCAACATGCGGGCAAACGCGCTAATCCTCGCCGGCTATGGCAGGATCCTGGCCGCAAGCGGATCTGCGGACGAATACGTCGCAAAAATACGCGAGGCCGAAGCGCTCGCCAAGGGCTCCAGCGATGCGAGCCTGGACGTGACGTTAAAGGCCATACGGTGCCACGCATTGCGCCTTGCGGGATGGATGTCGGATGCGCTGAGCGTCAACATCGAGGCGATGAGCCATGCTCACGAGATCGGCCAGCACGATCGTCAGCTGCTGGGGTTCGACATCGAGCTATGGTTGGCCGTCATGCGTGGCCAGATATTGATCATGCTCGGCCGCGTCGACGAGGCCGGACCGTACCTGGATCGGGTGCTTCAAACGAATGTGGACCAAGGTGACTTCACGCATCATGTGGCGAGCGTTGCCTACGTGGACTTGGCCTGGGTCCAAGGCGATGTGTGGCTCGCCGAAGAGCATGCTTCGCGGCTGTCTTCCATGGCTGCACGCAGCGGCAGTCCCTATGTGCGGGTCCACGCGCAGGCCTGCCGCGGTGTGTCCCACATCTTGGCGGGAAGACTGGACGTCGCCGTCGAGGATCTCGCGGGCGCTCTGCTGTTCGCAAGACGCCGCAAGGCGGGGCTGGAAATCGAGCCACGCATCCTGGCGGATTTGGCCAATGCGTATCGCCTGAAAGGCGACTTTGCCGACGGGTTGCGTGCAGCCACCGAGGCGATCGCGGTCGCGGCTGCGCGATGCGCCCGCATCCCGGCGTGCCTCGCGCATCTCGTCCGCGCCGAGGTGCTCTGGGAGACTGCCGAGGATCCCACGCGTGTCAGGAGCGAGCTCAAGCAAGCTCAGGCTTTGATGGACCAAACCGGGGCCGTCATTTACAAGCCGCTTATCCACGATCTCAAGACCAAGCTCGCTCGCGATGCGACCGGATCACTGGAAAGGTCTCAAACGCACAAGACATCGCGCGCTTCACCCAAGCTGAGTTGCAACAAATAGTAAGCTAACAAATTCTTGCGCTTTTCATGTGGACTCAACGACAGCAATTGCTATACTGCCGTCCTGTGGGGGCACGACGTTTTGCCCATAGGTCTGCACAAAGCGGAGGCGGATTATGCCTGCACTTCAGACGGTACTGTCCGAGCTCAATCGCGCATTCAGCAAAGATCACATCAAAGAGTTGGTAGCCAGGCGGGAGGAATTCGCGCAAGCCACGCTTGTGGAGGACGAAAAGCCCCTTGCCCGGGGTCTGATCGTGAAGAAGGGAACGCCGCTTCATAAGGCCTGGGTCGAGTTCCTCAATTCCATGCCGAAGAGCATCCAGGAAGCGCAGCGCGCGATCATCTACCACGCGCTGGGGACCAAGCCGCCGACCCTGATCACGTTCGCCTGGGCCCCGGGTTACGATTGGGAGCTCACGATTTGGCATGCGCCCGATACGGCCGCGACCAGGGGCGGCATTACCCTGCTGACCAAGAGCCGTTATCCGGGCGATAAACATCCGGCCTCGCGCTGACGCGAGCCGCGGGCGAGCCGAGTCAATTACCGGGCTCGTTCAGCAACGTTCGGCTCCGCCCCGTCAAGCGTTGGCCTGACACGGGGCGGCAAAGCCGACGCTGACGCACCGCGACCGCGTGGAGCGGGGACGCCGTTCCATGGTGGATCAGATGTCCGCCAGTTCTTCGCCGCGCTGCTTCACCCATGCCAGGTACTCTTTGGATCGATCGGTCACCACGGCCTGCGACAGGCCGAATTGCTCCAAACGATAGACGTGCCGCGGTCTCGCTGCGCCGGCTTCGTTCACAGTGAATCGCAAGAGTTGCTCTTCGAATGCCGCACTGTAGGGGTACCCGAATTGACGGTAAATTCGCCGCACGACGGCGATCGGATCTCTGACCAGTTCGGCGTACTGGACGTCGATAAAATGCTGCGGGCCAACGCGCCGGTCGATGTCCCTCGACCTCTCCATGCCGTCCAGGAACACGTCGAACATGGTTTGCCCGATCTCCTCGCGATCGACCCGATCCGAGTAGATCCCGCGGTAGCTTGCAGCCAGGCTGCACAGCGAAGGCACGGCGCGGCAGGGGTGCCGATGGAGTCTGACCACCTTGGCGTCGGGAAACACGTCGAATAACACCGGCAGGTAGTGCAGATGAGTGAACGCCTTGCTGACCCAATGATTCCCGCGATGAAACAGCTGCAGATGCTGGACCTGCAGCTTGTAGTGGGCGTAAAGCTCGTGAAGCTCCGCAACGCTCAGGCGCTTCAACCATGCCCAGTATTGCGGCACGCGATAGAGCATGACGTTCAGGGTGGTGTGGCGCATCATCCAATGGCACTCGTCCGGTGCTTGCGCCCGCATCGGATGGATTTGCGGAATGAGTGGTGCGGCCCGGGCAAGCAGGTCGAGCCGAGCTTGCGCGGCTTCGATTCGGGAATCGCTGGCATAATTGTCGGGGCGAGGCGGCGGGGATGGTGCCCACAGTTCCCAGAGGAGCGGCGCGCGGGCACCGGCATCGAGAGCCAACAAATTATGGAGCAGCGTGCTGCCCGTTCGACCGAATCCCACTATGAAAATCGGCCTGCTTATCGGAACATCGGCAATATCGGTATAAAGTGTCCGGTCCGCAGCAAACTTCAAGTAAGCGAGACTCCAGGCGAAGATGTCCCGCCGCAACAGGCGCATCCCAGCAGCATCATAACCGTTGCCGGACTCCATTGCCGAGGCCAGACATCGCCAGCCCTCGACATGAATGTCCGCCGATCGCGGCAGCGGCCGCCCCACTCTCTGCTCGGCGACACGCCAGAGGCGATCGACATCGATCAATGGCCGCATGTTGCCCTATTGCGGCGCCTTCAATCTAACGCCAAAGCGTGTGGCCAACGAGCGGTTCCACATTTCCATCGCATCATCACGCTCCTGCGCGGCCCTCCGCGAACGCCATCCTCACAATGCGCCGCTATCCCAGTTCGCGATGATTTGTTGAAAAATGGTCACGCGGATATTGCAGTCGCGAAACTAAACAGTTTTGTTTTGTCAGGCAAGAGCGGCGCCGCTCACCGTTATGTGGTAGTGAACCGGACGCCATCCAGCACGACCAACCCAGGCTCGCCGCCAGCTCACGGACACCCGCTTTGCTTCGCCCATGACAGCGATGCCCTCGGCAATTGCGGCAGCGCCGGCCCTTTCCGCCGCACTGGTCCCAGGGTAGAATATGCTGGTCATTTTATCGACCCTGTTGTCGCCCCGAACGCCACGCACTTCATGAGCCAGCACCAGGTTTTTCCCTTGAATGTGATCGGCATCACAGTTTTTCGGTGCCAGCGATAGTAGCTTCGCTGCATAGGATGAGGACAACGTCATGTACAGGATCGCGTCATTTGCGGCCGCCGCCGCCCTGATCTTCGGTTTCGCCATCTCGGCAGGTCCCTGGATCTCCGCGTCTTCGCAGTCGCAGCCTGCTTTGGGGAAGATCATTTCAGACGCTATCCTCGAGCTTGAGCCGGTCACCGATTCGGGTATTGCGGTTGCTGTCATAAAAGACGGCCGTCTTTATTACTCAGGCGGATTTGGCTTCCGGGATCGCTGCGCGTCTACCAAAGTCGATGCGAACACGCTCTTTGGCATTGGTTCGGCCACCAAGGCATTCACCAGCATGGCTATTTCCTTGCTCGCCGAACAAAATCCAACGCTCCGGCTCGACGTTCCCGTCAAACAATACCTTCCTGACTTTGCAATGAAAGATTCCGAGGCCACCGAGAAAATGACGTTGGAGCTTATTCTGAGCCATCGCACTGGACTGCCGCGCCACGACGCGCTCTGGTACCTCGGTCCATTCACCAGATCTCAATTGGTTTATCGACTTCGATACCTGGACCCTTACCCGCAAGCCTTCGGCAACGTTTTTGTCTATAACAACATGATGTATATGGTGGCGGGATCTCTGCTGGAGGCCGTGGCAGGGCAGACCTGGGCAGGGCAGACCTGGGAGAATTTCGTCAAGACCCGCATTTTTGCCCCGCTGGATATGCGGCAAACCGATTTATCCATTGGCGACCTCTCAATCAGAGCGAATTATGCAAAACCGTATCAGCTCAAGACAGAAATGCCGCTCAAGGATGTCGAAAACATCGGGCCGGCGGCCGAGATCAACTCCAATGTCCTGGAGATGACCAACTGGGTCTTGTTGTTTCTCAATCATGGTCTTGCCTCCAACGGTGTGAGGCTGATCACTGCGGCTGACTTGGAGCGGATGTACACACCATACGTCAGCGTACCCGATGCGCCCGGGACAGGCTATGGGTTGGGATGGTTTGTCGGTAAGATTCACGACAAACGCCTTGTTTTCCACCAGGGCGACACGGACGGCTATTCTACTTATGTCTCTTTCATGCCGGATGACAACTTGGGGGTGATCGTCCTTACGAATCAACATGCCACCAACTTTCCGGACAAGGTTGCGGCACGCATTTACGATCACCTTTTGAATCGGCCGGCCTTGGATCGCGTGCATTTGCCCCGCGGGTTGGCGCAGGTAGCTCCGGTTCACCCCGCCGCACCCGAACCGCATGAGCCAACCGCGCCTTCGGCGCGCTTGTCCCTCACCGATTACCCCGGAATGTACTCGGATTCAGGATATGGCGATATAACAGTTAGCTCCATTGGTAATGATTACATCAATTACTATAATCATAACTGGACGCTTCATCAAAGATTGGACGGTACCTTTTACTTCGATCTGCACGCATTTGGTACGGACTTTCAGCCGCGCGTGTTCTTCCATAAAACCGACGCCGGCAAGGTCGACAGTTTGGGTGTCCGCTTTGAACCGACCCTTAAGCCAATTCAATTTATGAAACGGTAACGCCGGTAAAGACCAACTCTGCTGAACATCTGCGCGGCGAGATCCGGCCAAGCGCGGCTTGCATGGCCGCATTGATCCGCCCGGCTTTGGACAGTGCCGCGCCAGCTCAATTCATTCCGAACCGGACCGGCAACGTCTTGGGGCCGCCGACGAACACCGACGCGGAGCGGCGCGGTTCGCCGGCCATCTCGATCCACGCGAGCCGGGCGAACAATTCCTCGAAGAAGATTCGCATCTCGAGACGCGCGAGATGCTGACCGAGGCAAACATGCACGCCATGGCCAAATGCCACGTTAGGGGACGAATTGCGATCAACTCGGAAACGATCGGGCTGCTCGAACGCGTCCTCGTCGCGATTGCCGGAGATATAGCACAGCATCAGCCAGTCGTTCTTGGCAATTCTACGCCCACGCAGCGCGGTTTCCGCGGTCGCCGTGCGCATGAAGTGTTGGACGGGCGTCGTCCAGCGTACCGCCTCTTCCACCAACTTGGGAACGAGGCTGACGTCGGCTTTGATCTTGCGGAACTCGTCCATGTTCTCGCACAGCGCCCAGACGGCACCGGATATCGAAGACGACGTCGTATCGTGGCCGGCAGTGGCAATAATTACAAAATAGCTCATTTCCTCGAAACGGCTGATCGGCTTCCCGTCAATTTCGGCATTGGCGATGACAGTCGCCACGTCGTCCCGCGGCGCTTTGCGACGGGCTTCCGTCAGCCGCGCGAAATAGCCCCGAAACTCCGCAAAAATCCCGCAAAGCTGCTTCGCGTGCCTGGCCGGATCGGCACTCGCGCCGCACCCGCCCGTCAGCTCCTCATCCTCGCTATCGAAAAGCTTCTGCGTGAGCTTCAGTATGAACGACTCGTCCTCCTCCGGCACACCGATGATCTCCATGAGGACACGCAGCGGAAAATGGCGGGCGACGTCTTGGGCGAAATCGCATCTCGTGCCGTGCGCCGCCATACGATCGATGCATTCACGAGCAATGGCACGGATGCGGTGCTCGAGCGCCTGGACTTTTTGCTGCGCAAACCAGGCGTGGGTAATCCGCCGATATTTCAAGTGGTCCGGTTCGTCCATGTGAACGATCGACCGGACCAGATGCGGGCTGCCGCCGGTCAGTGCACGCGCTCTCTCGTCTGCCGCCCGCGGCACGAGCGTGGTTGCACGGTCGCCGTTGTGGAACACGTCGTGTCGGCGGCTCACCTCGAGAATGTCAGCGTGCTTCGTGACGGCCCAGAACGGATCGAAGCTTTCTATCTCCACGCGACCGATGGGAAGGTTCGCGCGAAGCCATTGAAACCCTGCGAGGACGGGCTTCTGTTTCGCGTAGGCTTTCGGCGAGACGATCAGACGTCCGAGGCGCTCAGGCACTTTCGCCGCCTCAATCATGTTCTTTGTCTCTTTGACTCTCTTACGCGCGTCCGCGGCGCCGATGCGAAACCCATGTCTAGACGGTAGGCATAGGCTAGGGAAGGACCGGACTCAATGCGTCCCTGGCTTCGGCGCGTCCGGCTGCCGGAGCGGATGCGCCCGCGCGAAGGCGTCGATCGCCATGCAGCGCTCGACGATGCGCGCCACATTCGGGAACGGCGCGAGGTCGCAATCGTAATATTGCGCGCCGGTCGCGTGGCTCACCAGGCAGAGGTCGGCAAGCGTCGGTGCATCGCCGTGGCAGAACCGGCCGGTGTCGCCGCTGCGGGCGAGTTGCGTCTCCAGGGCGTCGAGACCTGCGTTGATCCAGTGGCGCAGCCATCGCAAGCGCTGGGCCTCATCGAGCCCGAGCTCGTGCTCGAGGAAATTGCGCACGCGGGGCACGATGAACGGGTGCGCGTCGCAGGCGACGATCATGGCGAGCCCGCGCACCCGCGCCCTGCCCCGCGGGTCGGCCGGGAGCAGCCGCGGCTGGGGATGAATCTCCTCGAGGTATTCGATGATCGCCAACGATTGAGACAGCGCCGGTCCCTCGCCATCGACGAGGGCGGGAAGCAGCATTTGCGGGTTGACGTCGCGATAGGCCTGGGTGCGCTGGGCGCCTTTGAGGAGATCAACCTGGATCACCTCGGGCTCGATGCCTTTGAGGTTGAGTGCGATGCGCACCCGAAAGCTCGCGAGCGAACGCCAGAACGAAAACAGCTTCATGGGACACCTCCGTTCGGATAACAGACGACGGACGATAGACGACGGATTTCTGCGATCGTTGCGCTTATCCGCCCGCTTTCGTCCCTGGTCTGTCGTGCGCGTAAACCTCCGGGTTTGCGCAATTCGGCGGCCGCCGCCCCGCGAGCACGGCGAGGATGTTGTCGACCACGATGTTCGCCATCCTCTCCCGCAGCTCGACGACGGCGCTGCCGAGATGCGGCGCCAGCACCACGTTCGTCATGGCGAGGAGCGCCGGCTCGACGAAGGGCTCGTGCTCGAACACGTCGAGGCCCGCGCCGGCGATACGGCGCTCGGCGAGCGCGCGGATGAGCGCCGCCTCGTCGACCACGGCGCCGCGCGCGGTGTTGATGAGAAAGGCGCTCGGCTTCATCAGCGCGAGCTCGCGGGCACCGATGAGGTGCCGGGTTTCCTCGCGCAGCGGAGCGTGGACCGAGACGAAGTCCGATTGTTGAAACACCTCGTCGAACCCGACGTAGGTCATCTCGAGCTCGCGCTCGTCTAATTCCGGCATGCGTCGCGGCGCCCAATAGAGCACCGGCATGGCGAAGCCTCGGGCGCGCCGCGCCACGGCGCGGCCGATGCGGCCGCCCCCGCCGATCAGGCCCAGCACCTTGCCGCAGACGCCGGCCCCCGCGAGGAACGAGGATTGCGAGCCGGGAAATACGCCTTGCCGGACCAGCCGATCGCCTTCGACCAGGCGCCGGGCAACCGCGAGCATGAGGCCGAAGGCCACGTCCGCCGTCGCCTCGCCGACGATCGGCGGAATCACGGTCACGGGGATGCGCCGGGCGGTCGCCTCCGCGACCGCGATATCGTCCGGCGTGATCGCCATCGCGGCGACCATGCGCAAACCTGGACTTGCGGCGATCACGTCACGATCGACGCGATCGTGGAGCAGAGCGTAGAGGATTTCGGCGCGGCCCACCGCCGCGCACAGCGCCGCCTTGTCGATCGGTTTCCTGGCGTCGGGATTGACTTCCACCTCGGCGACCCGGCGCAGCCGAGCAAGCGCGCTTTCCGCGATCGGCTGGGTGACGAACACCCGCATCAGGCGAGCCAGCGCACCACGCCGGCGACGCCGTCGACCGCAACCTGCGCGCCGTCCGGGATGCGCCGCGTCGCATCGAGCACGCCGAGCACCATCGGAATGCCGCGCTCGCGCGCGAGCGAGGCGAGATGCGACGTGCTGCCGCCGAGCTCCGCCACCACGCCCGCGACCTGCGGCAGCACCGGGCCGAGCGCCGGGCCCGCGACCCTGGTCACCAGGATGTCTCCCGGACCCACCCGGGAGAGCTCGCATTCGCAGTTCACGACGCAGGCCCGTCCGGTGCCCCAGCCGATTCCGGCGGGATGTCCGCTCAGCCCCGGGTGGCGCAGCCAGATCTCATCCGGCACATGCGCCGGCTCGAGTGCGAGCGGCCGCGCCTGGAGCAGTTTGAATCCGTCATCGTCCAACGCCCACTCGATCTCGACCGCGCTGCCGAGCACCTCCTCGGCCTTGCGCAGCATCCGGCCGAGGCTCACCGCCTGCCCCGGCTCGAGACAGGGCGCGCTCGCGAGCGCGGCCGCGACGGGCTCGCTCATCGGGCCGCGGCCGTGGCCGCACGTCTCGCGATGATCCTTGCGACCTGGCTCGATCTTGCGCACGAAACCTCGGCGGCTGAGCACGATGCGATCCGGCACTACCTCGCCCTGCGCGATCGCCGAGCCGAGACCCCAGGTCGCGCTGAGCAGCATATTGCCCTCCGCGGTCCGGCTGAGCCCGCCGCCCGACGCGCGCGCGGCAACGAGCGGCTGAATCAGCACGGCCATCACCGTTTCGCCGGGATCGAGCCCGTGGTTCGCCATGTAGCGGCGGGCATTGGTCGACCACAGCGCCGCCCAGCAGGCGCGCACGGAAGTGACCAAGTCGGCTTCATTGTCGACGCCGAGAAAGCTCTCGAACTGCCCGGCAAAAGTGGCGCCGGGGCGATCCTCGATAAGCGCCGAGGAGCGAACGACGCCGAGCCCCTCCCCGATCCGCTCGCGCCAAACGCCGAGCAGCGGCGCGAGGATCGGGGGCGCGATCGGGCGCTGGTAGAGCTCGAGTCTCAGCTCGACCGCAGTGCGCCGGGCTTCGAACGGCTCGGCTGACGCGACGCGGCGGGCTATGGCATTCAGATCAAGCTCCGCCATCTGCTTGCGGTAGGCTTCGGCGCTCAGACAAAACCCCCCGGGCGTCGGCAGCCCCGCGCGTCCGAGCCGGGCGAGATTCGCCGCCTTGGGCCCGACGAGGTCGGGGTTCGTGGCAGCCTCCGAGCCAAGAGGGATCAGCAACTGCTGCGCAGTTTTCACGGCGAGGTCGCCCCTTGCTTCGCGCGCGACCCTCCCCCTCCAGGGGAGGGTAAGCGAGCGTGCGGCTCGCCTGCTCGCCTCATCGCACGTGATCGCCGTAGCCGGGGATCGGATCGACCACCGTGATCTGCTTGACCGGGAAATTGGAGATGATCTCGACCCGGTCCGGATGCACGATCAGCATCTCCTCGATGCGCACGCCCCAGCGGAAGCGGTGGCCATGCTGGGTCTCGAGCGCGAACACCATGCCGGACTTGATCTCGATCGGATGGTCGAGCGACCAAATGCGGGAGATCACCGGCTGATCGTATTGCGCGAGCCCCAGCCCGTGGCCCCACAGATTGGCCGCGGCCTGGTCCTCCTCCGCATAGCCCCACGCTTCCCGTGCCGAAGGCCATTTCGACGCGATCTCGCGCGTGGTGGTTCCGACGCGCACTGCGTCGATCGAATCGTAGAGCCATCCGAGCGCCGTCGCATAAACGTCCTTCTGCTCCTGGCTCGGCTCCTTGCCGACGCAATAGGTGCGGTAATAGCAGGACTTGTAGCCGTTCCAGGTCAGCGCCGCGAGATCCATGAACACGATGTCGCCCGGCTTGATGATGCGGTCGGAGAAATTGCGCCAGTTCGGCCAGGTGTTCGGACCGGACGAGACGATCACGTCCTCCACGTCCTCCATCCCGGGAATGCGATACAGAAACTCCATGATGTGGGCCGTCACCTGGTTCTCGGTCAGACCCGGTCGCAGGAATTTCATGGTCTCCCAGTGCGCGGCATCGCCGATCGCGCCGACGACGCGCATCGCCTCCTGCTCGTCCTCGTTCTTGATGGCGCGCGCCTCCATCATCGGCGTCATGCCGTCGGTCCAATGGATGTTGGAGTCCTGGAAGATCTGCAGCATGTTGATGTCGATGAAATCGACGCCGAGTTTCTGGCCGGCCACGCCGTGGCGGCGCATTTCTTCCTGGATGGCATTGGTGAATTTGCGAACCTGCTGGGTCGAGGCCGGACCGGCGGCGCCTTTGATCCAGGCGTAGGACCAGCGCACGTTCTCGGGCGGGATCCAAGGCGAATGCCGCTGGATCTGAAAGCCGATGTCGCCCTGCTCGAACAGAACCGGCGCGGCGTCGCCGCACAGCAGCGTATAGCGCAGCCCGGGCTTCAATCGGTTCCAGCCCGGCGTGAGCGTGCCGGTCACGTAGCGGACGTTCTCGTCGTACATCAGCAGCAGCGCGCCGAGCCCGTGCGCCTTCATGCGTTCTCGCGCCCGCTCGAGCCGGTATTTCCGCAGTCGGTCCCAATTGATGCGCTGCTGCCAGTCCAATCCTACGATCCCGGCATTCGCCATGGTGTTCTCCGCAATCGGTCCGTGGCCGAACAGGGTGGATGCGGCGAGCGAGAAACCTGACCGTTCGGGACGAAGCCCTATTGGATCGCGCCGCTCATGAAGGCGAACCCCGCGTGACGAGGCACTGCGCGAGTGCCGTGACGCCCTCCCGAATGCCGGCACCCGCGCAGTCGGCCCAAAGCGTACACGGGGAATGTACGGATCGCCAACAAGGCTAGCTGCCGGCCTTCTGTGTCCAGTAGACCGGCATGCTCGCCGCATCGCGGCCGCCCCAGCTGTCGCGGCTCGCCCGCTCGAAGCAGGCGAGCGTCCGCTCGACCAGGGGCAGATCGAGACCGCGCACCTCGCCTTCCGCAAGCATCGTGCGCAGGTCTTTCAGCCCACCGTCGATCGGGAAACCGACCGGTCCCGGGTCGCCGCCCTTGAGCATGGTCGCAACCACCGGCCCGCGCATCTTGATGACGTTGGTGCCGCCCGATGTGTCCGCGAACAGGTCCAGCAGCCGGCTCGGATCGAGCCCCACCGTGCGCGAGAGCGCCAAGGCCTCGCCGAGCGCCTGCCAATAGACCAGCAGCGGCAGGTTGATGGCGAGCTTCATCAAGGCGCCGTTGCCGACCGGTCCGACGTGCTCGAGCCGGCGGCAGAGTTGCTCGAGGATCGGCTTGGCGCGCACAGCATCGCCGTCCTCGGCCCCCATCAGCCCGATGAGCTTGCCTTGGCGGGCCGGCCCGACCGTGCCGCCGACCGGGCATTCCACCAGGCCGGCACCCTTGGCGCGGACTCTTCGCGCAAGATCGATCTCGGTCTGCGGCTGCACCGTGCTCATCTCGATGAACAGCTTGCCGGCGACATCGCCCGAGAGCAGGCCGGATGGTCCGTCGTACACCGCCTCGATCGCCGCGGCGTCGGTCAGAATGGTGATGACGGTCTCGACCTTTCCGGCAAGCTCGCCGGGCGAACGGGCGAGCGCGGCACCGGCGGTTTCGAGCGGCTTGGCCTTCTCGGGCGAGCGGTTCCATACCGTGAGCGTGTGGCCGACCTCGATCAGCCGCGCCGCGATCGCCGCGCCCATGCGGCCGAGCCCCGCAATCCCGATCTGCATCGGAAATCCTCCATTGTCCTCGCCGGCTGCGGTTCATAGCATAGCGTGCGCTTGAGGAGCGCAAGCGCTCGCAGGTCCGATACGGGAAGCTCGAGGATGGATGCAGCACCCGGCAGCGCCGCCGCGCGGCTCGAATCCCGCAGCGAGATCCGCGACGGCATGCGCATCCACTGGGACGTGCCGATCGAGATGGACGACGGGCTCGTGCTGCGCGCCGACGCGTTCTTGCCCGTTCAGGAAGGACGATATCCCGTCATCCTGAGCTATGGCCCTTATGCCAAGGGGCTCGCGTTCCAGGACGGTTACGCCGGCGCCTGGGAGCGCATGGCGCAGAACCATCCGGACGTCACCGCGGGGTCGAGCAATCTCTATCAGAACTGGGAAGTGGTCGATCCGGAGAAATGGGTGCCGCACGGCTATGCCGTCGTGCGCGTCGATTCCCGCGGCTGCGGCTGCTCTGCGGGCTATATCGACCATTTCTCGCCGCGCGAGACCGCGGACTTCTACGCCTGCATCGAATGGGCCGGCGTGCAGCCCTGGTCGAACGGGAAAATCGGGCTCAACGGCATCTCGTACTACGCCATCAACCAGTGGCACGTTGCATCGCTGCAGCCGCCGCATCTCGCCGCGATGTGCGTGTGGGAAGGCGCGGCCGATTGGTACCGCGACATGACCCATC
>WNFY01002933.1_pt1 | contig 16898 bp, 8 predicted proteins | sample 5400091 | NCBI WGS metagenome assembly WNFY01 (sample SAMN13153364, study PRJNA577476) | soil metagenome | isolation source: 60 cm soil or saprolite under grassland replicate 1 | place: USA:California | collected 2016-06-15
CCGCGGAATCAAGTACGATCGCGGCGCCTTCCGATACTTCACGTGCAAAAAGATCACAGCCGGGATCGCGGCTACAATTGTGGGCCAAACGAGAATCCAGCCCCACCCGATTGTCGATGCGATGGAATCATAGAGCACATCGCGATACCGCCATTCCGCCTTGCCAGCCTCCGCGACGGAATGGGCGCGCCCGCGCTCGAAGCAAGCCGGGCAAACATGCTCCACTCCCAACTGCAAATCACACAGCGCGCACACGAATCGGCCACACCGTTGGCAGCAAGCCTGAAACCTTTTGTCCGGATGAAAAAAACATGTCGCTTGGTCCGAAAGCGCCGTCGCCGCGTTTGTGTTCTGGCGGATGATCGGCCAGACGCGGATCTGCAGCCACTTCTGGCAGTAGGGACAACTTTGCCATCCTGAATCAGCCGGTATGTCGGCTGAACAGTGAGGACAGGTTACTGTGGCAGGTCCAATAAGCGACGACGTAGAGTCATGGCTTGCGGATGAGCCTGTCGGGCCGGAGCTGGTAGTGAAGGGATTGATGCTGAGGTTCACGCTACGCCTTGTTTATATATCACCCTCGTGTCACACACCCGGTCATGCAAGGCTCGCTTCTCGTTATCAAATCCAGCCATTATGTACCCGATGAGCAGGATGATGCCGCTTACGAGGTACATGAAATATCGCCCGATAGAGATGGCCCATCCGAGCGACTCTCCATCGCTTCGAACAACCTTGAGTCGCAACGCCATTTTCCCCAGCGTCGCTCCCTGATAACGCAGGAACGCCGCCTCGTACACGATGGCACTCGCAAAGGAAAGGAATTGGAAGCCCAGGCGAGCACCGATGGGCGCGGATCGCGTTACGCTCGGCAAGAACTGCGCTCCGAAAGTGCCAAAAAACACCAAAGCGATGCAGGCTTGCGCGATCCCGAGCGTAATACCATCAATCAATCGTGCGACGACGCGAATCCAAAACCCGGCGTAATGCCAGCTAGAAGTTACTGCCGCGCCGCCCGCCATCACCCGGCTCAGAAATGCCGGCTTGCAATCGGCGCACACCCAGTTTCCAGCGATCTGCACCAAGTCCGAGTGCGCGAGCGCCCGTCCGCATTGGGAACACCATAAGACAGTTTGGACCGCAGCTTCTTGACTCATTGGGTATTCTCCCTGGTGTAGTGAGTGGACTGATGCTAAGACTCACGCTACGCCTGTTTATATATCACCCTCGTGTCACACACCCGGTCATGCAAGGCTCGCTTCTCATCGTCCACCCCCAACATGATTGCGCTAACTAGCATAAGGACGGAATTTAAGTAGGGAATGCCGCTGGTAACGACATTCCACATGAAGAAACGCCCAAAGCATACGCCCCAGCTCAAGCTGCTGCCGTCGGATCGGATGACTTTGAGTCCACAGGCCATCTTTCCGAGAGTTGCACTACGATACTTCAGCATCAGAATCTCGTAGCAAGCTCCCCCGAGGAAAATAAGAACAAAGAAAGTAATGCCGAAGGCTACAAACGCAGCGTTGGGTGCGCTGGCGGGGTTGCCCGCTTGATTTCGCGAGCGGATCAGATTTGGTATGAGCACAGCGGCGAAGATCAGGGCGGGCACCATGAAAACAAGGCCATCAATGAAGCGCGCGCCGAAACGGATCCAAAATCCGCCGTAGCGCCAGGCCAGTGGCGACGCCCCAGCAGCGCCGCTCGCCATCACTCGGCTCAGAAACGCCGGCTTGCACTCGGCGCACACCCAGTTTCCAGCGATCTGCACCAAGTCCGAGTGCGCGAGCGCCCGTCCGCATTGGGAACACCATGAGACAGTTTGGACCGGAGCTTCTTGACTCATTGGGGTATCCTCCTCGTGTGCAAAAGTCGCACTAAGCCTAGCGCAAGCGGCTTCCCGCGCCAAGTACTAGTATCTAGCCCGAAGGCCATGACCGTCGCGATGCCGCTGGATACCGTTCAAACTGATCCTGAAAACCGGGGCATGGTGATGAGCCGCGTTCGATTCGTCTGCGTTGCGCTAAGCTGAGCCGATTTGCGGGCGTGAGCGAAGCGGGAGCCCGCAGGCGAAATCCTGAGCCGCGCACTTTGCGGTGAAGGATCTCAGGCACAGATGCGTGAGCCCGGCTGAAACGTATCGGCTGTAACCCTGTCCCCCCGAGTAGGACGCGGAGGTCCAAATCCTTTTCTGTGCACCAGTGCCAGCGTGTGCGAATTGGAATAGCAGCCGGTCTTAGAAACAGGGCTTTGAGAGCTCGAATCTCTCCGCTGGAACCAAATGTACTCAAGACACAATGCGGCCGCAGCTTGCAGCATGCTGTTGGCTTTGTGAATTAACCGGTTCGCGGAAGCGGCCGCGCACTCGACAAAATAACTTTCGAGTTGCCGATAGTACGGGAGTTAACCAGTTTGGTCGAAAATGCCCGCTACCGACGGAGGTACGTGTGCCACCCGGTATCGGGCAAGCCCTTCGGTTCAACTAGGTCGAAGCAGCGGCTGCCGGATGTATTTTGGAGGTAGCACCGTGATCGGCTCATCCAACTTCGCGTGTGGACGCCGGCGCCCTATGGCACGAACGTAACCGAGACAGCTTCCTTGATCGGATTCGACCGCGTGGATCTCAACATGGTTCTCTGGTGCAACGATTACTTGCCATTCAAGCCAGAGCTGCCAACCTTCGGGCATTGAGTCAGCTAGCTCAATATCCAGAATTCCTGTTCGTTCCCAGTGCCGGCGCCACCATGCGGCGGAATGGAGGCACCACATGCTCGGCTCCCACCAAGCCTTTAAAGAATCCGGAATTGGCCCCTCCAACTCACTCATCAGCCCCGCGCCCGCGATTCCGATTGCACCGCCCGGCTTAACGAACCGTGCTAGGTAGTTCAAATAGTGATCATCGGTTCCGTAGTACGGAAAAGAGTCAATCGAAATAATGGCGTCGAAGAAATCGGCAGCGAATGGCAGCGACCTGGCATCGGCGTGTATCGGGTAAACGCCGTCTTCGACCCCCGCGTCGAGGATTCTACGCAGGTTCTCTGAAGGACTGAACCAGAGGTCGGTGGCCCAGACTTGGGCGCCAAACTCGCGCCGCAGGAATATCGAAGACATGGCTCGCCCACAGCCCAGATCCAGCACCCGCATTCCAGGCCTCATCGCCAATCCGCTCGTCAACCACTCGGTCAGCCAGAGGGTGTTCGCACCGCTGCTCGCTCCAGCGATTACCCATTCCGGATGGTACTTGTTCGACCGTAAGAATCGATTGCTAATCAGCCGGTTATCCAATTTAAGAGTACCTCCTTTCCTTATATATTCACGTGACTAGATCCCGCTACTTATTTGAGTGTCTGTGTACTTCTATTCAGTCTCGCTGCTATAGCCGCCTACCTTCCGATGCGCCGGGCAATGAGAGTCGATCCACTAGTTGCGTTGCGACACGAATGGAGCTAATCACCGGAACCTGATGCATGAGGTCGCCCGTAATCCCAAATCTGCTGCGGGCGGATGACGAGCAAATCGGAGCGTATCCAATTCAAGTTTGGTTGAGCGGGCAGGATTTGCACCTGCGTTTAAAGAATATGAGACTCGTGTTGGCCTACGCTACTACCGCCCCACAAATTTTCTAACGCTAACCAAGAAATGGTCCGGGTGGCAGGAGTTGAACCTGTGTGGACTTGTGCCCTGACGTAAAACGAGCAAAGACATGTGGGGTGGCCGCTACCCTACACCCGGATGTTTAGGAGACGCCCTTTCAGCCCTCTCCTGTTTAGCCTTTCACGCAGACCACCTGGTGCAACGTGCGCTGGGCGAGGGCCACGAGTGTGGTAATGGAATCTGGTTTAGTTGTGCGGTCCAGCGCTTAAGAAGAAGGAGACGTTGGTACGGCAGTGTGCTACGCACAGATGCCAATCTGCGGAAGTCGAGTTCATGTTGATGGTAGGAAAGGACGGAAGTCCGGAAAACGGCTGGATGCCGCATCCGAGCCATGACGGACTGTTTGACTAAGCAATTGATGACGGCGCAAATCAAGTTACGGCTCGCTGCTTCGATGCTCTGGGCGCACGGTCCGGCATGGCGCCTTCCGCGCCGATCTATTTTGCTTCCTCCAGCCTCCGCCTGGGTTGATACCTAGCAACCGATAGGATGGATTGAAATTAGCGCGGGGTTCGGCGAAGCTTTATCACCGACTTTGTTGCCACTTCGTGCTCAGACGGCCCTGCAAGTCGAACCAGAATTGATGTAGTTTCGATCCGAGCCCGAAGAGAACCAAATTCTGGTCGTAATATCTACCCGGATTGCCGTATAGCCCATTCTTGGAATTGAACTCGGATTGCACTCGGGACATCTGTTCGGTTTCAAGATTACTTTCACCCAATGCTTCGAGATACGGCAGCAGCGCGGCTGAAAACCCGACGGGGCTCTTGGGGTCTTCCACTGTTCCGTCGGCTTTGACCTTCGCAGGGGGAATTGCATTCGTGTAAAGAGCGCGAGCCATTCCCGACAGAGACTTCAAAATCGAATTGCGTTCGGCAGTTCCCGAATCCAACATTCCTGCCCACAAATAAACGCGTATCGCGTCGTAACTTCCCGGTGAAACCGGCGTCAAACCCTTTCCTGGCCTGAACTCCGCCCAGTCTGAAGCAAATCCATTGGGCGAAGACCCTTGCACCACCGCCGGAATCTGGTTTGCGATTTGTCGCCATGGACCGTCAGGCTGTTCGTGCGCGAGCCCGAGAAAGATTTGCAACGGCACGTAGCTGGCATTCAAGCGATAGACGTCGCCGTTGTGAAAGCCCTTTGCCCCGGGGAGAAGCGCGGTTCCGAATGCTGGAATCTGAGCCGTTTCTTCGGCTGCGATGCGCTTCGCCAAGGCTGCTCCTGTCGCCGTGTAGCGTGGTTCTTTCCATGCGGCTCCAGCTTCGAGCAGCGAGTACGCAATCCATACGTCGGCGTCGGAGGCTGAATTGCCATCCAGTACTCCCCACTTGTTGTTCGGCCCCTTGCCCCACAACCATGCGGGCAAATGCGTAGCCAGATCACCAGATGCCAGATTGCCTTCAGTCCATCGCAACAAACCATCAAAGCGAGGGCGGTCGTTCGCGACCAGAGCGAAGAACATGGCATAGGCCTGTCCTTCGGATGTGGTTCGGTCGCCCGCATCATGATCGATGACGCGAATTTGATTATCCATAAAAGCCGCACAGTAACTCTTCCAGAGCGAGGACCAATCCTGAGCGGAGCATCTTGTCGAAACCAGCATGATGATCGCAAACGTCGAGATCGTATTCAGTCGCATTATTTCATCCGGATATAGATTGTGCCTTCGTTGCGGCCCGGAACCCGAGCCCTGTGCCACCTCAACGATGCGCCAGTCTGCAAACAGAGATGCACCGCCGCAACCGATATTTTGTTCTTCTCTCTTTTGTGCGCGGGTTAACTGCTTGGATGTGCTCTTAAATGCACACGTAACGCGTCGAGAAGACTCAATCCGGACAAGCGTTTTGCAGGCAGCGTGAGCGAGCACATGAGCATCATTATTGAAACAAAAGTCCCTCGTCTGATTCAGCCACACTAAGAAACTAATGACCGATATGAAGCAACAGCTCACAAACGACAAGCATCACGGGCGGGTAAGGTCGGGTGCCTTATCGAATCTTTATCATCATCGCTTCCTGCAGCTCGTTTTATTTTCCTCTCCGGCTAGGGCTGCCGCATGACGGAAGTTTCTATTCCCAGTTCTCGACCTTCGACTGCCAGCTCCGTTCTGTGGAGCTTAGTCGCGATGGTTGCGATCCCTTCGCTGGGCGTGCTGCTCGTCCTTCCGTTGCCGTGGAAAGAGCAGGCCATTTTTGGCGCGGCCGTTATCGGCGGCGGCGTGCTACTCAATTGGTCCTCACAGGCCAGGCTGGTCACGATGGTGTTGATAGTAATTTCGGTCTTCAGCACTTTGCGTTATGGCTATTGGCGCGCGACGCAGACATGGGACGGAATAAATAGCGCAGGGCGCATTCATCAATGGGACACATTCATTGTTTTGCTTCTTTTGTTCGCGGAGTTCTATGCGTTTGCAACCTTAGTTCTCGGATACTTTCAGACCTTACGGCCGCTGCGCCGTGCGCCCTTGCCTCTCATCGGCACGTCCGATACGTGGCCAACGGTTGATGTTTTCATTCCGACTTATAACGAATCACTTGGGGTTGTGCGGGCAACTGTGTTGGGAGCGCTCGCGTTGGATTATCCAGCTGCGAAGTTCCGAGTGTTTGTGCTTGACGATGGCCGCCGCCAAGAGTTTGCGGAGTTTTGTTCACAGGTCGGCGCGGGATACATCACTCGCAATAACAACGCTCACGCCAAGGCAGGAAACATCAATCATGCGTTGCGAAGTACCCGTGCCGAACTGGTTGCGATTTTTGATTCCGACCACATTCCGACACGCTCGTTTCTGCAAGCCACACTCGGATGGTTTCAGCGAGACCGCCGACTTGCCATGGTGCAAACGCCGCACCACTTTTATTCGCCCGATCCGTTCGAGCGCAATCTCGGACAGTTCCGAAAGATACCCAATGAAGGCGAATTGTTTCACCGACTTGTCCAGGACGGAAACGATCTGTGGAACGCCAGTTTCTTTTGCGGTTCGTGCGCGGTGTTGCGTCGGGCAGCGCTGAATCAGATCTGTGGAATCGCAGTCGAAACCGTCACCGAAGATGCGCACACCGCGTTGCGCATGCAAAGGCGCGGCTGGCACACGGCGTACATCAATATTCCTCAGGCTGCAGGCCTAGCAACCGAGAGCCTCGCAGCGCACATTGGGCAGCGTATTCGTTGGGCGCGTGGCATGGTGCAGATCCTGCGCACCGAAAACCCTTTGTTCGCGGGAGGACTTTCGTTTTCCCAACGTCTTTGCTACTTCAACGCGACCACGCACTTTCTGTTCGCGTTACCCAGGCTGATTTTTCTGGTCATCCCGCTCGTGTACCTGCTGTTCGGTATGGTGAATATTTACGGATATTCGCTTGCCGTGTTCGCATATGCGCTGCCGCACATCGTCATCTCGAATATGACGAACTCGCGCGTACAGGGACGCTGCCGGTTTTCCTTCTGGAACGAGATCTATGAAGCGGTGTTAGCGCCCTACATTCTTTTTCCGACTCTGTTGGCTCTCATCAATCCGCGGTTAGGGAAGTTCAACGTTACGAGTAAGGGTGGAATCATTCGCAGATCATATTTCGACCGGCGGATTGCCTGGCCCTTTCTGCTCTTGCTTGCTCTTAACGTGGCGGGACTCGTCATGGCCGGGCGGCGCTTCGTTTCAGATCCCTCCCATCACGACACCATCCTGATGAATACCGTGTGGACCGTGTACAACATGGTTATTTTGTCGGTCGCGGCTTCTGTTGCCTGGGAGAAGAAGCAGCGGCGATCTTTGGTGCGCGTGAACGTGCGCGTGCCGCTCAAACTGGCAACCGCCGACGGCACGCGAATCGCCGGTGTAACTGCGCAGCTTTCGGGCCGCGGAGCGATGGCGCGTCTGGCGCAGTCTGTGAAGTTTCCCCGCGGCACGCCCGTGCTGCTTGCGCTGGGGAGCAATGGGGCAAGCTGCGAAATCCCCGCTCGCGTGGTGCATTCCTCCAAGCGACATGTGAATCTTTTCTTCCCGCAACTTTCTATAGGCCAGGAGACATTTCTGGTAAACCAGATCTACTCCAGGCCAGAGGCGTGGCTCTCGTGGCACCGTTCGCGGCCGAATGACAGACCGTTCCTCAGCCTGGCGCATATTTTCTGGCTTGCACTCCGCGGAATTGTAGTTGTCCTGACTGGCCTGTTCACTCCTCGTCCAGCCAGCGAGCCTGCCGCCACGGAAGCAGGACAAAAAAAGGAGCGCACTCCTGCGGTTGCGGCGTGTCTGGCATTCGCCACCATTCTGGTGTTGATTCGCACCCCTTTATACGCAGCCGACACTGCCGGAGCCGACGTGGGCGCGGCCCAGGCACCAGCCGAGAAATCAGCAGCTCCCGCGCCCTCATTTCACGATCACTACGAGCTCGGCGCCATGGCCGGCCGCGGTCTCATAACCTTCAGCGGCGCCGGTTCAGAACAAAACTTTTTCCTCGACATGCCGCTCACGAAGATTATCAGTGCGGCCAGCCTTAACTTGCGCTACAACGCGCCGCTGCTGCGCCCGGGAGAAAGTTGGATCGATGTGTGGTTGAACGGCACGCGCGTTGGGTCTTTGCCGTTAATGCCAGGAATGCAGCAGGCCAATGTATCGCTGCCCGCGGACCTGCTGACCTCGAACAACACGATTGTTTTTCAGCTGTGGGGCAGTTGCTCTGCCTGCCGAAATGCGCACTCATCTTGGGTGACGATCAACCCAATGAGTGAACTCTCGCTGCGCGGGACACGATTGCCTCTGCCGAACGATCTGGCTCTGTTGCCAGTCCCATTCTTCGATTCCGCGAGTCAGCGCTCCTGGAGTTTGCCGATCGTGCTCTCGGACCGTCCCGACTTGGAGACCCTCAAGGCGGCTTCCATCGTGACATCCTGGTTCGGGATCTTCTCTGATTTCCGCGGTGTTCGGTTTCCGGTAACCGTCAGCGACTTGCCCAATGGAAATGCAATTGTGTTCGCCCTTCGAGATTCTGAGCTCGCTGCCAGGTTGGCACTGCCTTCCCGACCTGGAGCGGCGTTAGCGGTTAGAGATAACCCGCATGATCCTTACGGCAAGTTGTTAGTCATTACGGGTAATCAACCGGAAGACTTGGTCACGGCCGCCAGAGCGCTGGTGACACGCAACAACGCCCAGGCCCACGCTGATGCCGCGTACATATCTTCGGTCCGCATTCCTGCACGCCGGGAGTACGCCGCACCGCGGTGGCTGGACGCCAGCAAGCCAGTGCCAATCGGAACGTACACGACGGCTGAGCGCTTGACGCTAAAAGGATCTGGATCGATGAACATTTATTTTCGTATTCCGCCAGACCTTTTTCTACACGCGCAAGATTCAGTGCCACTCCTTCTGAAGTTCTCGTATGCAGGCGTGGATGAGGAGTCACGCGCGGCCCTCCATGTTCGGCTGAACGATCGCGACATAGACTCCATCCGGCTTAGACCTGCATCCGCTAACGTAGACGAAGAGGAAATTGTTCGGCTTCCAACAGGCAGATTTCGCCCATACACAAATACGCTGACTATAGACGTCGATTTTGGGCGTGCTGGTGCTCCAAAGGGTGTGTGGCAGTATGCTGCGATTCATCGAGAGTCGTCTATTGACTTAAGTGGCCTTCCCCATTCGGTGGTCTTGCCGAGGTTGGAACTCTTTGCGGATTCGGGTTATCCGTTTACGGCGATACCCGATCTGGGGCGCACGGCCGCGGTCCTCTCGAATGCGCCGACCTCAGCAGAATACGAGAGCCTGTTCGACATGATGGGCTTCTTCGGCGCGCAGACTGGGGCGCCGGCTACCAATATCACCGTCATTGATTCTGCGCACCTTCAACAAGTGCGCGACAAGGACTTAGTTTTGTTGGGAGCTCCCGCTTCGCAACCTCTCTATTCAGAGTGGGAAAAGAACATGCCGGTAGCGCTCGCCGATGACTTGCGAGTCAACAGCGCTCCGCAGAGTTCACGGTTCCAGCACCCGGAATGGCCATTTCGCGATAAGGACCGCGACAAACTGGCCACACTGCTCGCAAACCAGGCGCCACTAGACGTCATAGTCGAAGACTTTGTATCGCCCTTTCGCCCCGACCGTTCGGTTGTTGCAATCTCGCCGCACGGGGATGGCGGTCCTGACGCCATAGCGGCGCTATTTACCCCCGGATTGGATAAAGGCCCTATCTATGGCGGTGTCGCAGTCGCACAGCACGCCCGTTTTGAATCTTTTCTTGTCGGTACCTTCGCCTACCACTCTGGCCACCTAGATGTCTTTCAGCAAGTCCGGATCTTCTTGTTCGAAAACTACTTCGGCATTCCAGCGCTGGTCGTCCTGCTCGCGTTCCTAATCGCTGCCTGGCTGTACACCAGCACAGAACGCGTTGCAGCTCGTCGTCTCGCGCTGAGAAGAAATTAACGTGAGGACCCAGTCTATGGCCCGATTCATTCGAATCATCGCAGCTTTCCTGATCACAATGCTCGTGGCACTCCCGCTCGTTGCGCAGACTCAAGGACTGGATATTCTGTTGAGCAAGGCGCGCTCGCTCGAAGCACGGGGACGCATGGACCTGGCCGCTCAGAATTGGAAACAGGTACTCCTGGTTAATCCCAATCAAACCGAGGCCATCGCGGGTCTGGCACGTTACGCCAAGCAGAATGGCGATGCGGGAGAGGAGCGAAACTATCTCGATCGCCTAAAGAAGATCAATCCCAAAGACCCAGAAATTGCGGCAATCCACAAAATGCACATTCTCACGCCGCAGGAGCGTGACCGGCTGGACGAAGCGGGCCGGCTGGCGATGCAACACAAACCCGACGAGGCAATGAAAATCTACAAGGAAGTGTTTGGCAACGAGCCGCCGTCCGGTAAGTGGGCAGAGCCTTATTACGAGACCGAGGCAGCCAGCACGGGCGGGCGCGAGAAGGCCATCGCGCAGTTGCGCCGGTTATGCGCGGGCGATTCCAGCAATGAAATCTATCGCCTGTGGCTTGCACGAGCGCTGGTTTATGACCCTAAGACGCGTATTGAAGGATTGCAAAAACTAGAGTCGTTACGCGATCCCGGCGCGGTTGAGCAAGCGCGCACCGAATGGCGGCAGGCGCTCCTGTGGGAAAAAGAAAACCCGGCGGTGCTGGCATCGCTCACTGGCTATCTCCAGCGCTATCCAGATCAAGATTTGCAGGTCGTCCAGAAATCGTTGCAGGAAAAACAGGAACACATGGCCGAGGAGGCCAGCAAAGAGCGCGGGTTCCAGGCGCTGCGCGGCAAAGACATGGTCACCGCGGAAGCGAAATTCGAGGACGTCTTGCAACGTTCTCCTAATGACGCCAACGCGGTTGCTGGTTTGGCGTTTGTTCGATTAAACCAGAAGCGGTTTGACGAAGCTGTCACGCTATTTGATCGTGCGCGCACGCTGTCGCCGAAACGGGCAGATGTTCGCGAAGGTTACGAAACCGCCAAGTTCTGGTCCCTCATGCAACAAGGGTCTAGCGCATTACAGCGCGGCCAATCCGACGCCGCGATCATGGCATATCAGGAAGCGCTCGCGCTTCATCCTCAGGACGAGCAGGCGATGCTAGGCATCGCGCAAGCGGAGGTGCGTGAAAAAAGACTGCCCGACGCCGAAGCGCAATTTCAACAGGTACTGAATCACTCGCCTAACAATACGGACGCCATGGCGGGACTCGCCTTTCTTCGGGTGGACGAAAAGAAATTTAGCGACGCGGTCACGCTGTTCGACAGAGCTCGCAAACTTGTCCCGAATCGCGCAGACGTCGAGCAGGGCTATAAGGACGCGAAATATTGGTCGCTGATGCAGCAAGGCGCAGCGGACCTGGATCGCACTGGCGGATCTGCGATTTCGGATTATCGTCAGGCGCTAGCCATCAGGCCGGGTGCGGCTGACGCCCTTCATGGTTTGGCAGGCGCTGCGGAGCGGAGTGGCAAATACACTGAGGCTGCCCAAGCCTACAACCAATTGACGAGCGCCAATCCAGCGGATGCGCAAAGTTGGCTGGGGCTGATGCGCGTCCAGATCCTCGGAAAAGACCCGAAGAGTGCGATCCAGACTACGCAACGGATTCCGATCACCGTGAAGCCGCAAATTGAGACGCGCCCAGACTATCTCTCGCAACTGGCGCTTGCGCACTACAGCACCCAGCAGACAGACGAGGGCACTCGCATGCTCGATCGTGCGATGTCCGCGGCAGCGCAATCCGATCCGGACGAGGCCCTGAACGCGCGCCTTGAGGTAGCAAGTGTGCTCATGGAGCAAGGCAAGACAGATCGTGCGATCCAAATCTATGAGCAAGCGACCAAGCTGCATAAGCAGAATGCGATTGCTTGGGAAGGCCTGGTCGGAGCCTATTCGCGCCAGCATGATCTTGCGCGAGCGCAAATCGCACTGCAGTCAATGCCGCAGGAGACTTACGAGAGCGCGGCCAACAATCCAAACTTTCTCAATTCAGTTGCCGCGATCTATTCAGCTGATGCTGAATGCGGCAAAGCAGAAGACTTGCTGAATCGGTCGTTGAGTCTGGATCGTACCGCAGGGCGTCAGCCGTCCGAGGGAACTCGACTACAACTCGCGGACATCTGGCTGCGAGAACAACAATACGCCAAAGCCCAGCAAGGCTATCGCGAGATTATCAACAAGAACCAGAACTCAGCGGAAGCTTGGCGCGGCTACGTCACAGCGCTTCACGACGCGCGCAATGATCGTGACGTTCTGGCCGAGACTGGGCGGATGCCTGCTTCGGTCCGGGCGCAACTCGATAAGAATGCAAACTTTCTGCTCTTGCTGGCAGGTGCGCACTCGTCTTTACGGCAGTATCCGGAAACGGTGCAGCTCTTACAAGGAGCGCGCGGGATTTACCTCGAGCAAAACCAGACGCCGCCCGCAGAACTCGATGTCCAACTTGCCTGGGCGATGCTGAACGACCGGCAAAGTGATCCCAGGATCTTCCTGCAGAAAGTGAAGTCGCGCACAGATTTGAGTGACACACAACGCGCAGCCATTGACGAGATCGAGTCCACATGGAGCGTTCGTGCAGCCGACGAAGCAATGCAGAACAAAAAACCGGAACACGCGATCGCGGTTTTAACCGATGCTGAACGCGATCTCCCCAATGATCCGAGGTTGCATGCGGCTCTGGCGTCGATGTACATGAAGCAGCATAACCGCGAGCGCGCTCTGAGCGTTTACGAATCCTGGGGCATGAAGGGTGCAACCGCTGGCGATTACCTGGCCGCCGCCGGAACAGCCCTGGCCGCGCACAAGAGTGAACTGATCGATTTCTATCTGGACCAGGGGCTGCGGCAGTATCCGAATGACCCTGGGTTGCTCGAAATGAAGGGTAAGCAGGTCATCGCACGTGGAAATTACAAAGAAGGCCAGACGTATTTGAAATCGGCGCTTCGCGCTGCTAAAAATCCCGCGATGCAGCGGCAGAGTTTCATGGAAGAAGGCTCGCATGCTGTTTCGCCAGGAGACGGTGGCTCAGACGGAGCTAAGGCTCTTACTGTGCCATCTTCGCAGGTTCCAGCCTGCCGGCAAACCACTAGCTACAACATACCTCAACACATTCGTCTAAAGCTGGTCAGGACGAGCTACGAAGAGCAGGGCGACGCAAGCGAGAATGGGACGAACCAAACTGCTCAAACTGGTGCAGCACCGAGTAATGGAAATCAGAACAGCCAGAGCACTCCAGCACAGGATAACGCTGCGCCACAGAGTACGAATCAGAACGCCGCTAACCCACAGACTTCTCCAGAGAAACAGGAGCAAATTCAGGACGAAATTGACGTGGTCCAGAACCGCAACACTCCCTATGGCGACATAGGTAGCAACGCAAGCGGCCGCGCGGGCGATCCAGGTATTGATCGCTTGATTATCGAAGATGGATTCGCAGGCGGATCCGTGGTTGGTGGGAATGCCGTGCGTCTTGATGTCGCGGCGCATGGGCTCTATCTGTTCAGCGGAACACCGAATGGGAGGTCGAAATCTATTTTCGGCACTCTCGCGCCAGGGACAACATTCGCTCAGCAAGCGACGGGCGGCGTCACCGGCGAGCTGCAGGTCTCCACGGGAACTTTTGGCTTGGACTTCGGCGCAACGCCACAAGGATTTCCCGTCCAAAATCTGACCGGCGGCATCCGCTTCCAGCCGCTCGGCGGACCATTCACATTTATTGCCACACGCGACAGCGTCAAAGACAGCCTGCTTTCCTACGCCGGTGTGCGCGATCCCGGCACAGGTATTATCTGGGGCGGGGTCGTTTCAAACACTGGCACGCTGCAGCTAAACCACAAAGGCACGCGGGTCGGAGGTTATGGCTCAGTCAGCTTTTCGTACATTACCGGGAAAAATGTTCCTGATAACTGGGATGCCTCCGGTAATGCGGGATTGTACGTCGTAGTTGCGAAGGGGCTGAGTGTCGGCGTTAGCGTCTCCGGAATGCACTACGACAAGAACCTCAGTTTCTTTTCGCTCGGACAGGGCGGATATTTCAGCCCACAACAATATGGCCTGGGGGCGATTCCGATTTCCTGGTTCTCGCGGCACAAGCGCTTTGAGTATCAAATTCGCGCCAGCCTAGGTGCGCAATACATTCAACAGGATTCCAGTTCATTCTTTCCGACTCGCCTGAATACAACGCCTCCCACCATTGGGTTCTATTCCAGCACCACCGATGTCTCGCCGAATTACAATTTTCTTGGTCGTCTCGGGTATCGAGTCGCGCCTAACGTTTATTTTGACGTATTCGGTACCGCCAACAACGCTCGCAATTATGCGACTCAGACGGTCGGATTTTCGCTAAAGTTCCTGGTGCATCCCATCCCCACGCATACTGACCTACATGTGAACTCTGTACCTGACTGGAGGGGGAACCAGCCTTTTGGAATCGAATAGTTCATGTCAAAGGCCCGACCTGCTCAGGTTTTCCTCTTAGTTTTGCGGGGAAATTTTGCTGCGCTGCCCTAATTACTCACAGGTACAAGCCTTTTCGGAGTAGTGTAGCGGCAACATTTCAGCTGCGACGAAGACCGCATCGCGGCTGATCCTGCAATTCAAACAAGTCAGATCAGGAGAGTACGCAGATGTGTGCCCGTTTCTGTCACAGCCAATTCGCTCAGTCCTTCTCGGTTTTTTGCTTCGTTCTCGCAGTTTCAGGCGCTCTTCTTGCCCAAGGTACGGGGTATTGGCATACCAGCGGAAATCAGATCATTGACTCGAGTGGACACACGGTCCGCATCGCAGGCGTCAACTGGTATGGCTTCGAGACGACAGATCAAGTCGTTCACGGCCTATGGGCACAGGATTATCACACCATTCTGAACACAATAAAAAGGAACGGATATAACGCCATTCGGCTGCCGTACTCGAACCAGATGGTCGAAAGTCCAGTTGTGCCGTCGAACATTTCATTTGCGAACGGCAGCGGAGCAATCAATACCGATCTGAAGGGACTCAATTCGTTGCAGGTGATGGATAAGATCATCAGCGCCGCGGGTGCTGCCGGCCTGCGGGTGATTCTTGACAATCATCGCTCCGGGGCCGGCAACAGCGCCGAAGCCAATGGCCTTTGGTACACAAGCGCCTACCCTGAGACATCGTGGATCAATGACTGGAAAACGATGGTCAGCCGCTACTCCGGTTTCAAGGACGCAAGCGGCAATCCAACTGTGATCGCAGTTGACCTGCGTAACGAACCACACCTGATCGCCAACGGTTCGCACACCGGCGCCTGCTGGACGGGAGACACCTCGACCAGTGGCTGTCCAACGAGCAATACGTCGCAAAATTGGCCTGCTGCTGCGCAGCGCGCGGGGAACGCCATTCTGGGTGTGAACTCGAAGGTGCTCATTCTGGTCGAAGGCATTGACTGTTTCAGCGGAGACTGCGACTGGTGGGGCGGAAACTTGGAAGGCGTTTCGACCCATCCGGTCACGCTCAGTGTCGCAAACCGGCTGGTTTATTCGGCGCACGATTACGGTCCGAATCTGTTTCAACAGAGCTGGTTCAACAGCAACACGAGTTTCTCTTCTCTCTCAGCGGTATGGAACAAGTTCTGGGGATACATCAATGCGAACCACACTGCGCCCGTATTAGTCGGAGAATTTGGCACCGGCAACAATGCATCTGACGTTCAAAGTGCCACTCCCGGCTCTCAGGGGCAGTGGTTCCAAAGCCTTGTGAACTTCCTGCAAAACAATCCCAGCATGAATTGGACCTATTGGGCACTGAACGGCGAAGACGGTTACGCTCTGCTTGATAACAATTACGATTCAACTGCCGTGAGTTCCCAGAAACAAAGTGACTTGGTATCCATTCAGTCCGCGCTGGGCGGTGGCGGTGGGAGAGGCGGCGGGGGAGGCGGCGGAGCTGGTCTTACGGCATCGGCAAACTCCTCCAGCCAAATCAATTTGTCCTGGACTTCAGTGGCTCCGCCCAGCAACTGCAGCATCACGTATAGCGTGTTCCGCAGCAGGACCAGCGGATTCACTCCGTCGGCGAGCAATCAGGTTGCCAGCGGATTAACAAGTCCGTCATTCGCAAATACTGGCTTGTTGGCTGCGACAACGTATTACTACAAAGTCGAAGCCGAGGATGCTGCAGGCTCTTCGGCAACCTCGAACCAGGCGAATGCGACCACACAATCCAACTCGAGCGGATTTGCCTGCCACGTTACTTACACCAACGTGAATCAGTGGAACACCGGTTTCCAGGCGGCCATCACGATCCAGAATACTGGTACCGTAGGAATTTCAATTTGGACGCTGAAATGGATCTTCCCAGGTAATCAGCAAATTGCGGGCTTATGGAACGGAAGCTACGTGCAGAACGGCCAAAGTGTGACCGTAAACAACCTGAATTACAACGGAAGCATTGCCGCAGGTGGCAGCTACAACGGTTTGGGTTTTACGGCAAACTACAGTGGCACAAATTCGCCGCCGGCGAGTTTCTCGGTGAACGGACTGGTGTGCAGATAAAACCTGCAATGAATGGTCCGGGAGAGATGGGCGTCAAGCCGCAAAGTCCAGTGGCAGGTGTGAAGGACGCCGACAACGCAGATGAAATATTGGAAGACTGCCACCGACAGGATGTTGGCGGCAATAATGACACTCAACCGAATAGTGAGGATAATTCCCCGGCGGCAGGCCGGCTTCGACCGGAGTGCTAGTACGACCGCTGCAGCTCCACGTGTACATTGCGGCAAACACCTGCGACTCGCGGAGAACT
>WNFY01007308.1_pt1 | contig 16887 bp, 20 predicted proteins | sample 5400091 | NCBI WGS metagenome assembly WNFY01 (sample SAMN13153364, study PRJNA577476) | soil metagenome | isolation source: 60 cm soil or saprolite under grassland replicate 1 | place: USA:California | collected 2016-06-15
CTTGTCCATCAGGCGACGAGTCTCTTCAAGACCGCCCGCTGCATACAATTCAACGGCGGTCGGCACGGCGTCCCGAACCACGGAAAGCACCCGCACGGTTGTTCCCGTAGGCCATGGACGTCTTTCGACGCCTTCCGCAGCAGCAGCGGAGTATGATGAACCATCCACGGCCAGAAGTACTTTCATGCTTCCCATTTGCGCGGCAGCACTGCCGTTGGTGATCTTCGCCATGACTTTTATTTCCTGTTAATGCGAATTAAAACACGCATTCACTGATGCCGCTCCGATGCATACCACCTCAACCAGCCGCTGACTTTGAAATCTCCTCGATGACTTCGGCAGTTGTCTCCGGCTCATGTGTGCGAGTCGCAATATCTGCCTGGGCGATGATTCCAATGATCCGATTATCATCGTCCACTACGGGGATGCGCCGGACCTGATACTTCTCCATGGCATCAATCGCATGTTGCAAATCATCGTTGGCATGACAAGTAACTGGGTTACGGGTCATCACCTCTTCAACCGGAACGGCAGAGATTTGACGCGCCTCGGCAACTACTTTCACTGCCAGATCGCGATCAGTTACTACGCCGAGCAGCCTTTTGGTTTCATGATCCGCCACGACGGGCACTGGTCCGACGTCTTCATCTTTCATCAACTGAGCCGCCTGATCCACCGTGTCACCAGGCAAACAGCACACTGGGTCTTTTGTCATTATGTCTTTGCACTTCATTACTGTTTCTCCCTTGGGTTCATCGACCCGCCTATAAGCGCCACTCTCGCCTTCTGAGCCGCCGCCAATCACGCCGAGATCTTCTCCTAAGTAGATCAATTCAGATCCGCCTGAATCTTCATAGCCTGCGGCACCACGATCACCCTGTCCCCACGAGGCTTCGCCGTGGACCATCGCTTCAGGACTTGCCTCCTCGAGTGCAGAAACGGGATAGACACCCGATTTTTCGATCTCATCTCTGCGTCCCTGGCCGCCACCCGGCTGACCACTTTCTCGTTTGCGTTGTTCCGGTTGGCTCATTTTTCGATCATCTCTAGTCGATTTGTGATTCATCTTCATATTCCTTTTTAAGACATCCCGAAGTGGAAAAGCCGGCCACCAAGTTAATGACCGGCCTTTCCATGCCGTTCACGCATTTGGAAGCAACTCGCTTTGAGCTACAGATGGAAGCGCAGCGGCGAGACCTTCTTGTCCTTCATTGGTCTTCATTGCTAAATTGTTCGACTCTGAAGCTCCACTGTTCGGTTCCTATCGGTACATGTACTTCGACCCTACACACCCGCACGAGAATGCTGGATTATGGACATCTCTTGATTATGCAAAGGCGAACCGCAAATGGAGTGCCAAAGTAAATCCGTTGGCGACCCTTCAACTCTCCCTGTTAGGAAAACAATATGAGAAGGAAAAAATGAAAGATGGTGGACCTTCATTTACCGACCCGCGTTGAGTGGTCGTGAGCAATTTGCATTGAAAACTCCGGTGGGACCGAACGCGGGAGAAATGTCACGAAGATTAGAGGTAACAACTCGTTCCGCTGGACTGACAGTTGACTTATCTTCGATGAAATCTCCGATTTGCGATTCTCCACTTTCGCCGATCGGTGTCTCGAGGGAAAGCGGCTGCTGTTTAAGCTTGAGTGCTTTATTCACCTTTTCTACGGTGGTGCCCATTCTCTTCGCGATCTCCTCAGCAGTAGGTTCGCGTCCCTTGTCCCGCACCAACTCACGCGTAACACTTGTAACCTTATTGATTACCTCAATCATATGGACTGGAACGCGGATGGTGCGCGCCTGATCTGCGATCGCCCGTGTGATTGCCTGGCGAATCCACCATGTTGCATAAGTTGAGAACTTGTAGCCGCGTCGCCAGTCGAACTTTTCCACGCCTTTCATCAAGCCGAGATTTCCTTCTTGGATCAGATCGAGAAAGTGCAAGCCCCGGTTTTGATATTTCTTGGCGATCGAGACAACCAGACGCAAGTTAGCTTCGGTCAGTTCGTGCCGGGCCTGACCAGCCTGTGCCTCGCCGATCACAATCATCTGATGCGAACGCTTGATCTCCACAGAGGAAACATGGTGCTGGGCTTCGATGTTTTTTAGCTGGCGTTTGGCCGCTGCAATATGTTGTTTGAAATCCTTTGCAGCTTCCGCTTTCACGCGTTTGCCGCCGAGCTTTTCAGAGTGACTTTGGACCTGGCGCTCAAGCACGCGGGTTTCGTTATGAACCGTAACGATAGCCTTGATGAGGCGCTGCCGCGCTTCTTCTTTTAGGCGCAGACCGGCAATTTCTTGCGCGATTTCCAAGCGCGTCCGTGCCAGTTTGCGTTTTAGTCTCAGAAGCCTTTTTGAGCTTTTGGCTCGCGTAAGTTTCTGCTCTCGATGCAATTGTTCGAACTCTTTAAGTCCTCGTCCGTACAGCTTGCCGACATTCTGAATACCTTCGATGGTCCATTGAAGATATTCTTCGGATTTGTCTTCTTGTTCCTCAGCCTCCATTTGATCTGAGAAGCTAACGATGTCGCGGATCGCCAGACAGCCGGCTTCCAGCTCAACGCCGATTTTCAGGAGTTCAGCTACAGCTATCGGAGAGCGGGTAATTGCTTTCTGGGCGCGGTTTTGTCCCCACTCAATTCGTTTGGCGATTGCCACTTCCTGCACGCGAGTAAGTAACGGCACCGTGCCCATTTTCGCGCATGTAAAGCCTGACCGGATCCGCAGTCTTGTCCAGTTCGCCAGCCGAGAGGTCGAGTTCGTGTTCCTCAGGCAGGGAGTCGCCGGGTTCATCAAACCCGGACGTCGAGACGTCTTCATCCTGAAGCCCCTCCTCACCGACTCCAGATTCTTCCAGTTTCTGAAGCACCTTATCGATGTTGTGAGGCACTAGAGAATCTTCCAGCACGCCGTCGTTCAAATCTATAAACGGCAGCGCAGCCGAACTCATCAGTTCATTTCCCGTCTTTTCTTGCTCAAGTCTAATCAATTAAGAATCTCCTCTTTTTACGAGCATCCCTTTCTCGATGTGAAGTAATCCCAGTTTTTTGGTGATTTGTTGCCTTCGAAAAGGATGGGTTACTAGGATTCCGCTTTCAATTGTAAGGTTGCAGGAAACGCGTCATCGGGAATGTATCTAATGTGCCTGCCCGCCGAACCTCAAACCTACAACGCAATCCACGAATAACGCATCTTAGTTTTGGTTATTCCTTCTCTCGCGCATCAACGGTGATGCGCCCGCGCTAATGAAAAGCTCGGCGTTTTGGATGGTTCGAGAGTAGGTTGTTTTCAACTCGTAGAAGTCGCTCAGATTTTGAGCATCCGAACGCTAGTTTCTTCGCTCGCTTCCGTTTCGTCGAAAAACCCTGGTTCCAAAAGCTTCTCTTAATTACTCCTGACAGCAGGAGAGGTACACAAATATGTCTATGAAACTCTATGTCGGCAATCTCTCGTTCCAAACTTCGGGCGAAGAGTTGCAGCAACTGTTCTCGCAAGCGGGAACGGTGGAATCAGCAAGCATTATTGAAGACCGCGAAACTGGTCGCTCGCGAGGCTTTGGCTTCGTGGAAATGGCTTCGAAAGAAGCCGGCGAAGCAGCCATCGCGCAATTCAATGGCAAGGAAGTCAACGGTCGAAATCTAAACGTGAATGAAGCAAAACCACGCGAGAACCGCAGCTTCGGAGCCAATCGTAATGGTGGCAACCGCAGCTTCGGCGCTGGCGTTGGCCGCAAAACGCGTGGCGATTTCGGCGGTGACCGCTCGCCTCGTTGGTAAGGTCAATTTGATCTAATGAGTGATGTGGTGACGCCCCTAAACGCGGCCAAGCGCCGAGTTTGGGGGCGGCTAATTCTGTTTGTTCACCGCAATTTGCGATTTTGATCCCGCGTGATTAATATTCCGCGACAATCCTGAGATCATAATCGGGAAGCTAAGGCTCTTCTTCAGTTCCAAAGGCAACGGGTCAATACCCTTACTAGAGTAACGGTCGTCCTGCCCATGGACGGAGAATTCAATCAACTACCCAGCTACAACAACGACGACAAGGTCACTGATGCGCCAAGTTTATTGGCTGTCTCAATTGAGACGACAGGCGTACCTATGAATGAAGTTACTTCTTGAAAGCCTTGCATCGTGGTGATCCGGCTTTAAGCGTACGCCGTGCCAAGAATGCCGGCTTCAGATCGGCAACTTTCATGCAGAATGCTACTGGGTTCCGAGTCGGAGAGTTTTCCCCCACTAAAGTAAAGACAGGCTATTCCGATCGCGACGCGCTGCACTAGCTGTGAACTCTCGAAGACTCGGCCCAGGCGAGATCATTTCTTCTTTTCGACACTCTTCTCAATATTCTCGTCCGGGACTAGCTCATCGAAGTGCGAACGTCCGGGCGCGGTCACTCCCTGTTGATTGTAGTATCCGCCCGGCGCAAACTGGCCAGATTCGCCGATGTCCAGCGATCGCTCTTCCTTCCTTAACGGGTCGGGGGTCGAAGGCTCCCAGCCCTCTTCGTTTTTGCGTACTTTTGCTTCTTTCATGGTGCCCTCCCTTGAGCAACCCATATGCAAGGATAGGGCCGCTTGGGACAAGACATGAATACGAAAAACAACCGCGATGGAAGAGTAAAATCTAGAAGCGTAGTGAACCGCGACAGCTGTGTTCGATAATGCGTAACGCTGCCGGCTCTCTTACCACCTATTTTTAGTAGATGCAAACGCCAGCGAAGGGGTTCTACTAAAAAGATTGCCAGGTATTGGCATGGTTGCGGTGGAAGCATCATCTCGATTTCATTTCTCAATAGCTAACAAGGAAGTGCGGCAGTGGCAACCATTCACCAATACTCGCATCGGGCCTTCAGCAAATCCATTGTGAGCCAATCGCTAAACGAAAGGCAGGAACAGTGGAAGAACGAGAAATGAAAGCGCTCGAAATTGCGGCGAAGTCAAAACTCACCCACCGCGGTAAAACTTGGCTAGTGCCCTCGCAGTCAGTACGCGGCGCGCAATACACTGTCAAACTCGATCCCAAGGAACCAGAATGTAGTTGCCCCGACTTCGAGTGTCGAAAGCAGCGCTGCAAACACATTTTCGCCGTCGAATATACAGTTGAACGCGAGCAAACACCTGACGGCGAAACCGTCTTCACCGAATCACTCAAGGTAACCCGGAAGACTTATTCACAAGATTGGAAGGCCTACAACCTTGCGCAAACACACGAAAAGGCAGAACTCCAATCACTACTGTACGAACTCTGCCGAACAGTTCTGGAGCCAGAACAACATCGTGGTCGACCTCGGCTGCCGCTCGCCGATATCATCTTCTCCACGACATTCAAGGTCTACTCCACGCTCTCAACAAGACGATTCATGACAGATTTGCATGAGGCCAAAGAGCGCGGTTACATAAGTAAGCTTCCAACTTTCAGTTCGCTCTTTCGCTATCTTGAATCGGATACGCTAACGCCGCATCTGTATCAACTGATCACGGTTAGCAGCCTTCCACTGAAAGCAATCGAAACAGACTTTGCTGTCGACTCCTCCGGATTCAGCACCGGTCAATTCATCCGCTGGCTGGACGTCAAATACGGCAAGCAAGAAGATCGACGAATGTGGTTGAAGGCACACTTAATGTGCGGCGTCAAAACCAACATTGTCACGTCAGTTGAGATTAGCGACGGATACGCTAACGACTACCTCTACTTCAAGGGACTGGTAAACCGCACCGGTGAGAACGGATTCAATATGAAAGAGGTGTCAGCAGACAAGGCCTACCTTGGTGGTGAAAATATGCTCGTCACGTTGCGCCACGGTGCCATCCCGTACATCCCGTTCAAATCGAACTCACAGATTCAAACGAACTATGGCCCAAAGTCCGAGTTATGGACGCGAATGTTCCACTTCTACAACTTCCACCGTGAAGAGTTCCTTCAGCATTACCATAAACGTTCTAATGTGGAGACCACATTCTCCATGATCAAAGCAAAGTTTGGACAAAGATTGCGAACTAAGACTCTGACCGCACAAATCAACGAAGCACTATGTAAGGTGCTTTGTCATAACTTATGTGTGTTGATTCAGTCGGCGCATGAATTGGGCGTCGAGGCAGTCTTCACTGACGACTTGTGGAAATACAGTGAGTAATGACGAGAAAAAAAGCGGGGGAGGCCCTCCCACAAGCCTCGCCCTCAGACCACGTTTCCTCACCCCACGCGGCCACTTCGTCGCCCACCGGGGAGGCAGGCGACCGAGCAGCACAGCGGAACAGATGCCGCAACTCCATACCTGATCTACGCAGCCTCTTTCTGTTCACCATCGTCCCAGAACGTCGGCTCAATACCGAGTTCATAATACGCCTGGATGGTAACGCAGATATTGTGGCACAGCACTTTACAAAGCAGTTCGTTAACCTGTGCAGTCTGCGTTCGACTGCGAATCCGCTCGCCGAACTTTGCCTTGATCATTGCGTTCGTGCTCTCCGCGTTGCTGCGCACATGGTACATTCGATCGAAATCCACTTTGTTCAAGGAGTAGAAGTGGTACAAACGTGTCCACAATGGATCACCGCTGGCGTGAACGGCATTAGCATTCGCTTTGAAAGGGATCACCGGCAGTGCGCCCTTGCTCTGAGCGTGCTTCAAGTTCGCAAGGCTCGAATACGCTTTGTCACCCACCACTTTTCGTACCCGAAAATTCTCGGCTGTCACGTCAAGCAATGGTTCAAAATACGGAGCGTCGCCAGCATTCGGGATTTCTGCCTCAAAAATGGTATTTGCTCACGATGCGAACCAGGGTTTGAAAGTTTCGGCGGGCTTGTGCCATCCCATCACCTCATCCCAATCGGACACCAATCCTCGTGCATGAGCATCTTCGAGAGTATCGATCAGGTCTTGGCTGATTTTGATAGGAAGGCTATGCCAGCCAAGCGCGGAACCGACCGTCACCAAACTACGGTGCTTGTCTCTGTTGTTTAGGCTGTGAAGCTGCCACAAGAGATTGTTCCCGCCTTTGTACGGCCTAACGTCCTTAATAGCGTCTCTCGCGGCTTGGGACATCCCCGGTGTTTTCGCAGGTAAGTCGTTACTGCACTTTTCGGCGCTCTCGAAGATCGGGAAATATCAATAGCCCTTGCTGAAACTTATCCAGGAGCAACGGCAGAAGCATCTCTACCTTTGCCTTCTTCAATTCCACCCAAATGTCGAGCTGGTTAAAATACTCAAAGGGAGAGTGGAACCATGTCCGACGAAGACACCACAAGACAATTTTCACCCCAAGGTCGAGAGCAAGATCAACGGCATCTCCATCGACTTCTCCGAGATCAAGGGGACCTTGCAGAATCACGAGGTGCGCTTACAAGCCCTCAACTGGGAGTAACCAGATCGCAGCGACAAGAACGGTAAAAGGGCGGCACGACGAAAACGCGCTGCCCTTTCCTATTCGATCAACCTTCCACGGCCATCTTCAGTTTGTTGAGTGCCTTATCCCACTGTTGCCCGATCACATCGAGCGAGCGCCGCACTTCCTCCAGCTGTGTTGGCTCGAGCTCCCACCGGCGTTCGCGTCCGACTTTGACGTCGTGCAGCATGCCGGCATCTGCGAGCACGTGCAGATGTTTCGTGACCGCCTGGCGCGTGATTTCCGTTCCGGATGTGAGTTGTGCGATCGACATCGCCCCGCCAGCGCACAGAACCGCGATGAGATGCAGGCGCGTCTCATCGCCCAGCGCCGCGAAGATCGGCGCAGCATTCCGCAGCGCCGACTTCTTCAGCGACACTCTCTTCGAAGGCGTGCTAAGGCGCGGTGACATGTTTTTCGATCCTCCGCATCTGTTCGTCCCAGCCGCCGCTGTTCATGCGAAACGCGTCCAGACGACGCGATGGCGGCAAACTGTCAAAGCCGGATTCGACGACGCTCAGCAGTGTGCCACCCTCTACTTCCTTCAGCTCAAATACAACCAGCGTGGTCGGTTCTTTCGAATAATCGACAGAAGGTTCGACGGCGGCCGGATGCCAACGCCAGGAAAGCAATCGCTCGGGTTCCACGCGTTCGATCAACACGTCCCAGACGACGTGTTCGTACCCGGGATGGGTGATCTGTCCCTGCACACGCTGCCCTGCTGCAAACGTTTTTCCCTTGAGCGCCACACCGAACCAGTTGCCGAATTCTTCGGCATTCGACAGGGCGCGCCATACCCGTGAGCGCGGGGCCTTGAGCAGGATAATTCTTTCAATGCGATCTGTTGACTGGTTCATACGCCACCTCCTGGTTGCATATTAATCCGCTCGACTTTAAAATGCAACCTTTCGTTTGCATGTACATCAACGAGGCAGGGCGCGTCGGGATCTCCGTTAGGTGTTCATGCGCTTGTGCCAGCTCTTGGGAAACCTCACCGGCAATTGTTAGTGCCACAATTCAGTCTCCTTCCAGGGGTTTGTGATAGTACTGCGGTTAGTGGCAGGCTATTAGGATAGTGCATGTCCCTATCAACTTAGTGTCATCCCCGCCCCTGGGAAGAAAACCGCCCTTGATCTTTTTTTGCCGGTCGCCGGATAAATCCTTAACCGTTTCTTTGTTCAGCTTTAACTTTCCGACTTTAACCCGGCCCTTCTTTGCGCCAGCTTTCTTAGATCTGGTGACCATGATTTCGCTCCTTTTCGGGTGGATAGTTGTTAGAGGCAGGGTTACTTTCACCTGTCTAGCGTCAAATTCCGCATGTCGGAATAATAAGTTGTTGAAAGTCCCGCGATATTACTATTCGCACCCACGACTTTTTTCTCGCCTACCTTGTTTCACGCGATGGTCGATTTTAAAATCTTGCGAATCTCCTGTTGCAGCTCGACCATTCCTCAGAAAACTGTCTCAGTTGCGTCTAAGTGCTTCGGAACTCTAAGTCAAAAGTCTTTTTTTTTCGGGCGTTGAGCGGTGCGACAACGGCCTTCATGCGGCATAATCCTCCTGGAGTCTAAGGCTATGCGAGTTGGAGTACTCACAGGTGGCGGAGATGCGCCGGGATTGAATCCGGCGATAAAGGGATTGGTTTATCGTAGCTCAGAACTAGACCAAAAGATTATTGGTTTGTTTGATGGCTGGAGGAGTTTGCTGAATCCTCTGCCCGAGGTTCTGCCTCTAGACCGCGAAACCGTCAGTCGTTGGGATCGCGATGGTGGAACCAACCTCGGGTCTTCACGAACGAATCCTTTTAAGCAGGTGACCGAAGATGGTGAATCGCGCGACAGGTCGGAGGAAGTATTTGAGAACATTAAGGAACTCAAACTTGACGCGATCGTTGTTTGCGGTGGTGAGGATACACTGGGAGTCGCCGCCAGACTCGCTCTAAACGGGATACACATCGTTGGCATCCCGAAGACCATAGATAAGGATCTGGCCGCCACTGACTACACGCTTGGGTTCGACACTGCATTGAGAAACGTCTCAGAAATAATTGAACGGTCCCGAACGCCGGCCGGTTCACACGGGTGGGTGCAGATTGTCGAAGTGATGGGACGCCATGCGGGACACCTGGCCCTATGGTCTGGCGCTGCTGGTCAGGCGCATCTCATCCTCATCCCTGAACATCCGTTTCGTTATCAGAAAGTGTTTCACCTTCTCAGGGACAGACTTGGGGACCCGGGAGTTAGCAGAGGGATCTCCCACCGACCGCGGTATTCCGTGATTGTCGTAGCGGAAGGAGCACGGGCTGAAGATGGTGAGATGGTTACTATCGATGATGGTCATGACGCTTTCGGCCCTACGAATCGCGGGCAGTAATCCTGGGTCATCCCCAGCGAGGTGGTCCACCGAGCCCGGTTGACCGCATCATGGGGTTGCTGTTTGGAGCGCGCGCCGCTGATGCCGTGGCCGAGAATCAATTCGGAACGATGGTTTCGGCTCGCGGGATTGCACCGGCGTGCGAATTATCGCTGGTAGACATCTCCGAGGTCTTGGGAAGGATCAACACTGTCGACGTTGATCGACATTACGACACAGAGCGATACCATCTCAAAGGTATCGGTATGTAGGATGCCGCTGCAGGCAGCTGGCTGAAATAAAAACTTCCTAAAGAATCGGCCTGTTTTACCGCAAAAGCAGCACCATTGCGACTGTAATACCATCTAAGCTGAGCGGTACCCGTTTGTATTGAGATTGACACTGGCAAACCCTGACTGTTACATTACGCGGTCTTTTTCTGCAGTACGTTCTACTCTGTGTTTACAAAGGAGTTACCTTGAGTACTGAATCAGGTTACCTGTTTACCTCGGAGTCTGTTACCGAGGGTCATCCCGACAAAATTGCGGATCAGATTTCCGATGCTATTTTGGATGCAGCGCTTGCTGAAGACCCCATGGCCCGCGTCGCGTGTGAGACTCTTGTAACGACGGGCTTGGTCGTTATTGCGGGCGAGATTACCACTACCGCTCGCATCGATTACCCCAGCGTGGCCCGTAAAACCATCAAGGACATTGGTTATACACGAGCAAAGTTTGGTTTTGACTCGGAAACGTGCAGTGTTCTATCCGCTCTGGATCGTCAATCACCCGACATCGCTATGGGTGTCGATACAGGCGGCGCCGGCGACCAGGGCTTGATGTTTGGCTTTGCGTGCAATGACACTCCTGAGTTGATGCCCTTGCCAATACAACTGGCCCACATGCTTTCCCGACGTTTATCCGAAGCTCGCAAATCAGGTGAACTGCCTTATCTTCGGCCTGACGGAAAATCCCAGGTGACGGTTGAATACCGCGACGGCAGACCGTTTCGGCTTGAAGCGGTTGTCATCTCGTCGCAACATGATCCGGCAGTGACAAATGAGCAACTACGTTCTGAGATCGAAGAAAAAATTATCAAGCGTACGGTTTCCTCGGAACTGCTCGACAAGGGTACGAAGTATCACATCAATCCCACCGGACGGTTTGTTACCGGCGGCCCACAGGGCGATGCCGGCCTAACAGGGAGAAAAATAATCGTCGACACCTACGGCGGATATGCACCACACGGCGGTGGTGCTTTTTCCGGCAAGGATCCGACTAAAGTAGATCGCTCGGCAGCCTACATGGCACGTTACGTCGCCAAGAACATCGTTGCGGCCGGCCTCGCAGATCGCTGCCTGGTCCAGCTTGCCTACGCCATCGGTGTGGCAGACCCAGTCTCAGTGTTAATCAACACAGAAGGAACGGGCCGAGTGAGCGACAATATGTTGTCAAGGCTTGTGCGCGATAACTTTGAGCTCACTCCAGGCGGCATAATTGAAGAACTCAATCTTCGCCGTCCGATATATAAGGCAACTGCAGCTTACGGCCATTTTGGGAGAGACGAAGATGGCTTTACCTGGGAACGGACTGACAAGGCCGAGTCGCTGCGTGGCGCGGCAGGAGTCTGAACCCTACTCCAGATATCGAAACAATTTCAAATTACATAGGAATAATTAAATGAGTGCAACACGTTCCCTCCAGTATGACGTGAAAGACATAGGTTTGGCAGGTCGTGGCAAGCAACGCATCGAATGGGCTGAACGGGAAATGCCCGTCTTGCGCTTGATCAGGGAGCGCTTCGCCGAGGACAAGCCGTTGGTTGGCGTTAAGTTGCTCGCCTGCGCCCATATTACGACTGAGACTGCCAACCTGGCCCGAGCATTACAGGCGGGTGGCGCCGATGCAGTTCTGATCGCTTCCAATCCCCTATCAACGCAAGATGACGTCGCAGCCTCGCTAGTGTCTGATTGGGGTATCCCAGTTTATGCCATCAAGGGCGAGTCTACTGATACGTACAACCGGCATGTCCGAACGGCCTTGGATTACCGCCCGGACATAATCATTGACGATGGTTCAGATGTAGTCGCAACAATAATTAAAGAGCGCAAGGGTCAAATCAAAGAAATCATTGGCTCGACCGAAGAAACCACGACAGGTATTCAACGATTGGAAGCTATGCAAAGAGCTGGGGTGTTGAGTTTTCCCGCCATCGCTGTCAACAACGCCCAAACAAAGCACTTTTTTGACAACCGCTACGGCACCGGGCAGTCCACCCTGGACGGTATCATTCGGGCGACCAACATTCTTTTGGCCGGCCGCAATATGGTTGTCGTGGGTTATGGTTGCAACAGCGGACACTTTGATCTTGAACTGAACCTGGTGGCGCTGCGTCAGATGAGCGGAGAGCCCGTGACAGTTAGGCCGTTCGTTGAAGAATACAAAATGCCAGACGGCCGGCGGATTATGGTTCTGGGTGAAGGCCGGCTGATAAACCTGGCTGCGGCCGAGGGTCATCCCGCGAGCGTGATGGACATGAGCTTCGCGAATCAGGCGCTTTCAGTAGAGTATCTCGTGAAGAATAAGGGTAAGCTCGAACCAACCGTACACCTGTTGCCGAAGGAGGTCGATACTGAGATTGCCAGCCTAAAACTGCGCGCGCTGGGACTTGCCATCGACACTTTGACAGCGGAACAACTCGAATACATTACCAGTTGGGAGACTGGCACCTAGCCTAGAGTTAGCTTCTGACTCGAGACAGAAAATAGATTCCCGCCGCCGCAAAGATGACCAGAGGAGACCAGCCCGCAACGGCGGCCGGGAGCAAACCATGTTCGCCGAGTTGCTGAAAGCCTCCTCCTACTCCCCAATAAGCGATACTAACTCCAACCGCAGTAGAGAGGGCAATGATTGCTCCTCGACGTCCGAATGAAAGTGCTAAAGGCATACCGAGCAGGGCCATTATCATCACGCCGAAGGGAGTTGAATACTTTCGTTGCAAAGCTACAGCTAACGCAGAAACATCCACTCCTCGGCGCTTAGCAGCCTTTAAGTAGCTGTTTAAGCTCTGTGAGCTTAATTGTGAAGGTCTATCGATAGATGGTTTGAAGATCTGAGGTGGTTCGACTCCGGCAATTACAGTTTCAGGAACAGCTCGTCTTTCGACTTCCATTCCATTGAGACCGATTATTTGAGCGTCTTTAATTGCGAGACGGCTGTGGTCGGTCCAGCTGCCCTCATTCCCCATTACGACGCTGGCTAAGTGCACGCCCTGGCTGTCTAGTTCGTAGATCGTGGGTTGATGCAATTTCGTGCGCTGTTGATCAAACTCATACGAATAGAGACGGTTGCTTTCAGTTGACGCTAACCATTGGCGACCCGTACCGGTGATAGCGCGCGCTTCCCCTCCCCTGATTCGAGCTCGCAATGCATCCTGCCTCAGGTTCGAACGAGGCATGAGGTGCTCCTGTACCAGCCAGGCTCCACCCCCTGCAATCATGGCAAAGAGCAACCCAGGAAGCATCAGACGGTAGACACTCTGGCCTGAGGACCACCAGGCCACCGCCTCGCTACGTCTCGCCAAAAGCGCGTAAGTAATCAAAACTGCTATCAGCATTGCTGCCGGAAATAACTCGACGGTTATCAACGGCAACAAATAAAGTAAGTATTTAAAAACCAAAGACCCTCGCACGTGGTTGGCAGCAATAAACCGCCACAGCTCAAAGAGCGTGAAGATAATGAAAACAGATACCAGGGACGCAAAAGCCAAAACGAAACTGCTGGCAAGTGTTCGAAACAAGCTTACATCCAGAAGACTGGGAAACCCCCAGCTTAAGATGCCCATTGCATGGTGATGGCGGTCATCAGGTTGGGCTTTAGCAGCGCGGCGCCTCGACTTCCCTCTCAAACTCGGTAGGACGAGCAATCTTGGGAGCCGAGTACCTATTAAGAAGAAAAAGCTCAAGAATAACATCAAGCCCGTAGCCATCCAGCCGCCCACGGAGGAAGAAACGGACCCTGTGCGGGCGAGTGATTCTCCGAGCAGGGACACCAGGTAATACAAGACTACGACAGCCAAAGAGATGAGAATTCCCGCACTCCGGCCACCGCGTTTGACCCGCAGTCCAATCGCTCCGCCGAGTAAGGCAAATACAAATGGCGAAACTGCCAAGGCAAACTTTCTATGAATTGTTCGTAGCGCCTGCCTTCGTTCAGCGCGAGTAGCACCTGAGTAGGCTTCCCTTCTCAGGTCACGCCATTCCATTTCGTCGGTGCTGATATCGTCATCGCTCAAGCGCTTAAGAATCTCTGCTCGACCGGTATTTATGGACACGCGGAGCTGGTCGAAGCGTTCGACCACGTATTCTTTTTGGTTTGCTTCAGGGGCGGGAATTTTCGTCTTCACGGCGTCAGATAGCACCAACTCAGATTTCTCCGCTGATGAATCGATCCTCCCTGAACGGGCAGTCAATATTTGTGTTGAAGAATCGGGCTGTGGAGCATAGATAAAAACGCGTCCCCAGGAACCCTGGACTTTGTCCCCATCCCTTACGTAGATGACGTAACCAGGTATGTCTGTGGTAAATGTCCGAGGATCTACAGGTGAATCAAGCTTCGCAAGCGCGCCTTGCACGGCCGCGCGTCGCAAATCGCGCGCAGCCTGTGGCGCTTCTTTCCAGTGAAGATAAAACGTGGCACCGCTTACCAGCAGGCCAAGAAGCAAGACCGGCCACAACATGGTCCAAGTCCCTACTCCCGCAGCCCGCATCGCAACGACTTCGCTGTCTGTGCCCATTCTGGCAAACCCAATGATAATCCCTGCCAAAACAGCAATTGGTAAAGTGAGAATGAGGACATTTGGAAGCAGGGCTGCGCCCACCTCGCCTACTAGTGAGAAGGACATTTGTGCAATTAGGGAAATTTCCGCGAACCGGCTGGCCTGCTGCGCAAACAACACCGCCGTTAACAAAACCAATGCCAGCAATACGTAAGGCAGCGCGGCCGCAATCACATAACGCGCTATGAGTTTTCTGCTACTCATTCAGTGACGAGCATCTTCAGGTTTGGGATCAAACCCTAACGGAACATAACTAGGTCTCGTTCTCATTTCTCTTTCGAGCACGCGTCCGATCATTTGCTGAGTAAGCTGGGCCAACTCCCGGTTAGTCTTATCGGAAGTCTCACGCGATTGCTGCCCAAATGGTCCAGGCGCAAGCTTGAGGGCTGCGCGAAGCCGAGCATGTACTTTCTTCGACAAAGCATGAGTGCCGATAGCGCCACATGATTGACAGCGGAGTGCGGGATCGGCACCAACAAATACAGTTTCGCCCTCGGCAAACATCCGATGGCAGTCTGCGCAGCGCTGTATGTCCGGAAGAAACCCTTCCAGGCGGAGCAACCAGACTTCAAAGTATCTCGTGACCGATTGCAAATCGGCTGGAGCTTCCGACACAGCCTCGATACATGCCTTAACCATTCTGAACAGATTGTCGTTGGCCTGATTTGGTGGGGAGAACTCAACAACCAGGTCTCCCATATAAGCAAGACCCGCAAGCGTGACCGGTTCTGACAACACGTCAAAGCTGGACCGCACAATTTCGGCTTGCCCAATAGAAACGAGTTCCTGATTTTCTTTCTGGTAGTAACTGAGGTTTATCAGAGTGAAGGGTTCAAATGCGGCGCCAAATCTATTCTTAAGTCGGCGACATCCCTTTGCTACACCACGGATCAGACCCGTCGCTCGGCTTAAACAGACAACAATCTTATCCGCTTCAGCAAGATTGTAAGTACGGAGTACGAGTGCTTCAGTCTCGACTAGAGCCATTTCAAGGAATCTCGTGCCCTAACCGTTCGCATTAGAAAGGAATGAAGTAGAGAATCCACCCGAGCGCCAGGCCAATAATCAGAAACTCAGCGAATACCTTTGCACCGTAAAGCAAGCGCTCCCTGTTCGTGTCCTTGGCGACTGTGCCAAACACGACAGAAGCAAGCAGGGCAAATGCTGCCATCACCAGAAAATGTCTCAAGACTTCCTCCCAGCGGAGATATCAAAGGCGTCCAGCATGCAAAGATAGTTGAGCAGACCTGCTATCAGCAGGAAAGTATTCCCATACTCGTATGTGGCACGTGCTGCGTGGGCAGGATCATCGGAAAAACCAACACCCATCAGCCATGAGGCAAGATAAAGAACTCCGCTCCCCAAATTAGCAATCATCGGGGGAACCTGCAGCCACGCCGAGGAACCCTGGTCAGAGGGTTGCGGGCTAAACAGGTGCCCGCCCATTGCCAGGCCAACCACAAAGCAGATCCAGACAGCGCCTCCAAGAAGGACTGCTCGACCCCATTTGCCCTGTAATAGGTGGCCGGCACCTGGGACGAACCACGCTACGAGGCCCATCAGCCAAGCCCTACCCGGAGGCTTTTCATCCGACACTGCGTTACTGTTCTCAGATAATTTCAATCAGAACCTCCAAATCTCATACGAGTAAGAGCTTAAAGTTTTACATTAACCATTATATTCTGGCAACTCCCGCAGGAAAATAGCCTACGGCTTCTCAAGAATCTGATTAGATGTATTGGCGTTGCCTGTTTTGCACGCCGCCGGGCACTTGACTCACGGCCGCTCGGCAATTGGCCGCAGCACATCGCCAGGCATCCGATTCAAGACCTTCAACTCGAACTTTAACCGTCGGCGTCACGACGTCTGACCCAGAACCTTAAATGTAACCAATTACACGCCTGCTTAGTAGAGAAGGTATTGTTCTCTAACGGCCTTAAATAAATTCAGATCTTGCTGCCAGCCTTCGCTTATCGAGTCGAGCGAACTTCCCCGTTCTATCGCCTCGCGAGTTTTGGTGGTTCCGGAAATGACGTCGAAAGGGTTCCGATCAAAGACGTATTCGTACGGCGGTTCTTTCCAGCGAAAATCTTCCGGGTACATGTCGTGGGCCGTCTTAACCATGCCTACACCCGTAATCACTGGTTCGAACGTGTCCCTTTCTGTGACGTGGATTTGCACGCCGCCGCATGCTACGCCACCGTGCTTTTGAAAGGTCGGCTGGAAGACACAACTTCTAAAGAACACCCCCGACAGGTTGAGCGCATTTAACTCGGCTGCGTAATGTTCAGGAACTACATAAGGTGCACC
>WNFY01005999.1_pt1 | contig 16877 bp, 10 predicted proteins | sample 5400091 | NCBI WGS metagenome assembly WNFY01 (sample SAMN13153364, study PRJNA577476) | soil metagenome | isolation source: 60 cm soil or saprolite under grassland replicate 1 | place: USA:California | collected 2016-06-15
AGGCGCTCGCCCGCAAGGACCTCACCGTCGCGGAGCGGTTGAGCGCGGCGTATGCCGCCGCATGGAGCGATTCGTTCCTGGTGCGCGAGGTGGCGCGCTTCGCGGGATGGCCGCCGGAGCGCCAGGCGGGCAAGGTCTGGGTCGACAGCGTGCGGCGGGCGGGCATCACCGTGTACGGCCGGGACGGCGCGCTGGCCGCGATCGTGGTGTGGCGGCGCGCCCTGGCGCGCGCGCAGGCGATCGGCGACACGGCCGCAATCGCGTCGGTGCTCGGCAACATCGGCGCGGGCTTTTCCACGGCCGGGCAGCTCGATAGCGCCACGACCTACCTGGAGCGCGCGCGGACGCTGGCGGAGGGGATCGGGGACGTGCGGGTGGCGGCGAACGCGATCGGCACGCTGGCTTCGCTGCGGGCGGATCGCGGCGACTTCCCCGCGGCGCGCAACGGTTACACCCAGGCCCTCGCACTCCGGGAGCGGATCGGGGACACCCGCGGCGCCGCTGCCGACTACAACAACCTCGGCTTGCTGGCTGAAACAGCTGGCGACCTCACGGAAGCGCGGCGCCAGTTCGAAGCCGCTCTGGCGATCAATCGGCGTGAGGGACGCGACGACGTCGCCGCGACGAACCTCCTGAACCTCGCCGGGCTTGCGAGCCAGGACGGCAACTTCGCGCGCGCCGAGGCGCTGTACCGCGACGCGCTCGCAACGTGGCGGGCGCATGCGGAGTGGGCGGATGCGGCGGATGCTCTGCACGGGCTGGGCCAGCTGGAGCTGCGGCGCGGCGACTACCCAGCCGCCCGGGCGGCGCTTGGCGACGCGCTCGCGATCTACGACCGCACCGGCCCCCTGGCGTCGGCGCTCGCCGTGCGGCGGGCGCTGGCGGCCGCCCTCGCCGGTCAGGGGGAGCTGCAAGGCGCGGTGGACGAGCTGCGCCGCGCCCAACAGCTCGCGGACTCAGCGCGCGCGACGCCGGGAGTCCGGGCGGGAATTGCGCTGGCGCGCGCCGATCTCGCCGTGCAGCTCAACGCGCTCGCCGAGGCGGAGCGGCTGTACGGGCGCGCGGAGTTTCTGTTCCGGCAGGTGGGCGACCTTGGAGGAACCGCCGACGCCCAACACGGGCGCGGCACTCTGCTGCTCGAGAAGGGCGACAACGCGCGGGCTCAGACGCTGCTTGACGCCGCGCTGCGCTCGCAATTGGCGTCGGGGCAGCAACGCGCCGCGGCACTGACCCGCCTCTCCCTTGGCGAGCTGGCGGCGGCGCGGGGCGACACCACCGCGGCTCGCCGGCAGTTGGCGCGCGCGGCCAGCGATCTCGCGCGCCTCGGCGATCCGGTCGGGGCCGGCGCGGCGACGGGGGAGCGGGCGGCCCTCGAGGGTGCGGCCGGATTTCCCGTGGCGGCTGAGTCCTTGTACCGCGTGGCTCTAGGCCAGACGGAGGGCCAAGTCGCTCCCGAAGTCACCTGGCGCCTCCATGCAGGGCTCGCGCTGGTGGATCGGAGCCGCGGGGCGACCGATGACGCGGTACGCGAGCTGCGGACGGCGATCACCGATGTCGAGCGGCCGGGCCGGTCGCTGGCGGTCGCGGAGCGACGCTCGGGGTTCCTCGCCGACAAATGGGATGTGTACGCACAACTCGCGCTCACCGAGCGGACGCGGGGCCGGCCCGGCGCCGCGTTCGAGGCGAGCGAGCGGCTGCGGGCCCGCGAGATGCTGGAGCTGCTGACGCGTGGCCGCGTGGCCCCGGCCGACACGGCGGCCGAGCTGATCGCGCGGGAGCAAGACGTGCGCCGGCGGATCGCGGAGCTAACGGCGGGCCTCGAAACGGGAAGCGGCGGCACGGAGGGCGTCCGTGGTCCGGACATCGCCGGGGTGGGCGGCACGACCGGTGAAGCGCTGCTGCACGAGCAGGCGGACTACGCCCATCTCCTCCTCGAGATGCGGGACCAGGCCCCGCGGCACGCCGCGTTGCTGTCGCCGCCGGTCGTGAGTTGGCGCGATGTCGCGGCGCGGCTGTCGGCCGATGAAGCGCTCGTGGAATACCTCATCAGCGATTCCGCCTCGGCCGCGTTCGTCGTGACGCGGGACACACTCGTCGTCGTGGACCTGGGCACGAGCCGCCGCGACGTGAGCCGGCTCGTCAGGTTCGCCCGCGGCACGCTGGAGGGACCTCACCCCCTGACGGGGGGTGCGGCCCTGTGGCGCGCCCCGCTGCGGAGTCTCAACCAGTTCTTGATCGCGCCGCTCGAGGAGGCGGGGCTGCTCGCGGGCAAGACGCGGTTGGTGCTCGTGCCGCACGCGGAGCTGCACTACCTCCCGTTCGCCGCGTTGCTGGATAGGCGCGGGCGGTTCCTGATCGAGCGCTACGAAGTGGCCGAGACGCCCTCGGCCGGGGTGTGGCTCGCGTTGGGCGACCGGCGCCGGCCGCCGGCGACGGCCGGCGTGCTCGCCTTCGCGCCGCGGCCCGACGCGCTGCCGGGATCACGTCAGGAGGTGGCCGCGATCGCGCGGCTTGTCGGCGCGGACGCCCGCGTGCTGACGGGCAGTGAAGCGAGCGAAGCCGCGTTCCGCCGCGAAGCGCCCGGTCGCCGGGTCCTCCATCTCGCCACCTACGGCATCCTCAACAAGCCGAACCCCTTGTTCTCCTACGTCGAGCTGGCGCCCGGGGGCGACCAGGATGGGCGCCTCGAGGTGCACGAGGTGTTCGGCTTGACGCTCGCGGCGGATCTCGTGGTGCTCTCGGCGTGCCAGACGGGGCTCGGCTCCGGCGCGCTCGCCGACGTGCCAGCGGGGGACGACTGGGTGGGACTGGCGCGCGCCTTCCTCAACGCCGGTGCCGGCAACGTGGTGGCGACGCTGTGGCCGGTCGAAGATCGCGCGACCGCGAACTTGATGGAGCGCTTCTACGAACGGTTCACGACCGGGGGGGATCCCGCCGCGGCTCTCGCCGCCGCCCAGCGGGCGCTGCTCTCGGCGCCCGCGACGGCGCACCCGTTCTACTGGGCGGGGCTCGTGACGGTGGGAGGGGCCAGGTGAGCAAGAAACGGTGTGGCGTCCGTCGCGTCTTCGTCGTGGGGCTTGTCGCCCTGCTCGCCAGTTGCCTGGATGGTCGCCCCAGCTTCCTCGGACCCCGGGACCCCGCCGTCACGACGACGGCCCCGGCGGCGATCGTGTCGAACCCGGAGCCAGAGGCCGCCGCGGTCCGGGGCGGTGTTTCCCTCCGGGCGAGTAGCACGACCGACGCGGTCTACGTCTCCCTCCAGCCGGGCACGATTCCCAGCGGCGGGCTGGCGACTATTCGCAACACGCGAACGGGCACCACGTTGCCGGTCGCGATGGACGCCGGAGGCTTCGACCCCGTGCCGGTCCAGGCCGCCGCAGGCGACACGCTGGCACTCGAGATCGATCTTGTGGGGGGCGGGACCCAGTCCCTCCGGCTCACAGTACCGGCGGCGCGCCCACCGATCGTGGTGCGCACAGATCCCGCGCCCCGCAAGCGCGACGTGCCACTCAATGCCTATCTCGTAACCGTTTTCAGCGAGCCCATCAGCCCGAGCACTGCAGCGAGAATTCGGCTGTTGCTCGCTGGTGTACCGGTGAGCGGGCATGTGACGGTGACGGCCGATGGACTCCGTGCGCAGTTCCAGCCCGACGGCCTCCTCGCACCCAACGCCGACTACGAGTTGTCCATCCCTACGGATGTCACTGACTTGACTGGAGACCATATACCTCAGGTGGTGTCTGCACAGTTCACCACCGGCACCGGCGTCGCGGCGGCGAGCGTCGTCACAGAGCAGCCCGCACTGTTCACCAACCCCTTCTCCGGAGCGCTGCGCACGTTCAACATGAGCGCCGTGCGCTGGGACGATGGCAGCTTCTCCGGCAGCTTCAGCATTTTCTATCCTCAAGATGGGGTGCGCGTCTTTGGGCGCGTGCGGTGCTTCAGCATTGTGGGCGACTCCGCCTGGATCGGCGGCGTGATCGAGGGTGCGAACGACACCAGCGGCGTGCGACACGAGTCGGCCTGGCGAGTCGTCGACCACGGTCCGCCCGGCGGCGGCGTGCCCGATGAGCTCAGTCTCATGGAGGACCTTGCCGAAGACACCATCGGCACGGCATTGGATTACTGCGCCAAGCGGCCCACCGATCTTGAGGTGATCCCGCTGACCAGCGGCAACATCGTCGTGAATGGCTCGGGGCCGCCCCCACCGCCTCCCCCGCCCATGAGTGAGATCGCCTTCGCCGTATGGCCGAATGGCGGCATTCAGGTCATCAATGCCGATGGCTCGGGCGGGAGAATATTGACGACCGCGTCCGATTGGCACCCCACATGGTCACCGGACGGCACGAGGCTCGCGTTCTCTCGCGTCAAGGATGACCAATCCACCTCGGCGATCTACGTCATCAACGCCGACGGGTCCGGCCTGCGGCAGCTCACGAGCGGCGCTGTGTTTGACGCCCACCCGGCCTGGTCACCCGACGGAAGGCGGCTCGCCTTCTATCGCGATGGCGGGATTGACGTCATGAACGCGAACGACGGTTCAGGCATGACCAGGCTGACTGAAAGTGGCTATAACCCCACATGGTCACCCGACGGCACGCGAATCGCCTTCGCCAGTTCCCGCTCCGGAACCACCAGCGCCATTTACGTGATGAACGCCGACGGCTCTAACGTCAGGCAGGTGACGAACGACCCCTCGGGCGACTACGTGCCGTCGTGGTCGCCAGATGGGGGCAAGATCGCCTTCCAGCGCGGAGTCTCCGGAGTGGGCGTCATCTGCCTCATCAGTCCTGACGGCACCGGACTCACACAGGTCACGCTGTTCGGGCACACGCCGTCCTGGTCGCCGGACGGCCGGGTGATCGTATTCGAGCAGTATGGTCTCCACCTGGTGAACGTCGACGGCTCTGGGATGATGCGGCTCGGGATCGGCTTCGACCCCGCGTGGTCGCCGTTCGGCACCATGCCGGTGATGCCGCAGCCCTACGCGTCGATCAGCATCGCCGGGGGGAACGGACAGACCGGGACGGCCCTCGCGGCGCTCCCCCAGCCGCTCACCGTGTTGGTGTCGCGGGACGACGGAGCGCCAGCGGCCGGGGTTCACGTCTCGTGGTATTTGCTAAATGGCGGGCTGCCCTCGGGGCCCTCGCTGTCGTCGTATGGCTCAGTCACGGATGCATCGGGCCTGGCGTCGGTCTGGTTGACGCTCGGCGCCGCCGCGCCGCAGCAGCTCAAGGTTCACGCGGCCGTCACCGATGGCACCGGGCGGACCGCTGGCGTCGAGTTCACCGCCAACGCCGTCCCGTGAGCTCCCTTGAAGCGAGGAAACCACTAACCTCGTCTCCGCGTTGCCGCACAATCCATGTCCAACGCTCGCTGGACGGCTACGTCCTGAGGGTCGAGCCGAGCCCCTGAACCTGGTGGCGGGGCGAGCAATCCTGATCCCCCTGTCCGTCCAACGACGCCTAACAGTAGTGAGTGCGGTGCAATGGCCCCCAGCCCAGGTGTGGAGGAAAGACGATGACGCCCAGCCCTCGATGGACCCCCCTCCTTCTAGTCGGCCTTGCGTCGACCGCGTTGCTCACCGCCTGCGACGACGACCCGCTCGCCCCGTCATTCGACGCCTCCAGGGCCGGCTCCACGATCGCCGCGCCCACCAACCTCACCGCGACGGCCTACTCGTATGAGATGATCACCCTTGCCTGGCAGGACAACGCCACCAACGAGGCCGGGTTCGAGGTGTGGCGCTCGACCGATGGGCCGACCGGCACGTTCTCCCTCTTCACGACCTACCCCTTCCCGAACAGCACTCAAGGTGTCAACAGCGGCCTCCAGGCTGCGACGCAGTACTGCTACGAGGTGCGCGCCTATAACACGCTGGGCCAGAGCGGGAAGATCCGGGCCTACTCCGCGTTCTCGAACGTCGCGTGCGCGACAACCCTCCCGCTGCCGGTCCCTGCGGCGCCGTCCAACGTCAAGGCGGCACCCTGGGTGGGCGTGCTCATCCGGCTCACCTGGACCGACAACGCGTCGGACGAGAACGGATTCCGCGTCGAGCGCTCGGCGACGAGCAGCGGACCCTGGACGAGTCTGTTGACCTGGAACTATCCGAATCTCACGTCGTTCGACGACCGCTCGCCGCCCGCCGGGGAGCAGCCGGCGTGCTACCGCGTGATCGCCTTCAACTCGTACGGCGACTCTCCGGCTTCCAACGTCGCGTGCACTGCGGTGCCCAACGCGCCAACGAATCTGGTCGCGACCGGGAGTGGCTCCAACGTCGACCTCACCTGGACCGACAACTCCGAGATCGAGGCTGGATACGTCGTCTATCGGTGGACGGCGGCTAACGGCACGCCGGCCGTGGTGATGACCTTGCCCGCCAACACGACCGCCTACCAGGACCCGGGGCTCGCCGACGACACCTACTTGTACCAGGTACGCGCCACCAAGGACGGCGGGGAGTCCAATGGATCGAACAACGCCAGTGCGTCGGTGCTCACCGGACCGCCCGCGGCCGCGGCCGGCGTTGACGCCTATCCGGCCTCGAGCAATAGCATGACCATCGCCTGGCGCGACAACTCGGCCACGGAAGCGGGCTTCCGGATCGAGCGTTCGAGTGATGGCGGTCTGAGCTGGACCGCCGTGGGCACGGTCGCTGCGAACTGGACGTCCTTCTCGGAGGGGAGCCTGCCCAGCGAGCAGCCGGCCTGTTATCGCGTCATGGCGTTCAACGGTCTGGGCGACGCCCCGGCCTCCAACACTGACTGCGCGACGCCCCCGGCGGCCCCGACCGGCCTCGTGGCCACGGGCGCGGAAGCCGGCGCCATCGACCTCGCCTGGATGGACAACTCCGGCGTTGAGGAGGGGTACGCGGTGGAGCGTCTGACCGTGGAGACGTACTGCGATTGGTACTGGGACGAGTACTCCGGCTGGTACTACTACTGCTACGACTACTCGTACTACCAGCAGATCGCGACGCTGGGCTCCAACGCGACGAGCTATCACGACACGGGGCTGAATTCGGGTGACTCCCACACGTACCGAGTCGTAGCCCTGAAGGACGGCGGCGTGTCGGACTATTCCAACGAGGCTACGGCGATCGCGCCGTGAGCAGGAGGGAGGATCTATGACAACTGCATCACGAATGCTGGCTTCGCTGGCCGCCCTCGCGCTCTGCGCTGGGTGCGGGAGCGAGCCCGACCGAGGCATCGCAGGAGCACTGCTCGCGGACCACACGGCCAACTTCTCATCTTGGTCCGAGCCGGTCAGCCTCGGCCCGGCGATCAACATGGCCGGTTTCAACGACCAGCAGGCAACGCTCTCGAAGGACGGCCTGAGCCTGTATTTCGCCTCCGCCCGTCCGGAGGGCCCCGGGGACGCGACTCCCGACCTCAACCTCTGGGTCTCCCAACGCGCCTGCGCCGACGAGAGCTGCCCCTGGGGCACGCCCGTCAGTCTCGGGGCCACCGTCAACAGCTCGGTCAACGATTTCGCCCCGGCGCTCTCGCGAGACGGTCACAGGCTGTTCTTCGGTTCGGGCCGCCAAGCCGGGGGCGTCGGGTCCGGGGACATCTGGGTTTCGTTCCGAGCGAACGTGCACGATGACTTCGGCTGGGAAGCCCCGGCAAACCTCGGGGCCGGAGTGAACGCCACGGGGTTTGAAGGAGGTCCCGCCTACTTCGAGAACGACGACGCCGGCGTGCCACAGCTCTTCTTCAACAGAAACCCCTTGCCATCTAATGCCGCGGGTGACATCTACGTCAGCGAGCAGGCCGCCGATGGGTCGTTCGGCCCGGCCATCCCCGTCCCGGCCCTGAACAGCGACTCAACCGACCAACGACCCTCCGTCGCACCCAGCGGGTTAGACATCTACTTCTACTCCAACCGGCTGGGCTCGATACGCAACCCGGCTGGCTCGACGACCAACGACATCTGGGTTTCCACGCGGGAGAGCGTGTTCGCGCCCTGGTCGCCCCCGACGAACCTCGGCCCGCCAATCAACACCGGCGTTGGGGAGCTCCACCCGTTGATTGTTTCCCACGGGGGGACCGAGTGGCTCTACTTCGCGCGCAACGTGGCGACGTCTCCGGCCATCGACCTCGACCTGTTCGTGAGCACGCGGACACGACCGGGCCAAGGGCCGGAATAGCCCGGTGGGGCCGCTTTACTCCGGGGGAAGGACGCTCACAGCGCGTCGTTACCTATCCGGCGGTGGCGGGTGAGGGGTGAGTCCTACCGCCCGAACCGTAGCGTCCCCCGCACCGTCAGCGCCGACACCTGCTCGAGCCGCCGGACCATCGCCCGCGCAGGGAAATCGTAGCGCTCGAGCGAGTAGACAATGCCGACAGTGCCTTGACCCAGCCGGTACTCCAGCCCGGTCCCCACCGAGTAGGCGGTCTTGGGATGGTCCAGGCCGTTGACGGCGACCACGGGCAGGAGCGCGCCGCGCGCCACCGCTTGCATCGCCCCGCCTAGGAACGGCAGGCGGCCCTCGACACCCAGTTGCAGGGTGTTCCAGCGCTGCCGGGCGAGCACGGTGGAGTACGCGCGGCGGCACACGCCGGCAGAGAAACTCAACCCGGTTCCGGCGTGCACCCGTCCTTCCGCGCTCACCTCCCCGAGGTCGCGATTGGGCCCTCCCGGCGTGCGCGCCGTCAAAGACCCATCCCCAACCCTCACGGCGAACACCCAACGGGTGCCGACGTTCATCAACGCCTCGCCGCCGATCATCGGCCCGGAAAACCGCTCGACGCCGGACCCGGGATCGACACGCAGTTCGACCGCCGCGACGAACGCCGCCGCCTCGAAACGGCGTTGCGCGGTGGCCGGCGTCGTCACCGCACTGCACACGAACACGATCAGCGCCCGTTTCAGGGTGGGGACCCGATCCCGGCGGCGGGCGTGATCACTAGCACGGTGCGCGCAATCCGCTCCTGGTTGCGCCTGGCGATCGCGTCATTGGCCGCGAGCCGCTCCGCGCGGCGCCGGGCGTTTTCGGCGACGTTCTCCGGCAGGTCGCGATGGCGGCGCCGGTAGACGAAGGAGACGCCGCCGGTCACGACGGCGACCCCGGCCAGCGCGCGGGACGCCGACGGCATCCCGCGACCCAGATCATGGCTCGTGAGGCGATCCGAAATCACCACCGCTGCCGCCGCGACCCCCAACGCCTTCAGGAGATCGCCGCGCGCCGCCGCATCCGTCACCTGCTCGGGCAAGAACTGGTCGGACCCGAGCGTCGGCAGCGTGTCTTCCAGCGGCTCTCGGTCGTAGGCAAGATCGAAGTAGGTGCGCGCGGTGTCCCACGTCGAGCGCAGGCGACTCTGACCCACTACGAGCAGCTCGTAGCGTCCCGGCGGGGCGAGGCGCCCGTCGGCGAGCAGGCCGTTCCAATCGATTTCCCGTAGCCCCTCGCTCACCGCCGAGAACAGCGCGACACCGACGGGGGGGAGCACGCCGACCGACGACAACCGCACGTCGAGCGTCGCCGTGTGGGTGGCGACGATCGTGAAGGGGATGCGCTCAGTCCGGGGATCGACCCTTCGGTCGGCGACCGGACGGGCCGCCACGGCGAACGTCAAGCGGCGCGCCTGGGCGAACATCCCGAGCTGGGCCGGCGTGAACGTGGCCGGGTCGAGATCGGTAAACGCGTCCCGCTCCAAGGCCGCCCGGAAGTACAGCACGGCAGAGTCACTCTGGCCGCGGAGGGCCAGGGCCGCCCCCAGATACTTATAGGCGTCCACGCGCTGCTCGGGGGTCATCTCAAACGGCCAGCTCGGCGACACCACCTGCCGCAGCAGCAGCAGGGCCCGCTCGATGTCCACCTGCTCGTAAGACTGGCGCGCCTGCTGCAGCAGCTCCGCGGTGCTGTTCTGGGCCGTCGCGGGACCGGCGATGAGCGCAGCGAGCGCGAGGCCGAGCGCCGGCCGCCTCACGTCCCGGTGTTCCGACCGCGCAGCGTGATGCGCCCCAGGGACACGGTGCTGTCGGCGGGGACGACGATGAGGGTGTCGAACGTCTGGTAGCCCGCCGCCTGGACGCGCAGCCGCCGCGCGCCCGCCGCCACGGCCCGGTCCACGACGCTGCCGACGCCGATGCGCCGACCGTCGATCAGGATCTCGGCGTCCGTCGGGCTCGTCAACAGCCGCAGCTTGCCCGTGACCACCGGCGCCACCGGTCGCACCAGGAGCGGGCGGCCGGGCGATTCCCCGCTGGTGCCCCCGTGCGGTGTGGAGTCCGCGGGGCGCGCCACGTTCGCCGCGAGCTCCGCCGCGGGATGCGGCCGGCCCACCCACCAGGCAAGGCCGAGGAGCAATCCCGCCGCCGTCGCGATCCTGACAGTGCGGCCCCGGGCCCCACGCCGCTTCGCGTGACGCGGCACGGGGATCGGCGAGGTCGGGGCTTCGCCCAGCGGAGGCATCGGGCGGGCGGCGACGGGTCCGATCGTCTCCCCGCGGGCCAGCGCCTGCAGGGACCGCTCGCTCGCCAACCGATCCCCTTCGGAGAAAGGAATCGCCTCGATGGCGATCGACATGTCGTGGGTCGTCCCGAAACGTTCGCCGGGGCTCTTCGCCAGCGCGCGGTTCAGGACCTCGAGAAGCGTGTCCGGCACGTCGTCGCGGACGAGCCGCAGATCCGGGACGGCCGTGAAGAAGTGATGCTGCATCAGGCCGGCGAGTGTCTCGGAGTGGAAGGGCACCGCGCCGGTCAGCATGTGAAACGCCACGATGCCGAGGGAGTACTGATCGCTCTGCGGCTCGGCGCGGCGGCCGGCGCACTGCTCGGGGCTCATGTACGCGGGCGTGCCGATCACCGTGCCGTCGACGGTGAGCTCCACGTCGGCTGCCCGCAGCGCGACGCCGAAATCGGTGACGAGCACGCGGCCGTCGCGGTCGATCAGGATGTTGGCCGTAAACCACGACGGGGATCGGCAGCGGCCCCTGGGCGGCGATGATGGCGTCGAGCGAGCGGCCTTCGACGAACTTCATCGCGATGTGCAGCACCCCGCCCACCTGCCCGACCCGATACACCGGGACGATGTTGGGGTGCTCGAGCTCAGCCACCGTCCGCGCTTCGCGCTTGAAGCGCGCCACGGCGCGGCCGGTGAGCCCGAGGTCCGGCGACAGGACCTTGAGCGCGACCTGACGCTGCAGCCCCACCTCCGTAGCCCGGAAGACGATGCCCATGCCGCCGCGGGCCAGCTCCTCTACCACCTCGTATTCCCCCGACAGACTCATGCGCACGCGTCGCAGCAGCACGTCATCGGCTTCCGGAGGAAGGACGAGCGTGGATTCCTGGGGATCAGAAACGGGCGTGCCGCAGCTGGCACAGAACCGCGCCGGCGGAGCGACCTCAGCCCCGCAGTTGAAGCACTTCACGGCCGCACGCGGATGGCCTGGCGGATCGTCGGCGCCGAGTCGGTGAAGATCGAGCTCACCAGCCGGATGGTCAGCGTGTCCCATCCGATACTCCCACCGGCGGTCAGCGAGTCCATCCCCGGCGACACCCTCAGCATCGACGTGTCCGGGGTGACCGAGATTCGCGGCGTAGACTGTAGGGCTCCGCCGACCCGAACACTGACCGTAAATGGGATGGTCGCCCCTGGAGCCACGAGCGTGTCGCCCACGTAGGCGATCACCACGGACTTCAGGCCGGCGGGCGAGAAGACATCGGTCAAACCACAGCCTATCGCGGTGAGTCCGCCAAGGGCCAGCAGTGCAAGCGGCGTCACCGCACGCGCGTGCGGCATAAGGGCCTAACGACAGGGGCCGCTTACATATACGACTGTGGTGCGAGGACTGCAATAGCTCGGGTCACAAGCCCCGCAAAAACCTCACGATCGCCGCCCGCTCCCCCACGGGCAGCGCCTCGAAGCGATCCCGTGCCGCAGCCCCTTCCCCACCGTGGAAATCGATCGCCTGCTCGATCGACGTCGCCCGGCCGTCGTGCAGGAACGCCGTCTTGAACCGCAGCCCCATGAGCGGCTCGGTGCGGAACTCCGACGGCAGCGCCTGCGCCAGGCAGATGTCGGCGAGGTTCGGGCCCATATCGTGGAGCAACAAATCGGTGAACGCCGGCACGGTCTGATCGCTCAGCGCCTTGACCGGATTCGGGCCGGTCTTGAGGTACGGGACGTGACAGCCGGCGCACCCGATCTGGATGAACTCCTGGCGACTCGCCGCGATGGCGACCGTGATCCCCTGCGGCGCGGGCGGCGCCAGGAACCTCACGAACGCGATCGCGGCGTCGAGATCGGCCTGCGACAGCTCGGGATCGGGGGTGGGATCGACGCCCAACGGCAACGGCCGGCCATCGACCGTTTGCTCGACGTCCGACTCGGGGTTGGTGATGCCCATCTCCATGACGAACGCCGTCGCATTGAACTCGCGCAGCGTGGCAACCTGCGCCTTGCGGCCGAAGCGCCCGACATGACCGCCCGCCGTCATGTTGGGACGGCCCGAGATACCGTCGCCGTCCCGATCGTCCGGATCCGCGCGCGTCAGTATCGCTGCCTCCGGCACGGCGTCCAGCAGTCCGAACCCCAGGATCGAGGGCGTCGTCCGCAACCCCGTCCCGGTCGCCGCCATGGGCACCGGCTCGACGTCGATGTGGAGAGAGTCGTGCAACGCGGCCGTCACCGTTTGCTGAATGACCGGCCCGCCGACGGCGCTCAGGTCGCTGCACACGGCGCCTTGCAGCTCCGTCGCGTGGACCTCGACCTCGTCGCCCACGCCGCCGGCCACCGGATTCTCGTGACACTCGGCGCAACTCGTGGAATTGAACAGCGGGCCCAGCCCCGTCTCCGGCGTGAACTCGGTGGCGAAGACGACGCTGCCGCGGTCGAAGAGCCGGCGCTCCTCGGTCTTGAGGCCCGCCAGCGGCCGGCCGAGGCTGCTCCCGCCGGCCTTGGCGAGCAGGTCCCCCGTGGGGAGCTGCCGCTCGCACGCGGTCGCGACGGCGATCAAGAAGGGGACAAGAAAAAGAGAACGCCCTGACATGGTGCCTCCCGGCTGCACGTTCAGGGCGCGATGCGATGACGCAACGACGATGGCTCATGGGCCCGGGCCGCGGCCGTGACCGGGGCCACACGGCCGCGGGTCGCGCGCTTGCGGTGCTCAGCGGCAACGGCTTAGAATCTCCGCATCCGCAGCGGAGCGTCTTGCATGCTGAGTCTCTACTCTCGTCTTGTGCTCGGTGGCGTGGCTGTCTTGGCTGCCGCACCAGCCGCCGCCCAGCAGACCACGCCCATCCAGGAGTGGAACGTCCCGTGGGCCGGCACGCGTCCCCGCGACCCGTACCTCGACCGCCAGGGCCGCGTCTGGTTCGTGGGACAAGTCGGCGACTACGTCGGCGTGCTCGATCCACGCTCCGGCGAGTTCAAGAAGTTCGACCTCGCGCCGCACACCGGCCCGCACAACCTGATCCTCGACACGACCGGCATCGTCTGGTACTCGGGCAACGCGTCGGCGCACATCGGCCGGCTCGACCCCAAGGACGGGAGCATCAAAAAGTTCTCCCTGCCGGACTCCGCGGCTCGCGATCCGCACACGATGATCTGGGACCGCCAGGGCGACATCTGGTTCACCGTGCAGGGCGGGAACTTCGTGGGCAAAATGACCGTCGCCACCGGCGCCGTGCGGCTGGTCAAGATGACGACGCCCCGCGCGCGCCCCTACGGCATTGCGCTCGACCCCGCGGGCCGGCCGTGGTTCGTGGAGTTCGGCACCAACAAGATCGGCACCGTGGATCCGGAGACGTTCCAGCTCACCGAGTATCCCCTGCCCCGCGCCGAGGCGCGGCCGCGCCGCATGGCGATCACCAGCGATGGGGCGGTGTGGTACGGCGATTACGCGGGCGGCATGCTGGGCCGCTTCGACCCCAAGACCAAGCGGGTGGACGAGTGGCCATTGCCCGGCGGCGCCACCTCCCGGCCCTACGCAGTGACCGTCGACGATCTGGACCGCATCTGGGTGGTCGAGACGGGGTCGCAGCCCAATCGCTTCGTCGGCTTCGACACCCGCTCGCACCGCTTCCTGCCGGCGACGGACGTGCCCAGCGGCGGCGGCACCATCCGCAACATGGTGTTCGACCCGCGCGAGCACGTCATCTGGTTCGGGAGCGACAACAACACCATCGGCCGGGCCAGGCTGCCAAGTGCGACGACGAGCGTTCCCTAGCCTCGGCATTGTCATGGCAGGCGCGGTGGCGCTCGGGGCGGGGGCAGGGTCGTTCAAGAACGGGCCGCCCCCGGCCCACACCGGGGGGTTCGGGGAGCCCACCTGCCGGGAGTGCCACTTCGACGGCGGGCTCAATGAGCCCGGCGGCGCGGTGGCGATCACCGGCGTGCCCGGCGACTACTCCGCGAACAGGATCTACTACCTGGAAGTGACGTTGCAGCGCGCCGGGATGCTGCGGGCCGGTTTCCAGCTGGCGGCGCGGTTCGCGGACGGCGACTCGGTCGGCAGGCCCGCCGGCAGCCTGGCGCGCACGGATGCACGCATCGCGGTGGTGTGGGACACCGCGACCCATGTCGGCTACATCGAACACACCGCGCTCGGCTCCACGGTCACGAACGCGGCTGCCCGCTGGCGGATCCGCTGGACCGCACCCGCCCACCCGCGCGGCGCCGTGGTCTTCCACGTCGCCGCCAACGCCGCCAACGACGACGAATCGCCGCTCGGCGACTTCATTTACACCGCGACCCTGACGGTCCCCGCCGCGCGGCGCTGACGGCCCGCGTTACTGCCCCCCCACCACCACGTTGGCCACGTTCTTCTGCTTGAGCAGCGCATTGAACTGCGCCAGGTCCTGCGCCACCAGCTGATCGAACCGCGTGCGTGAGGCCCGCAGCTGCTGCCCGAGCAGCTGGCGCACTTCCCGTTGCTGCGTCGTCGGCGCGAAGTCGGCGCCCGCCATCCCCCCCGCGAGATACGTGATCTGCGCGGCCAGCTTCGCCGGCCAGCGCACCTCGTCCTGCCCGCGGCCCGTGAGCCGCAGCTGGTGCAGGTCCTCCTCGACGGCGATGAACTTCTGCTCCAGAGAATCTGCTGCCGCGCGGATGTCGGCGGCCGCCCGATCTGCGGCGAGCACGCTGCGCAGCGTCACGAGCTGGCTGCGCACCAGCTCGATCTGGTTGATCAGGCCGACGGTCGCGACGAAATCGCTTTGGAGATCGACCAGGAGCGAATCCTGGACGCGGATCTCCTCCTCGCTGCCGCCCGAGTTCGGGTCCTTGCGCACCACCAGGGGTTGCGTGAGCTCCTGGCCGCCGGCCGAGAGTTTCACGGTGTAGGTGCCGGGCGGCATGAGCACCATCAGCGTCCCGATCCCCGGTGCCGGCCGCCACCCCTCGGCGCCGAGGCGCACTTCGGGGGCGTACAGCGGCGGCGTGCGCAGCCGGGCCGGCGGCGTGGAATCGTTGCGCAGGTCCCACCACACCCGGTTCAGCCCGACGTTCTTCGTCCCCTTGAGCGTGCGGATGGCCTTCCCGCCCGCGTCCTGGATCGTGAGCGTCACGTCGGCGGACGGCGCCGCCTTCAGCCAGTAATTGATGGCCGCGCCGTACGGCGGATTCTGGCCCGCCGTGGGATCGTCGGTCATCGCGTTCGGCGCCGTGATCGAGCGGAACCGGTACGCGGCCCGCGGCTTGAACAACGTCGCCGCCTGGCCGCGCACATCCGCGGTGAGCTGTTGCAGCGGCGTGAGATCGTCCAGGATCCAGAACCCGCGTCCGTAGGTGGACACCACCAGATCGTTGAACTGCTCCTGGACGACGAGCCAGTACACCGGAGCGTGCGGGAGATTGGTCTGCAGCGGCTGCCAGCTCTCGCCGTCGTCGAACGACACGTACAGCGCACTCTCGGTGCCCAGGTAGAGGAGGCCGCGGCGCACGGGATCCTCGCGGACCACGTGGGCGTAGCCCGCGGGGGTCTTGGGGAGCCCGGCGACGATCAGCCGCCAGCTGCGCCCGTAGTCGGTGGTCTTGTAGACGTAGGGATCGCGGTTGTTCGCCTGGTGTCCGTCCACGGTGAGGTACGCGGTGCCCGTGTCGTAGCGTGACGGCTCGATGTTCGACACCGTGCCCCACGCGGGTATCCCCGGGAGGTTCGCCGTGACGTTGGCCCAGTTCTTCCCGCCGTCCCGCGTCACGTACACCAGCCCGTCGTTGGTGCCCACCCATAGCAGCCCCGCCTTGAGCGGCGACTCGGCGATCGCGAACACGACGTCGCCGTACTCGACGCCGATGTTGTCGGGGGTGAGCCCGCCCGAGATCTGCTGCCGGCTGCGGTCGTTGAGCGTCAGATCGGGGCTGATCACCTGCCAGCTCTTGCCGCCGTCCGTCGTCCGGTGCACGAACTGGCTGCCGGCGTAGACGGTGTTGTGATCGTGCGGCGAGATGGTGAGCGGCATCGTCCACACGAAGCGGTACTTCACGTCCGCCGCCGGCCAGCCGATGGTGCTCTGCGGCCATATCTCCACGTTCTGCGCCTGCCGCGTGCGCTCGTCGTAGCGGATCACGATGCCGCCGACGCTCCCCGACCCCGACGCCGACGACCAGATGAGGTTTGGATCGGTCGGGTCGGGCGTCGCCCAGCCGCTCTCGCCGCCCCCGACCGAATGCCACTCACCGCGCGGGATGATCCCGCCCCCGCCCCCCCCACCCCCGCCGCCAAATCCGCCGAGCTTCGAGTTCGACGGCCCGCGCGACGACGGCCCGTCCTGGCGGTTGCCCATCACGTAATAGGGAACCTGATTGTCCACCGTGGCGTGGTACATCTGGGCGATGGGGAGCTGCACGCGATCCCAGCTGCGGCCGCGGTTAGTCGAGACCGCCACCTGGCCGTCGTTGCCGACGATCATGCGATTGCCGTCGGTGGGAT
>WNFY01003079.1_pt1 | contig 16869 bp, 16 predicted proteins | sample 5400091 | NCBI WGS metagenome assembly WNFY01 (sample SAMN13153364, study PRJNA577476) | soil metagenome | isolation source: 60 cm soil or saprolite under grassland replicate 1 | place: USA:California | collected 2016-06-15
GAATGCCCATGCGCAATTGGATATCGGGGTGCTCTTTCAATGCTCGCTGGATTTCCAGCGCGCACCGGACCGGCTCTTCCGGACTGCGAAAGAAAAGCAGTGCCATCCCATCTCCGGTTGGCACTCGCACGAGCTTGCCACTTTTTTCGGCCACACGAAAACAATCCGTACTTCGCACGATCCGATTCAGCTCCTGCAATTGCTCGATCTGCTCGTTGACCAACAGCCTTGAATAACCGACGACGTCGATGAGCAAGAGGTAGGCGATCTCAAGCGCGAGCTCCACGGGCGTCTTGCCAGCAGGCGGCGATTTGTCGTCGCCCGCGATTCCATTGACCTCATCCTGCCCAGGCTTTGGATCGGCGGACATGTTTTGGTAGCAGCTCCTTGCCCGAATTGCCGACCATGACAATACGGCGCGGCAAAGTCGAGAGCAAAGCCTTTGGTGCGACCTACTACCTGTCCTGATTTTGCGTCGCCAAACCGACCGTTCTCCGTTGCGCCCAAACCAGGCCCGGGCCGAAAGCGGCAATGTTGAGGATAATCATGACTAACGCAAAAAGATACATCCCCATTGTCATGCCAATCGCTACGTGCATCCCGCAAATGCACGCCAACCAGATTCCGCGCGTCCTCCTATGCCAAATAAAAAACGGATATCCGATTTCAAGAAGACAAATGAACACTCCGGCGATTGGGAGCAGATATTTCCATCTCACGAGCACCTCAGGAGCAATAATGCTGAATGGTGGGCGAATGAGAGCGCGCCACAAATTCGAACCGTTCCACCATCCGCTGCCGAGGGCTTTGGTTAGGCCGCTGAAAAAATAGATGAGACACAAGTGAAGCTGAAGAACCCGACGCCAAAAACCGAGTAGTTGACTTGCTCGCTCCCGCTCGCTCGGCCTCGCGGCCCGCCCGTCCATGTCGCTCGGCGCCCGCCGGTTCCATTGTCGATCTTTCCGCAGCGATTTGCGCCATCGCGGCTCGAGCGCGTAGCGATCCGGCAGCGGCGATAACATCAGATAAAAGAGTGCGATAGTCATAAAGTTATCCACGCCATACGACACAAACCATCCGCTCTTGGCTGCGCATAGGTGCAGAAACCAGGCGAGAACCGCAGACATGCGACAGGCAAATCCCAGAAGAAGGCCGCAGCCGGCAGCAAGTAAACAAATCCACGCAACGGAGAGGATGGTCTCTTCACGCAAGCCAACGTGTGCTCCGAGAGCGACGAGCCATCCAAGTTTCGGGATGAAGTGGCTTTCCACGGAAAGGAGCGCTTCCGCCAGGTCGCGGCTGATTAGTCCATTGCCAGTTCCGGCAAGCAGATAATTCCAATCGTTTCGTAAAGATAAGGAATAAAGCGTTACTTGAAGACCGAGACCGAGCCGTAGGATACTCAGCCACATATCAGATTCGGCTGGAACTCCTCCCGCAGACTGAAATCGTACCCGTACAAGAACTCGTACGATTCTCTTTTCCCGTGCTCGAATTCGCTTACGCTGGGCAACCTGATCGATCCAAACACGGCGCGAATCGTCTTCACCTCGGGATGCTCGCGCCAGATCGATTGGGCTACCATCTTCACGAGATGTTCGCGCAGGGCGTCGTAAGGAGTGCGCCCGATCTTATCGAGCAAACCGGCTAGACGTAAGCCGGCGGCGGCGCTGCTGACCCGCGGCAGCTCATACTCCATCCGTCCGTCGGGATAGTGTAACTCGAAAACAAGCTTGTAACTACCTGGCACATTTGGCGCAAAGTAGCCGTAACCTGTCTCGATTCCAGCGATGTGGAGATACGTTGCGATGGCTTGCCGGACCGGATTTGACGCCGCCAAGCGCTGGCCTAAGGCAGCGGAAACGATCGTCTCCGCTTTCTGTGAAAAGCTCTTAAACGGAGGAGGGAAAATCGTCGGTCCCTGCGCGATCAACCCCAGCGTGTCGCGACAGGAAAACGTAATGATCAGCAGAAAGTGCAGGCCGAACCACGCCAAACAAACACGCGTTTGGCGCAAGAGCCGTCCAGCTTTCAGAAGCGTAGCAGGGAGTGACGCTACTATTTGAACGTATCCAGGACGCTCTTTATGTCCGTTGCGCTATCAGAGCTAAGGTGGGTCGTGACGCTAGGATCATTAGCGGCAGACTCTCCAGCCGGTGCCCTTTGCGCGAGTTCGGACCTTGTAACCTTATCAGTCTTAATACTTATCTTAGGGCGAGGTGGATAGTGCTCGACAGGGGCACCAGGATGATCGAGAAAATTGATTTCGAACTGGTCATCCCCGAAGGGCGTCAACGCCTTTATAAAGGCCTCTTTGCTCGTGACGTCAACATAGTCGGTCGTAGTTCGTCCAATATTTAGAGTGAACTTTTTAGCGGCGACGTGCTGAGGCTGAGCAAACGCGCGGAAGGTAAAAACCGCGACGATCGCGATAACCGCTAATACAACAAATACGAACGTTCTTGATAGGGTTTTCATAATGCCCGCTGGTTTGACTGATCCCGTGTCAATTATCAAGCCCAAAGTTTCGGAATGGCGCGTCTGGCAGAGTCCTGGCATTAGAGTGGAAAAACGGAGGCCGGCGCGCCCCTTCAATCTTTTCGAAGATTTTTTCAGATTTTCGAAAACTTCGACTCACGGATTCCGTAGAGGTTAATATGAAATCATGGAAATTTTCCGCACTGCCTCCCTTACTCGAAAGATTTTTTCAGATTTTCGAGAACTCCGACTCACGGATCCCGTAGAGGCTGGTAAACACGTTAATGTCGATGAAAGCGTATTTCGAAACCGGCCGACGCCGACCTTTGCGCTTGTGTGCGTATCACGTAAATAAGATGATCGCCGTTTGTGAAAGCCGACGCCGCCACAGCAGGCGCAAGCGATCCAAATCGCTTCGCGACAACGCGCTGGAGTGTGGTCCTATCCTGCGGAAACTCCGCAACTGGGCTGAACGCAGCTCGCCAAGCCCTCGCCGAACTGTGCCGTATCTATTGGCGCCCTATTTTTGCGTTTATTTGCCGCCGCGGCTACACCGTGCCGGACGCGCAGGATTTAACTCAGGATTTCTTTCTTATGGTGCTTGAAGGCAATTTGCTTTTACTCGCGGACCCGCGTCGTGGCCGCTTCCGCTCGCTTCTGCTCAAAGCATTGCAGAATTTTCTAAGTGACAACTACGAGCGGCGCCAAACCCAAAAGCGCGGAGGCAACGTGCATTTTATTCAATGGAACGATTGGATGGCCGAAAGACCGTCGCAGTTGTCGATCCCGGACCGCGAATTGCAAAGCTGGCCGCCGGAAAAGATTTTTGATCTGCGATGGGCGGCGACTTTGGCCGAGCAAGCGCTTCACCGTCTCGCGGACGAATGTGAGAACCGTGGCCGTCGCCGGATGTTCAACGTCCTGAGTAAATATTTAACGACTGAGCGCCCGGAAATTTCGTACGCGAATATCTCTAATTTATTAGGAGTATCGCAGGATGCGGTAAAACGGCTGTTGCATCATTTGCGTGAGCGCTACCGCGCCATTCTGCGTGATGAAGTGGCCCAAACCGTCGAGAGCGCGGCTGAAGTGGACGACGAGATCCGTTACTTGTGTGCCGCGCTCGCTGCGGGCATGTCGTGACGTAAATGAATTTTGGCGGCTTAACTGACTCACCCGCAAGCTTCGGGAATGATGCGGTGCGTTGTCGCTGCGGCTCAGTCGCACGGGTAGGCTGCGGACTATGTGTAAGTTGTCTATTGCAATACGGGCTTCACCGCGAAGAACCGCAAATGGACAGTTTCGATGCCGCGCTCGCTGAGATTGTCATCCGCGACAGCGACTGGCGGCTCGGTAATTACCAAATTCTCGAAGAAATCGGGCGCGGCGGCATGGGCGTGATTTATCGTGCACGGCAACGGTATTCCGGCCGCGTTGTCGCTCTCAAACGCGTCCTCAGTTATCATCGCGAGTCACCCGAGACGCTGGCGCGTTTCCATCGTGAGGCCAAGGCAGCAGCCAGCCTTGATCACCCGCACATTTTACCCGTCTACGAAGTGGGATTGAGTGAGGAAGACTTGCCGTTTTTCAGTATGAAGTTTGCGTCCGGTGGCAGTCTCTTACATGCGAGAACAGTCTTTCGAAATGAACCGCGGCTGGCCGTGCATTTACTGGCAAAGGTCGCACGCGGTGTCGAGGCGGCACACAGCCAGGGCATTGTTCATCGAGATCTCAAGCCCGGAAACATTCTGCTCGATGGACGCGGCGAGCCACTGGTAAGCGACTTTGGCTTGGCGAAATGGCTCGACACAACAAGCGATCTCACCCGCACCCTGACTATTTTCGGCACGCCCGGATACATCGCGCCGGAGCAAGCAGAAAGCCCGGCCAGAAACCCTGCCCCAGCTGTCGATGTTTACAGTCTCGGCGCGATTTTGTTTGAACTGCTCAGCGGGCGGCCACCTTTTCTCGGTGAACACGCCATTGCTGTAATACGACAGGCAGCCGAGCTTCCCGCACCAAAATTGCGCTCAATTGCGCCTCCGCTCGACCGCGATCTGGAAACGATCTGCGCACGATGCCTGGAGCGCGACCCTGTGAGGCGATATCGTTCTGCCGGCGATCTTGCCAACGACCTGGAACGCTGGTTGGAAGGCCGACCGATCATCGCCCGTCCTGTTTTACCGCCGGCTCGGTTGTGGCGTTGGTCGCGCCGGAATCCACGCCTGGCTGCAAGTTTGAGTGCGTGCCTGGTTCTCGGGAGCGCGGTAGTAGCGCGGCAAAGCCAGACGCACCGGTTAGAGGACGCTCTTCGATCAAATTCAGCTGCTGCTCACTCTGTAGCCGTTCTTCCTTTTCTCGATTTGGATGAAATTCAACCCAATCGCGAGCTGGCGTCGCAGGCCGCAGCATTGTTGCGACAGAAGATGTCGATCTACGGCCCTTCCAGGGTTTTGACGGTGAAAGAGCCGCCCGCTCGCTGGACCGGAGCGGCGTTGCAAGACGAAATCGAGGAGACTGCTCGCTCGACCAAAAGCCGCGCGGTGTTCAGCGGGACGTGCCGACGCGCCAATGGGAAAATTCGGATTTCGTTGCATCTCGTCAGTGAAAACGCCGTTCTCGGCGACTGGCTTATAGAGAGCGAACCCGGTGTCGCTACGCAGGCGATTCAAGGATTTGGCACCCCGATTTACAAGTTGCTTGACCAAAGCACAGCTGCGGCATTTCCGGGTGAAGACCCAGCCATGTTGAACGATCGTGCCCGCGCGTTTTTTACAGCAGGTCGCGACTTGATGAACCGCCGCACCATCTCCGAGATGGATCGAGCCATCGCCTGCTTTGAAGGCGCAATTCGCGAAGAACCGCGGTCGATCAGCGCACGATCGTTTCTTGCCATGGCGTGCATGGGCAGGGACCTTCTTTCGGCCAAGCCTGAATTGGCTCAAAGAGCTTCAGAAGTGGGTCGCGAGGCGGTCCGGCTGGCGCCGCGCAATCCCACCGCCCAACGCGCGTTATGCGCCGTTCTCGTGAGTTACGGAAGCTACCGCGAGGCGCTTGAGCACGGATTTCAATCGATTGAATTCGGCGATCGCAGCGAGAGAGCGTTTGGACAAATTGCCTACACATGGAAAGCGCTCGGTCGCCCCGACCGTGCGATCCTCTGGTACAAAAAAGCCAAACTTAGTCAGCATCAACCAGCAGATTACGACGCTCTTTTAGGCGATTGTTTGGCCGATTTGGGTGCTGATCAAGAAGCAGAGCAAGCATACAAGTCCGCTACGACATTTCGGCCCGATCAACCCGAAGGTTGGCTGGGGTTGGCTCGCCTCAGACTGCTTGCCGGAGACGCCGATGGGGCGCGTGACATTTGCCGGGCCCAACTTCTGCACTATCCCGATGCTCCCATCGCGAAACAGTTCGCCGCGTTAGTGGAATTCTTCGCCCGCAACTATGGCGAGGCCCAACGACTTTACACCGAGCTTGAGCGCAACGATCCCCTCGGCGGTGGAAGAGATGGTGCCTACGGCAGCGCGGTCGATTTTCGCTCCGCGAAGGCACGTATTAAAATTGAGTCTGGCGACCAAGTCGAAGCGCGGGCACTGTTGCTCGACGTTTTAACCACAACGAAGCAAAAGCTGATTTCGGCCCCGAGCGATGCGGAAACGCTGTATCGCCTTTCGGCGGTAGAAGCGATGCTCGCTAAACCGGCGGATTCTTTAAAAGACTTCAGGACTGCGATTGATGCAGGATGGATCGATTACCGATCGACTCGACTCGATCCGCGCTTTGATGGCGTCTCCGCGATCCCGGAATTTCAAACCATTCTCTCCGAGTTGGCCGCGCATGTGGCTAAGCTCGGACGGCAATCGCCGGCCGTACTTACAGCGGCGACCCATAATTAAACTGAGGACAAATAAAAATGGAAAGAACCTGGAAATCCAAAAAAGACAGGAGAGACGCTGCTGTCGCGTTTCTTCAAAAAACAATAACTGACCCAGATGTGCGCTCTGCCGTGCTCAAGGATCGGAAAGCGGCACACAGGCACTTTGAAAAGGCGGGTGGCATAAACATTCCCGACGACATCGAAGTGATATGTGTCGGACCAAGCACGCAAGAAAGAGACAGGCTGGTAGTATTCGTCCTGCCGCCCGAAGGCACGTCGCCGGAACACCTCGATGCGTTCAAGTATTGGATTGGCACATGGGTGCCGTACAACGAGCCGATAACTTCTCTCCTGTCGCACAGGCAAAGGGAATCCGAAATCGCCGTGCCGAGCTTAAATTAGCGGAGCCAGCCGAAAAAGTTCGGAAAGTCCGTAAATTCGCATATTCCCATCTGGAAATTTCCAGATCGGCGGGGAGTTGTTTGCGCTCGGCTGGTTGAGATAGGAACTCGGGTCGGAGCGCAGGGCAGCGTGGATCGTTTCAGCAACGAGATGACTTCCAATCGGTCCGACCCGGTTCCCGTTTTCTATCAACTCTGATTCTTTCAGAATGTAGTACCAGAGCGGAGTTTCTTGAAGAAAACCCGCTTCACGAAGGATACGCCCCTTTTCGGTTTCTTCGCTGTCACAGTTTTGACTCAGCTCTCTCGCGCTCATGACACGTTCGCCGAACGCGCGTGCTACGGTTTGACCTGAGGCCAATCGCAAGCCCGCCCCACGGAGCAAGGTACGCACGGCCAGCTGAGCCGGATTCTTCGCGATGCGAAAATGGGGACATGCAACCTCGGGAGTGCCGATCAAATCCGCCGGCAATTCATGAAACGGTTCCGATAGTCGCGTATCAATCGGCCGGCTCGTCAGCGCGCCCTCCGGACTGGCGCCTTGAAAAAAAAATCCCCATTTGATTTCCAGTTTATCGTCGAGCGCCCCGCGGTCCGGCGTCCGTCCGAAAATTTTCGGGAAACGCATCTCCTGCCCAAAGGAAAAAAGATAATTGGGGCGCACCATCGCGTGTCCGAAACGCATGGCTGCCGCGGAGAACTCGATCGGAATAGAAAAAGTGTCCCAGCGTATCGTCGATCGACTCTCTCCAAACACTTTTTTGTAAACTTTCAGGTCGAGAAGGGTCTGGAGATAATCTCTGCACACGAGCCATTGAAACTGCCATTGTGTTTGCAGCCGGGCGCGCTCGAAAAGCGCCTTTTCCTCAGCGATCTCACCCCGGAATTGCTCCACCGCAAAATTGTGGAGCCGGGCAAAGACTGCCGTCATCTGCCGTAGAATCAAGTTTTCCGCGCCTCGATCGTCGGCTAAAACTCTCCCTCCATCTGCGCCAACGCAAATGTCGAAGGACCTTCCACCAGGCCGCGACAATCCAACCTTAAGCCGCACCCGGTCCTCTTCGTAGAGCTCGCCCGAACTTTCGGGGCCGTCGCCGTACAACACGCCAAGGTCGAGCTTCGGTGTTTGTAAATTCTCCAACTCCTCCGGCTCTTTTCGCCACGCCTCATCGACGGAACTAACGTCTTTGGTTAAATCGTGCGCGACGAACTGACCAAAATATGTGTAACCGCAATCCACCAGGATCTCTGGGCGGTCGTCGGAAACGCGTGAACCGTCATCGATCATCGCGCTGCCGAGTGCCACAAGCGCCTCGCGATAGCGATCCTGATCGGCCGGAAGTCGCGACGGCGCGAAAACACGGCAGTAATGATTGGCCGCCGATTCGCGAAACGGTTTTAGACAATAACCCACTTCACCGGCGTCTACGGGATCTGCGCGGTGAAGTTTTCGAAAAAGTCTAAAAAATTATCGATTTGGCCAGACGCCGATGGCGAGGCCCGGAGCTTCCAACGTCAGATCAGCCGACGCGAAAGCGAACGTCGCGAATTACTTTTGCGCCGAAACGCCGTTTCAACTTTCGCAAGATGTCGATCTTCGAAACCTGCTCGAGTTCGTAATGCAAGGCCGGCTGGAGCACACGGACATAAAGAATGCCTTCTCGCAAGACGACCGGCGACGAATGGGCCGCGATAAAATCGCCGACAATCTTGCTCCAGGCATCGATAACTTCCGTTTCGTGCAGACGTTCCTTCAGGCCGAGCCGTTGCATCACCTTTGGAAGCAACTCGGCAGTCGCCTGCCAGCGATCCGGACGAGATTTGTTTTCCGGAAGACCGCGCCATTCGGCAATTGTGGAGGCTCGAAGTGCGGCGTTCATTTTGACTCTAGCGGCGCTCTGTGAGCGTCGCACCATTGTGGGTAATTTCCGTCAAACGGCGGTCATAGACCGCCACTACAAAGAATGATCCTAGTACTTCCGCCGCATGTTGCTGGGAAGAATATTCAATTCAGTGCGATATTTCGCGACTGTGCGGCGTGCGATCGGGATTCCGCGCTGGCTCAAAATCTCGACAATCTCCTTGTCGCTCAACGGCGAATTGCCCTCTTCGCTTTTCACCAGGTCCAGAATCCCTTCTTTGACGCTGGTATTGCTCATCGATTCACCGGTGGCGGTCTGATAACCAGGCGTGAAGAAATATTTCATCTCAAACACGCCCTGCGGCGTGGAGATGTATTTCCCCGAGATCGCGCGGCTGACCGTGGTCTCGTGCACGCCCACCGCGTCGGCGATTTGCACCATCGTCATCGGCTTCAAATGGGCCGATCCGTGCTCGAAAAAATCGCGCTGCCGCTTCACGATCTGGTGCGCGATATTGGAAATCGTTTGCTGGCGCTGGTGGATCGACTTGATCAAAAATTTGCCGCTCCGGATTTTATCGCGAATGTAATCTTTGACTTCGTTGCCATTGCCATCCTGCGCCATGATGTCTTTGTAAGTGTTGCTGATGCGCAAGTGTGGGATTTGCTCGCCGTTTAATATGACCTGGTAATCTCCGTTCACCTTTTCGACGGTCACGTCCGGTAAAACATAATTTTGCGGCAAGGCGGCGAAAATCTGGCCCGGCCGCGGGTCGAGCTGCGCGATGTTGTTGGCGCATTTTTGGACTTGCTCGACGCTGATCCCCATTCGCCGCGCAATCTCGGGGAAGCGCCGTTTGCCGAGATCCGGCATGTGCTCGGAAATGATTTTGTACTCGAGGCTGTTTTGTTTTCCCTCGCGCTTTAACTGAATGAGCAAGCATTCGCGCAGATCGCGCGCGCCCACACCCGGTGGGTAAAAGCTTTGGATGAGGGTGAGCATATGCTGAAAGTCTTCCTGAGGAATGCCGGTGTTGAGCGCCATCTCCTCCGGGGTCGTTTGGAGGAATCCGTTGTCGTCGATGTTGCCAATGGTCAGCTCGGCCGTCTTGCGGTCGTTGGTGCTAAGCACGGTCTGGTTCAACTGCCCCATGAGATGCTGCTGAAGGGTCTCTTGCGTGGCAATGGAATCGAAAAAAAATTGCCGTTTATCGTCCGCTTCCTGGGAACGGCCAGTGTAGCTGCCCGACTGCGCCATGTAATCGCGCCACTCGTCATCGAGTTTCGCCAGCTTATCGAATTCTTCTTTGAATTTTTCGTCCGAGGCAGTCTCGGCATCGTTGCGCTCGTCGGAAGTTGGCTCATCCGGAAGCTCTTCCAGCACAGGATTAGTTTCCATCTCCTGTTGCACCAGATTGCGCAGCTCAAGCAGCGGCGCCTGCAGAATCAGGAGACTCTGCTGGAGTTGCGGCGCAAGGACCTGCTGCAGAGAGAGATTCTGCGATTGGTGCATGCCTTGGCCGGCCATATGCGGAGCTTAGCGACTTCGCCGATGAGAGGCAAGCAATTTGCGCGCCGTACATCCCGAGCTAAACCTGTCTTGCCGAGCCAGCAATGCGCTGCGGAACACGACTTGCTCCTCGATACGGCCAGTCGACTTTTGGCTATGAAACGCAGCTCCCTCACCATTCTGTTCCTGATATTGTTCGCCATGTTCTCGAGCGCTGCACAAACACCGGATCCAAAAGACGACCAGGAAAAACTCCTGACTCTCCTCAAAGAAGTGCGGGCGCAGCAATCGCAAATCGTCGCGAACCAATCCAAAATCGATGCGAAACTGGCGGACCTGGCCGAAACCCTGCGCGTCGCGCGAATCTTTTCCAGCCGGAGCCGCTAATGCACAGGATCAGACGACAACTTTTCTCCATCTCTATTTTCGCGGCGACGTCGATCTTTGTCGCAAAAGCGCAGTCGCCCACCCCGATCGTTGTACAGGCAGCTTCACCAGCCGCCGTTTCATCGACAGCAGCCCCAGCACCCGTGACCGACTCCGATTCGCTGCCGCTCACGATCAAAATGCTCCAGGAAATGAAAACAGCTAATGAGGAAATGCTGAAGAAACAGGAAGCCACCTTGCAGCAACTAGACGAGCTTCAGAAGGCCGCGGACGAAGTCAAGATCTTCAGCAAGCGCGGCTGACGGGGGCGGCTCACAATCCCGCCATGTCCCATTTCCTGATCGTTTCCTCGATTAAGCGCGCGACTTTATCGTTCACTTTGGCGAAATAAGTTTTCGCCTTTGCCAAATCAAACTTCGGATAACCCTGTCCCTCTTTGTAAAGCAAAATACTCGAGGGAAAGGGATAGGCGCTCCATGTATTCGGCGTCGGGATCGCCGTCACCATATCTGACTTATAACGCTCTTTCCAAACGAGTGACGGATCAACCGCCATCATGTAGGCAGTTTCATTTTCGCCGGCGTGTCCGCCATCTTCTCCATAAACTTCGAGTGTGACGTCGCTGCAAAACGACCACCAGTTCACCACCAAAATCCGCGTCGTTGTTTCGCGGCCGACTTCTTGCGTAAGCGCGCTCAAGATCGCGGTCTGGCCGCCGCCGTGACCATTGAGCAGGACGATGTTTTTGAATTTGCTTTTCGCCAGGCCGAACAGCACGGCGCGCACGTAGGCGCGATAAACGTCTTCGGGAACAGTAAAGCCGCCGGGATAAGCGTCGAGAATTCCAGTGAATCCGTACGGAATCGCCGGCGCAATCATCGCGTTCACGCGCGGGGCAATTTCCTTCGCCATCGCGACCGGTGCAATGATGTCGGTGCCATTGGCGGTGACACCATGTGCTTCGATCGTTCCGAGCGGAAGCAGTACGATGTCGATCTTTGCCGGGACCCATGCGCGAAATTCCATCCAGTTAATGCGCTCCATTTCGCGCGTGCTCGGGCCGGTTTGCTCCGCTTCATTCATGTCGATCTTACGGGAATCAAAGGAAGTCGAATTTCCAATTTGGCGAAGCGGTTTGGAGACCGCCGTTCCGAGAAATCTACTTTCTGCTCTTGGGTTCTACTTTGCGATAGAGCGTGGCCATGCTGATGTCCAACAACCTGGCGGCTTTCTCGCGAGAGCCTTTGCAATGCGACAATGTCGCTTCGATGTAGCCGCGCTCCTGTTGCTGAATGAATTCATCGAGACTTTGTCCAATCGGCATCGCGGCCAGCGCCTGATCGGCTTTTCCGCCTTGCGCCTCGCTCACGATGTGCGGCGGCAAATCGCTCGGCAAAATCAGATTGTCCTCACACAACGCCCAGGCGCGCTCGATTGCATTTTCCAGTTCGCGCACATTGCCCGGATAATCGTAGTGACACAAAATATCCACTGCCGCCGGATCGATTTTCTTCGGTTCGCCCCCGGCCGCGCTCGCTTGTTTTTGAAGGAAATGATTCACCAGCAGCGGCACGTCTTCGAGGCGTTCGCGTAAAGGCGGGATCTCCACCGGGATAACCGCGAGCCGATAGTACAGATCTTCACGAAATGTCCCGTCCCTGAGTTTTGGTTGCAATCGCTCATTAGTCGCGCCCACTACACGCACATTCACCGGCGCGCTCTTGTTATCGCCCACGCGTCGCACTTCGCGCTCTTGCAGAACGCGAAGCAGCTTCGTCTGCAACGGCGGCGCCATCGAGTTTACCTCATCGAGAAAAATCGTGCCCAGATTCGCCTCTTCGAACAATCCACGCTTGTCCGCCACCGCACCGGTGAATGAACCCTTTTTGTGACCAAACAACTCCGACTCCAGCAAGTTCTCCGGCAGCGCGCTGCAGTTGATAGCCACGAACGGATGGTGCTGTCGATTGCTGTTGAAATGCAGGCCGCGCGCGATCAGCTCCTTGCCCGTGCCGCTTTCACCCACGATTAGCACGGTGCTGTCAGTGTCGGCTACTTTGTTAACGAGATTGTAAACCTGCTGCATTTTCGGGCTGGTGCCGACGATGTTCTCGAAACGATAACGATTCTTCAGCTCCTTGCGGAGATAAACGTTCTCCCGCAGCGCCGCTTGATAATCGAGCGCGCGTTGGACCGTCAGTTGCAGCTCGTCGATCTTGAACGGCTTGGTCACGTAATCATACGCCCCCATCTTCATCGCTTCGACCGCTGTCTCCACCGACGCGTAGGCCGTGATCAAAATAACTGCGGTCTGTCGATGATGCTCCCGCACGTGCTGCAAGACGTCGAAGCCCGTCATCGTCTCCATCTTGATGTCCGCGATCACCACCTGCGGCTGAATAGTATCCAGTTGCTCGACCGCTTTCGACGCCGAATTAAACGGGAAAACTTGATGCCCTTTTTCGCGACAAAGCGTCACGATGACCTCTACCATCGCCGGCTCGTCATCGATGATTATGATCTTCGCCATGAATCTCAGCGCTGAGAATATTTTACTTTTGAGAAAAGGAAAGCGGAAATGAGAATGTCGCTTACCGCCACCGCTTGCCATCTATCCAGATTGTACTGGCTGATCGAATGCCACGATTTCTTCGAATAGGTTGGTCGACCCACTACACGGAATGCTCGTAAGATCGACATGAAAGCCCGGCCGGATCCGGCCGAGCGCGTTCTGTTGATTAAGCGCCCGCGCGGCATTCACCGTCACCATCTCGAAGATTTTACGTGGCGAAACGTTTGGCTCGTTCCGCTGAAAGGCGCGCATCTCCGCGAACAAACTCAAGTTCTCGTTGCTCGCGAGGCTGTCAGTGCCGAGGCATATATTGAAACCAAGCGCGTGCAATCTTTCGAAAGGAAAGGGCGAATGTGCGAAATAACCGTGGCTGCGCGGCGAATGCACGAGGTGAAACTTCCTTCTCGATCTTGCGAGCAGATCGAAATCGCTTTCGCTCAGCTCGTTCAAATGCGCGACGATCCATTTTTCTGCTAGGGCGCTACCGCTGAGCGTGCCGACAAAAACTTCGAGCGGGGTTGCTTGACCGCAGTCGTCTATCGGTCTGCCGATCTCTTTCATAAATTCAAAAAGTGATCCAGTCCCGTCGCAAAACATCGACATTTCCTCGCGCGACTCCGCCAGATGCGTCGTCAGCAAGATGTTCTCACGGCGCGCGATCTCTTCGCAGCGATGAAACAAGTTTGGCGAAGCTGTGAAAAGTGCATGCGGCGCCAATCCCCAATTCTTTTTGGATTTCAGTGACTCAATCGCAAGATCGACAATTTCATTTGCGCGATCCGGCGAGCGAATATCGATCAACTCCGCAAACCACCACGTACGGATCGGCTCGTCAATTTTCGAGATCAGTTCCGGAAATGCCGTCAGATTCGCAATTGTCGTCGTTCCAAATCTTTTTGCTTCGGCAAAACCTTCGTTGATCGACGCGACATAATCCTCCTCTGACAGCCTTGCCTTTGCTGCAGTGATCGCGCGAATCCAATCCGTGAAAGATTTTGGCGGCGGAATCTGGCCGCGCAAACAAGTGTAATCGAGGTGGCAATGGGCATTGATCAGCCCGGGAAGCAGCGCTTGCTCGCCAAGATCGACAACGGAGCCGGCGGGAACCGCGCGACGTAGACGGGAAGCCCGAGAGGGTGACGAGCCGGGCGGCGAGTCATCAATCGATTTTCTATATCGCGCTTTGACTTCTTTGAACACGCCAACATCAGAAATGCGACCTCCAGAAATCGCGACCGCGCCATTCTCGATCGGCGGTCCATCCATTGTCACGACGACGCGTGCGCGATAAATCATCTTCTCTCAAATTTGGAGGGACACGGTCGCCGCGGCGACGCGTGTCCCATTATTCCGGCGCTGACGGCGCAGCACCCTCCAGTTTGACTGCCTTGCGGCATTCCGCCACCAGTAGATTGCACGGTTCCTGGCAAAGCAGCGGAATCACTGACTCGCCGTCGCCGGTCTGGTCGTGCGACGTATCAAATTTCTCCGGTGGAAGCTGGGTCGATGCTGGCGCGCCGGTTGCATCGCGTTTCCACAAAATCGTCCGCAAACACCCGTCGCTCGAACGACAGAAATCTCCCACGACCTGGTTGACTTGCTCGTCCGAAATTTTCGCTGCGACGCGGTACATGCCTGATTGTCGAGTCAACGTTGTCCGCAACGGCGTCGTCGTGAGGCGATTCTCTTTCCACGCGGCGAACATGGCCAGCCTGCCCGGATAGAAATAATCAAGAGCACGGCGTAACTCTCTTAGATCGACAAGCTCCAGTCGCCAGCCGTGTCGCAAATTCGGCGCCGTCTTCAGTGGCCGATAATTTCCGGCATCGTCGTAGCGTGCAATTTCAGCTGCCTCTTCCGGATTTTGGAAGCGTTGCAAGTCATCGCGGCCCCCATCATCGCAATGTGAAACAACAAAACCGCCGTTTATTCTTCGAATCGAAATTTTACCAACTCGACAGCAGTTAGTCAGCGCAGCTTCGAGACTTCGCTCGATGAGATCGGGCATCGCGCCGTTTCGATTGGTTACACCAGGCAATGGGCAATCAAACCGGCAGCGCGTTCGAGGAATTGTCGATCTTCTTCTCCGAAGGCGTTCACCTTGTCGCTCTCGGCGTCCAGCATGCCGACGATGTGCTTATGATTGTTCGTCATCGGCACGATAATCTCCGAGCGCGTGGTGTGAAACGTCGGCAAATACCGTGGGTCGTTGCGCACATCGCCCACGATGATCGGTTTGCCCGTTTCCAAAACCGCGCCGCAAAGTCCTTGCGTGATCGGGAATCGCGGATATGCCGGCGGCTCGTCCCCGGTTTCGGACACGATGGCAAATTCCTTTTTCACGATTTTGTAAATGCCGACCCACCGGTAGTTGCGGGCGGCGCGGATCATTTCCGCCACCTGGTTGATTCGGCTCTTCGTGCAACCGCCCGCCAAAACAAACGCCCCAATCGCCTGCAAGTCTTTGCACGTGGTCGTCTTCATCATGTGGGAGAGTAATCTGGTTCAAAACAAAACAAGCGCGAGCAGGGATTTCAACTTTTCGCGATCAACTCGCCAGAGCCCTCGGAGTCAAATTTGGCTGCCTGTTCGATAATGATATCGGCGAAGCCCGGATCAGTGCCGATGGCGCTGGCGTAAAACAACGAGCGGCTGTCGATCTTGTACGGATTGCGCTTGAAAATTTCACCACGCTCCGCCGGCGAACCGGTTGTCGACCTTCCATTCGCGATTCCAATCAGCATCGGAATGTCTTGGTAGCTGTGCAAGCCATCTGAGATGAAAAATGGAACAACGACCACGTGTGGCGTCCCCGTCAATTTCTTCCAGCCGGAAACCAAGGGTGGTTCTTCCATGTAAACGTTCAGTACGTCCGCATATTTTCCGAGGCGACGGATTTTTTCTGCTTCGCGTTTCGCCGCCACCGCACTGTTTTCATTCAAATCCGTGCCATGCGCCACGATCAACAAGGTGGTCTGGGCCGGATTGGCATCTTGCGCGGCTTCGCCCGCGCGTTTGAGCAGCAATTCGGTCATCATAGAATGATTTCCAACCGGTTCGCAATATTTCCAGATTTGGCCGCTCGAACGCTTTGTGAGGCGGCCATTCAACTCAAGCTCGCGCGGGATCACCGTCTGGGTGAAATAACCTTCACTGATGAAATTAGGCACAACGTAAACCGCGCGAACTTCCTCAGGATCAAACAAAAAGAGCGCGTCGCGCAGGCTTGGCTCCTCTTTCCAGAAAGCGCATTCAACATCAAAAAAAACTTTTCGGTGCCGGATTTCCGCCGCGTGCGCCAGCGTCGGCGCACTCGAATCAGGATTCACGGTCGAGCCATGGCCGACAATTAAAAGCGCGCTGGTATCGCGAGAGATCACAAAGAAAACGTTCAACGTTCAACACGCAACGTTCAACATTGAATTCAGGTGTAGCGGCGGCTGTCACCAGCCGCACGATCCCCGCGCGTGAGGACACGCGCTCCCTACACTTCTCTCGTTTTATATTCGACGTTGGACGTTGGGCATTGGACGTTTGCTTCGTAATTCGCTAAGCTCATGAATCATGCGTTTCCGCACTTACAAGACACTAATCTGGCTGTAAGCGAAGCAGGTCGAGCTTCGCTCAGGAGCTTGTGATTAAGGAGTTAGGGCGAGTTTCGCGACCATTTTCTCGAAGCGCTTATCACCGCGCAAAGAGTCCCAGCACGGATTGAACCGGAGATCGCCGTATGATGGACCGGCCGGAATCGTCGCGACAGTTTCAAGTTGCTCGAGC
>WNFY01003371.1_pt1 | contig 16869 bp, 12 predicted proteins | sample 5400091 | NCBI WGS metagenome assembly WNFY01 (sample SAMN13153364, study PRJNA577476) | soil metagenome | isolation source: 60 cm soil or saprolite under grassland replicate 1 | place: USA:California | collected 2016-06-15
GCTGCGAAAGCTAGAGGCATGGATGCGACGCAGGTTGCGATCCGTGATCTGGAAGCAATGGAAGCGCAGCAAGGTGCGGTATGTTCGGCTACGCCAGCGGAACATCGGACATGACCTCGCGGCACAAACCGCCGGCAGTCCCCATGGCCCCTGGCGCTTGGCCAACAGCCCGGCCTTGCAGTCTGCACTCCCGATTGCTTACTTCGATGCTCTCGGTCTTCCTCGGTTGCTGGACGTGCTCTAGCTCAACCGAACTGAACCGCCGTATGCGGACCCGCATGTACGGTGGTGTGGCAGGGGAGAGTGGGCGACCACTCCCCCTATGCCGATTACTCCTATGGACATTCTCTTCCGACCAAATCCTGCGGATCGGAACATGTCTCAAGCAAGAAGGACATTTGTAGAGGCTTCAATAGCGAGCCAAGCCTATTGTGGTTTGACTCGCACAATCACATCCGTACTATTGCCATTCGAGCTTGAAAAATACACGAAGCCGTCGGGGCCCTGCACAACATCGCGAAGGCGTCCAAACTGGTCTTTGAACAGAACTTCTTCCGACGGGATATGGGATGAGCCGGGTTGGGTAAACTGAATTCGATGGGGATGGTGGCCGTAGGTATTATCCGTCAGTCCCAAGAGCGCGATCAGCATGCTGCCATTCCATTGAGGGATGACGCTGCATCACGAACATCCGAATCCTGAAATGCAGGCCGCAATTCTGGCCCGCCCATAGGAGAAAAGTTCATGCTGTCTACGTACCGAGAACGTGAAGTTTGCGACGGCGTCTCGAGGAGCAACTAACGCTTTCAGAACGTCATCTCAGCAACCGAGTTAACAAGCTGCGTATGCCTCGTTGGTGCAGCACTTTTAGACCTTCCACTCCACACCGCCTAGGACCTGAAGGAGTGATCAAGATGAAATACTCTCGCCCTCGAAATCTGCCGGTGCTGTGCGCTCTGTCATTGCTCGTTTCACCTGTCTGGGCTGCCTACAAGTACGCCGAACTCCGGGTGCCAGGCTCGTCCATGACCGCAGCGACTGACATTAACAATCATGGAACCATCGTCGGCTACTATTCCAATTCAACCGGCATTCATGGCTTTAGGCTAAAGAATGGTGTTTACAAAACTATCGATCACCCATTGACGCAAGAAACCTACATCTATGGCATCAGCGACTCGGGTGTGATTGTAGGTTCGTATCGCAAGCTTCACCGCTTCAGCGGATTTGTTTTAGTGCAGGGCTTGTTCGTTGATCTCAATTATCCGCAGGCGTGGGAGATACGTCCAGGAGACGTGAACCTTGCCGGAAAAATCGTCGGGACTTTTATTGATCAAAGCGGCAATCTTCATTCATTTAAATGGGATGACGGCAGCTTCAGGGAGCTCAAGGTACCGCACGCAAAATTCACGGAGGCGGCGGGAATCAATAATAGAGATGTGACCAGCGGAACATGGCAGGACAGTTCCTTCGGCGCGCACGGGTTTCTGCTCCAGAATTATGTGTACACGACCATGAACGTTTTGCGTGCGGAGCCCGGAACCACATTTCTGACGCGCATGAACGATTTTGGTTGGATGGTGGGCGATTACGATGACCCGAATCTCTCGCCGCTCATCGGATTCCTCAAGAAGGGAACGGCCTTCGTAAAAATTATTTACCCGAATGCAAGGGCGACCCACCCTGAGGGCGTCAACAACAACAAGGTTGTGGTCGGACAATGGATTGACGCACACATCAACACGAGAAGCTTTATCGCCGTGCCGCAGAGCCAAACGTATGTGCCATCGGCTTTGGGAGATTAGGGTCGCTCGACGGCCATTGTCGCGCCCAAGGATGATTGAAACAGGCGATAGCGATCACTGACGTTCTCAAGGCTTGGAAACTGTGGGGTACCTGAAGCTTTCGTTCTGGCCCCAGATTGCCTCGCGATGTTCGCGATCTGCAACTCCCAACATGCAATAATGTACGGCGCTCTATCTGAGAACCTCCATGATCTCTCGTCGTCGTTTCTTGCAGTCCACCACGACCACCGCTACCGTGGCGGCGTTCTCGAATCTTGCTTCCGCAGATGAAGCGTCCAGTGATTGCAAACCGCTGCCTCCCGCGATTGCCAAGCTTCAATCCCTGAAAGATCAAGCGCAGCCGATCACTCCGCAGGAACGAACCGGGCGCCAGGAGAAAGCCCGGCGGCTGATGCAGGAGAAAGGGATCGATGCCATCGTGCTCATGCCCGGAACTTCGTTGCGTTATTTCACGGGAATCGAGTGGTGGCCAAGCGAACGGATGCTTGCCATGGTGCTTTCGGCAAAGGGCACGCCGTTTTTCGTTTGTCCTGCATTTGAGCAAGGCCGTACCCACGAACAGCTTGCGAAGAGCGGCCTGGCAAGCGGCGCTGACATTCGCATCTGGCAGGAAGATGAGAGTCCGTATCAGCGGGTGGCGCAAGGATTGCACGATTTAGGGCTTTCGGCCGGCACGATTGGGATGGAAGAAACCGTTCGGTTTGTCTTCAGCGCTGCGATCGCGAAAGTGGCCCCACAGGCGAAGATCGTGAGCGCAACTCAGGTTACTGCCGGATGCCGCATGATCAAGAGCGCACATGAGATCGGCCTGGTGCGGCTTGCATGCAAAGCAACCGTGAACGTTTATGAGGCCACTTTCAAGAGCCTGCAGCCGGGAATGACGGATAGTGATATCCGAAATTTGGTGCGCTCAGGCTACAAACAAGTCGAATTTGAAGGCGACGTGATCGTTGCCATTGGCGAAAACTCAGGCTCGCCGCACGGATCCACAGTTCCACAGGTTGTGCATGAGGGAAGCATCGTGCTGCTCGATGATGGATGCGACGTCGAAGGATACACGTCCGACATTACCCGCACCTTTGTTCTTGGAAAACCCACAGACAAAATGAAAACCGTTTTTGATGTGGTCCATCGCGCCCAGAGCGCCGCACTCGCGACAGCCCGACCCGGCGTGCCTTGCGAAAGCATTGACGCGGCCGCGCGAAAAGTGATCGTTGATGCTGGCTTCGGTCCAGGCTACAAGTACTTCACACATCGTGTCGGCCATGGCATGGGCATGGACATTCACGAGTGGCCCTATCTGGTGCGCGGCAACGCGACTCCGATGGAAGCCAACATGATGTTCAGTGATGAACCCGGAATCTATATCCCCGGAGAGTTTGGAATTCGCCTGGAAGATGACATGCACATCACCGAAAACGGCGCCGAATTGCTGACTCCACAAAGCGCGTCTCTGAGTGATCCATTTGGAACTGCGTAGTCTTCCGGTCACTCAGATCTTGATTGCAAAAAGACGCCGCCCAATTTTGGGGCGGCGTTTCTTTCGGCTTCGCTTGATTACTTTCGAATTTCCCACAACACATTCTCACCGTGCTGCCGCGTGAGAAATGCCCGCGGTTTGACCAGGTTATTCGTGGTGCCCGGCAAACCATCCACTGCTGTGCTGCCCACGGAAACATGTAAGCCAGTAGGTTCGTTATCTTCTCCTCTTGCCCAGGAGAGACTGTCGCGCCCTAGTGCCACGAAGCGGCGAGGAGCAGCTGAACCATCGGTAGCAAATGCCCAAACTGAGTCCAGCTTGTTGAGCTGCAAGTGCAACGTGTCTCCGCGATCTTCGGCGGCGAGCAGCGTGTGATCATCCGCGAAGCTCAAATTATCGAACGAGGCGTGGTCCGCATCACCCAGTACGAAAATCGAAATCGTTCCCGTATTGCGGTCTTCGTCAAGATTCACGCGGAAGATAGAACCCCACGAACCGCGCGCCGCCAACGCAGGCGTTCCAGCATCTGCATTGGTGTCTGCGGTTGGATCGAAGAAGAAAGTCAGGAAGTTCGATCCCGGCAAAAACTGCGCATTCTCAGGACGCTTGAAGGGCGTCGCGCCGGCAGCTTTAGCGGCCGCATTTGCGCTGAATGCTGCGGTGGCGTCCACATCCGTATCGTGAACCGTCACCCAGTCCACTGGGTAGGAAGTACCGGGCTTATGAAGCGCCAGCTGCGCGCTTGAGAACACGTCACCCACCGGATCAGCTGCATGGAATATGATTGGCTCGCCATCAATCCAAACCCGCAGCGCCTGTAGCTTGCCTCCGGCGGAGATATCCGCAGGATCCTTCGGGATAAAGCGATACACAAACGAGTTCGGCTGCCGCGCCACTTTCGGACTGTTTGGGTCATTGGGGTCAATGTTCACCGACACACCACCCGAATCTTCGATGATCAGCAAATTGCCCCAATCATCAGGGTGGATACCTTCATAACCTCCCTGTCCAAGAATTCCATAAAGCGTTTTCACCACTGGCGGCCAACTTGCCGAAACTTCAATCACTCCGCCACTGCTTCCCGCTTCTTGGGTAAACAGCAACGTATTTGTGAACGGATCGTAGGTTGAACCGTCAATCGAATTGAAATTCGTAAGGCCGGTGACCGCATCGGGCGGTGTCAGCAGCGTGACCCGGTGGACTGAATCGGTGACATCCAGGTTCACGCGCGTGATATACGCCAGGTTGCCACTGTTCTCATGGCCTTGAAAAACGAAGTGATGGCCGTAGTCAAAATCTGCGTTCGGGCCGCCGGGATTACTGTCAAAGACCAGATAAGCATTCTCGTCGGGTTCTGTCAGCGTGCCATCGCTCAGGAAGCCGAAGTTGGTTATCACGCCTGACGGATTTTCTAGCGCAGCATGACCAGTCACAACCGTTTTTAAGCTGAATCCTCCAGCAATAACTGTGGCCGGAGCACCCAGACGCTGCTTTGCATTGGGAACGGAAGTTGTAATTGGCCCAATGCCCGACTGTGAAAACGCCAATGTCGCGGCTAAGAGGGTTGCAGCGCCTACCGACATACGCCGGCGAACGTTCATAGAAAGTTCCTCCTTGGGTAAATACTGAAATCGCTGGAAGTAGCAACGAATTCACAGCGAAGTAGGAGAGTAATTCTCGAAAAATGACGATGCCGTTAAGTTTGAGTTAATTAAAATTCAACAAAGGTGGATGGAGACGCCGTCGGGGAAGCAAGCGGGATGATTACGATTGTCATTGGCTTCGCAACTGATCAGCGCCACTAAATCCGCGGCGCATTTTGCTCCTGACGTCAGTGACTTTCATCCCCCGCCGGCGCGAGGTCTGACGTATCGACGTTTTGTGCCGTGTTCTGCAGCGGCAGGTCAGGCGGGAGTCGGAACTGACCAGGATCTTTCCCGGCCAGCGCCGCAGACATGAATTGCATCCAGACCGGCAACGCCGCGCGCGCGCCTGTCTCCTTCGGACCTAGCGTTTTCTTTTCGTCGTAACCGATCCATACTCCTGCGGTCAGCGACGGCGAGAAGCCGACGAACCACGCATCGGTGAAATCATTTGTGGTGCCGGTCTTTCCGGCCAAGGGTAATTTCAATTTTGTCGCAGCAACGGCAGTGCCGTGCTGCACCACACCCTGGAGCATGGATGTCATCAGCCGCGCAGTGCGCGAACTGATCACGTCCTTCACTTCGGGATAATCTTCTTCGAGAGTCCGCCCATCGTAGTCCGTCACCTTGGTGATTAAACGAGGGACCAAGCGCACTCCGTCGTCGGGAAACACGCTATACGCGGAAGTTTGTTCCATCAGTGTGACTTCAGCAGCGCCCAGCGCAACCGGCAAGTAAGGTGGAAGCGGCGAGCTGATTCCGAACCTGCGCGCGTAATCCTCGACCACTCGGATCCCGGTCCTGTCGGCAAGCTTAAGTGCAGGGATATTCCGGGACTGTGCCAGCGCGCGACGCAGCGTGATAGTGCCTTCGTATTTCTCGTCGAAATTATGCGGAGAGTACGGGCCCGACGAACTCTGAAACGTCACCGGGCCGTCAAGGATGACGTCATCCGGCCGCGCACCCTGATCAATCGCAGCCGTATATACATAAGGCTTGAACGAAGAACCCACCTGCCGCAACGCTTGCGTGGCACGATTGAACTTCGAGACGTTAAAGTTGCGACCGCCGACCATTGCACGCACCTCACCTGTAGCGTTGTCTATGGCGAGCAAAGCGCCTTGCGATCCCGAGTCCTGCTCCAGAGTCACTCGCATCTGAATGTCGGCGGCCCGCGACAGCACTTTTACATAGGTCACGTCGCCAGCACCCAGCAATTTCGTAAGCGGCTTTTTCGTCCAGGCAACGTCAACTTGCGACAAAACTGCACTGTCGTTTCCAATCTTGAGTCTCGCCGTGCCGGGAGAGACTGCTATCACCAGCGCATGTACATAGGTGCCGAGGGTAGGCGTCTCGTCCCAATCGGAATGTCTGTAGCCCGCGAGTGTCTGCCCCTCCAATAGAACATTCTCCAGGTGCCCCTGCCAGCCGTGGCGGCGTTCGTACGCTGCCAGACCATCCAGCACTGCTTGATTCGCGGCCGATTGCAGGTCCATGTCGAGAGTTGTGTACACCCGCAGGCCGCCGGAGTGTACTTCGTCGGTGCCGTATTTGTTTTCGAGATAGCGCCGGACTTCCTCCACAAAATACGGCGCCAGCGAATTCGGATCATGCGCAAGATTCAGGCGCATTGGTTGATTACGCGCGTCCATGGCTTGAAGAGCTGTAATCTTTCCATCCTCGAGCATGGAGTTGATGACCAGATTGCGGCGGTGCAGCGCGCGATCAGGATGGTTTATAGGCGAGTAGTACACCGGAGACTTCGGCAAGCCGGCAATCAAAGCCGCTTCATCCAGCGTCAGCTGCTTTGTAGGCTTGCTGAAGTAGTACTCGGAGGCGGCTTCAAATCCGTAAACGCCATGCCCAAGATAGATCTGGTTGGCATAGAGCGTGAAAATCTGCTCTTTGGTGAACCTGCGTTCAATCTGGATTGCGAGCAACGCCTCCTGAATCTTGCGATGGTAGGAGCGATCAGGCGAAAGAAACAGATTGCGCGCCAGTTGCATAGTCAGGGTAGAAGCGCCCTGCGCCCGCTCGCCCGATTCCAGGTCGCGATAAGCCGCACCGATGATGCGCCACACGTTGATGCCCCAGTGGCGGTAGAAACTCTTGTCCTCGGTCGAAATCAGCGCATCCCGCAGGACTCTTGGGAAGTCGTTATAAGAAGCCACCACGCGCCGCTGCAGCGCGAAGGTTCCGATGGTGCGCCCCTGGACGTCGTAGAGTTCGGTTGTGGAAATGGGCCGGTAATTTTCCAGGTGTTCCACCTGCGGCAGGTCGGTCGAATAAATCAGCAGCAGTCCGCCCAGGGCGCCGATCAGCGCCGAGAGCAGCACCATCAGGCCGAAGACAATTCGGCCGACAAGCTTGCGGCGGCGCGACTCAACCGACTGCAACTCTTCCAGAACTGCGGGCATGGAGGGTTGCGCTTAGGATAGCAGGTGGGAAGTGCTCAAACTGTCTACGGGCGAGCGCCCGTACCTCCATAGTTTGAGATTGGGGGCACGGGCGTTCCCGCCCGTGCGGCTGGTTTTTAGCTCTGCCGTCTCTTCAGGACTTCCACGGCTTTATCGAGTTGCTCATCGCGCTCCGGCGCGACCTTTTTCTCCGTGTCAGCGGGAGCAGCATTCTCGTCCTCGTCCGGCAGCGGGCCATCATCGGCTACGTCGGCAACCATGACGTTCGGAGTCACGGCGGCGTCCTGAATAGCTTTGCCTTGCGGCGAATAGTATTTCGCGACTGACAAGATCAAAGCCGAACCATCTGGAAGCTCAATCAGCTTCTGCACTGACCCATCGCCGAAAGTCTTGTCTCCGACCACGTCTCCGCGCGCGTTCTCGAGCACCGCGGCAGCAACGATCTCAGCCGGACCTGCCGTCCCTTTATTCACCAAGACCACCAGAGGTAACGTTGTCACATCCTTGCCAGGATCGGCGTTAAAGGCCTCGCGTGGATATTTCTGCCCTTGCAAGTAGGTGATCGTACCGTGATTCATGAAAAGGTTTGCCGTAGCAATCCCTTCCGATTCTTCCCCGTCCGCGCAGTCGCGCAAGTCGATGATCAATTTCTTCGCACCTGACTTTTGAACTGCCTTGATCTTATTGGCAATCTCCGCACTTTTACCTTTGGTCAGCGCGTCCACCCGAATCTGCACGATGCCCTCATCAAGGACCTTCTCTTTAACGGCGGGAACCGTCACAATGTCACGCGTGACCACTACCTTCTGCGGCTCCGACCGGCGTGCCCGCACGACCGAAAGATTTAGGTTCGAGCCCGGCTCGCCCAAAAGCAAACTGCGAATCTGGGCCAGCGACATTTCGCGCGTGCTCTTGGCTTCAATGGCCTCGATGATGTCGGTGTCCTGCAAGCCCGCTTTGTCTGCCGGACCACCTGGAAGGACCGAGACGACCGACGCATAGCCGAAGCGCTTGGAGATGGTCGCGCCGATATCGCCCTTCGCATTCGTCTTGTGTGCCTTGTAGTCCTTGTACTGCTCCGCACTCAAATAGCTGGAATTTGAATCCAGCGACTCAAGCAATCCATGCAGAGCGCCGTCCGTGACCGATGGCAGATCGGGCTCTTCCACGTACTCGCTACGCACCCGCGAAAGAACTTCGCTATAGACGGTCATCTGCTTATAGGCGCCGTCGTTTGAAGCGTGCACGCCCTTGATCCCGCCGGCAAACGAAAACAGCAGAACTCCAGCGGAAACAACAAGAATGGCTGTTTTGACTTTGGTGGACATCGGACTCCAGATTTTCAAGGCCGCACTCGGAAGACGACCGATTTTGGTAATTATAGCTGTTTTGATGCGAATTTCATGAACTTCGGTGCATCTGAGATTACCCATGGCTGCCCGTCCGGAACCGTGGCCCTCCAGCCGCATCGAGGCGCGAATCTGGTGTAAGATGACGGGCCGTGAGGTGACCTGTGACCCACTGGCTTGTGCTTATCCCGATCCTACTTTCAACTGCTATGGCTCATCCTCAAACCGAAGACTGGAAGCAGCTTTTTGACGGCAAGGACCTGACCGGTTGGAAACATGTGGGGCCAGGCTCCATGACCGTCGAGGACGGATCGATCCAAACGCACGGTGGCATGGGCCTGCTTTATTGGACGGGAGGCAAGCTCGGTGACTGCACTATTCGCGTCGTCTTCAAGATGCGCGACCACAATGACAACTCTGGTGTCTTCATCCGAATCCCCATCGAACCACGCGAAGAGTGGATGCCGGTGCACTACGGCTACGAAGTGCAAATCGATAACGAAGCGGGTGGCGAGGACGAATATCACATTACCGGCATGCTTTACTCTTTGACCAAGCCGCTCGCCCGCACCGGCAAGCCCGGGCCCGAGTGGAACACCATGGAAATCACCCTGGACGGTCCGCGGACAATTGTGATTTTGAACGGCACCAAGGTGTCGGACTACACCGAGAGCGATCCCGTGCCCGAGCGCAAATTCAACTTCGAACCTGAGCGCGGCCCGCGCCCGAATGATGGCTACATCGGCCTGCAGAACCACAGCGACAAAGACGTCGTGTTCTTCAAGGAAGTCGCGGTGAGAATGCTGAAGAAATAGATTTCAAGGTTTCGAGGTTTCAGAGTTGTAAAGTTTCAAACTTTCAAAGATTCAGGTTCCGAGGTCTAGTTGGGGCTGGGAATTGTTTCCGGCCCAGCTTGAGGATCTCGCCCGAATGTCGCAAAGCTTCGTGAATAGGATCGCCAAAGAGAGTCCTGAAGCTTCGAAACCTTGAAACGTTGCCGGAGGTTCGCACCATGACTGCCCTTTCTCGTCGCAATTTTCTTGGGTTGAGTGCTGCCGCGGGAGCCACAGTGGCGGCAAAGACTGTCGTACTCGATCCTGATCCGCTTTGGGCCCTTCCGCAGGTGGTCGCTCCCAGCGATAGAGTTCGGTTTGGAATTATCGGGATCGGCATGCAGGGTTCCGGTCTGCTAGGGACGTCGATCTCTCTTCCCGGTGTCGAATGCGCGGCGGCATGCGATCTGTACGATGGCCGGCACACTCTGTCGCGCGAAATCACCAATTCGCCTACGCTCCCCGTAACTCGCCGATACCAGGAGCTCCTCAACAATAAAGAAATCGACTGCATCATCGCCGCAGTTCCCGACCACTGGCACAAGCAGATCGTGGTTGACGCAGTAAACGCAGGCAAGGACATCTACTGCGAAAAACCCATGTCGCACACTCCGGCTGACGGCGTTGAGATGGTCACCGCAGCAAAAAAATCCGGACGCATTGTGCAGATTGGATCACAACGCGTAAGCTCCGTGCTTCTTGCAAAAGCGCGGGAGTCGATAGAACAAGGCGCTATTGGCGATTTGATGATGGTGGAAGGCTCGCTTGGCCGAAATGATCCCAATGGAGCATGGGAATATCCACCTCCGCCTGATCTTACGCCCGAAAATCTCGACTGGGACACTTGGCAGGGCACAGTGCCCAAAGTGGCATTCAATCCCAATATTTTTGCGCGATGGCGCTGCTGGAAGGAATACGGCACCGGCGTCGCCGGTGATCTGCTGGTGCACCTGATCAGTGGAATGATTTACGTGTTGAACATCAACGAGGCACCGAGGCGGGCAATAGCCGTAGGAGGAATCCTGCGCTGGAATGACGGCCGGAACATGCCCGATGTTCACGCCACATTGTTCGAATACGGCAAGATTCCCGTCTACATGCGCCTGAACCTCGGCACCGAAACGCCCGAATCATACCGTTTTATGGGCTCGAAAGGCATTTTGGATATCAACGGCGACCAGATTGTCTTGACGCCGCAATCAGGCAAGGACGAACACCCCAGTTGGTATGTGGCGAGTTTTCCGCGCGCCTTGCGCGACTCTTATACCCATCAGTGGCATGCTGAGCACGATCCTGTCCTCGGGCATGAGCCGGTGACGGAGACGCAGGTTTTTAAGAGCGTACAGTTCGACGAGGTGAAGCCGCACTTGTGGAACTTTTTCCAGGCAGTTAAGTCGCGCCAGCCCGTAACTGAGGACGCCGTATTTGGCCACCACGCGGCGCTCGCCTGCCACATGGCGAATGAGTCCTACTTCCGAAAGAGCGCAGTCTATTGGGACGAGCGCACGAACACTATGAAGAGTTGACTCTGGTGTCTTACAGCGGAGACAACTCATCCTCATGCTCGTGCGCGTGTTCACGTGGCGGCTGCTCCCGCCCAAATCTTCTCTCCAGATATTTGCGTGCCAGATCTTTTCCGCCCAGTCCGAAGGCCAGCGCAAACCCCAACATTAGCGAGCCGAACGTCAGCGTAAACGCAACAATGACCGTATGTGACCCAATGCCGAGCTCCTCGAATGCCATTGAGACCACAAAAAGGATGATCATTGTGCGCACGGCCCAACTGATCAGGCGAGGCGAGGGCAAATCGGCGTTGACCCCGCTCAGCAGCGCCGCTCGAGAAAAGAAGCTGGCTGCCAGAAGTCCGAAAAAGAGAATGAATAACCCGGCAAACAGTCTTGGCAGAAAACCAAAGAAACTGGAAACGTGTTCTTCCAGTCCAACGATTCCCAAGGCGTTGATTCCGATCAGAATGAACCCGAGCCAGGCCACCCAGAAGACAAACCTGCTGACCATCTCCGTCGGCGACGGCAAGGCAGCCCCTCGCAACAGCGGGGTCGCTCCCGTGTGTTCCGAGAGCTTGTCGAAACGGGTCAACTTAAGTGCACTTCGCACAAGCGCCTTCAGCACGTACGCGATCAGCCAGCCGATCACCGCCAGTGCCAGCATTTCCAGAAACCGGGGCAGAAAGCGCCCCAGACTCCCCACCATCTCGTGCATCGTGCGGTTCAGCTCAATAATGAAGTTTTGCCACATAAGCCTACCTCACTTCCTGCCGTTCCATGCTTCAAGCAAGTACGGCTTTTGCTGTTCAAACGCCTGACACAACGATTCAATATTTGCCTCAACCTCGTCGGCGGAAGCATCACGGTTTTCGGTCAAAAAGGTAAACGCCCTTCCGCGGAACAGCGGCACCAGCGCCTGCACAATGTGGTCGCGGCCAATCACCGCTTTATGATAGGCAGCGGCAAATTCATACACGGTGCGCACCCAGAGTTCTTCCGGGTAAGAAAATCTTTCTTCCGGCAGTTTCGCCAGTCGTTTAAGGTCCTCATGAGTAGGTGACGAAAGAATGGATAAAAAGACCGGTTCGAGTTCTGAAACCCCAAAGGCAAACATCTGATACAGACGTTTGCGGTTCAGTCGCGAATGTTCAAGACTCACGGTCGGTTCGCAGCCCACACATGGGGCTTCCAGCGTTTCGCGCGGGGAACTCCATGCTGCAAAATTTGCCTCCAGTGAACCGAACAGGACTCCCGCGCTTTCTCGCATCGCCTTCACCAGGTCTGCCGGGGCTGATTCAGAGCGCGTCTTGGTACCCAAAAATGATTGCGTTACCTTGCATCTTTCCACGATCGCAGAAAGAGTGAGCCACAGTTCGGTGCCATAACGTCCTTGTTCCTGCGTCCAGATGTCCTGGGCAAGAAAGCGGCTGCCCAACGTGCCTGAAAATGCGAAATCAGCAGGGTAGGGCTCGCGAACAGGGCATTTATAGATAGACCGCGTCATGGGATACACCAGGTTCCGGATAAGCAACCCCTCGAACTTATGCCGGCGATAAACCGGCAACACCAGATCCCGGCCATCGCGAAGCAATGGGCGAAGCAACCTCTCGACCCACTGCGGTTCGAGAGTTGTAGAATCCGGCGCAACCATAGCGCAAGCCCGGGCCTGTAGCAGATCGGCCGCCGCAAGGATTGTTCGCAGAGCGATGCCGCTGGCCGGTCCGCCTTCATACCGCGTGCTGATGCTGTGCAGCGTCCGCAAAGCACGGATATCGGGAGCAACGCTCAGGTCGCTGATAGAAGCCGCACGGACCAGATCTTGTGTGCCATCCCGTGAACCGCCGTCGGCATTAATGATGACTACACGCTCGCGCGGAAAGTATTGCAGCAGGCCGGCGCGCACCGCCTGTACCACCTGACCCACGGTCGCACCGTCATTGTAGGTAGGCACTCCGACGAGGATGTCCACTTCGCCGACGTTGATCAGCTCGCGGACGAAATCATCGGAGAGGATAGAAGTTTCGGGCAAGAACAGCTCCTAAGGTAGCGCCGTTGCTTTCAACGTCTCAAGATGTAGCGGAGCTACGTCTCTACGTCAGATTCTCCTTAACCTGAACCAGTAGAACTGATAAGGTCCCAGCGTCAGCAGATACGGCAGCTCGCCAATTCGCGGAAAGATATTGCGTCCGAACATCTCTATCAGGATATTCCCACGGTAGGCCTTTAAATCAAGCTCCAGCGCCTGGGCTTTGCTGGACAGGTTATTGACCACCAGCACCGTCTCATTGCCAAGTTTTCTCAGATATGCCAATACTCGATGATTCGCAGGATAAAGGAACTCGATTGCGCCGCGACACAAGACGGGATTCGATTTCCGCACTCGAATCAACAGTTTCATCCAGGACAGCAGCGAATGATCAAATCGCTTCTGAGACAACACATTGATCGCTGGAAAACCATATACCGGATTGAGCAATAGCGGAGCATAAAGCGTCTCAGGATCGGCAGCCGAAAATCCGCCATTCCAGCTGCCGCTCCACTGCATCGGAGTACGCACGCCGTTGCGGTCGCCGAGGTTTACATTGTCCCCCATTCCAATCTCATCACCGTAATAGATGATGGGCGTTCCCGGTAAAGACATCAGCATGCCATTCATCAGTTCCATCTTGCGGCGGTCATTGTCGAGCAATGGCGCCAGGCGGCGGCGGATCCCGAGATTTAGCCGTTGTGCCTTGTCCCTCGCATATTCGTCATACATGTAGTCGCGTTCCATATCGGTCACCATTTCTAGCGTGAGCTCGTCATGGTTGCGGAGGAAGAGGCACCACTGGCATGGTTCCGGAATTTCGGGTGTCTGTTTCAGAATTTCGGTGATTGGCTTCCGGTCTTCGAGTTTCACACCCATGAACATGCGCGGCATCAGCGGAAAATGAAAAGCCATGTGGAACTCGTCGCCAGTGCCGAAGTAAGCGCGCAAATCTGCCGGCCACTGATTGGCCTCCGCCAGCAGCATGCGTCCTGGAAATTCCTTGTCGAGTCGCGCACGTATTTCCTTGATCACGCTGTGGGTTTCGGGCAGATTCTCGCAGTTCGTCCCTTCCCGTTCGACTAGATACGGAACGGCGTCTAGCCGAAAGCCGTCCACGCCCATGTTCAGCCAAAAGCGCATGACGTCCCACATCTCTTCGCGGACCTTCGGATTGTCGTAGTTCAGGTCGGGCTGGTGGCTGAAAAAGCGGTGCCAATAATACTGCTTCGAAACCGGGTCCCACGCCCAGTTCGAAAGTTCCGTGTCGAGAAAGATGATGCGCGTGCCTTTGTAGCGTGTGTCCACGTCGCTCCACACATACCAATCGCGGCGGGGATTGTCCCGCGAGCTACGCGACTCCTGGAACCATGGATGTTGATCCGAGGTGTGATTCAAGACCATCTCGATGATCACGCGAATATTGCGTTGGTGGGCGGCATCGAGAAACGCCTTGAAGTCGTCCAGCGTTCCGTAGGTGGGGTGCACTGAACGATAGTCGGAAATATCGTAGCCGTCATCGCGCAGGGGCGAGGGGAAAAAGGGCATGAGCCAGATGGCATTGATCCCCAGGTCCTGAAGGTAGTCGAGCCTCTGCGCCAGCCCGCGGAAGTCGCCGTTTCCGTCGCCCGTGCTGTCGTAAAAAGCGCGGACGTGAACCTGGTAAATGATCGCGTCCTTGTACCAAAGTCCATCTTGTGCTGGCAAACGTTAATCCTCGAATGTGGTTTTGTTGCGCTGGATGCCGTCGCGCGCCAGATTTCAATCAAGTCGGTTTACATGCTCTATTGCATTCGCTTGCGACCAAGACAGATTAGTCTATGACACGGCGCTGAGGAAATTTTGGCCCCCTCTCGCGGGCGATCGAGTTCAGGGCGACAGTTGAGTATCGCAATCCTATTCGGAAAAGTTTTCCAGTTGTTCTTTACCCCGGCGCCGGTGCGGGTCCGGCCTGAACAGAAACGCTAAGCGCAGACCCTTCAAAGGGGGACATATGATTTTCCTCAAATACTTGCTTGAATGGGGCGGAATCGCGATGATCGCGGCGGCGATTACGATCGTAGCCCGCGATCTTTACCTCAGTTTTACTTATAAAAAAAGGGCAGATGTTGCGGCTGGCGGTCCTACCGGCCCTGCTCCCCAAACTCATTGGCGCGGTGCAGTTGCCCTTGCCGTCGCTGCCTGGCTACCGATTCTGTTGGCTTCGGGCATCGTGGTTGTGCCCAGCGGCATGGGTGGTGTCCGCATCAGCCAGACCAGTGGCACACTTCCGGGAACGCTGTATCCGGGCGCGCACTTCCTCACGCCGCTCGCAGAAAGCGTCGTTCTCTTTGATACGCGGGACCAACTGTTCACGACTGGCGCGGTCGAAAGCCCGAGGGCTCCCGAAGCCAAAGCGGCTCCGGTCGAACCATTGCGAGTGCAGGCCAAAGAAGGACTAACCGTGGGGCTGGCAATCACCGTCCGCTATCGCCTCGACTCGAAGCACCTCGACTACATTCAGGCGAACCTTCCTCAGCCGGTCGAGAAGGAAATCGTCCCCGGTGTCGTCGCCAGTGCCTGGCGAGATCTTGTGCCCGGTTATACCGTGCGCGAAGTCTTCGCAACCAAGCGCGAGGAGATCAGAAAAAAGGCGTCCGACGTGATCTCCCTTAAGCTGGCCGCGGACGGCATCGTTGTAAAGGAGGTCATGCTGCGGGACATTCAGCTCCCAGCCGAATACGCCCAGGGGCTGCAAAATCTTCTCTTGAAAGAGCAGCAGAACGATCAGATGGGTGTACAGACCGAGATCCAGGAAAAGCAGGTCAGAATTTCGGAGCTTGAAGCCGAAGCCACGAAGGCGCAACAGGTAAAGCAAGCTGAAGGCGAAGCCCAAGTGCGTGTGCTTCGGGCCAAAGCTGAATCCGACGCCATGCAATACACGTTGCCACTGAAGCAGAAGCAAATCGAGCAGACCAAACTTGAAGCCGAGGCCCACAAAGAAGCGACCGTCAAGAATGCAGAAGCCATGGCCGAAGCCAAGGTCATTGATAGCAAGGCCGAAATGGAACGTCGTAAGTTGCTTGCTGAGGCAGAGGCCGAGCGTATTCGCGTGACCGCAGTCGCCGACGCCGAACGCATGAAGAACGAAGGAGCAATCCTGAAGCAGAATCCGCTGTTGATCAACAAGATTGTCGCCGAGAAGTTGTCTGACAAGTTGCAGATCATGATGGTCCCGTCCGACGGCAAGTTTTTCTTCGCTAATGACGTGCTGAAGAGCATGAACATGGCGAACCGGGGAAGCCAGGCGGATCAGGTGGAGGGCGCGGAGAAGTGAGGTGTCAGCACTCACTCGAACCAATATCAATTTGTCATCCCGAACTCGCGCCTGCGCGCGAGAGAGGGATCCTACGATACGGTTGGATCTGCTTGGGTATAGGCGAGACTATGGAGATATTCAAACCGGGGCTGGACCTTTCAGCGGCAACGTAACTTACGCCCGACGTAAGGTCCCTCTCCCGCCCGCGCAGCGGGCGCGTTCGGGATGACAAGCTGCTTTCATTTTGTCCGAATGCTGAATGCTGGGGAGGTCTCATGCTCGCGCGTAACCAAACCAATCATCAGCCTCGTACAACCGCAGTTTATAATTCGCGCAATCCCCAAATGCTGCTGCCTTCGCGTGTGCGCCTGGCCTGTTGTGTCATAGCTCTGTGCGCCTTCTCGTCCATTGCCCACGCCGCGGATTGGCGCCAGCTTACAGCACAGCTTTCCAGCAAGATCTCCGCCGCCACAGGCCCTGGTGTTATCGCGCTGGAGATCGCCAATCGTTCTT
>WNFY01003581.1_pt1 | contig 16868 bp, 17 predicted proteins | sample 5400091 | NCBI WGS metagenome assembly WNFY01 (sample SAMN13153364, study PRJNA577476) | soil metagenome | isolation source: 60 cm soil or saprolite under grassland replicate 1 | place: USA:California | collected 2016-06-15
GGCGATTGGTGGGCACGAAACAGGCCGCATCCACCAGCACCTCCCATCCTCGTGCCTGGGCTTCTCCAATCCACTCCAAGGGATGCTGAACGCCCGTAAAATTCGACTGCGCTGGATAGGCGAACAAGCGAGGAGCATCGTTTGGCTCATGCTCAAGAAATGAACGGAGCAGAGCTTCATCGCCACGAAGTTCTGGCGAGACCACAGGCAGGTAGGTCACCGAAGCTCCTTTTGCCCGCGCGAACTCGCGGATGCCGTTGACCGAATTGTGGTTATCGAACAGGAGCAGGAACTGCCCACCAGGACGAAAGGGATACGCCTCACCAACCAGTTTGAGAGCGTGCGTCGCATTGGCGGTGAAAATGACCGTGTATTCGTCGGGGGAAGCACGAAAAAATTCGAGCACGAAGGCGCGCGCCCGTTCGTCCAGTTCAGTCATCGCGCGGGAAGTTGGGTTGAGCGAGTGCGGGTTGCCAAACACGTGATGACGCAGCAGGTCGAAATGTTCACGCAGTTGTGAGTCGGCATAGAGTCCCCCGCCAGTGTAGTCAAAGTAGAGATGGCCCAGTTCGTCTAGCCGGGCGTACTCCGTCGCCCGCAGTGTATCCAGGATGGATGTGCTCTCAAAGGCAGGGTAGGCCTGTCGGAATATCTGTTCCGCGCTCTGCATCGACTGGGAATGAGAGTGAGGGGAATGGTCTGCATCTTCTAGAAATGTGTGTGGCATCGGTTGGCTCCTTTCGCGAGTCGGTGGGGACTTGATAGCACATGCAAGCCCACAAAAATTGAACAGTATACAAGAGGGAGAGAAGGAGTTTTCCCTGGTCGCTCTCATACGACAGTTTCCCCTGGCGTCATCTTCAGATGCGCTGGAGGCTGAGGTTCTTTCCTTGCAAAGTAGTCGTGTATCCTATTGGCTAGCTTGAGGTAGAGAACCAGTAACAAGATCTGAAAGATGGGCATCGTCGCCGCTGGAATCGCGACCAGGGGCGAGAATGCCATCGTAGCGATGGCAATCGCTGTCCCATTGTTCTTGCCCGTGCTGGCAAAGACGACTGCCATATTCTCTTCGTAGGACAGCCCGATCCGTCGGTTAAGCCAGGTAACCACGACCAGTGTGAGCGCAACAAAGAGCGCGTTCGGCACCAGCAGTAGCAGCACCATCTGCCACTTTGTAATGATCAGTGCCGCCCTGGCAAAGAAGATCAGGAAGACAATGACATCCATTGCCAGAAGCGAGAGCGCGGGAAACAACGGCTGCAGTCGTTGGAAGCGCTGCCCGCCGAGCCAGCGTACCAGCGCCAAGCGGGTCAGGTAGCCCAACACCATTGGGGCGATGAGGACCGTCAGGATCGTCGTGAGCATGTCGCCAATCGGGAGTGGGAAGGTATAGTGCGCGGCAAACAGCACCATCCACAACGGTACCGCGACCACTGCCAGCAGAAAGCTCAGCGCGACCACCACCGTCGCCAGTTCCACATCGCCCTTTGCGAGTCCAGTGTAGCCGATACTCATGCTCGAACATGGCACGACCATCACGAGCAGAAATCCTAGCGCCAGCAAGGGTTCATGCAAGAAGAACAACTGAGCCAGCCCAAAGCCAAGAAGCGGGGCCCAGATGAAGTTGAACAGCATAGACAGAGAGAGGCCTCGCCAGTTTTTTCCCGCTTTGACCAATGCTTCGAGTTTCAGATTGACCATCATCGGGTAGACGATAAAGAAGACCGCTACTGTGGTCAAGGCACTGACCAGTCCCTGGTGGGTAGCCGTCCAGGCTGCTGTTGGGTGCCCGATGACCAGCCCCAACACGATTGCCAATAGCACGTAGCCCAGCAACCACCTATTGAGATGTTCCTGAAATGCTTTCATGAATGTACTTCCATTTCGGGCAATGATACGAGGGGATCGATCCCCTCGCATTCCTTCACGTCTTATGGTTGAGCAAGCCAGAGCCGGACTTCCTCCATGCGTGGGATGCGCCCGCTCAGTAGGATGGCATCGTCTACTGCCACAGCCGGGGTTGCCATGATTCCCGCTTCGACGATGGCCTGCATATTTTCCACTTTGGTGATGACGACGTTCGCACCAACCTCTGTTACGATGCGTCGGACAACGTTCTCGGTTTGTTTGCAGCGGGCACATCCTGTCCCGTAGATGGTAATAGTTTTCATCATGTTCTTCCTTTCTTACCACGATGTGTGAACAAGCAATGGTAACGGCAGAATATTGAAGAGGTATCCTACCAGGAGGATGCCCAGGCCAACCACGATCACAAACACTGCGATCAAGGGCGGCTTTAACACCTTGCGCAGGATAATAGTCTCTGGCAATGATAATCCGATCACGGCCATCATAAAAGCCAGGACGGTACCCAGGGCGGCACCTTTTCCCAGCAGTGCCTGAACTATCGGAATGATCCCGGCTGCATTGGAGTACATCGGAATGCCGATCACCACTGCCAGGGGAACAGACCACCATGCTTGCCGCCCCATGATCCCCGCCATCAGATTCGCTGGTACATACCCGTGGATTCCTGCCCCGACGGCAATGCCTATGACGACATAGAGCCAGACCCGGCCTACAATCTCTCGCACGGCGTCCCATCCCATACGCAGGCGTGCAGACCAGCCCAGCTTTGCCTCCTGCAAGCTTTTCCCGGGAACGGATGCGTAAACCCAGGACTCGACATAGCGCTCCAGGTGCAAGCGCCCAATCGTCCAGCCCGCGAGAATTGCGACAAAAAGCCCGGTTCCCGTATAGATCGCCGCGATCTTCCAGCCAAAGAGTCCGAATAACAACACCAGGGCAACTTCATTGACCATTGGTGCTGCAACCAGAAAGGAAAAGGTCACCCCCAGCGGAATCCCGGCAGTTACAAACCCGATGAAAAGAGGAACCGCTGAACAGGAGCAGAAGGGAGTTACGGTCCCCAGGAGCGCCGCAAGGACATTCCCAGTTGTCTCGCGCTTGCCAACGAGTAGTCGCCGCGTTCGCTCTGGCGTAAAGAAGGAGCGGAGCACTCCCACACCGAAGACTACCAGGCCCAGAAGCATCAGCACCTTTGGAACTTCATAAAGAAAGAACGCGCAGGCGGACCCGAAAGGAGTCGTCGGCGACAGGTGCAGAACAGCGTATGCCAGCCAGGACGTTCCTGCTTCCAGATAATTGTAAGTCAAGAACCAGACGACAATTGCCAGCACGGTCACGAGCAATGGATGTTCCGCCAGGTACTGCCGTACCCGCTGGGAAAGAATGATCTCCGAAGAGAAGAGAAATGGTTGGCGCATAGCCAGTTCCTTTCATCGCTATATTTGGCGAAATCGCCAAGAATAAAACAAAGACGGCTCCTGCTCACGTGAATGCGGATAGTCATTCGCCTGCAAGCAGAATGGTTATGAGACGTTACATACTCTTTCAAACTGGTCTGCCTGAATGACCGCAGCCACACAGGGGAAGACCTGGAGGATACAAGGGATGCGCAGACGATAGTAGATTTGCACGCCTTCCCGGCGATCTGCAACAATCCCTGCACGCTTGAGGACGGCCAGGTGCTTCGAGACCGTGGAAATGTCCGAACCAACCAATTGCTGAAGTTCACAGACACATTGCTCGCCAGATCCCAGTGCATCGACCATGGCCAGACGACTGGGATGGGCCAGTGCCTTCAAAATCACCACCTGCTGTTGATAGGAAAAGTGCTGCATATCGATTCTTTCCTCCTTATTTGGTAGTTTAGCCAAATAGAGGGGAGCAAGGCAAGTGCTTTCGCTCTCAGTATGATCACAAATGTCCCACACGCTCCTGAAATCCAACGTTGCTTACATGATGCTCTTTTTTCCTTCTTCCAGCAGGGGAAGTAAGGCACTGGAGTGAACCCAGATAACTGGAATCTGTTCTCGGGGAGGAGAGCAACACGCCCTGATCACGGATGATCTGACTTCTGCCTATGAACATCACTGAGCGACCACGATGTTTATAGAGAGCATCTCCACACCACTACAGAACGTTCAGGCTGTGGATAGAGAGAAAATTGGCGCTTTTTGTCTACAGGTCGGCAGCCAACCCCTGTTCCTCAAAGATGGCGCGGAACTCGTCGATCTTCGAACTCCCGGTCGTCTTCTGAGAGCGGTGAAGTGTCACGCGGTATTGGACGCGATCCGGTCGGTAGTAGCGCTCCTGAAAATAGACCGGTTCGTTCCTTGCAGCACACGAGAGCCGCTGTATGACGAGTAAAGGAGCCCCTCTCTCCGTTTCCAGGAGCGTAGCCTGTTGTGTTGTTGCGACGGCTGCGGTAATGGTAAAGGTTCCGGTGAGAATGGGGATCGCATAGCGCCGTTCCAGGACCTGATAGATCGTTTCTTTCGTCAGATCAACCCCGACCAGCAGCTCACCGAAGCGCAAGGGCAACCAGGTGATATCATAGGCAATAGGACGATCATCAGCCAGACGCACACGCTCCACCCGCACCACTTCGGTCCCTCCTGGAAGTTGCAAGGCCCTGGCAACCATGGGAGGCACTGGCTCATGGACGAACGCAAGCACACGCGAAGAGGGATGCTGACCAGCACGCTCCATGTCTTCTACAAAGTCCGTCAGGCGGAGCAGTTCTTGCTCGATACGCGGCTCTGCAACATATGTTCCTTTGCCATGCCGACGCATGACCAGTCCGTCCGCCTCCAAGTCGTCAAGGGCCTGGCGCACGGTGATCCGACTCACTCCATATTCACGGATGAGTTCTGGCTCTGAGGGAAGACGGTCCCCAGGATGATAGGTACCCTGTTCAATAGCAGTGCGTAAGAGCTGGCTTAATTGATGATATAAGGGAATGGGTCCAGCGTTCAAGTGGTGATTTGTCACACGACTCCTCCGAGTTTCAAGCAGTCTTCGTCTTGTCATAACTTGTTATATCTTGTTATGTCGACATATTGACATGGGATTGTTTCTATCGTATCATATTCTCAAGACGAGTTCTAGAGCACGCAGCATGTGAGGATAAACCCAGGGAACTCTTCCTGGCAGATGAAAGGATCAAAGCAGATGAAGATCGAGCAATTTGTAGTGGAAGGATTGGGACACCAGTCCTACTTCGTGACTGATGGTGAGAGTGGAACGGCGGCGATCGTTGACCCACGCCGCGACATTGATGTCTATCTGCAAGCGGCAAACCGCGCAGGTGTTCGGATTACGCACGTTCTGGAAACGCATGTTCATAATGACTACATCTCTGGTGGACGCGAACTGGCAGCACACACGGGAGCGACTATCGTTGCCAGTGCCATTGATCCGCTGCAGTATGCCTATCAGCCCGTTCACGAGGGAGAGCGCTTTCTGGTCGGATATCTTCCTTTTCAGGCACTCGCAACACCGGGACATACACCAGGGCATACCAGCTATCTGCTCTGTGAGGAGGGGGGAGAGGTTCCCAGGGCACTCTTCAGTGGGGGCAGTTTGCTTGCAGCCAATGCAGGCCGAACGGATCTGTTGGGTGAAGGGATGATGCTGACCCTGACACGTCAACAGTATCATACACTGCGACGTCTGCTTGACATCTTGCCAGGACAGGTGCGTGTCTATCCGACACACGGGGCCGGTTCATTCTGCATGTCGACCAGTTCTGATTCCGCTCGTTCAACCACGATTGCCCAGGAGCGACTGGTAAACCCTGCCGCGTTAGCAAAGAATGAAGATGAGTTTGTGAAGCGGCAGATTGCAGGGTACTCCGTCTATCCGGCCTACTATAAGCAGATGGGGCCAACCAACCGACAGGGACCGCGCATCCTCGGAACGCTTCCCACTCCTCACAGCCTGTCTCCGCAGATGGTCCAGGCCAATCTGGAACATGGCATGCCGCTGATTGATGGGCGTCGGCGCGAAGCGTTTGCGCGTGAGCATATTCCTGGTTCGATCAATATTGAACTTGATAGCGCCTTTTCGACCTATGTCGGGTGGATTCTGCCCTTTAACGTGCCGTTGATGATAGTGATTGAGGACGAAGCGGGACGACGTGAAGCGGTGGTTCAGCTCATCCGGATCGGGTACGAACGTGTCGAGGGCTACCTGGATGGCGGCATCTCTGCCTGGAAAGCTGCAGCACTGCCAACGAGCCAGTTTGAGAATATGGACATCGAAAGTCTCTTCAAACGTGTATCGCGTCATGAACCATTCCTGGTTCTGGATGTGCGACGTCCTGACGAATGGCGCGAGGGCCATATCCCTGGTGCCTCTCATATTCACGTTGGTGACCTGGCGCGGCGCATGCATGAACTGCCCAAAGACCAACCCATAGTGACGGTCTGCCGTACCGGGCACCGCGCCGAAATTGCCGCCAGCATGATTGCCGCAACCGGGCGTGAGGTCATCGCAGTACGCGGCGGCATGGAAGATTGGGAGCGTCTGGGGTTGCCAACCACGGTTGGTACGGACGGAGCTACAACCTCAATGATGCAACATGACCACACCCATGCGCATCCGTAAGAACCTACCAGAAGGCTCAGGAAGAAAGGTGATTGGCGATGGAAACGGTAACATTCCTTCAGCAGATCCTGGTAGTCGTCTCAGGTCTGTTTGTTGGCTTTACCCTGGGATTGATCGGTGGTGGAGGCTCTATCCTCGCCGTGCCGCTGCTTCTGTACCTGGTGGGATATCATAATCCGCATGTCGTCATTGGCACCACAGCGGTCGCGGTGGCGGTCATCGCTTATATCAACCTGATCCCCCATTGGCGTGCCGGGAATGTGCGCTGGAAGCCCGCCCTGGCCTTCGCCTTTCCGGGTGTTCTTGGGGCTGCCATTGGCTCATTCCTTGGCAAACTGGTCCCCGGGAAGCAATTGCTGTTTCTCTTTGCGCTTCTGATGATTGCGGTTGCATTCTCGATGCTGCGGCCTCGCAAAGAGCAGGCAAAGCAGATACGCTCGGGCTGGCCAATGCTGGCCTGGACCCTCCCGGTGAGCTTTGCGATCGGCCTGCTCTCGGGCTTCTTTGGCATCGGAGGTGGCTTCCTGATCGTCCCCGGACTGATGTTCGCCACGGGCATGCCTCTCCTGAATGCGGTGGGCACATCCCTCTTCTCCGTAGGCATGTTTGGGACCACCACCGCGATCAGCTATGCCGTATCAGGATTGGTCAACTGGCTCATCGTGACCGAATATATTGCCGGGGGATGTGTGGGCGGACTCATCGGTGCCCGCCTGGCTTTCTCTTTGGGCAAGAGAAAAGCGCTCCTGGCCCAGGTCTTTGCTGGGATGGTGCTGGTGGTTGCAGCGTACATGCTCTTTATGAATATCTCGTCTCTGCATCGGTAACGATACTCAGTGCCTATGCCCCTACCGGTGTGCAGAAACGTGATCATGTTGTGATCAGAACACCTTCCGTTGTGATAGGAGAGTGATCCCTTTGCGGTACAGTCTCTTCAGGAGATAACATTCACTTATTCGAATGCTTGAATTAAGTAAAGGACAGGACATTCTTTCACTGCAACGGAGACGAAACGGAAAAAACATCGTCAAGAGAGGAAAGCATCCATGGCATTGATTTCACCTGTCTCTCGTGGACACGACTGGTAGGAAGGAATATTGAAGAAAAGGAGTAAGTTATGGGCGAGAAGATGACAGCAACGGTACAACTCGAAGCAGAAATGCGCTTTGGTGCCGAAAGTGGATCGGGCCATCATTTGACACTTGATGCAACTGAGCAGCATGGAGGGAAGAATGCCGGGTTCATTCCTATGGAACTGCTCTTAGTGAGTCTGGCAGGGTGTACCGGGATGGATGTGATTTCGATGCTGCGCAAGATGCGCCAGCAGGTCACCGACTACAAGGTCCATGTTGAGGGAATACGAGCCGAAGAGCATCCCATGGTGTTTGTGGAGATGACGGTCGAGCATGTGGTGACAGGTCATCATATGCAACCGGAAGCCGTGGCGCGCGCCATTCAGCTTTCCGAGGAGCGCTACTGTGGTGCAGGCGCGATGCTTGGCAAAGTCGCTCATCTCACACATCGTTTCACCATTGTTGAAGCGGAGGATGCGTCAGGCCCTGCGACACCACCGATTTCGTGAACAAAAGTGGTCATCGACGTTTGTTCATGGAGATCTCTCCCGAGAAGAATTGACATCCAGCTGTTTCAGGAAGCGACGCTTTGCATTCCTGGTGATGCTTTTGCAGGTCGCCGTGTCTCCTCCTGGAACAAGAAAACGTTTCTCGTTGAGGAGGAGACGACCAGAACCTCGTGTCCCCTATTTTTTACTGACCGGGAGCCGCTGACGCATCCAATTGATCATCCCGCCTGTGAGATTCTCCACCTGGGAGAAACCTGCTCGCTGTAATATCTGAACGGCGCTACGACTGCGACTCCCACTGCGGCACACCATTATCATTTCTTGTGATGCATCCAGTTCCGCGAGCCGCCTGGAGAGCGTTCCCAGAGGAATAGGGATCGCTCCAGGAATAGAGCCTTCACTCCACTCATACGGCTCACGAACATCCACGATGATCGCCCCGGCTTTCTGCTTCGCCTGGGCATCCTCGGGTGTGATCTCGGCAACAGGTGTCTGGCTGAACAAATGACGAAGGTTCATGGTATCTCCTTTTGAATCATACGTCTCTTGACGATGCCTGCTCACGGAGTAAGGCAAGAACACGCTGCAGACGCTGTTTCGCGTCTTCTGCAAGAGGAGTGATGTGCGCATTGCCAACCATCCCAAGCAGGACCTGTGGGTCGGCAATCTCCACACGGCTGCCCACTCCTTCTGCTCGCACGACGACATTACAGGGCAGGAGCAGACCGATCTCGGGCTCCTGCAAGAGCGCACGATGTGCCAGAGCCGGATTGCAGGCCCCCAGAATCATAAAGGGCTCCATTTCCACATGCAATTTCTCGTGGAGCGTTTGACGCACATCGATCTCAGTCAGAACTCCAAATCCCTCGGCTTTCAGAGCCTCCTTCACGCGCGGAAGCGCTTCTTCATAAGAAAATGGGACGCTGATCCCAAAGCCATATGCTGTGTTCATGATCAATCCCCTTCAAAGAAATGTTTCTCTGTATGATCATCGTGCATTGATCTGGTGGAAACGACCGCTTCCGTCAGCGAATGCGTCAGCCACCAGAAGGTGCACAGGTGGACGAAGTTGACGGCGCTGCTCTCTCGACCGTGGCGAAAGTCGAAAACTGCTTCCGTGTCTCTGAGGCTCCACAATGAGGACAGAGAACAGGCGTATTTGCCTGGCGAAAGGAAACCATACGCTCAAAGCGTTTCTGACAGCGCTCACACCGATATTCGTAGATGGGCATACTCATTCCTCCTCCGATGAGAGAGATTGCGTGGCTAAGGCTCCTTGCTGCATCAGCCGCTGGAGCATGACCTCCCGCGTAATCTGACAGGCTTGCAGGATACGTTGATTCGCCAGCGAGTAATGGATCTCGGTTCCACGACGCTCAGCACGTACCAGGCCTCGTTGGCGCATGACGGCAAGATGCTGACTGATCTTGGACTGCCGCTGCCCTGTGATCTCGATCAAGGCTTTCACAGGTCGTGGTCGCTCCCCAAGCAGGTGAAGGAGTTCCAGACGGGTTGGGTCCGCCAGGACATGACAGAGGTCAGCTTGCAGTTGATAGAGTTGCAATTCTCGTTCTCGTTCCATCATTTCCTCCTTCACTTCATTCGAATATTCGACTTAGTGAATATTTTAACAGATGTGAGAGAATATGTCAAGCCCCATCGCAACGTGATTCCTCTGTGAGAGGACAAGCAAGCATCGTGATAGTGTGGTGATACCAGGAGACCGCATTGCCTTACATAAAAACTGCCTCTGTAACCAGCTCACACGTTCCCTATCGCAAAAGACGATGGTCTCGTCCAGCCACTTCGGGCTTGCCTTTCCTCCTTTTCGTGAACCATCAGAACACGCTGTTCGTTGTAACAAGAGAGGCAGAAGGTATTTGAGGCAAGCATGGTCGGATGTTTGGTTTGGGAGAAGGATCGTGTGTGGCCTTTTTTCTTGAGGGAGGGAACGTGGAATCGGCGTTGGGTTTTCAAACAAGGCGTGAGTTGCTCTTGCAGATGGTCCCTCGCTATCGTAAGGCCTCCGTTTCACAAAAAGGAGCGCTACTTGATGAGATTGCCGCCACAACAGGGTACGCTCGTCGTTATGCCATGTGGCTCCTTAATCATCCAGAGGAGATGCAGCCAACGCCTCAACGTCGGCGACAACGAACGTTCGGACCAGAGGTCCAACGTGCCCTGTTTTTCGTCTGGCAAAAAGCCAATCAGATCTGTACGAAACGGCTCATGCCGTATCTCGCGACCCACATTGAGGCGTTGGAGCGGCACGGACACCTTCATCTGACGGACACCTGCCGCAGCCAACTCCTCTCCATGAGTGCCGCGACTGCCGATCGCCTCCTGCGTGGGCCTCGAACACACGGTCAGCGTGGTCTTGCGACGACGCGTGCCGGAACCTTGCTCAAACAGCAGATCTCCATTCGCACCTTTGAGCAGTGGAACGAGACCCAGCCAGGTTTCCTGGAAGCGGATGTGGTCGCTCATTGTGGGTCGCATGCCCAGGGAAGCTATCTCTCGACGTTAACCCTCACCGATATTGCCACGGGATGGACAGAGTGCCTTCCCCTGCTCTCCAGGAGTGCTGTGGCGGTCGTGTCTGCGTTCCAGCAAGCGCGGACGTGCTTTCCGTTTCCGATTCTCGGACTGGATACCGACAACGGATGTGAATTCATCAATGAATGCCTACTGGCCTATTGTGAAGCCGAACAAATCACCTTTACGCGAGGACGCGAGGGTCTCAAGAATGATCAGTGCTTTATAGAACAGAAGAATGGAGCCATTGTTCGTCAGGTGGTCGGCTATGCTCGCTTCGAGGGAGAACGCGCCTATCAGCAACTGGGTGAGGTGTATCAGGCACTGCGCCTCTACGTGAACGGGTTCCAGCCATCAATGAAGCTGCAAGCCAAAGAGTACGATGGCAGAAAGGTGCGTCGGATCTATGATGCGGCCAAGACCCCATTGCAGCGGCTCCTGCTCTCACACGTGCTGCCTGTATCCAAGGAACACGAGTTACAGCATGTGGCCCACGTGCTGGACCCGCTGCGGCTCTTTTACCACCTGCAAGACCTGCAACAGGCGCTCGTAGGTTTCACGACAAGCGCCTCTTCAGGGGTGGAGGGGGTCTCTTCTGCGGCTGTCCTTCCATTTTGTATCGAGCGGTGTATTGGCACACCTGGTGCAGCCGCTTCTGAAACGGAAGAAAGAGCACAGCAGAAACAGGTGTTTCCTGTCTTTGCTCCCGATCCTGTTCCATCACGTCAGCCAGAGCAAGACGCAAATAGCACGACTCCTTCCCTTGGTCGAGGGACGTGCTCTGCTCAGGTTGCCCTTTCCCAACAGCCAGGGGAAGAAGGTGTGCTTCCGTCTCAACCAATCGTAGAAGAGAAAGAGACCATCTGTCCTCTTCCACCAGCAAACGGCGGTGCAGCCCAAGGCGGAAGCACGTTCCGTGATGGATCACTTCAGAGGTTTCCTGCTTCTGCTAGTCACCAACACCCTTGCCGAACATCCTCCAACAGGACTCTTGAGCAAGCGATCCAGGACTATCTGGAGGATCAGACACGTCATCATCGCCGCCCAAAGACGCTGGAATGGCATGAGCAAGCCCTGGGGTTGTTTCAGCGCTATCTGCTCACCGAGCATCAGTGCATCCTGCTCGATCAGATCACGGAGATGCATGTCCGTGGCTGGTTTGCGGCCCTCCCTCTGATGCCTACTACTACTGGCGCTCTTCGCTCATCCAACACGGTTGAATCGTATGCACGCTCAGCGCGGGCGTTTTGCCACTGGTTGGTACGTCATCGATATCTACCTGCCACTCCATTTGCAGATCTCCTTCTTCCACCAGTGGAAAACAGTTTGCCTTATCCGCTGGAACCAGAGGAATGGGAGCAATTGCTTCTGGCCTGTCATCCCCCAATAGAAACAGGTGTGATTGCCGATCAGGCGGCGGCACGCAATCGCGCCATTCTCTGGGTGCTCTTTGACACGGGTATGCACGCCACAGAAGTCTGTGAACTGTGTCTGGGAGACGTGGACCGCGAGCAGGGAATGTTGAGGGTACAGGGAAAAGGTGGAGCAGCACGATGGCTTATGCTTGGGCATGAGGGACGACGCCATCTGTTGGCCTATCTCGATCATTTCCGTTTGAAGGAGGCAAAACATTTCAAGCAAGGTGCTGCCAACGCGGAGCCACTCTTTCTTTCTGAAATGGGGCATCCTCTTACGAAAGGCGCGATTGGACTCTTGTTTGGCCGGCTCAGGGAACGGGTTGGAGTGAGCACAAAGAGCATCTGCGCCTCCCTCTTGCGCAAAAACTTTGCGGTGCGATATTTGCAAACTGGAGGTGATCTCTGCACCCTGTGGGAATTGCTGGGTCAAAAGGAAAGTGGCTCATTCGAACTCTGCTTGCGTATGAGCCATGAGGGGGTGGATAACCAAAGGGCAAGGGAGATTCTAGAGGGTTATCAATAGTGAACCGATGGGTCTCAGCCCTTCCTGTTTTGGCTTGACGTGTGGAGACACTGTTTGTACACTGTCTTTGAAGGAGAAACGATGAAGACGCAGTCTGCCGATACCCATCCAGATACGGAACGGATGCTGATTCACCTAGTCCGAAATGCGCCTATGAACAAGCGATTCCGATTGATTCAATCGTTGACACAGGGAGCGTTGTGGTCAAACATGCGGACCTGGCGAGAACGATACCCCAATGCGAGTGAGCAAGAAGCAGCCCTTCAGGCCGTTTCGTGCTGGTATGGACCTGTTCTGGCCACACGAGTGGAAGTGGCGTTCTCACAGCGTGAACCGTGGCAGTTGCAATCAGTCGATCTTCTCTCGGTGATGCTTCCGGTTTTCCATCTGTTTGAAGAACGGGACGTCTTGTGCTATCTCGGCGGCTCAATTGCCAGTTCGCTTCATGGAATGCAACAGATGGCACAAGATATTGAGCTCGTGGTTGATCTCCACGATCAAGACCTCACGTCACTTCTCCCGCTTTTGAAACAGGCGTATGTGTTCGATGAAGATGCTTTCCAGGAGGCTGTTTGTCAGTGTTCCTCTTGCCAACTCATCCATCTGGACACACTTATGAAGGTCGATCTCGTCATAGCAAAACAGACCGCTTTGGAGACCGCTCTGCGGCAATCTGTTGCTTCGTATCTGCTTGACGAACGCTATGCTCCTTTCCTGGTTGCTTCGGCAACGGAAATGATTCTGATCAAGGTCTATCGCTCTGCACAGGATCTGTCTTCCCGAACGGACGGGATGAGAGATGATGCCTCATGGAACGATGTTGTGGGCATGCTCAAGGTCCAGGGATTAGACCTTGAGAGAGATGTCCTTGAGAACTGGGCTCGGACACTGAAGATCGCAGAGACGTTGAGGCTGGCCTTCATTGATGCTGGTGCTCAAGACGAAGAGGGGGGCTGAAGTGGGAAGAAGCGGAAGATGCCTTAAGCGTGTCATTTCCTCCCTCTACTTTGGGCTCTGTCGTGCTCTACTTGGAGCAGTGAGAGGAAGCTTTGAGCACGAAAATCGGAGAGCGCTCCTGCGGTGAGCAAGAGGCTGGCAAACACCAGGGTATAGGCACTGACAACCCACTGAAAGCCTGACACCCCTCCGCCAAGATCATGACCAATCGCCGGACCAGCGATAGTGACAATCGTGGTATCAAGCAGCACCATAAAGTATCCAACGCAGATTCCGATGAACGGAACAATCTTCATTCTCGGGTCTGTCGAAACAGTCTGTGTAGGAGCCACACATGGTTTTTCCACGAGAAACGTCCCTCCAACCTGGTGATTGCGTGCATGATCGAACGAACAAACTGGGCCGAGCGTCGAACGGCTCCATGCAACCAACAATTGGGCGTGAGCCGTTCGACACTCGCTTCCATTTCACGTCATGTCCCAGAAACCACTCATTGCTTGCCAAAAACGTGCTTTGCCACGGCAAGAGCAGACATGGCCTTTGGCCAACCAGCATAGAACGCAAGGTGCGTGATGACTTCCTTGAGCTCTGTCTCAGTAAGACCGTTGTCTTTCGCCCTCATGAGATGGCCAGAAAGCTGCTCGGTGTTGCCGCCTGCGATCAAAGCGGCAACGGTAATCAAACTCCGATCGCGCTTCGAGAGCTCCGTTCGTTCCCAGACGTCGCCAAAGAGAACATCGTCCGTGAGCGATACTAACTTTGGCGAGAAGTCACCAATCAGCTTCTGTGCAGGTGTTTGCTCTTGTGATTCAGCCATACTATTCCTCCTTCGAACTATTATGAATTGATTTCAGGTTGCTGGTCGTACTCCTCGTCGGTGACGTGGTTGCCCCATTCGGTCTCAGGACCACTCTCCGGCGCTTCCCAATATGGCTGGATGTCTCATAGATGTTGGATGAGAGACCGGCGTCGTGCAGTGTCAGGGCGGCATTGAGTCCTGCAATACCGGCCCCAACGATCTGGCTCTTATTCTCCGACTGGGAGCCTGTGAAGGTCATATAGGTAATGGTATCCCATGCGTTATGAATACCGATGAAGAGAAACAGCACCGTAGCGGCACCGATGACGAACAGCCCTAGTGTCGCATTGCTCGGTATCACCAGGGCCGCGACAACGAGGGCCGCGTAGGAGATGAACGGAAAGATCGTATGCCACAGCCAGTCTTCCAGCACCGGCTGATAGTCGTTCTGACGGCGCGCCCGCCGGATGATGACGATACTGTAGATCACCCCTGCCAGACCGCAGATACCCAGCAGAAGGCCAGCATTCCAGAGCGCGGGCCAGGGCATGCTGAGAATCGCGGCGATGAGGAGCGCGGCGCAAAAATGCACGACGTTTGGCGTGGCGAATGCCCCGGTTGCCTCACCCGACCTTTGCCTCCCCCTTGATGCAATCAAGGTAACGACCACAAACATCAATCCGGTCAGCGCCGCAGACGCGGAGCCAACGATGACATAAAAGTTTTGCCAGGCGCTCAGTAGCGGCCCCGTAGCCTCTCGCACGATAAGATCTCCCTTCGCTGTACGTGCACATGTGAGATGTCGTCGTTTGCGCCGCGCCCGGCCACGTTCAACGGGCGAGTGCAAGTCTTTTCGCTGATCACGCTCCGAACGCCTCGCGCAGTCTCTCGTGTTTGCGGCCCGTGGCGGCTAAGCCTTGCGCGAGCAGTCGGCCTTGTTGGGCGAGCCACCCCTGGAATTGTAAGCTTGGGGGAGCTTAGAACTCCTGGCGCGTGGGCCGGAATTGGTCGTAGTGAGTGATGTCTGTCGGTATGGCGAGTGCCTTGCCAAAACTATCGGTCAGCTCATCTGCCAAGGACTGGATGCTACTCCCGCGTACCCAGCACAATGCCTGCGTCCTGCGCACAGAGCAGACGGACGGTCGCCTCGCCCAGCCCGAGGCTTTCGCCCGTGATGACGACGACTTTTCTTCGATATTCTTGCTCATAGTCTCTACTGCTCCTCGAGCCGCATAGTGAGCAGCCATTTGATCCAGGTTTTCGTGGTAGCGTGCCCCTTGCCCCTTGATCTTTGAGATGGCTGTCAATAACAGCCTCAAACGTATCGCTCTTGTCCAGTCCCCCTAGCTCCTTGCACCTTGATCTTTGAGGTGGCTGTATCGATCTCACGGAGGTCGTCGGAAGTGAGTTCGATTGCAACTGCTGCAAGGTTCTCGTCCAGACGCTCCAGCTTTCGCGTACCCGGGATCGTTCCGATCCACGGTTTCTGGGCAAGGAGCCAGGCGAGCGCTATCTGTGCAGGCGTCGCATTCTTCCGGGTTGCGACATGGCTGAGCAGATCGACGATTGTCTGGTTGGCCTTGCGGGCATCGGGAGTAAAGCGCGGGAACCAGGACCGAACGTCGGAGGTGTCGAAGGCCATGGCGGGATCAATCTTCGCTGTGAGGAAACCTTGCCCTAGAGGGCTCCAGGGAACGAAGCCGATTCCGAGCTCTTCGCAAGTTGGCAGCACTTCCGCTTCCGGATCTCGCGTCCACAGGGAGTATTCGCTCTGGACCGCAGTGAGCGGTTGAACGGCGTGTGCTCGCCGAATCGTTTGTACTCCTGCTTCAGAAAGGCCAAAGTGCTTCACCTTCCCGGCCTCGATCAGCTCCTTCACCGTTCCGGCCACGTCTTCAATGGGCACCTGCGGGTCAACACGGTGCTGATAGTACAGATCAATGGTTTCGATCCTGAGTCGTTTGAGCGAACCCTCGACGACGTGCTTGATATGCTCTGGCTTACTAGAAAGGCCCAACCGCTCCGCGTTAGGACCAAAATGAAATCCGAATTTGGTGGCGATCACCACGTTCTCGCGATAGGGAGCAAGTGCTTCGCCCACCAGTTCTTCGTTCACATACGGTCCATACGATTCAGCGGTATCAAAAAACGTGATGCTGCGTTCGACTGCCATCCGAAGCAGTTGGATCATCTCCTGCTTGTCGGGTGCCGGACCGTAGGCATAGCTCATGCCCATACAGCCGAGCCCGAGAGCCGAGACTTCCAGGTTGCTGTTTCCAAGTGTACGTTTCTGCATTTTTTGAACTCCTGTCTTTTCGTTCATCGGATTATCCCTGGATAGTGGCCTGATCTTCCTGTTATCCAGCCTGACCCATTGCGGGTGCCCGATTTTTCTAAAAAGAGCGCTACCCCGTGTGGCACATTACGAATAGCCGAGCACGGGATGCGGCTGATAGGCTTCTTCCACATGGCGAATTTCATCCGGGGTGAGCTGGACAGAGACGGCTGCGACAGCATCATCCAGATGATGCGGCTTGGTTGCGCCGATAATCGGAGCAGTGACGACCGGTTTGGAAAGCA
>WNFY01003635.1_pt1 | contig 16846 bp, 18 predicted proteins | sample 5400091 | NCBI WGS metagenome assembly WNFY01 (sample SAMN13153364, study PRJNA577476) | soil metagenome | isolation source: 60 cm soil or saprolite under grassland replicate 1 | place: USA:California | collected 2016-06-15
TTTCACGAAGATCGACAAGCGAACCCTGTTGGATAATATGGCCTTCGTTCATGAGCACGATTTCGTCTCCGAAATACGCTGCTTCCGACAAATCGTGTGTGACGAAGAGCGTTGTTTGACGCAGGCGCGCGAAGATTTCTTTGAGCTCCTTTTGCAAGGAAGCGCGCACCAGCGGGTCGAGCGCGCCCAGAGGTTCGTCGAGGAGAAGCAGTTCGGGCGAAAGCATCAACGCGCGCATTAAACTGACCCGTTGACGTTGACCGCCGGAAAGTTCGATAGGGTATCGCGAGAGCAAATTCTCGGAAAATCTCGTCAGCTCGCATAATTCAAGAAGCCGCGTGCGCATTTCCTCGCCGGATTTCCCGAGGTACCGTGCCATTAAGAGAACATTGGCGCGCGCCGTCAGATGCGGAAACAGACCGCCTTCCTGAATGACGTAACCAATTCGGCGACGCAGGCTGCCGAGGTTTGCTGGCGTGATCTGTGATCCATCGAAAGCGATGGTGCCAGAATCAGGCGTGATTAATCCGATAATCAGTCGGAGCAACGTCGATTTGCCGCAACCGCTTGGGCCGATCAATACCGTGGTCTTGCCACTCTCGATCGCCAGATTTGTGGAATGCAACGCCAGCGCGTCCGCGTAGCGCTTGGTAACATCGACGAGTTGGACCAGCGCGCTCATTTTTTGCAGCCCCGAAAGCTTTCGGGGCCGGGGTCATCCCGGCGCGTCGGGGCTACACGTGAAATAGAAAACACCAAACAGACGCGCATCGTCTGTCCACATTTTTTGAAACTCGAAGCCGGCATCGCGCGCGAGGGCGGCGAAACCTTCCCGGGCGTATTTATAGGAGAATTCCGTGATAATTTTCTCACCTGAACGAAAACGGAACGTGTGATCGGCGATCTGAACAGTCTGATCGATTTGGCTGATGAGGTACATCTCGATGCGGCCGGCGTCTGGGTTGTAAATTGCGTGGTGCCGCCAATGTTGCAGATCGAAATCTCCGCCGAGTTCGCGGTTGGCGCGTGCCAGCAAATTCAGATTGAATTGCGCGGTGACGCCGGCGCTGTCGTTGTAAGCAGCCTCGATCACGTCCTGATCTTTGCGAAGGTCGACACCGATGAGTAGTGCGCCACCGCGGCAGCAGACGTTCGCGATACGGCGGAGAAACTCGGTTGCTTCGCTAGGCTCGAAGTTGCCAATGGTTGATCCGGGAAAATAGACCACGTTGCGGGCTGGTTTCCGGCGCGTGGAAGGAAGTGTAACAGGCTGCAAGTAATCGGCGCACACAGGCAGGATTTCCAGATCGGGGAAAATTTTGCGGAAAAGAGCTGCCGATTTGCGCAGTTGTTTCTCAGAAATATCGACCGGGATATAAACGGCGGGCTTTTCGAGCGCTTCGATCAGGATCCGCGTTTTGGTGCCTGAGCCGGTGCCGAGCCCGATCAGGTCGATCTGTGGCCCGAGATTCGCTGCAATTTCGGCGCGATATCGATCCAGAATATCGATCTCGGTCCGCGTAATGTAATACTCCGGCTGCTCGCAAATTTTCTGAAACAACGCCGCGCCGCGCTCATCGTAAAAATACTTGCATGGCAGGGTGCGTGGCTCGCTGGAAAGGCCCGCGATTACGTCCGACAGGAAATCAGAACTTGCCGGTGGTGCGCCAGGAGCGGGCTGCACTGCCGTTATGGAGTTCGCAATCATCGTGAGACTTTCGTTCGGAGCGCGCCCGGCGGTTGCGCCCTACCGAATTATTGCGGATCGCGCGCCAGCCGAATTCCGGTGAATTGCCAGCGTTTCTCAGGCGGGAAAAAGTTGCGGTAGGTTCGGCGAATATGAGTGCGCGACGTAGCGCAGGAGCCACCCCGCAAGACGTACTGGTTGCACATGAACTTTCCGTTGTATTGGTCCACTCCCAAACGTCGCCAAACATTTGATGAAGGTCTCGCCCTTGCCCCGAAGCCGGAGCTGGTCGCGGATGAAACGCTTCGTTCTCCACAAAATTTCCTTCAACCGGACAATCGGACGCAGCGCGTTCCCATTCTAACTCGGTTGGGAGGCGAGCGCCCGCCCAATTCGCGTAGGCATCGGCTTCGAAATAACTGACGTGTGTCACCGGCTCGGATTCATCGACGGGACGAAAACCGGAAAGCGTAAAATTCCACCAGGCGCCGTCGCGTTTCACCCAGTAAAGCGGCGCCTGCCAATGTTGTTCGTTCACAGTCATCCAGCCCAACGAGAGCCAAAGCTCGGCCCGCGCGTATCCGCCATCCTCGATAAATTGAAGATATTCGCCGTTTGTTACTGGCCGCGAAGCGAGTGAAAATGCCGAAAGCAGCGCCCGATGCCTGGGACTTTCGTTGTCGTAGGCGAATCCATTGCCATCATGACCGATTTGGACAGTTGCCTCATCGAAGTGGACGAAGTGATAGGGACGGATCACCGAGCCGTCCGTCGAAATCTTCGGCGCGACCAGCGGTCGCGCCCTACCCTCGCGGAAAACAGGACAGAGCGGATTTTGCGCGAACACGTGCTTGATGTCGGTGATGAGCAATTCCTGATGCTGCTGCTCGTGATGAAACCCGAGAATCAGAATCGGCTCGATTTCATCGATAAGGTTTTCGTCGGCATCCGAAAGCAGATTGTCCATGTGCGCATCGATCGAAGAGCGATAGCGCTTTGCTTCCTTCACAGTCGGGCGCGAGATTAAGCCGCGAAGATCGCGCCGGTGCATGTCGCCGGCAGCGTTATAGTATGAGTTGAAGAGATAGGCGTACTCCGGAACTTCGGCGTGATATCCGGAAACGAATTTTTTCAGAATAAAAGTCTCGAAAAACCAGGTGGTGTGGGCGAGGTGCCATTTCGTCGGGCTGACGTCCGGCATTGACTGGACGACAAAATCTTCGGGCTCAAGGTTTGCGCATAAAGCATTGGTGAAATTTCTAGCTTGGTGAAAACGCGCGAGCAAACGCTCGGCGCGCGTTGAGCCAGCGTCGGAATGGGATCGTCCAGCCGGCACTTTGTCGATGACCGGCGCGGCCGCGGAGATCAAAGGATTTCGCCTTCCTGTTGGAGTTCTTCCCTGCGCGCCTCGAGCATTTGATCGTGGGTCGCTTCCTCGATGCCATCAATCACCAGGTGCTCGCCTACAGTTTCCTCTTCTTCAACGCCGGGACGCGGTGCGCGGTGCCCTTTGGAGCTCGCGATTACGTTCCATTCTTCAGTGAGATCGGCATTATCGGGAGTTTCCTCGGGGGGTGTATGATTTTCTGCGCCCATCAATTCCTGCTGAGCCTGCTTCCAATCTGCGTCGGTGAATTCATCGGGGTTGCGCTCGTTAATCATCGCGATTTCCCGGGCGCGCTTTTCCACCTCTTCAGATGATGGCGCACCAATGCCGTTGCCGTGCACGGAAATTTTTCCAGATCCAGGTTGTGAGGAATCGTTCATAATATGAAACACGGCGGGATATCCGCACCACACTTTGGACTACAGATCGCAACGTTGCAATGCAAACACTGAGAAAGGGCACCGGTGTCCAGGAGTGAACAATCAAGATTTCGTTCAACTTTCAGAGGGAGGTGTAATTGCGTTTGAGCAGTACGGCGATCCGAGCGGCGTGCCGGTGATATTTTGTCATGGCTGGCCAAGCTCGCGCACGATGGCACGACTCACGGATGATGCCGCGCGCGATCTGGGGATTCGTATCGTTTCACCTGATCGTCCCGGCATTGGCGGATCGAGTTTGCAGCCCAATCGTCAATTGAGTCATTGGCTGCCCGTCGTGCGACAACTAGTCGATCATCTGGGCATTGGCGAATTTCGCGTGCTCGGGATTTCGGGAGGCGCTCCCTACGCTTACGCGACAGCCGCCGCCATGCCGGAGCGAGTGCGGGCCGTCGCCATCGTGAGCGGCGCAACGCCAATTGTCGATTTTGCTCACCATCAAGGATTGCTCCCACTTTATCGCTGGATGCTGGCCCTTTATCGATCGCGGCCACAACTTTTACGAAGATTATTTTGCCTAGCGAGGCCGATTCTGGCGGTGCGGCCACCCGTTCGTCTTCGCCCGCTGATCCTGAAAATATTGATGCTGCGACCGTGCGATGAAGAAAGTCTGCGGGATTCTGCGGCGTTTGAAGCTGTTTTTGAAAGTCAACGGCGCGCCTGGGGTGGATCGGCCGAGGGCGTTATCGCTGACGCACAGGTCTATGCGAGGCCCTGGGGTTTTCCTCTGGAAGAAGTCCGGGTGCCGGTTCGACTCTGGCATGGGAAAGAAGACCGGGCATTTTCAGTCCGCCTGGCGGAAGAAATCGCCGATCGATTACCTGATTGCAAAGCACGTTACGTTGCTAGCGAGGGTCATTATTCTCTGCCTATTCGACATATCCGCGCAATCCTTCAGGATTTGATTTCAATCTAGTGGTAGGCTGCAAGTTTTCCGTGCGTTAAGTTTGGCTGCATTGAAGTTTCGACATGGAAGATTTCACCGGCGGCGCGATTCACGATCAGCCAGTACGGCGGCGATGGAGGATCGCTCCACTGTTTGACGAGCGCGTCCGCGAACTGGTTCGCGATTGGGATGCGGACAAATCGCCAGAGCTGATCGAGGAAATGATCGTGACCGCGCTAAGAATAGCGCGCGATCGTATGAGCGTAGCGGACCTCAAGCTGATTAATCGCTCTATAAAAGAGATGCGATCGGCGGCGAAAGTATTCGCGCCATTTCAGCACTATCGAAAGGTCGCCGTCTTTGGTTCTGCCCGCGTTTTTGCCGATTCGCCTGAGTTCAGAGTAGCGGAGGATTTTGGCGGGAAATGGTCGCGCACAAATTCATGGTGTCACGGGCGGCGGTGACGGAATCATGGGGCGCAGCGCAGCGTGGTGCAGGCCGGAAACACAGCTTTGGGATCAATATCCGGCTGCCATCCGAACAGCGAGCCAATGAAATTATCGAGGGCGATGCCAAGCTAATTAATCTGAATTACTTTTTTACCCGCAAACTGACCTTCGTGAAAGAGGCGCATGCATTCGCACTATTTCCAGGCGGTTTCGGCACGCTCGACGAAACGTTCGAAGTGCTCACGCTCATGCAGACCAGCAAAGCGCGTATCATTCCAGTGGTCCTCCTGGATCGGCCACGTGGAAATTATTGGGATACGTGGATGAAATTTCTTACTAATCGCTTGCTTCGCTCCGCGTTCATTTCACCGGAAGATTTTTCTTTTTTCAAAATCATGCACAGCGTCCGGGACGCCGTCGAAGAAATCTTGCAGTTTTATAAAATATACCACTCGATGCGCTGGATGAGGGTGCGACTCGTCATTCGCCTGAATCAGGCCTTGTCGAAGAGAGCGATTTCCGATCTCAACGAGAAGTTGGCCGACGTATTGCGCAAGGGCGAAATCATCCAGGGCGCTGCGCTGCGCGAAGAGAAAAATGAACCCGAGATTTGGAATCTGCCGCGACTAATTCTCACTCCTTATCGCGACAGGTTTGGACGCCTTCGCCAGCTGATTGACGCGATTAACTCTTCGCGCGCGGGCCATCCCGGTATTTCAACAGTCTCTTAACTGGGCACAGCGCGTTTTTCGAGAATATAATCGTGAATTGTATTTACGGTTTTGAGCGCCTTCCCAGCGACCTCAGAGTTTGGCACACCGACGCCGAAAGTTTTCTCCATGCTCACCACCAGTTCGAGCGCGTCGATTGAATCAAGACCGAGTCCGTTGGGACCGAAAAGAGGGAGATCATCCCCGATTTGGTCCGGCGTAGTTTGCAGCATCAAATTTTTGACGAGCATCTCCTTAATTCGGGCGCGCAGATCGGAGTCGGACATAAGAAGTTGCGATTTTGTCGTAAACTGTGCGCTGGGTCAAACGTGTAGTCCTTACGTCCCAGAAAGAAGATTCGCTGTGCGTCTGATGACAGCCGCCACTACACCTGATCGGCCTTTTCGCCTGGCGTAATTGCTTGATTTGGATCCGGCCGTACCTCGCTGTTCATTGGCTGATCCGCGACTCTCGGCACGGTCGATTGCGCCGGTTTCACATCGGCCTTGGCCGTTTCCGTCTCAGACTTCCCGGCCTTATGGAGTTCGTCGTTAAACTCGTCCTTCGCTTTCTGGAATTCCTTCACCGCCTGACCCATTCCGCGCGCGAGCTCGGGCAATTTCTTTGCGCCGAACAAAACCAGGATAATCAGCAGGATAACGATCAAGTCCGGTCCGGCCAAATTCATAAAGCTGGCAAGGATGTTCATAGGTTGACTGGAACATCAGACCGTTTCCTGAAGTTGCAAGGTAATCTTGGCGAGGCAGATCCCAGGCCGGTAGAGGTTGACAGAGCCGGGCTGCTGTGGAAAAAAGGCATTCCAGTAATATGCGTCCGATCTGGAAAGGCAGTATCAGCTTTGGCCTGGTTTATATTCCGGTGGCGGTTTATCCGGCCACGCGTGAGGAGAAGATTAGTTTCCGGCAGCTTCGTTCCAGCGATCTCAGCCCGATCAAATACAAGAAAGTCGCGGAGGCCGATTCAAAGGAAGTCCCGGCCGATCAAATCGTAAAAGGCTTCGAGTACGAACGCGGCCGTTATGTCGTCATGAAAGCAGAGGATTTCGAGAAGGTTCGAATCGAGTCCACTCATTCCATCGACATCACGGATTTCGTCGATTTGGAACAGGTTGACCCGAAGTTTTTCTATAAACCCTATTTTCTGGAGCCACAGAAGGGCGGGGAAAAAGCTTACACCGTCCTGCACAAGGCGCTTAGCGGTACGGACAAGATCGGCATTGCCAAAGTGGTGATTAGCAATCGCGAGCACCTGGCCGCCGTAAAACCGGATGGGTTGTTCCTGATTCTGGAGCTAATGCATTTCGCCAGCGAAATTTTAAGCACCGAAATTTTAAAGAACGGATCGGCCACAGCCGTGACGGATAAAGAACTAAAAATGGCCCAGGCTCTGATCGAGAGCATGTCTGTTGCATGGGAGCCAGAGAAATATCGGGATGAATATCGGACAGCGTTGATGGAGATCATCGAGCAGAAAGCGAAGAACAGACAGATTGCGGCCAAAGCGTCGCCCGCGCCGACGCCCACGAATGTTGTCGATCTTGTCAAAGTGCTTCAAGAAAGTCTGAGCCGCACTCAATCCGTCAGGCAAAAACGGGACTCTGCTCGTTCGGGCAGACGTTCGACAGCCGCGCTCGTAAAGCAAAAAAGACGTGTGGGTGCCCTGGGTTGATTTCCAGCTTTAAAGCTTCGCATCGTCCGGCCGGTTCGTCCGGCTGCCGAAAGGCCGGTTGCAAATCAGAGCTATGGGAGTAAGTTCAGCCTCTTTTTATGGCCAAAACCGCCTGGATTAATCGCAACGAACGTAAGCGCGCAACGATGAAAAAATATGCTGCCGTCCGCGCCGAGTTGAAAGCGAAGAAAGATTACGCCGGCTTGGCGCAGTTGCCGCGCGACGCCAGCCCGACGCGGGTTGTGAATCGTTGCGAAGTGACAGGCCGTCGTCGCGCGTTCATCCGCCGCTTCAAGCTGTCGCGTCTCACCTTTCGCGAGCTGGCCTCGCAAGGTTTGATCCCTGGCGTGACCAAGTCGAGCTGGTAAATTCCTGTAGTCACGTCGCTATGCGAGGTAGAAACGGCCACAGGCCGGTTGCTACAACCCATCCTGGGCAATGAATTTTTCAATTTTCTCTTTCGCCATAACGCCGGTTGCCGAATCAATCAGCGAACATTGGGATTCGCCAGGAGTTCTGATCGGAAAACTAGCTGTGATTGCCGCGCTCGTGGCCTTGAACGGATTCTTTGTCGCGTGCGAATTCTCCATCGTTAAAGTGCGTGAGAGCCAGCTCGATACTTTGGCAGAGGAGGGAAACACGCGTGCGCGTTTTGCAAAGTACGTGCGTGGACATCTCGACGCTTATCTCTCCGCGACGCAACTTGGCATCACGCTTGCGAGTCTAGCCCTCGGCTGGATCGGCGAACAGTTTCTCGTCAACATTCTCGAACCGTTTTTCGCGTTGGCCCGAATTCACTCACACGTTTTTACTACTTCGATTTCAGTAGCGCTCGCCTTCGTCGGCATCACATTTCTCCACATCGTTTTTGGCGAGCTCGGGCCGAAATACACTGCGATTGCAAATCCGTTGTCAATTTCACTCCGGCTTGTTCGGCCGTTGGGCGCTTTTTATGTTTTGTTCAAGCCGGCGATTTGGCTGTTGCACAAGTCATCTAATTTCCTTCTCCAAACCGTGCTGCGTCGTCAACCGGTCCCAAGCACGGAACTAGTGCACAGCGAAGAGGAATTGCGCTTAATATTTGCCGAGAGTGCGAAATCTGCGGAGGTAACGCCCCTTGGTCGCGAGCTTGTTCTCAATGTGCTCGACCTGCGCGACCGCGTTGTGCGCGATATCATGACGCCCCGCGGCGAAATCGTCTATCTCGATCTCGAGGACGACTTCGAGACGAACGCGAAGAAGGCGATCGAGTCCCGGCACACGCGTTTTCCGCTTTGTCGTGAGAACCTCGATAACACTGTCGGCCTTGTCCACATTAAGGAACTGCTGCCGATTATGCGCGATCCGCAGCCCGATTTGTTGAAGATCAAACGCGATATAATTCCCGTGCCGGAAATGATGCCGCTGGAAAAATTGCTCAAATTATTCCTGAGCAAGCACGCCCATCTGGCGCTGGTGGTGGATGAATTTGGCGGCACGGTCGGCATGGTGATGCTGGAAAATGTGCTCGAGGAACTGGTAGGTGATATTCAGGACGAGTTCGATTTTGAGAAGGAGGAGTTTCGCAAGATCAACGCAAACGAATTCAGCGTGGACGGCGCTCTGGGACTTTACGAACTGAACGAACTCGCCAAGCTTGAACTGGAGAGCGCGGATGTGAGCACCATCGGCGGGTACGTCACCCATTTGCTCGGTCATCTGCCGAAACAAGGCGAACAGGTTAAGATCGACAACTACGTCGTCACGGTTTCGCAAACGGATGGCCGCCGCGTCAATCAACTTCATTTCAAGAAATTGAGCGACGCTGCTGACGAAGAATCTCTTTCCGTGACAAAATCAAGTGCCGGGTAAATGTGGCGCTGCGCGCTGTCAGCGTTGCGGGGGGGCGTAGCTACAACATGCACCCTATCGCGGAGACCAAAATCATCCGTCCGCACTGCGGCGAAGTGTTTCCGATCCAGATCGATACTTCGCAGCCGGAACAAATCCTGATTGAGGATTGCGCCGTCTGTTGCCGATCAATTACGCTGACGATCCGTTGTCGTCCCGGAGCGATTGTCGAGCTTACCTGTAGTCTGTAGCGGCGCAGCGCCACTCCTCTAGGCGGCTGCCGATTCCAACTTGGCGCGTAGCGCCGGCCGCCGCCGCAATTGCGTGGTGAGAGCCTGGATTGCGCGCAAGGTTGGCGGGCTGATGTGATGTTCCATTCCCTCCACGTCGTGATAAATAACCCGTTCATCGAGGCCAAGGAGCCGGAAAAAATCAGTCAAGAGCTGGTGCCGAAGCGCAATCTTGCGAGCCAGCGTTTTCCCAGCGGCAGTCAAAATTAAGCCGCGATATTTTTCGTATTTGAGGAGATCCTCCGCATCCAGCCGCTGGACCATGTTGGTGACGCTGGCCTGCGAAATCTTGAGCGCGGCCGCGATATCCACCACGCGGGCGTAGCCCTTGGAATTAATCAGTTCCAGGATGCGTTCGAGATAATCCTCGACCGCAGCGGAACTGCGGAGAGCGGATTGAGAAGTCCTTTTGCCTGGCATGCGATAAAAAATAAAGAGGCAAGGAAGATAGTCAAACAAATAAACAATTGATATTTGACAGAATCATTTAGTTATACAACTAAATTAGGTCAGACTAAATTCAAGAAACCAAACTCACTTATCGGTGAAGGTCTCAAAAATGAAACTGCCAGGAAGGTGATGACGCAACCCGAGAGCAAAATTGCATCGAGACCTCGTGTAGCCTGGCGTAGAACCGCCGGTGAGGTTTCCCTGCCGGAAGTCCACCGCAGCGTCGTCGTCCCGACAACGGCTTCGTTTTGGCGGAAGCTGCTCGCATTTTCCGGACCCGGGTTTCTCGTCGCGGTCGGTTACATGGATCCGGGCAACTGGGCCACCGATTTGGCGGGGGGCGCCCAGTTCGGTTACTCGCTTCTTGCCGTCATCATGATCTCCAATTTGATGGCGATCCTGCTTCAGCACTTGTGCATCAAACTTGGCGTCGCCACGGGTCGCGACCTGGCGCAAGCCTGCCGCGATCACTACTCAATACCAACGGTCTGGTTTCTCTGGGTTCTTTGCGAGCTTGCCATCGCCGCCTGCGATCTGGCAGAGGTGGTCGGCTCGGCCATCGGTTTGCAGCTTCTCTTTGGGATTCCGCTGGTGTGGGGTTGCATCATCACCGCGCTGGATGTGCTGCTGGTGTTGTATCTGCAAACGAAAGGCTTTCGTTACATAGAGGCCATTGTCATCACCCTCATTGCCACTATCGGAGGGTGTTTTGCCGCTGAACTGATCTTTTCCAAACCCAGCCCGATCGGTATCCTCCTCGGGTTTATTCCCAATCCAGGCATCGTCGCAAATCCGGGAATGCTCTACGTTAGCATCGGCATTCTGGGCGCGACAGTAATGCCGCATAATCTTTACCTCCACTCCTCCATCGTGCAAACGCGCAAGTTCGAGCAGACGGCGGAAGGCAGGCGCGAGGCGATCAAGTTCGCCACCATTGACTCCAGTGCCGCGCTTATGTTCGCTTTGTTCATCAACGGGGCAATCCTGATCCTGGCAGCCGCCGTTTTCCATTGGTCAGGGCACCGGGACGTCGCGGAGATTCAGGAAGCTTATAAATTGCTCAGCCCACTGCTGGGCGTCGGCGTGGCCAGTGTCCTTTTCGCGGTGGCCCTGCTCGCTTCCGGACAAAACTCGACACTGACTGGCACGCTTGCCGGCCAGATCGTGATGGAAGGTTTTTTGAATTTCCGCATCACTCCGTGGCTGCGTCGGCTGATTACGCGACTCATCGCCATCGTCCCGGCCGTGGTCATTATCGGTATTTTCGGCGAAGGCAAGACCACGGACTTGCTCGTCGCCAGTCAGGTTGTATTGAGCATGCAGCTCGGCTTCGCCGTTTGGCCTTTGATGCGGTTTACGGGGGAAAAGACGAAAATGGGCGAGTTCGCCAACCGTCTCTGGGTGAAAATTCTGGGCTGGGCGGCGGCCGGCATTATCATTGTGCTTAACGTGAAGCTGCTCTTCGATATCTTTATGCCAAAGGCGGTGCTTAAAGCATGCTATGGATTTATCGGTTTGCCGATGCCCGAATAAAATGACCAAGCAATCTCGATGGCCGTTTTGTGATCCGTCATTGAGCATTTGCCATTCGAGCTTCACTGTTTGTTTTCGTCATTCGTCATTTGCCTGCCGCACCGTAGGTCGCCGCGGCGACCGAAGGCGGGTCATTCGTCATTTTTGAAATGTATCGCCATATCCTCATCCCGCTCGAGAACAGCCCAGCCGATGAGACCATCCTCACGCATATCAAGCCGCTTGCACGGATGGCCGGCGCGAAACTGCTCCTCGTTCATGTGGCCGATGGCTGGGTGGCGCGTAATTTCAATCAGCTCAAGCTTGCGGAGAGCGACGAAATGAAACAGGACCGTCTTTACCTGGAAAAACGCAGCCGCGAACTGACCGAAGAAGGTTTTTTCTGCGATGCCGTCCTCGCACTTGGCGAACCATCTGACGAGATCATTAAACTCGCCCGCGAGAAACATGTCGACCTGATCGCGATGACCACACATGGGCACCGACTCATCAGCGACATTCTCTATGGCGCGACGGCCGACAAAGTGCGCCACGAGGTCGATGTGCCCGTGCTGCTGCTGAAAGTGAAGAGTTAGGAAAAATGACGAAATCCGAATGACGAATGACGAAATAAGCCCGAATGACGAAACGCGAATCGGCGGCGTTTTCGCCATTCGTGCTTCGAGATTCCTTCGTCATTGGTCATTCGTGCCTCGTCATTCATGAAAGTCCTCTTCCTCACCAACGAATATCCGCCGCACATTTACGGGGGGGCCGGCGTTCATGTGGGTTATCTCTCCCGTGAGCTGGCTAAAACGATGCCGGTGGAAGTCCGATGTTTCGGCGATCAACGGATTGAGGAAGGAAATCTAAAAGTTACCGGCTTCGACCTGGATACGAGTGGTTTCACATGCCCCGAGCCGTTGAAAACGGCTTTCGGCGCGGTGCGCCGTTGCACCGATTTCAACACAAAAAACGTCGATGCCGATCTCGTGCATTGCCACACGTGGTACAGCCATTTCGGCGGAATTCTGGCGAAAAAGAATTATGGAATTCCACTCGTGATCACGGTGCATTCGCTCGAACCGCTTCGGCCATGGAAACGCGAGCAGCTCGCCGGCGGATACGATTTTTCGCTTTGGATTGAAAACACTGCCTTGGAAATGGCCGACGCGATCATCGCTGTTTCGGGTGAAACCAAGCGCGATATCGAACGCTTGTTTCATGTCGATCCCGCGCGCGTGCATGTAATCCATAACGGCGTCGACCCGGAAGAATATCGCAAGGTCGGTTCGACAGAAGCACTCAGGCGCCATGGGATTGATCCAGGCAAACCGTACTTGCTTTTCGTTGGCCGGATCACGCGCCAAAAAGGGATCGTATATCTTGTCCGCGCCATTCCATACATGGACCCCGATTTTCAAATCGTGCTTTGCGCAGGCGCGCCCGATACGCCGGAGATCGCCGAGGAAATGAAAGATGCCGTCGCGAGCGCCACGAGACAGCGCTCTGGCGTCATCTGGATCGAAGAAATGATCGACCGAAATGCGGTCATCGAGCTTTATTCGCACGCGGCTGTCTTTTGTTGTCCCTCGATTTACGAGCCGTTCGGCATTATCAATCTCGAAGCGATGGCGTGTGAAACCGCTGTCGTGGCGAGCGCAATCGGCGGAATCAAGGAGGTCGTTGTGGATGGCGAGACCGGTTTCCTGGTTCCGGTTGAGCAAATGAAAGAGAGCCCATTCAAACCGCTCGATCCGGAAAAATTTTCACGCGATCTTGCCGCAAAGATCAACGAGCTAATGAAAGATCGTCGTCTGCGGGAGAAATTTGGAAAAGCTGGCCGCAAACGCGCCGAGGACAAATTTAGCTGGTCGGCAATCGCTCAGAAAACCACGGTCCTTTACAAATCTTTGTTTTAGCCACGTCCGCTCCGAACAAACCCGCCCACAGGATCGCATTATGTTCGTCGATCGAATCAAAGTGTTTGCGCAAGCGGGCAATGGCGGCCGTGGGTGCGTGAGTTTTCGTCGCGAGAAATTCGTGCCGAAAGGAGGACCCGATGGCGGCGATGGAGGGCATGGCGGTGACGTGATTCTGCGAGCAGATCGGCATGTCGATAATCTTTCAAATCTTTTTTATGAACCGATCATCAAGGCGAAGAACGGCGGCCACGGGATGGGAAAGAAAATGGCTGGTCGTGCTGGAGTAGACAAAATCGTCAAGGTGCCAATCGGGACGATTGTTTGGGCGGCAGACGAGGAGAAACGTCCAACGTCCAACCCGCCTCCGCCGTGGACGGGCTCCGCCGTGGCGAGCGCCCAACACCCAACGCCCAATGGCGGAACCGCAGAAATCGAAAATCGAAAATTGAAAATCGAAAATGACCCCGTTGTCGATCTTACGCGGGATGGCCAGGAATTCGTTCTGTGTCATGGCGGCGCCGGCGGGAAGGGCAACGTACATTTTAAAAGTTCGCGGAATCGCGCACCGCGGCAATACACCGAGGGCGAAGAAGCTGAGCAGGGTCATTTCCTCCTGGAGCTGCGCACAATCGCGGATGCTGCGCTGGTCGGTTACCCGAACGCAGGCAAATCGACGTTGCTCCGCAAAATTTCGGCGGCGCGTCCCAAGGTTGCAGCGTATCCGTTTACCACGCTGCATCCGATTATCGGCGTGGTGGAGTTCCCCGGTTATCGCCGGGCGATGATCGCCGACATACCTGGTTTGATCGAAGGCGCGCACCGTGGTCTTGGACTCGGGCATGAATTTTTGCGCCACGTCACGCGCTGCCGCATTTTATTATTCGTTGTCGATGTTGCCGGAAGTGAAGGCCGGAACCCGACTGAAGATCTGCAAAATCTTCGGCGCGAGATCGACCTATACGATCCAATTTTGTCGAAACGTCCCTGCTATGTTATCGCAAACAAAATCGATCTACCCGAAGCGCGAGAAAATCTTAAAGCGCTGCGAAATCGATTTTCCACTGTCGAAATCTCCGCGCTTTCAGCGGAGACAGGTGAAGGTTTGGAAGACTTACGGGTGAAATTGGAGAAATGGCTGGTAAATGCGCCGGACCAGGGCCAATTGACATTGCTAAAACCGACAGGGCTTCTTCGGGCAATTAAAGGTGGACAAGCCCAGAATCCCTAGCGAAACTGGGCGCTCTATCATGGGTAGATTGGTTATAGCGAGCTATTGCTCCAGCTTTCTCAAATCGGAGATGTTGCATATCTACCGGCAAGTGAAGTCGCTTCGCGGAGTGGACACCTTCATCGTGACCAAGGAAATCAAGAATGCTCAACGATTTCCTTTTCCTGATATAGAAGTTATTCCAAAGCGGCGCACCAATCTGCTCATGCACGGTTGGCTGAAATTCGTGGAGCGGCGGCCGCCGATTGTTTATCGGGGTGAGTATCAAACGCTCGATTCGTTATTGGCGCGGCATGACGCTGATCTCATGCACATCTATTTTGGCCACACCGGCGTGCACCTGCTTCCATTCATCCAGCAGTGGGATAAACCGTGCGTGGTCTCTTTCCATGGAGCTGATGTGGCGCTTAAGGAGGATATCAAGGATTATCCGGCCAAGTTGCGTCGTCTCTTTGACGCCGTTCCGCTGTTGTTCGCGCGTTCCCAATCGCTGGCTGATCGGCTAATCCACCTGGGTTGTCCACCGGAGAAGGTGCGGATTAATCGCACTGGCGTTCCGTTAAAGGAGTTTCCATTTATAGATCGGCAGCCGCCCCCGGATGGCAACTGGAGAATAGTCCAGGCTTGCCGATTGATTCCGAAAAAAGGCGTGGCGACGAGTTTGCGCGCATTCGCGATTTTCAAGAAGGACAACCCGCAAGCAGAATTTTTCATCGCAGGCAAAGGTCCTTTACAGGGAGAATTGGAAATGCTCGCTGCTGGGCTCGGGATTTTCAAAGATGTTCATTTTGTCGGATTTCTATCACAACCAAACCTGCTGGAGCTTTATGCGGGCGCGCACCTGTTTTTGCACCCGAGCGAAACGTCACCAAACCAGGACCAGGAAGGCGTACCGAACTCACTTCTCGAAGCAATGGCGACCGGTTTGCCAGTGGCGGCGACCCAGCACGGTGGCATCCCTGAAGCGGTCGAGCACGGTCGCAGTGGTTTCCTTGTACCCGAGGAAGATCACGTTGCGTTGGCCAATGCCATGCAGGAGATCACACATTTGCGGGGCCTTCTTAGCGAAATGGGATTGCGCGCGCGTGCCGCAGTGACCGATCGATTCGAACAGGAGAGACAAATCGACCTGCTGGAATCGTTTTACAAAGAAGCGATTGCCATGAATAGCGCCGCCCACCCAGCGAAATCCGAACCAGTGGCTCAATTTGCCCCGGAGTTTGCCGAGCAAGCGCCAGCTAAATAAAAGTCTAAGCGTCGGATTGAGAATTTTGTTTGTCATCCACACAAAACGCGCTTTGATATGCGCCGTCAAGTTGTAGCCGGGGTCGGTGACCTCGGCGGGCCGGCATCACCGATGCCGGCTACAGCTGTGCTCTAAAAAATGCGCAATCGTTGTTTTCTACTGCTGGCGGTTATGTTGTTTTGCGGGTTTGCGCTCGCAACGACGGCGACTGCAGCAGAGGCTGCGCCTGCCCAGAGTGAGCACGAAGCCGTCCCGCTGAAGCCAACGCCGCTCTTTCAGATTGGCAAATTTGTAATTACCAACTCGATGTTGGTGACCTGGATTGTGGCTGGAGGTATTATCGTTTTTGCACAGGTAGCGACGCGTCGAATTAAACCGATCCCCAGCGGAATCCAGATCATTTTGTTCGTGAACTGGTTCGGTCTGATTCCCGGTGTCGGCACGATCGGCTGGGGACATCACGACCCGGTGACTGGCATCTTTCACGTCGATCGTCCTCTACTGCGCGGTGGAAACGCCGACCTCAATATGACGACGGCGATGGCGGCGATTTTCTTTGTGCTGTGGTTCATTTGGGCATTTCAAGCCCAAGGTGTGGGCGGATTTTTGAAACATTTGTTTGCGCCAAAAGGCGAGACCACCGGCATTGTGAAAGTCCTCATGGTCATCATTTTCTTCGCCGTTGGCTGGCTTGAGGTGATTTCGATTTTGTTTCGTCCGATCGCGCTCAGCTTTCGATTGTTCGGCAATATCTACGCGGGCGAGAGTATTCTCGAAGCTATGTCAACCATGGTGCCGTTACTTTCACCCGTTCTGCCGATTCCATTTTATTTTTTGGAAGTGCTCGTTGGATTCGTGCAGGCACTTGTCTTCATGTTACTGACGGCGGTTTTCACGATGCTGATAGCGCAGCACGATCATGGACCGGAGGGCGCGCACGCGTAAAACTTTTGGCGAGCTCATGATGGCTCGCTAAACCAAAAACTAACAAAACTATGATGTTACCACTACTGGCAGAAATGAGCGGAAGTATTCACGTCGGCCTCGCCGCGATGGGCGTAGGCATAGGCATTGGGTTGACGGGTATGGGAATGGCGTCAGCAGTCGGCCGTAATCCTGG
>WNFY01004071.1_pt1 | contig 16835 bp, 9 predicted proteins | sample 5400091 | NCBI WGS metagenome assembly WNFY01 (sample SAMN13153364, study PRJNA577476) | soil metagenome | isolation source: 60 cm soil or saprolite under grassland replicate 1 | place: USA:California | collected 2016-06-15
TCACTTTCCGCCATTGCGCAATTGCCCCGGCCCGATCTCCGGTGTGCAGAAGCTCTTGACCGAGCACGAAGAGCGTGTCCGGATTTTTCGGATCGAGCACAGCCGACTTCTGTAGGGCCTGAACAGCGACGGGGGCATTTCCGGCTGATTTTTCGATCAACCCAAGCAAATACCATGGTTCCGCATACTGCGGATCGAGATGCACCGCAGTTTCAAGCTCAGGCTTCGCGTCCTGGTCGCGCCGCAGATCGAGCAAAACTCGCCCCTTGTTGTAGTAAGCAGGTGCGGACTTCGGATCCAGTTTCACCGCCTCAGAAAATTCCGCTAAAGCGCCCTCCAGGTTGAACTCATCCGCGTATGCAATTCCCAGATTCAAATGTGCGCCCGAAGACTTAGGTTCCAGTTCGATGACCTTTTTGAAATAGCCAATGCCTTCTTCCGTCCGCTCCAAACGGGTGAGTACCATGGCAAGCACAGTCAGCGCCTGGGAATTGTTCGCACTTAGCTTGAGGGCGCTACGTATTGCCTGCTCCGCTTCAAAAAAGCGCGATTCGCCTGCGAGAATCAACCCGAGGTTAATAAGTGCCTGCGTATATTCAGGACTATTCTCCGTGGCTTGACGGAAGAGTTCTTCTGCTTCTTTGTTCTTTCCTTGCTGGCCGTATAGCACACCCAAATTGTTCTGCGCCTCTGCATAACCCGGATCCAGCGCAATTGCCGCCTTCAGCTCCTTTTCTGCCTCGACCTCCTGTCCGGCTTGCATGCTGAGAAAGCCCAACTGATTATGTGCGCGAGCGAGAGAAGAATCGAGACGAATGGCCGTTTGCAGTGCCTCGCGCTCCTCTGCCGTTTTGCCCAGGCGGTCAAGAGTTAATGCAAAATCGTAGTATGTACGTGGGTTCCCAGGGTCCGCGGCCAAAGCTTCGCGATAGAAATCAGCTGCCCGCTGATACTCACCCGCCTGAAAATATTCATTGGCCTGGTTGACCTTCGTCCCGGCCACGTTCTCTTTGACGCTCTGCTGTTTCTTTTGTTGGAAGGTTTCCAATTCCTGACGTGCTCTCTGCTCCTGGCCCAAACCGCGCAGCACGGCTGCCAACTGAAATCGTGCTTCACTCGACGCCGGATTCAGCTGCACCGCCTTTTCAAGATGCAGCAGTGCTTCTTGCGGCCTTCCCAACTTCGCAAGAACAAAGCCCAGGTTGTAGCGGGTGTCGTAATGATTCGGATTGAGTGCCTCCGCCTGTTTGAGTAAAGGTTCGGCAGCCGCGTAGTCTCCAAGTCCGCGGTCAACTACTCCCATCAAGTAGAGCGCGTCAAAATCGCCTGGCTTGCGTCGAAAGTAGCCCTGAATTTCGGGCAACGCAGTCTGGAACTCCGCCAGGATGATTAACGCCTTTACATAAGAAAGTCTCGTGACGTCGTTGCTCGGATCCAGCCTCAACGCCTCACGGAACTCATCAACTGCCTGTCGAAACTGAGACTCCTGCGTGTATGCAATGCCCAGCCTGGCGTGCCGATCTGCGGATGTTGGATTCTGCTGTACTAATTCCGCCAGTAATTTCACCGCTTCCGCGACATTGCCGTTACTGGAGTTAGCCACCGCAAGGTCATCTTGCAGTACCGGATCGGAAGGCCCGTCTTTCAAGTATGCAATCGCAGCCGAGTAACGCTTCTGCTCAATCAACGCCTTCGCCAAGCCATCCAGCGCGGGCACGGACATCGGGTCCGACTTCAGTGCGAGTTTGAACTCTCCGATCGCGGCGTCATTTTGCCCTAACTCACCCAGTGCTTCGCCCAGCGCGATGTGCCCCAGCGGATCGTCAGGCTTTATGCGTACGGCTACTCTGAGCTCACGAGCTGCCCTCGCTGCTTCGTGTTTCTGCAGAAGCGCCAAAGCAAGATTGAAGCGCGCCTCCCAGGAGTTCGGATCCTGACGCGCGGCAGCTTCAAATGCCGCGATAGCGCACGACAACTGCTCTCGCTGACCGAAGTAGGCGCCCAGCGCGTCGTAGACATCCGCCGACGGATGAGTTGCAAGTACTTTTTCCAACTCCGCTGGACCGTCGCACGCGGCCGGCATTTGGGCGAACAAACTCGTCGTCACGACGTGCACAAGCCAGGAGCAGAGAGCGATTCGGGCCAAAGTGCACGAATACTTCGAGAACGCCATTGGAATTCCGTTTTGCGCTTCCATCGTAGCAGAGAAGCGCAGAAGTACTCAGGCAGAGTGTTATGATCGCGAAATACGCGGGTGGGACTCGGCACTTGAGCAAAGCACCTTCAAGCGAAATCCTTCTTTTTTTCGGCTTCATACTTCTTGCGCTCGGCAGTGTTCAGTCCGCGCGCTCCCAAGGTGTGGCCACTGGAGGTACCGCGGTTCCCGCGCGGCCACTCCCTCCGGGCATGAAAGCGCCGACCGTTGACTATCGGGACATCGCAACAGAGTCCGGCCTCGTCGGTGTGAACGTCTCCGGGTCAGACACTTCAAAGCAGTACATTGTGGAAACATCCGGCAACGGTGTCGCGATCTTCGATTTCGATAATGACGGCTTGCCCGATATTTTTCTGGTCAGCTCAGGGCGACTCGATAAAGACGCTGCTCAGCCTAAGCACTTCCTCTATCACAACCTCGGCGGGCTGAAATTCGAAGACGTCACTGAAAAGGCGGGAATCGCATCCACTGGATGGGGACAGGGAGTCTGCGTCGGAGATATCGACAATCATGGCTATCCCGACCTGTTCATTACGCAGTGGGGACAGAACGTTCTCTATCGCCACCTCAGCAATGGCAAGTTTAGAGACGAAACTAAGGAACGTGGGCTGCTTTCGCTAAAGCCGCGCTGGAGCACAGGTTGCGCGTTCATCGATTTCAGCCGTGATGGATTTCTGGATCTCGTCGTCGTGCACTATGTGGACTTCGACCTCGCACATACGCCTCACCCTGGCCAGACCAGCCAATGCCAGTGGAAGGGAAAGCCGGTCATGTGCGGCCCGCGCGGTCTGCCTCCAGAAACGCTCTCGTTTTATCAAAATGACGGACACGGAAATTTCACCGACGTCTCCGACCAGGTCCATATTTCAGGTCCTAAGAACTATTACGGCTTCACCGCTCTGACGGGAGATTTCGATAATGACGGCTGGCCGGACATCTTTGTGGCATGTGATTCGACCGCGAGTTTGTACTACCACAATGTGAGCGGAAAGCTGTTCGAAGAGGTCGGGGTCCGCGCCGGGCTCGCCTACAACGAAGATGGGCGCGAACAAGCCGGTATGGGCGCAGCGGCCGCCGATTTCGACGGTGATGGGTTACTCGACATTTTCAAAACAAACTTCGCCGACGACACCCACACCATGTACAAGAACCGGGGCGGAAACAATTTCGACGACGATACGATCGGCTCGGGTTTGGCAGTGAACACGAAATACCTAGGTTGGGGGACCGCATTTCTTGACTTCGATAATGATGGATGGAAAGACCTGATCGTTGCCAACGGTCATGTTTATCCCGAAGTGGATACTGGCCACACTGCCGAAAAGTACAAGCAGCCCCGGCTTCTCTACTGGAACCGTGGGGACGGGCAGTTCTTCGATCTGTCTGCGCAGGGCGGGCCAGGCATTTCCGATGCGCACTCTTCGCGAGGGTTAGCAGTAGGCGACCTGGATAACGACGGAAATGAAGAGGTTGTGATCATGAACATGGGCGAAGCACCCTCCTTGCTAACAAATTTTGCGACTGGCGGGAATTCGATACTTATACGTGCGCTTACCTCAGGACGAGATGCTATCGGCGCGCGCATTACCATCACTGCCGATGGGCATAAACAAATTGACGAAGTACGCAGCGGCGGGTCCTACATTTCACAAAGTGACCTGCGCTTGCACTTCGGCCTCGGCAAAGCCAGCAAGGCAGATATCTCGATCCTCTGGCTCGACGGCAAAGTGGAAAATTTCAGGTCAGTGCCAGCGGGTGAAATCGTGACGATTGAGGAAGGCAAGGGTATCGTTCGTAAACAGCCCTACACCGCGCAGTAAAGAAATAGCTCAGCTAGTATCCTCGGACGTCACTAGGGAGAAGGCGGCGTGCCTGCAGGAGGCGCCGCAGGTCGCGCGAATTTCGCGTCATCCACGGGCACGTTGAACTTCGCATCCTCAATCTGAACTACTAAACGCGAGTTTGGCCGGGCAATCGTCAGTTGATAGGGAGTTTTGAGGCCCTCCTGTCTCCGATAATCCGCATAGTCTATCTGAGTGGGATTTCGGCCCAGCGGAGATTTGGTGTAGCGCAAGATGCGCAGCAGGTACCCTGTATCTTTGTCGAAGTAAAATTTGGCCGCAACCTCTCCTGAATTCATGCCGGTTACGACATAGGTATCGCGATCCCCAATTTTCTCTGTCGCTTCGGTCTTAACTTCATTGAATAATTGCTTCATATGCAGGGGCAGTTGCAAATCCACTTCAGCTTGCGCGGACGAAACTTCTACCGAAGGAATTTCTCGCACTGGGCGATTCGGAGCGGCGGTCCAGCCAGACGTTCCGTCGTACGCGGTCAAGCTGTCGCCGTTGGGTAGATGAATAACGGTAAGCTGCTTCGCGCCAACCTTAGTCAGAATCTCGATCGGTAGATTTCGCCCGCTAACATTAATTGTTCCCTTTACCTGCCGAGTGCTGATCTTGGCCAATGCAGCCGCACCTCCGAGTGCATCCACATATTTCTCGATAATCTGCTCCGCCGGAGGGGCATTCGCAACAGAAGCCTTGTCTCCGCGAGCGCTTTCCGAGACTCCGATCAACGGAGCATCCGCAATCATTGGGATCGAGATCGGTCTCGGCGAACCACGGTGGCAAGAATTGCAAGTGACCATCTGTTTCGATTCAAAGTTGTCCCGGTTGATGCCAGCCACCATCTGCATCATCTTCCGTGCGGTCTGCTTCGGTTTTTTTTCATCTTTCTCCAGGGCCCCTTCAACGTGGCAATAACTGCACTCCACGCCTAGAGAGTATGTAATGAACTGCATGGCCGGGACTAGTTGGTCAGCCGGGATGTCCTTCAACACCTGAACATTCTGATATGCCTCTGCAGCCGTCTTTCCCTTCACCGGGGATGTGCTTGCCGTTTGTCCAAGCGAAGACTTGGCTGCACTTCCCACCAAGGCAAGAACCATACTCAGCCTGTATAACAACTCCCGATGCATCAATAGCTCTCCCAAAACCGTTAGCCGTAACAGAAGTGCCTTCAACCCAACTTCACTCAATCCACGTGAAACACTTCTTCCATACTTGCCCACCATTCGCCTTCGGCGCGGGATTCAAGCGGACGTTGCATTGGTCCCATAATTTTCCACCACTCCTGCGTCTTGGGATCAGCCGCCATTTTCGCCATGTCCGCCTGGAAGTCCGAACCGTGGTACTCGATGTACCCAAACAGCAAGTCGTCTTTTAGAAAGATGGAATAGTTGCGGATATTACACTTTCGGATCATCTCCAAGACTTCCGGCCAAACCGCCGCGTGATGCTTCTTATATTCTGCGATTGCTTCCGACTTGACTCCAATAACTGAACCGTATCGTTGCATTGCGAATGCCTCTTTGACGACCAAGTTGCGTTCAAGCAGGTTCACTCGGATGCTTTTCTGCGCTCAATCGAAGTTGCACGCATCCAAGCGCTTCAATATAGTCGAAATTTCCTGCATTGAAAAAGAATCTGGTTATACGACCAACTGGCTGATATGCACGACGAGAGAATAACCGCGGTTGAAACCCGAGATGTGCGCTTTCCTCTTCTCGAGGGCGCCGGCAGCGATGCCATACATTCCGGATCCGAGTACGCGTTCGCCACCACACTGATTACGACTGAAGCTAGGAATTTTGGCACAGGGATCGTGCTGACGCTTGGCAACGGAAACCAACTCGTATGCAGAGCGATAGAGATGTTGGCCCAAAAACTCATAGGGCGCGACGTCGAAGAGCTGATGTCAAACTTCGGGGACTATTCAAGGCAGTTGGCTGACGACCCACAACTCCGCTGGCTGGGACCGCACAAAGGTGTCGTCCACCTTGCGCTTGCCTCCCTTACCAATGCCTCCTTTGATCTGTGGGCAAAGATGCGCGGGGTTCCGTTATGGCGCCTGCTACTGGATCTCAGTCCTCAGCAATTGATAAAACTTCTGGATCTGAGCTACCTCGAGAACGTGCTTACTTGCGAAGATGTGCTTTCAACTCTTGCCACAGAGATGTCCGGACGTGAGGCGCGAGAGCCGATCCTGCAGCATGGTTACCCCGGGTACGACACGTCGGTTGGCTGGTTCGAGTACGGTGACGACAAGGTTAAAGCCTTGGCACAACAGGCGCTTCAACGCGGATTTCGCGCATTCAAATTAAAAGTCGGGTCAGAAGATGGCTCTCGCGATTTGCGCCGCGCCTTCATGCTGCGTGAACTGGCCGGCTCCGAGGCCATGATTATGCTCGATGCAAACCAGCAATGGACGCTTCCGACTGCGGTGAAGATCTGCCGTGAACTTGCGGCGATGTCCCCTTATTTCGTTGAGGAACCTACACATCCGGACGATATTGATGCTCATAAGAGGCTCGCGGAGGCGATCGCCCCGACTCGAATTGCACTTGGTGAACATGTTCCCAATCGCGTTCTCTTCAAGAACATGATGCAGGCTGGTGCGTTGCACTTCGTGCAGGTGGATTGCACTCGCGTTGCCGGAATTTCCGAGTTCTTGACGGTGAGCCTGCTCGCGCGCAAGTTTGGTTTACCAGTGGTTCCCCACGTAGGGGACATGGGGCAGATTCACCAGCATCTCGTGCTGTTTAATCATATCGCCCTGGGGCACGAGGCATTGTTCCTTGAATGCATTCCACATCTTCAGAAACACTTTGTGTCTCCGGCCAGAATAGAGAACGGCGTCTATCGCACACCGGAGCTTCCTGGAAGTTCGTCTGACCTACACGGAGTTACGCCCGCTAGGCAATCCCTCTGACCTGGTGATCCCCGGCCTGGCTTAAGGACTTTTTTGTACTGCCACGCCACCGATCGCTTCCGACAAAGCGCAACTCGCCTCCGCGAGCACACGCTTCACCGCGGAGCGAGTTGTAGAATGATCGATTCTTTGAAGGAATGGAACGCTAAGAGCAGCGACGGCGTAGCTGCGATCGTCCAAAACAGGAACCGAAATATTGACTACGCCCTCTACTTCATAACTTTTTCTCTCGTCAAATCCGTACTGTTTAATCTTGGTCAAGTGTTGGCCCAAATCGCGCGGAGGGCGTTTTCCATTATGCTTACACCAGAGCCTTATAGCCCGCGAGGAGACTTCCGGGGGCTGATATGCCAAGATTACCTGTCCCGTTGTCGAACGCATAAGGTCGCCAATGCCACCAGCCTTTACGTAAAAGCCACTGTTGAGCGGAGAATTCACCTGGGCGACGATTACAACCCGATCTCCGTCGAGCACTCCCAAATGGCACGATTGCTTGATTTGACGCGTGACGTGCCGCATGATCGGCAAAGCCTCAGTAGTCAGGCGCTCAATTGGAGGATGCTGGTATGCCAGTTTAAACAGATGCAGGGTCAATGAATAGCGATCGTCGTTACCAGATCGAGCAATATAACCGCGTGTCTCAAGACACACGAGCATCCGGAAGACCTCCGAAACCGTTCGACCGAGCCTGCGAGCAACTTCAGTTTTTGTGAGCCCCTCCGACTCACTCGCAAGAAGTTCGAGCGCATCAAGACCTTTTTCCAGAGCTGGCGTCGGATAGCGGGTGGCGACTTCAGTTTGTGTCATCACGTCCATTCTAGAGTCTTCGGTCGCTTCTCACGCGGGGAACAAAAAGCAGACCGATCCGCAAACATATCAACTGTTCTGCGTGAAAACAAGGAAGCATGGCAACGGACAGTTTGCCGCGGTCCGTGGATAATACGGAAACCGACAGCGAGCCAGCGAGCAGGGTAAGTGCAGCCGCAAGAGAGCGGCGCGTGCTGGAGTCGATATCGGCCGAAGTCACAGGAGTTCGACCGCGGGACTCTTCCGACTTAACAGCAGGACCGCACTGCTGCTATACGATTGAAGGATATGGATTACAGTTTTCTTCACCCGAAATGCAAGAGATCCTTTGCCCTTTGCGGGCACCGAACTACCTGGAACCGGTTTTGGAACCTTTGGTAAAACTTGCTCCTGGAATCTTCAGCCGGATGCGGTAAACGCTGGTACTGGCAGTGATATAAAGCGTTTTGTGATCTGCATCGCCCCACGCGACATTACTTACGATCTCTGGAACTTTGATTGTTCCTAGATGCTTGCCTGCCGGCGAAATAACCCAGACACCCCCCGGGCCGGAACCATAGACATTTCCTTTCTCATCTACCCGTATCCCATCAGGTCCGCCCGGAGCTTTATCAGAGGAAGGGTCCAGGAACACACCCCCATCGCTCACTGAGCCATCAGGCTGGACGCGATAGCGCAACCAGACCTTCCTACCGGACTCGGCTATGTACAAGAATTTCTCATCTGGGGAGAACGCAATGCCGTTGGGCCTACCGAGGTCCTTAATGACAAGCTGAAGTTTCTCTCGGTCGGGCTGTGTTCTCGGCTTTTGCTGGCGCGCCGCAGGAATGCGATAGACTCCATTAATTTGTACTTCTTTCGCCGGATCGTTATCACTTTGGGTCGGTAATCCGTACGGAGGATCGGTGAAGTACAGGGATCCGTCTGACTTGTAGACAAGATCATTCGGGCTATTTAGTTTCTTACCCTGATACAAATCCGCCAGGACAGTAATCTGCGCGTTTGGACTCAGCGACTCCAAGCGCCAGACATTGCGTCGCGCGTGACCCGCCACTGTGACTCGCCCGTCTGCATCGATCGTCATCCCGTTCGAACCCGGTTCCGGCCCTTTGAAGGGCGCTGATCCTTCATATCCGCTGGAATGCATAAATACGCGCACACCCTGGCCCGGAACCCACTCGTCAATATTGTTGGCGGGAATCTCGGCGAATAGAAGGGTGCCTTGGTTCGTCCAGACGGGGCCTTCGGTCCACTTGTTGAAACCATCTGCGATACGTTCCAGTCTTGCGTTGGGTGCGACAAGTTGATCGAGAGAAGGATCAAGTCTTTGAATTTCCTGCGCTCGCCCCGAGGCACTAATCGCAGCGACGGTCAGGATGAAAATGAGATCGCGTCTCATGCGCATAGTTGTGGACTCCGTTTTTCTGGCAACGACGTGTATCTGGCTTTCCACTTCATCGGCTGCAGCTAGACATCGCTAAAGTGCCTTGGGAAAGCAGATCCCGAAAAACTTTTCACTCCGCGGCGTGATCACCTATTTCTCTCCACACCTGGCCGTCAGGATAGCTGTGGGTTAAAAGGGTCTCCGACGATATTTTAGTGCTGTATCCAGGTTGCTGCGGAAGCAGGTAATGCCCGTCCACAATGCGTACAGGATCAACGAAATGTTCATGGAGATGGTCCACAAATTCAGTGACACGGTTTTCCAACGATGTTGACACGCGCAGATAGTCGAAGATTGCCAAGTGCTGTACGCATTCGCAAAGACCAACGCCGCCAGCGTGGGGGCAGACCGGGATGTCGAACTTGGCGGCCATCAGGAGTACGGCAAGGTTCTCGTTGACCCCTGCCAGGCGGCAACTATCAATCTGACACACGTCGATCGCCCCTGCCTGCATCAACTGCTTGAACATCACGCGATTGTGGCAGTGTTCGCCTGTGGCAATGCGGACGGACACTTCCCGGCGGATGCGAGCGTGTCCTAGAATGTCGTCTGGACTGGTGGGCTCTTCCATCCACCAGGGGTCAACTTCAGCAAGTTCATTCGTGCGCTGGATGGCTTCGTCCACTTCCCATTTTTGATTGGCATCCATCATCAGCTTGTTTTCGGATCCAATTTCTTCCCGAACAAGCCGTGCACGACGCAGATCGTCGGCTGGATCTCCTCCAACCTTCAATTTGAAATGGGTCCATCCTTGACGAATACCTTCGCGGCAGAGCCGCCGAACCTTGTCGTCGCTAAATCCAAACCAGCCCACGGAAGTGGTATAGGCGGGATAACCATGTCGCTCCAAAGTCGCGAGGCGTGTTGCTTTGCAGGAGGCCCGCTCTTTGAGAAGTGCTAGCGCCTCGTCCGGAGTGATCGCGTCGGTGATATAGCTGAAGTCAATTGAACGAACAATTTGTTCGGGTTCAAGATCGGCAAGCAGTTTCCAGAGTGGCTTTTTCTCGACGCGCGCGTAAAGGTCCCACACCGCATTGATAAGGGCGGCCGTCGCCAGATGGACCACCCCTTTTTCGGGTCCAAGCCATCGGAACTGGCTGTCTCGCGTCAGCTCCCTCGAGAAAGTTGCCATATCGACAGTAAGAGAGGAGAGACGACGCCCGCAAACCAATCGACCCAGATGCCGAATTGCGGAAACGCAGAGATCAGTCCCCCTCCCGAGAGTGAAGGTCAAACCATGTCCCTCAACCCCTCCGTCGGTTTCGAGGATGCAATACGCCGCGGAATAATCAGGATCTTTGTTGACCGCGTCCGATCCAATCTGCTGCAGCGAAGTGGGGAAGCGAAGATCAATAACGCGTACATCGGTAATCTTAGGATCGCTCAAAGTTCAGTTTCTCCATCGCAGCCTATCGCACTCAATGATAAGGGGAGCCAGATGCATCGGCCGAAGCAATAACCGGACTTCTATTCCTGAAAGGTTATGTTTGTCAATAAAAATCATGCTGCATGGTCTTTTATAACGACGTGTCACACTTCACACAGGGTTAGGAGATCAAGACGCAGCCTCAGCGGTGCCCCCCACCCATCGACGTCGAAAGCAACACACTTGCCTTCTGTAGGACTTCTCGCACAGTTGCGGGAGTGGTCTGATCGCCAATTCTTTGGAGAAAGGGGACAGTCAATGCAGCGATGGCACGTCCTCTATCGTCGAGAACGGGAAACGAAATATTGATTACACCATCCACTTCATAGCTCGCTCGCTCTTCGTATCCTCGGGACCGGATTCTCGCCAGATGGGCTCCCAGATCGCGCGGGGGACGTTCCCCGTTTTGTTTACACCAAATCTCGATGGCCCGAGAGCAATCTTGGGACGCCTGATACGCCAGTATGACATGCCCAGTAGCCGCACGCATCAGATCGATGACCGCTCCGGTTCTAACATAGAAGCCTGAACTGACCTGAGAGTCAACCTGACCAACAATCACAACCTGCCCACCTGCAAGTACCCCCAAATGGCACGACTGGTTTATTTCATGCGCGACCTGCTGCATGATTGGTAAGGCCTCGGTGATCATCCGTTTGGTTGGAGGATGTTCCTGAGCCAACTTAAACAGCCGTAGTGTTAATCGGTAGCGTTCGCCATCGCGCGACTGCGAGATATAGCCGCGCTCTTCGAGACACAACAGCATCCGAAAGATCTCTGAGACAGTGCGCCCGAGGCGACGAGCGACGTCACTCTTACTGAGTCCTCCTGGTTCGCTGGCAAATAGTTCCAGAATGTCCAGGCCTTTTTCAAGGGCGGGGGTTGGATATTGCCGAGTAGCCTGCTTACGCGATTTCGTAGTCATAGTCGTGTTTCGATTATTGTTTTGTCGTCACCTCAGGAAAGCTCGTCACACTGTCGAGGCGGTCGCGACAGGTCCGACTGAATACGGCATTCCTGAATACAAAGGCTTGATAATCTATTTTCGTATATAAAAAACTGCTTGACAAGGACCCTCGAGAATGCACGATTCAGGAGCGATGGTCCTATATGGGATATTCGTTTAGACAGCCGCGGAAACATGGGACTGTGCGATCAGCCTCAATCCTTCTCCTTCGGGGTCATTGCGCACTACACAGGACGTGTCTAAGTACATTGTTGCCTGTTGCTCCGAAGTGTATGCGGGCCAATGTGGCAGTCCGTCGTGATTAGGATTTCCTGTTCGGGCAAAATTCACCCAGGCAGTACTGATTTGCTTTGATAGAGCCAATGCCTCTGCGGTGCCCCCGCTGTAATGATCACAAATTTCAGCATTGTCGAAAGTGAATGCGATTTCTGCGGCGTGGAACGGGCCAGGACGGCCATCCAGTACCGGCGTGCGCCAACAATAAACGTAAGAGTACGCAGGTGCAGTACCCAACGCAGCCTTCCTGGTCGCCTGTTCAACAGCCGCTCGACGAAAAGGAGCCGCTGCAATTGTGGCGTACATGTCAAAGGGAGTCGCTCCCGGATAATCGCGCCGGTAGGCGTCGATGATCGTGTGGCTGCTGTCGCCAAATTCTTCCTTAACCAATCGGTTAAGTTCTTCCACTCCCATTGCATTGGCATCGGGACGGTCGAGCCCACTTACAGCCTCGTGAAGATCTGTGCCGGTTAACAATGGAACGTCCGCAGATATTTGTGGAGCTCCTGGATCGAATGGATGACGAGGCAGTATGAGGCCGTCTACTGTCGGCCCCCAATCGTGTTCGCCGTACAGTCTGCGAAGGGAAGATTTGGGCCGAGGCATTTTCTTCATGGCTTCCGCTGCAGCGCCCGAAAGACGATCAAGCGGAATTTTCTGCAACTCGCTCACCTGCGATTTGGACAATCCCAACTCTGCTAGTACCAGCTCCGCCACCCGTCGCGAATAATCAGGAGAAAGCGACTTCAGAAATGGACCACTCTGCACAATTGCGCGGTGAAACAAACCTTTGGCGGCGGGCATAGCCATAAGGGCGAGAACTTTGCCACCACCGCCCGACTGACCAAAAATAGTTACGCAACCAGGATCACCGCCGAAATTTGTGATGTTGTCGCGAACCCACTTTAAAACAGCCACCAGGTCAAGCATGCCAACGTTGGCGGAGCTGGCATATTCGTCTCCTCCCAATTCGATGAGATTAAGATAACCGTACACATTCAAACGATGATTGTGAGTCACCACCACAACATCATGATTACGGGCGAGACTCTCGCCGTCATACGAGAGAAGATCGTGGCCGCAGCCGGCAGCGAACCCGCCGCCATGCATGTAGACCATGACTGGGCGCTTGTGGGACCCACTGATCTCCGCCGTCCAAAGATTCAGGCGCAGGCAGTCTTCGCCGGGCACTGTCGCAGCCGCGCCACGGTGCAGCACGAACTGATCTTCGTCGGAGTTCGCCAGATTTTTCCCGTCAGTATTAAAGTGCGCAGAGTCCTGATAAGGGCAAATGCGGCCATACTGCAGCGCGTTGCGAATTCCAGTCCACGGTTCAGGTTTAACTGGTGGCATGAAGCGTCTCGCGCCGGCTGTGGAAGCGCCATAGGGAAGACCTTTGAAAGTGTAGACGCCATTGCGCCTGAAGCCCCGGATCTTTCCAGTGGTCGTTTCTGCAACGGTCGAGGCATCGGAGGCGGTAACTGCCCTGCGTGCGCAACCGCTCGTTGCTAGTCTTGTAGTCGAGGGAGACTCAGGGCCAGACCGGGATTCTGCGGTCGCTCGCAAAATGACAGAACCCGCTAAGCCTGCCCCGAAGCTTGCCGTGTGACGAATGAAGGAACGCCGGTCCTTTAACTCAGGCTCTGACCCGCGGCTTAGCAGTTTTGTCGACGGACGGTCGTGCCTCACATCTCAGATTGTCCAAAGCGTGATCCTTCTTAGCACCCATATCGGTTCGACCTCCTGGCCCCCAAAGGCTGTTCTATTACTGAAATTATTAATCTGTCAATAAAAATTGATCAATTGAGGGGGATCGCTAAGGAAAAGTTTTCTGCTCCACTTCGATCTTCTTGCTGCAGCGCGGGACATACGAGAGGCTGGCGTCTTCACAGGGAGAATGTGACGGGCGCACTGCTGCAGCGCATCCACAAAAAATAGCTTGACAACTCTCGACAACGGGGAGTATCAGGATTCATGGCATTTTATAAGCGAAATATAACGTTCGACTATAAAACGTAGGTTTGGAAACTCCACTATCGAAATCGCGAATGGTTCCCTTTCTTTGGGTCGGACATCACGTTGTCACTGGCATTGCTGAGGAGAGCCGTAATGTCGAGGAGGCTTTATGCGTAGTCATGACTTTAGGTTTTGGTCGCTGATTCGAGTGGGCGAAGATTCATCCGGATGGCGCAAGTATCGTTTCCATCGCGGCCTCGCGGCATTAGTGGCGCTATGTGTTGCGCTTGTATTGATATTTATGATTCCGCAGAGCGCTTCAGCGCAGGCCACAGCTACTCTCAACGGAGTTGTTCGGGATTCGAGCGGTGCGGTAATTCCGCAGGCAACGGTAATTCTCCAGAATACTGACACCGGTACGGAGAGACAGAGTCTCACCAACGATTCCGGGCTGTATGTTTTCGTGAGCGTGCCGCCGGGTGAATACGTTTTGAAAGTAACAAAAAATGGATTTACTACCGCGACGCAGTCGGGACTGCATGTTCTCGTCAATCAGGCCAGCACTCAGGACGTTACTCTGCGAGTAGGATCGACCCAGGAATCCGTCACGGTCGAGGCGACCGCGGTCAACCTCGAAACCGCCAATGCGACGCTAGGCACGGTGATAGAGTCCAAGCAAGTTATGGACCTGCCGCTCAACGGACGAAACTTCACGCAACTTCTTGCCCTCACGCCCGGCGTGGCTCCGGTCAGCGTGGCGCAAAACTCGGGTGGCGCCCAGGCTGCCCCGATTGGCACATTTGTTTTTCCCGCAGTCAGCGGGCAATCAAATCGCAGCAACTACTTCCTGCTGGATGGGATCGACAATACCGACCAGGTCTTTAGCACCTACGCAGTAGCGCCAATCCTCGACGATATTCAAGAGTTCAAGGTCCAATCCCACAGTGATGAGGCGCAGTTCGGCGGAGTACTGGGCGGGATCGTCAACGTGGTCAGCAAGTCTGGCACCAACAACTTCCACGGGACTGCGTGGGAGTTCCTCCGCAACACGGTCATGGATGCAAAGAACCCGCTTAAGGGCGCCGCGGCCGGCGTTTCGAAATTGGTACAGAACCAGTTCGGCGCGAATTTCGGCGGTCCTGTGATTCTTCCCCATTACAACGGTCGCAACAAGACCTTCTTCTTTGGAAGTTATGAAGGTTTTCGCCGCGCGCAGCCTTCAAATAACTGCAACCTCCTAACTCCCAGTGGCACTTGCGGCGCATTTTACAATGTGCCCACAGCAGCCGAACTTAGCGGCGACTTCAGCGCACTGTGCCAGTCAGGCTTCGATGGCGCCGGTGTGTGCCTTGACCGAGACCCAGGTTCGAACGTCATTCACCAATTGTACAACCCGTTCACGACGCAGCCCGACCCGGCCAATCCCGGGTCATTCATGCGTAACCCCTTTCCGAACAATGACATTTCGAGCGTATTGAATCCAGGCGCCGTGTCCCTTGCCCAGGCGGTGTTTCCCGCTCCGCAGCCAGTCGTAAACACCTTCAATGGCTATGACCTTCGTTCCAGTCTAACTCCTCAGAATGAATACAGTTTCAGAATAGACGAAAACTTCAACCCCTCTAACTCTCTTTTCTTTCGATACACGAGTTCAGACCAGACGAGGATCGGATCGGGTGGGATCGTTGGGGAGACTTCCACGGGCGAAACGTTCGGAAAGCAATACGTGTTGTCCTACTACCACCAGTTCAACCCGTCAATGATACTGGATGCGCAATTCGGACATGTAGACCTCACCAATAACGTTGGCAACTCCTATGACAAACTAGACCCGACAGCGGTGGTCAATGCCATCGGCCTAGCACCTGGTTTCGCCTGCGGTTTCCACGGGTCAGCTTCTTGCTCCATCCCTGGGCTGAGCATTCCGGCGTACGCGACTAGTGGTGCCACAAACAAGGGTGGAACCAAGCTCACGGATATTTATCAGTGGAACGCCAATTTGACGAAAGTTCTTGGCAAACACTCGTTTACCAGTGGTTTCAGTATTGAGACAGACTCATTTTATGTACATGGCGGCGGTCCGAGTGAAAATTTTGGTGCTGCGCAAACATCGGATCCGGAAGGAAAGGGCGTTACGGGCGATGCCATGGCAGCGTTTCTTATCGGAACAGCCGCCAGCGCCTCGCGTCGAGATACCTTTGCACCCGTTACTGGGCAGCGCGTTTACGGCTTCTATTTCATGGATAAATGGAAGGCGACAGACAAACTAATTGTGAATGTCGGGCTTCGGTATGACCTACTGCTTTGGCCTGGGTATGGGTCAGGTCCCAGCGATACAACCAGCCAGGTCGGGAATATCGATTTCAATAATGGGACCTATGTCGTTCAAACAAATTCACCGGACTGCGCGAGTGCCGGCCAAGCTCCCTGCGTGCCTGGAGGCCTGCCGCAGCCACACGTGGTTGTTTCCCGAAATAATCGCTTGTATTCCAATACTTATGACAATATCCAACCCCGGATCGGGATTGCTTATAGTCTTAACGACAAAACGGTGGTGCGTGCCTCGTTTGGTATGTTCAATGACCTCTGGGCGGGCGTCATGCAAACCGTGCAGGGCATTGGTGGCGACTGGCCATCAGTAGCGCAAATTCTGACTCCTGCGTTGAATACATCCAATCAAGTCGCCACAGCAAATTGGCAAGATCCGCTTGTAGGCTTAGGTTCGGCGGGTTTACCCGCTCCAACCCCATTCGGCCAGGTTGAGTGGTACCGTGACCCGAAGGCAAAGGATCCATATTCGGAGCAATGGAATCTTGGAGTCCAGCGGCAGTTGAGCTCGAACACTGTCATGACGGCGAATTATGTGGGTTCCCAAAGCCACCGCCTTACAGTTGGTGGCTTGTACAACGTTGCATTAACTCCGGGACCGGGGACGCCCGCCCAGGTTACGGCTCGGCAGCCATATCCGTATATC
>WNFY01006672.1_pt1 | contig 16834 bp, 16 predicted proteins | sample 5400091 | NCBI WGS metagenome assembly WNFY01 (sample SAMN13153364, study PRJNA577476) | soil metagenome | isolation source: 60 cm soil or saprolite under grassland replicate 1 | place: USA:California | collected 2016-06-15
GCGCGCGGGGTTGAGCGGCGTGAAGGGCGTCTGGTGCCACGAAGCGGGGGGCGCGCGCATGTTCAACGTCATCGCCATCAAGCAGGCCTACGCGGGGCACGCGAAGCAGGCCGCGATGGTCGCGGCGAGCTGCCAATCCGGATCCTATCTCGGCCGGTTCGTCGTCGCGGTCGACGAGGACATCGACCCTACGGATCTGTTCGACGTACTCTGGGCGATGTGCACGCGCTGCGATCCGGCGGAGGACATCGACATCATCCGCAAGATGTGGAGCGGCCCCCTCGATCCGCGCATTCCGCGCGGGACGACCTGGAACTCGCGCGCCTTGATCGACGCGTGCCGCCCCTTCGAGATGCTGAAGGACTTTCCGCCGGTCGCGCGTGCCAATCCCGAACTTCGCCGTACGGTGGAAGCGAAATTCGGCGACATCCTGTCAAAACTCTAGGTGCGCAATCTCGAGAACCGATCTCTACGGTATAATTCCGCCTGCCGATCGACGGTGGCCGTAGCTCAGCTGGTAGAGTCCCGGATTGTGATTCCGGTTGTCGTGGGTTCGAATCCCATCGGCCACCCCACTCAAGCCCTTACGCGGCCTTTTCGGAGACCGCTGGTAATATCCCTCGCAACGGAGATGAGAATGAACCGAACAGGATTGCACGCTGCAAGCGCCGTGCTCGCTGCCGCCGTCATGGCGGGCGGCTGCGTCAGCAAGGGCGATTACGAGAAGCTCGAGGCGGAAAAGAATCAGGAGATCGCCGCGCTGCAAAAGCAGCGCGGCGGGCTCCAGGAGCAGGTGCAGGGCCTGCAGTCGCAGAAGACGTCGCTGGAACAGCAGCAGGCGGACTTGCGCAAGCAGATCGATGCCCTGGAGCAGCAAAAAACGCAATTGCTGACCGCCAGCAAGCAAACCCAATCGCAATACGACGCGCTGGTGCGCAACCTCACCGAGGAGGTCAAGAAAGGCGAGCTGCAGGTGCGGCAGTACAAGGACATGCTGACGGTCGACGTCGCCGAGCAACTGTTCTTCGATTCCGGCCGGGCGAACCTCAAGGACACCGGCAAGGCGGTCCTGAAAAAGGTCGGCGAGGCGCTGAAGGGGTACGACGACAAGGTCATCCGGATCGTCGGCCACACCGACAACCTGCCGATCACCAAATCGCTGCGAAAGGTCTTTCCTTCCAACTGGGAACTGTCGGTCGCACGCGCGACGACCGTCGTGCGCTATCTGCAGGAAGTGGGCATTCCGCCCGAGCGCATGGTTGCGTCGGGCCGCGCCGAATACCAGCCCATCGCCCCGAACGACACGCCCGAAGGGCGGAAGAAAAACCGCCGTATCGAGATCACCCTCATCGATCGGAACTTGGTGCAGGAGGCCGCTCCGGAGCGGCGGTGAGCCGGCCCAAGCGTGACCCCGACGGCCGGGGATTAAAACTCCCCGCTCAGTGCCGCTGGTACTGAGTCGCGCCGAACAGGATCTCGCGCGCTTTCGGATCGTACTGGCCCGGAGGCGTAGTCTGTACTTCTGCGAGCACCTTCAGCGCACGCTGCACGGCGGGGCGCGCGTCAATTCGATCGAACCATTTCTTGACCTTGGGAAATTCCGCCCAGTTGATGCCGTTTCGCTCGCTCGCCCGCAGCCACGGAAAAATCGCGATGTCCGCAATCGAATATTCCGCACCGGCGAAGTACGGCACCTCCGCGAGCCGTTTTTCCATCACGCCGTGCAGCCGCCTGACTTCGTTCGTATAGCGGTTGATGGCGTAGTCGATGCGCTCGGGCACGGCGTTGCTGCGGAAATGCCCGGCCTGACCCATCATCGGGCCGACCGACCCCATCTGGAACATCAGCCACTGGAGCGCGACGTACCTGCCGCGATCGTCGCGAGGCAGCAGCTTTCCCGTTTTCCCCGCGAGATAGACGAGAATCGCGCCCGACTCGAACACCGGGATCGGCTTCCCGTCGGGTCCCTCGCGATCGACGATCGCCGGGATCTTGTTGTTCGGGCTGATTCTCAGAAACTCCGGGTCGAACTGCTCGCCGGTGCGGATGTTCACCGCATGAATCTCGTACCTGAGCCCGGTTTCCTCGAGCATGATGTGGATCTTGTGCCCGTTGGGCGTCGGCCACGTGTAGAGGTCAATCATCGGAAAATTCCTTTCGTTTGAAGGGCTCGGGCCTGCCGGCGAAAGCCGGCAGCGTGGAAGAAACCATGGCGCGCCCGGCGGGAGTCGAACCCACAACCCCCAGCTTAGAAGGCTGGTGCTCTATCCAGTTTGAGCTACGGGCACGGTTACGGCGCGCTGCGGCCCGCCCGGCGGCTCCAGCGCGAAAGCGCGCTGCAAAATCGGGTCGGGGTGGAGAGATTCGAACTCCCGACATCTTGCTCCCAAAGCAAGCGCGCTACCAGGCTGCGCCACACCCCGCGGGTGTGGCATCTTACGCCTTCGTCCCCGGCACGGTCAACGCGGAGAGATTGGCGATTTCCCGCGAGAATTCACTTGCCCGCCCTGTGGATTTCTGGTATCAACTCGCCTTTGATTTTGCAACGCGGAGATCGCGACTTGGAGCTGCTGCACAAATCCTTCCCGCCCTACCTGCCGAAAAAAGGCGAGGAGTACATGAGTCCCAAGCAGCGCGCGCATTTCAAGAAGGTTCTCGAGGCGCTGAAGGTGGAGCTGTCGCAGGACATCGACCGGACGGTCCACGCGATGCAGGACGACGCGACCGTGTTCGCCGATCCCAATGATCGCGCCAGCCAGGAATCCGATATCGCCCTGGAATTGCGCAACCGCGACCGCGAGCGCAAGCTCATCAAGAAGATCGACGAGACCATCGCGCGCATCGACAAGGACGATACGGCTACTGCGAGAACTGCGGCGTCGAGATCGGGCTCAAGCGGCTGGAGGCCCGGCCTACCGCGACCTTGTGCATCGACTGCAAGACCCTCGACGAGCTGCGGGAAAAACAAGTCGCGAAATGACCGGCGGAGCACCTCTTGCGACGCCGGTCATCCCCGCGCAAGCGGAGATCCAGTGACTTGTGACGACTCTGGACTCCCGCGTCTGCGGGAGTGACCCGAAAAAAAAGGGGCGCCGCGCTGGCGCCCTTTTTCCTTTGGTGACCGACCGTCAGGACTGGGTTGCAGCGGCGACTTCCTTGACCGCTTTCATGCTGAGGCGCACGCGGCCCTTCTCGTCGGCCTCCAGCACCTTGACCTTCACGTGCTGGCCTTCCTTCAGGTGATCGGAGACGTTGTTGACGCGCTCGTTGGCGATCTGTGAGATATGCAGCAGCCCGTGCACGATGGCGCCGAAATCGAGGAGCTTCAGCACCGTGCCGTCGTAGACCTTGCCGACCTCGACGTCCGCGGTAATGTCCTCGATGCGCTTCTTTGCCGCCTGGCCGCCCTCTGCCGAAACGCAGGCGATCGACACGGTTCCGTCGTCGGAGATCTCGATCGTCGTCCCGGTCTCCTCCTGGAGGCCGCGGATCACCACCCCGCCCTTGCCGATCACGTCGCGGATCTTCTCCGGGTTGATCTTGATCTTGATGATGCGCGGGGCGTAGCTCGAGATCTCGGCGCGCGAGCCTTCCAGCGCCTGCCTCATGATTTCGAGAATGTGCAGGCGTCCTTCGCGCGCCTGCGCAAGGGCCACCTGCATGATCTCCTTGGTGATGCCCTCGATCTTGATGTCCATCTGCAGCGCGGTGACGCCGTGCTCGGTGCCCGCCACCTTGAAGTCCATGTCGCCGAGGTGATCCTCGTCGCCCAGGATGTCGGTGAGCACGGAGAAGCGCTTGCCTTCCTTGATCAGTCCCATGGCGATTCCCGCGACATGAGCTTTCATCGGGACCCCAGCGTCCATAAGCGCGAGGCTGCCGCCGCAGACGGAGGCCATGGAGGAAGACCCGTTCGACTCGGTGATTTCCGACACGACCCGCATCGAATAGGCGAATTCCTCGGCCGCCGGCAGCACCGCGACGAGCGCGCGCTTCGCGAGGCGCCCGTGGCCGATCTCGCGTCGCTTCGGCGAGCCCATGCGGCCGGTCTCGCCCGTCGCGTAGGGCGGCATGTTGTAATGGAGCATGAAGCGCTCCTTGTATTCACCCATCAGCGCGTCGATGATCTGCTCGTCGCGCCCCGTGCCGAGCGTCGCGACCACGAGCGCCTGCGTCTCGCCGCGGGTGAACAGCGCCGAGCCGTGGGTGCGGGGCAGAACGCCCACCCGCACGCTGATCGGCCGGACGGTGCGCGTGTCGCGCCCGTCGATGCGGGGCTCTCCGTCGAGGATCTGGTTGCGGACGATCTTGGACTCCAGATCGAAGCAGATTTCCTTCACCGCGTTCGCGTCCGGCCCGCCTTCCTTGCCCGCGCCGAGCTCTTCGAACACGCGCTTCCAGATGCCGTCGATCGCCTGGGAACGCGCCTGCTTCTGCCGCAGCCCGAACGCCTTGCGCAGATCGGCTTCGGCGAGCTCTTTGATCCGGCTCACGAGCGTCTGGTCTTTTTCCTTGGGCTTCCAGTCCCATGCCGGTTTCGCGGCCTGGTCGGCGAGCTCGTGGATCGCCTGGATCGCAGCGCGCATCTGCTCGTGGCCGAACACCACCGACCCGAGCATGACGTCCTCGGGAAGCTCGTTCGCTTCGGACTCCACCATCAGCACGGCGTGCTCGGTGCCCGCGACCACGAGATTGAGCTGGCTCTCTTTGAGTTGCGTCGCGGTCGGGTTGAGCACGTACTGCCCATTGACGTAGCCGACACGCGCCGCTCCGATCGGCCCCTTGAAAGGAATGCCCGAAAGCGTAAGGGCCGCGGACACGCCGATCATCGCCGCAATATCGGGGTCCACTTCGGGGTTGCAGGACATCACCTGTGCGACGACCTGCACTTCGTTGTAAAAGCTTTCGGGAAACAGCGGCCGGATAGGCCGGTCGATCAGCCGCGAGGTCAGCGTCTCCTTTTCCGAGGGCCGCCCCTCGCGCTTGAAAAAACCGCCCGGGATCTTGCCGGCGGCGTAGGTTTTCTCGATGTAATCGCAGGTCAGCGGAAGAAAATCCTGCCCGGACTTTGACTGCGTGGCTCCGACCACGGTGCACAGCACCACCGTGCCGTCCATGTTGACCACGACCGCGCCGTGCGCCTGGCGGGCCATTTCGCCGGTTTCCAGCGTCACCTCGTGCGCGCCGTACGTAAATGTCTTCCTGATGGGGGTTAGCGACATGGTTTTCTCGATCGGTTAGCCCGGGCGCACTGCCCCGTCATTTTGATGAGCCGGCTTCGACGGAAACGTGCCGGGCCGTTTTGGAAATCGAAACGCCCACCGGAGTCCGATGGGCGTCGCGGGAGTTACTTGCGCAGGCCAAGTTGCTCGATCAGCTCGTGATATTTCCCGGTGTTCCTGCGCTTGAGATAGTCGAGCAGCTTGCGACGCTGGTTGACCATTTTCAGCAGGCCGCGCCGGGAATGGTGATCCTTGACATGCGCCTTGAAGTGGTCGGTCAGCCCGTTGATGCGGGCCGTAAGCAGGGCGATCTGCACTTCCGGGGAACCCGTATCGCCGGCGGCGCGCTGGTGCTGCTGGACGATCTGCGCTTTTTGCGCAACGCTTGCCGGCATGCTCTCTCATCTCTTCGCGAAAGGCGGGCATTTTACCTTGAAATCAGCGCCTTCCACAAGCGCTTTGGGGCGGCCTTCAGCGCGGCGCGAGCAGCCGCTTCGGCTGCAGCGTCCCGCTCGCATCGACTTCCCCGGTGCCGAGGAACATTCCGTCCTCGCTGAAGACTGCTACGCTGCCGCTCGCGGAACCGACCGAGACCGCCTGGCCGTGCCGGAACTTCGCCGCGACTTTCGTCTCCAGCGTCAGCCGCGGGCGCGATCCGAGCAGCGCTTCCGTCGCCAAGAGCCGTTCGCGCCGCTCGGCGAGCGAAAGCGCCTCGAGCGCATCCAGGGTGATCGCCTGGCCCAGCCGGAACGCGCCGACCGCGGTGCGCTCCAGCGCCGCGAGATGCGCGCCGCAACCGAGCGCCGCACCGATGTCCTCGGCGAGCGCCCGGATGTACGTGCCCTTGCTGCACTCGACGAACAATACGATCGAATCTCCCTCGAACTCCTCGAGCTCGAGCACTCGGATCGCGATTCGCCTCGGGGCTCGCGGAACATGCTCGCCGCTGTGGGCGTACGCATAAAGGGGCCTGCCCCGATGCTTGATCGCCGCATGCATGGGCGGAAGCTGCTCGGTCTCTCCGCGAAAGCGATCGAGCACGGCAAGCAGCTCGTCGCGCGTGATCATCACTTCCGAGCGCGCCAGCACCGCTCCCTCCGCGTCCCCCGTGGCGGTGCGCTCGCCGAGTTTCACCCGCGCGCGATAGGCCTTGTCGGCATCGAGCAGAGCGCCGGCAAACTTGGTCGCTTCGCCCAGACCGATCACAAGCAGGCCGCCCGCCAGAGGGTCGAGCGTTCCCGTGTGGCCCGCGCGGCTCGCCCCGAGAAGGCGCTTCGCCCTTTGCAACACGGCGTTCGAGCTCGGTCCGACCGGCTTGTCGATCAGCAGCACCCCGCTGACGGACTCGCGCAACGCGCCCCCCATGGGCCCGGCCCTAATCGGTTTTCTTGCCGGTGACCGCGGCGTCTATCAGGTGGGACAGGCGTACGCCGCGCTCGACCGAAGCGTCGTGATGGAACCGCAACTCAGGGGCGATGCGCAGCTTCAGGCGCCCGGCGAGCTGCGCACGCAGGAATCCCGCCGCGCGCGTGAGCCCCTCCTCGGTCCGGGTGAGGGATTCGGCGTCGCCGAGCGTAGTGAAAAACACCTTCGCCAGGGCCAGATCCGGGGACATCTCGACCCCGGTGAGCGTGATCATGCCGACGCGCGGATCTTTGAGCTCGGCGCACAGCAGCCCGAGCGATCGGCGGCGGGTCCTTGGTCGCGCTAGGCGCTCCTGGAGGTTGGCGCGGACACTACAGGGTCCGCGCCACTTCCTGGACCTCGTAAATCTCGAGCTGGTCGCCGACCCGGAGATCGTTGTAGCCCTTCACCGACATGCCGCATTCGAATCCGGCCTTCACCTCGCGCACGTCGTCCTTGAAGCGCTTCAGCGAATCGATCTCCCCGGAGTGGACGACGACGTTGTCGCGCAGCACCCGAACCAGCGCATTGCGGCGCACCAGCCCTTCGAGCACCATGCACCCGGCCACGGCGCCGACCTTGGAGATCTTGAACACCTGGCGCACGTCCACCAGGCCGAGGACATTTTCCTTTTTCTCCGGCGCGAGCATGCCCGAAAGCGCCGCCTTGACCTCGTCGACCGCGTCGTAAATGATGTTGTAGTAGCGCACATCGACGCCCGAGGTTTCGGCCGCCTTTCGTGCGGTGGTGTCGGCGCGGGTATTGAATCCGATGATCACCGCCTTGGAGGCGAGCGCGAGATTGACGTCGGACTCGGTGATCGCGCCGACCCCGCTGTGCACGACGTTGACCTTGACCTCGTCGGTGGCAAGCCGGCCAAGCGCATGCACCAGCGCCTCCTGGGAGCCCTGCACGTCGGCCTTGATGAGCAACGCGAGCACCCTAGCTTCACCCTCGCCCATCTGCTCGAACATGTTCTCCAGATTCGCCGCCTGCTTGCGTGCGAGCTTCACGTCGCGGAACTTGCCCTGGCGGAACAGCGCGATCTCGCGCGCCTTGCGCTCATCGCCAAGCGCCATGACTTCCTCGCCCGCCCCGGGCACATCCGAAAGACCTTGAATCTCTACCGGGATCGAGGGCCCGGCCTCGGGAACCGAATTGCCGTTTTCGTCCAGCATGGCGCGTACCCGGCCGAACGAGGTGCCCGCGAGCACCACGTCACCGCGTTTGAGCGTGCCGGACTGCACCAGCACGGTCGCGACCGGCCCGCGACCCTTGTCAAGGCGCGCTTCGATCACGATGCCCTTGGCGGCGGCGTCCACCGGAGCCTTCAGCTCCAGCACCTCTGCCTGCAGCAACACCCGCTCGATCAGCTCGTCTATGCCCTTGCCGGTCTTCGCGGACACCGAAACGAACGGCGAGTCGCCGCCGTATTCCTCGGGGACGACCGCCTGCGCCACGAGCTCCTGCTTGACCTTCTCCGGGTTGGCTTCGTGCTTGTCGATCTTGTTGATCGCGACGACGATGGGTACCTCGGCCGCCTTGGCGTGGTGGATCGCCTCGATCGTCTGCGGCATGACCCCGTCGTCGGCGGCAACCACCAGCACGACGATGTCGGTCACCTTGGCTCCGCGCGCGCGCATCGCCGTGAAGGCCTCATGGCCGGGCGTGTCGAGGAACGTGACCATGCCTCGCGGCGTCTGCACGTGATAGGCCCCGATATGCTGGGTGATGCCGCCCGCCTCGCCGGAGGCCACCTTGGCGCGGCGGATGTAGTCCAGCAGCGACGTTTTCCCGTGGTCCACGTGCCCCATCACTGTGACCACCGGCGCGCGAGGTCTGAGCTCCGCATCGTGATGCTCGTCGGGCGCCTCGGCAAGCAGGGATTCCGGATCGTCCAGCTTCGCCGCCCTCGCCACGTGGCCCATCTCGGTGACGACGATCATCGCGGTTTCCTGGTCGAGCGCCTGGTTGATCGTGGCCATGCTGCCGAGCTTCATCAGCACCTTGATGACCTCGGCGGCCTTGACCGACATCTTGTGCGCGAGATCGCCCACCGTGATCGTCTCGGGCACCATCACCTCGCGCACGACCGGCTCGGCCGGCGCGCTGAACTGCGGGGCGGCGTCGGTGGCCGTGGCGGCGGCGGTCTTGTGTCGCGCTCCCTTGGGCGTATGCCAGCCCGAAGCCCCCTGGACGTCGCCGCGCGTCTTGATCGTGCGGCGCTTTACGCCTTCGTCCTTCCAGACCTTGACCTCTTTGGCTTTCTTGGCGCCCTTTTTTTCGGCCCCCGGCGCGACCTTGGGCTTGTGCAGCGTGGTGTCGCCAGCCCCCGGCGTGGGCGGCTTGCCCTCGCCCGGCTTTTGCTCGGCTTCACGGGCGAGCTTGCGCTCGCGCTCCTGCTTTTCGGCCAGTTCCGCGGCCTGCCTCGCCGCCAATTCCTCCTGCTGGCGGCGTTCCTGCTCGCGCAGCTCCGCTTCGCGCTCATCGATCGCTGGCGCGGACGATGGCGAGCCTTCAGCGGCGGCACCGGGCTCAGCATCCCGCTTGACGAAGACGCGCTTTTTCTTGACCTCGACCTGGATGGTGCGCGCCTTGCCGCTCGCATCCGACTTCTTGATGATTTCGGAGGTCTGCTTGCGGGTCAGCGTGATCTTGTTCTTCGGCTCGGAGGAGCCGTGGGCCTTGCGCAGGTACTCCAGGAGCTTGGTCTTGTCCTGGTCCGACAGCACGTCTTCGGCGACGCGCTTGTGCACCCCCGCCGCGCGCAGTTGCTCGAGCAGCACCGACGGCGGCACTTTCAGCTCGCCGGCGAATTGCGCAACGCTCATCTGGGCCATGGGGGAAGCGCTCTACCCCTGGGCAAACCAATGCTCGCGTGCCTTCATGATCAGGCTCTTCGCGCGCTCGGCTTCGATTCCGGTCAGCTCGACGAACTCGTCCAGCGCAAGGTCGCCCAGGTCGTCGCGGGTCTTCACGCCCGACTTGGCGAGCTTTGTCGCCAGATCGTTGTCCATGCCTTCGAGGGCGAGCAGCTCGGGGTCGAGGTTTTCGGCCTGCTCTTCGCTCGCAATGGCCTGCACCAGGAGCGCGTTGCGCGCCCGGTTGCGCAGCTCGTTCACCGTGGTCTCGTCGAATCCCTCGATCTCCATCATCTCGTTGATCGGGACGTAAGCCACCTCTTCCAAGGTCGAGAAGCCTTCCTGTATGAGGGTATTGGCGACTTCCTCGTCGACGTCCAGCCGCTCCATGAAGATCTTGCGCACCGACGAGGCTTCCTCCTCGTTCTTCTTTTGCGACTCTTCCTCGGTCATCAGGTTGATGGTCCAGCCGGTCAGCTCCGAGGCGAGCCGCACGTTCTGGCCGCTCCGGCCGATGGCGATGGCGAGGTTCTCCTCGTCCACGACCACGTCCATGCTGTGCTTGTCCTCGTCGACCAGAATACTCGAGACTTCGGCGGGGGCCAGGGCCCCGATAACGAACTGCGCCGTGTCCTCCGACCAGAGCACGATATCGACGCGCTCCCCGGCCAGCTCCTGCGTCACCGCCTGCACCCGCGCGCCGCGCATGCCGACGCAAGTCCCGATGGGATCGATGCGCCTGTCCCTGGAATGCACGGCGATCTTCGCGCGAATGCCCGGGTCGCGCGCGGCCGACTTGATCTCGAGCAGCCCCTCCTCGATCTCCGGGACTTCCAGGCGGAACAGCTCGATGATGAACTCGGGCGCGGTGCGCGACAGCACCAGCTGCGGCCCGCGCACGTTGCGGTCGATGCGCATCACGTAGGCGCGCACGCGGTCGCCCACCCGGAGGTTTTCCTTGGGGATCATCTGGTCGCGCGGCAGCACGGCCTCGACCCGCCCGACCTCGAGGATCGCGTTGCCGCGCTCGATGCGCTTGATCGCGCCGTTGATGAGCTTCTCCCCGCGGGCGAGGAAATCGTTCAGCAGCTGCTCGCGCTCGGCGTCGCGGATCCTCTGCAGGATGACCTGCTTCGCCGCCTGCGCGCCGATGCGCCCGAAGTCGATCGGCTCCAGGGGCTCCTCGATGTAGTCCTCGAGCTGGATGTCCGGGTACTGCTTCTGCGCCTCGGAGAACGCCACCTGCTGCGCGGGGTTTTCCACGGTCTCGTCGGCGACGACCTTCCAGCGGCGAAACGATTCGAAATCGCCCGTATTGCGGTCGATCGCGACGCGGACATCGACGTCCTCGGAAAAACGCTTCTTCGTCGCCGAGGCGATCGCCATTTCCAGGGCGCCGAACACGACTTCCTTGTGGACGTTCTTTTCCCTCGCAAGCGCGTCGGCCTGGAGCAACAATTCGCGGCTCATGTAACCCTCCGGCGTCACAGCTTGGGCACCAGGTGAGCGCGATCCAGATCGGCGAGCTCGAAAGCGAGGCGCCCGCCGTCGAAGTCGAGCTCGACGCGCCCGCCGCTCACGCCCCTTAGCACGCCGACAAAATTCCTGCGGCCGTTGACCGGATGGCGCAACCGGACCTGAGCTTCGCGGCCGGCAAAGCGGATGAAATCGGCCGCCCTCTTGAGCCTGCGGTCCAGGCCTGGCGAGGACACTTCGAGGCGGCCGTAATCGACCCCCTCGACCTCCAATACCCGCTGCAGCTGCCGGCTTACCGACTCGCAATCGGCCACGGTGATGCCGCCCGGGACGGCGCCGGCGGCTACTTCATGTCGTTTCTCAATAAACACGCGTAATGTCCTGCTGTTGTTTATATATTCAAAATCGGCCAGCTGGAATCCCAAGCCGCCCACCGTGCGCTCGAGCAAGGGCTCAAGCGCGCTCATTATCATTGCAACACCCGTGCATAAATAAAAAATGGGCTCGAAAGCCCATCCAGAAACGCAGAAAGTATAGCAAGAAACTTCAGCCGGAACAATGGAAAGACGCGCTCCAGAGATGCCTATCCCTCCCTTTTTTCCGAGCCGAGCATCCGAAGCAAAGCAACGGCTTCCCCTGGATCGAGCTCGCGCCATTGCCCGCGGCGCAGGAAAGGCGGCAGGCGGAACGGCCCGAAGCGCACGCGCATCAGGCGGCTCACGGGGAGTCCCAGCGCCTCGAACATTCGCCTCACTTCGCGGTTGCGTCCCTCGCGCAGCACCACCCGATACCAGCGGTTCGATCCGGTGCCGCCGCCCGGCTCGATGCTGTCGAACCTTGCCGGACCGTCCTCCAGCATGACCCCGCGCGCGAGCGACAGGAGCTGCTCGCGTGAAAGCTCGCCGCGCACTCGCACGGCGTACTCGCGCTCGATTTCGTTGCGCGGATGCATGAGGCGGTTGGCGAGTTCGCCCGAGTCGGTGAAAAGCAGCAGGCCGCCCGTGTTGAAGTCCAGCCTCCCGATCGCGATCCAGTGGCCGCCCGGCAGGCCCGGCAAATGCTGAAATACGGTCGGCCTGCCCGAAGGATCGCGCGTCGTGACGAGCTCTCCGGCCGGCTTGTGATAGACGAGCATACGGGCTGCGCGTTCTCCGAACCTCAGCGGGACCGCTCGCCCGTCAAGCACGATTCGATCGGACGGGCCGACCCGCTGCCCCAGCGCGGCGCGCACGCCGTTGACCCTGAGCCGGCCGGAGGCAATCGCGGCTTCCATGTCGCGGCGTGAGCCCAGCCCCGAGCGCGCCAGGACCTTGTGCAGCTTTTCGGTCGGCGCCGGGAGGCTACGCCGGGCTCGGCTGGGCCGTTGCGGGCTCGTCGGGCGCGGGCTGCGGAGCGGGCGGCGGGGTCTGCGTGAGATCAAGCGTCTTGGCTATTTCTTCGAGGGGCGGCAGCTCCTGAAGCGAGCGCAGGCCGAGGTCGTCGAGGAAGGTCTTGGTGGTCGCGTACAGCGCGGGGCGCCCCGGCACCTCCTTGTGGCCGACGACGTCGATCCAGCCGCGCTCCTCGAGCCGCTTCATCACCTCGGTCGAGACGGTAACCCCGCGGATATCCTCGATGTCGCCGCGGGTCACGGGCTGCCGGTAGGCGATGATCGCGAGCGTCTCGAGCACCGCGCGCGAGTAGCGCGGCGGTCGCTCGGGATTGATGCGCTCGAGGTATTTCTGGAACGAGGGGCGCGTCTGGAAGCGCCAGCCGCTCGCCGTGACCGCGAGCTCGACGCCGCGCTCCTTCCACGCCTCGCGCAGTTCCTCGAGCAGCCTGCGGAGGGTGTCGGCGCCGACCTCCTCGTCGAACATCTTGCCGAGCTCCGAGATCGCGAGCGGCTGCTGCGCCGCGAGCAGCGCCGCCTCGAGCACGGTTTTCACTTCACTCGGGCTGAGCATGGGCGAGTTTCACGTAGATGGGGGCGTAAGGCTCGGATTGCGTGACCTCGAGAAGGCTCTCGCGCGCGAGCTCGAGCACGGCGAGGAAATTGACGATCAGCACCGGCACGCCGCGCGTGGACTCGAACAGGTCGCCGAACTCCGCGAAGCCCCCGCTGCGGAGTCTGCGCAGGATAAGGCTCATGTGCTCGCGCACCGACAGCTCCTCGCGCGTGACGCGGTGGTGCTGGCTCATCTTCGCCCGGACGAGAAGCGCGCGCCACGCCTCCTCCAGGTCCGCGACCTCGACCCGGGGCAGGCGCTGCGCGAGCGTCTGCTCGATCCACACCTCCACCGGGAGAAGATCCCGCCCGAGCTGCGGCAGGGCGTCGAGCTTCTGCGCGGCGAGCTTCATCTTCTCGTACTCGAGCAGGCGCCGCACCAGCTCCGCTCTCGGGTCCTCTTCCTCGTCGCCCGGCATCGCCGGATGCGGCAGCAGCATGCGCGACTTGATCTCCATCAGCATCGCCGCCATCACCAGGTACTCCGCGGCGAGCTCCAGGTTTTTCGTGCGCATCACCTCGACGTACTCCATGTACTGCTCGGTGAGCCGCGCCATGGGAATGTCGAGAATGTCGATGTTCGCCTTGCGGATGAGGTAGAGCAGCAGATCGAGCGGTCCCTCGAAGGTCTCGAAGAAGACTTCCAGCGCATCGGGCGGGATGTACAGGTCCAGCGGCAGATCGGTGAAGGGCTCGCCGCGCACCTTGGCGTTGAACGCAGGCGCCGCCGGCGTCGGGATGGCAAGTTGCGCCGGCTCGCTCATGTGTAAGCAAGCCCCATCGCCTCGCGCACCTCGCGCATGGTTTCCCGCGCGAGCTTGCGCGCCTTTTCGCAGCCGTCGGCCACGATGTTGCGCACCAGTGTCGGGTCGTCGAGGTATTTCTGGGCGCGCTCGCGCATCGGCGCCAACTCGGCAAGGACCGCGTCGATCACCGGCTGCTTGCAATCCAGGCACCCGATCCCGGCGGTGCGGCAACCCTGGTTCGCCCACTGTCGGGTCTTCTCATCGCTGTAGACCAGGTGCAATTGCCATACCGGGCACTTGTCGGGGTCGCCCGGGTCGCTGCGCTTCACGCGCGCCGGATCGGTCGGCATGGTGCGGATCTTCTTGCGCACCGATTCCGCGTCCTCGCGCAAGGATATAGTGTTGTTGTAGGACTTGGACATCTTCTGTCCGTCCACGCCGGGCAGCTTCGAGGCCTCGGTGAGCAGCACTTCCGGCTCGACCAGGATCATGCGCCCGCCGCCTTCGAGGTAGCCGAACAGGCGCTCGCGGTCGGCGACGGAAAGGTTGCCCTGCTTCTCGAGCAATGCCCGCGCCTCGGCAAGCGCCTCGGCGTCGCCCTTTTCCTGATACTTGGTGCGAAGCTCCATGTATACCTTGGCCTTGCGGCTGCCCAGCTTCTTCGCGGCGGCCTTGGCTTTGTCCTCGAACCCGGGCTCGCGGCCGTAGACGTGGTTGAAGCGCCGCGCCACCTCTCTCACCATCTCGATGTGCGGCACCTGGTCTTCACCCACGGGCACGTACTTCGCCCGATAGACGAGCACGTCGGCCGCCTGCAGCAGCGGATAGCCCAGGAAACCGTAGGTCGAGAGGTCGCGGTCGGCGAGCTTCTCCTGCTGGTCCTTGTAGCTCGGCACGCGCTCGAGCCACCCGAGCGGCGTGATCATCGAGAGCAGCAGCTGCAGCTCGGCGTGCTCCGGGATGCGCGACTGGATGAACAGCGTCGCCTGCGCAGGGTCGATGCCGGCGGCGAGCCAGTCGATCACCATGTCCCAGACGTTCTCCTCGATGACCTCGGGCGTTTCGTAGTGCGTCGTGAGCGCGTGCCAGTCGGCGACGAAGAACAGGCACGGATGCTCGCTCTGCAGCCTTATCCAGTTCTTGATCGCGCCGTGGAAATGTCCCAGGTGCAGCGCGCCTGTGGGGCGCATGCCTGAAACCACGCGTTCTTCGACCATGCGCGCGTGCCTACAACCGGAAGATCGCCCCGATCAGATCGATCGAGGCCCGCACCATCGGCATCATGATCACGCCCAGCACGTGGGGCGGCAGGAAGATCAGCAGGAGCAGGATCGGAAAGCCGAAGGGCTCCAGGCGCGCGTATCCGAGCGCCAGGCGATCGGGCAGCAGGCTCACGGCGATGCGCCCTCCGTCGAGCGGCAGGATCGGCAGCAGGTTCAGCACCATGAGCACGATGTTGACCGTGATGCCGGCTTCCGCCATCAGGCGCATGGGCAACGAGAACGCGCCCGGCGGGAGCGTCTGCGCGAGCTTCATCAGCAGCGCCCAGCCGAGCGCCATGACGAGGTTCGCTGCGGGACCCGCCGCCGCGACCCACAGCATGTCGCGCTTGGGGCGGCGCAAGGCGTGAAAGTTTACGGGGACCGGCTTCGCCCAGCCGAACAGGATTCCCGCGCTGCCGAGGAATTTGCTCGCGACGAGGATCAGCAGCGGGACGGCGATCGTTCCGACCATGTCGATGTGGCGCATCGGATTCAGGCTGATCCGCCCGAGCATGAAGGCGGTCTTGTCGCCGAAGTGGCGCGCGACGTAGCCGTGGGCGGCTTCGTGCAGGGTGATCGCGAAGATGACCGGCAGGGCGTAGATCGCGATGGTCTGGACGAGGTTGAATTCCATGGCCGGCCCGTTTGAACGCTCTATTTTATCAGAGCGGAATGACCGCCCCGCCGTTCTACCAATCGCGCCAGACGGGGCTCAGATCGTCGGGAAGTTGCGGAAGCGCGCCGAGATCCGCCTTGCTCTCTCCCTTTCCGTGGTAATCGGAGCCGCGCGACGCGCGCAGCCCGAATTTGCGCGCAACGCGCGCGAACTCCAGGTATTGCTCGGGCGAGTGGCTGCCGGTCACGACCTCGATGCCGGCGCCGCCGCAGTCCCTGAACTCCGCGAGAAACGCATGCAGCTCGGGCTTGGGAAACTTATAGCGACCCGGGTGTGCGACCACCGCGATCCCGCCGCTTGCGCGGATCCAGCTCACCGCGTCGGCGAGAGAGGCCCACTGATGCGGGACATAGCCCGGCTTGCCTTTCACGAGGTAGCGCTGAAACACGCTCTTTACGTTCGGTGCCCGGCCCGTCTTCACCAGGTGACGCGCGAAGTGCGAGCGGCTGATGAGGGTTGGGTTCTCGGCATAAATTCTCGCCCCCGCGAGGCTGCCGGGAATGCCGGCAGCGTCGAGCGCTTCGCCCATTTTCTCCGCCCGCCTTGCGCGGCCTGCGCGGACCGATTCGAGGCCGGAGCGCAGGACCGGATCTTCGGGATCGATTTGCAGACCGACGATGTGAACCGTGCTTCCTTCCCAGGTCACCGAGATCTCGACGCCATTGACGAAGCGGATTCCCTGCGACTCGGCCTGTGCGCGCGCTTCGACGAGTCCGGATACGTTGTCGTGATCGGTGAGCGCGAGCACCTCCACGCCGTTCACCACGGCTCGCGCGACGAGCTCGCCGGGCTTGAGCAATCCGTCGGAGGCCGTCGAGTGACAATGAAGATCGATATTCATCGCGGCATCTTACCCGAGAAACTCCTCGATCACCTCGGCAAGGCGCCCGGGCTGGTCGTGATGGAGCATGTGACCCGCGTCGGCGATGACGCGTTCGGTCAACTGCCGGAAGCACGCCTTGCGCGCGGCTAGACCCTGAGGCGAGAGCTTCAAAAACTCCGCCGCCTTCGATTCGGCGCCGGCAACCCAGAGCACGGGCGCGGCGACGTTGCGCCAGCAGGCCTCGGCTTCCTCGAGGCGATAGAGCACCGGATTCACGAGCTTGTGCGCCGGATCGCTCGCGAGCTGCACGCGGCCCTCCTTCTCCGTGCCCCAGTGCCGCGCGAGAAATAATGCCTTCTCCCGGGAGAGGCGCGGATTGT
>WNFY01002675.1_pt1 | contig 16831 bp, 18 predicted proteins | sample 5400091 | NCBI WGS metagenome assembly WNFY01 (sample SAMN13153364, study PRJNA577476) | soil metagenome | isolation source: 60 cm soil or saprolite under grassland replicate 1 | place: USA:California | collected 2016-06-15
CACATCTAGGATCTCGGCACCGACCGGACCACAGAGACCGCCTGTCAGACAAGGGAATCCACCCGCCCCGCGCCGCCCCGCCGCAGCGCTGAGGCTGCGCCGATCTGCCCAGGACCCTGTCCGCGAAAATCGGCGTTAGAGTGTCTGGAGCAGGATGTGGGCCGCGAAGAACGACCCGACCAGCGCTCCGCCGTAGCAGAACAGGCTGATGAGCTCGCTGTGGCGCTTGAGCTGCAGCCCGTCGTAGAGGGTGTAGCGGAACCGGTGCGCCCAGTGGAAGAGGGCCAGCACGCAGAGGGCGAGCAGAACGAGGCGGGTGACCGGGTTGCGCAGCACGGCCAGCAGGTGGGCGTGATCCGGCGCCCCGATCCAGCCCAGCGGGATCACCACCCCGAACAGCAGCAGCATGATCGGGATCAGCATCGCGGCCAGCAGGCCGCCGGCGCCGAACAGCGCCCACAGGAACGGTTCCGGCTCGATCGATCGCTTGGCCATCGCCCCTAGCCCAGGATCACCCAGGCCAGGACGGCCGTCACCACCGCCCAGGCCAGGTAGTGGACACCCAGGATCACCCGCGCCGGCACCCGCTGGCCGCGCAGCCGCGCCGGCACTCCCCGGCCACGCAGCCGCACCACCATCGCTTGCGGTGCCACGTTGAACCAGGTGACCGTGTGGAACAGCACCATGAGCAGCGAGATCACGTTGAGCGTGAGAATCCACGGGTTCGCGCTCAGGTCGAGGAACCGCCGGTAATCGTGCTCGCCCCCGGCGACGGCGCGCACCAGCAGCAGCAGGTACACGACGAACCACGCGACGAAGACGCTGGTCAGCTCGCGGATGACGAAGAACAGGTAGGATCGGCGGCGCAGCCACCACAACCTGGGTATGCGCGGCCGATACCAGCGAGCGTAGAACCCGCCGTACTCGACGTTCTCGGTCACCACGTTCTCGGTCACCGCTTACCCCACGGCATGAGCAGCGCCTTCATCGACGCGTTGACCGCGGTGACCTTGTAGCGCTGGATGGCGCCGGCCGGGTCCACGTGCTTGGGGCAGGCCCTGGTGCACTCGCCCACGAACGTGCAGCCCCACACCCCGGCGTCGTCGGAGAGCACATCCAGCCGCTCGGCGCCGCCCTGGTCGCGCGAGTCCAGGTTGTAGCGCTGCGCCAGGGCGATGGCCGCCGGCCCGAGGAAGCCCGGCTCCAGACCGTAGACCGGGCAGGCGGAATAGCAGAGCATGCAGTTGATGCACATGCTGAACTGCTTGTACTCGTCCAGCTCCGCGGGGGTCTGCAGGAACTCCTGGTCCGCCGGCGGCACCTCGTCCTCGCGGATGAGCCAGGGTTTCACGGCCGACAGCTTGCGCATGAAGTCCCCGATCTCCACGACGAGATCGCGGACCACCGGGAAGTTGTTCAACGGCTCGACCCGCAGCGGCCCGGGCGCGTAGTCGGTCAGGAACGTTCCACAGGTGAGCTTCGGCTCGCCGTTGACGGTCATGCCGCAGCTCCCGCAGATACCCATCCGGCAGGACCAGCGATAGGACAGCGTGCCGTCCAGGTTGTCCTTGATGTAGTTCAGGCCGTCGAGGACCGCCCAGTCCTTCCGCAGCGGGACCTCGTAGTCCTGAAGCGTCGGCGCCTTGTCGCTTTCCGGCCGGTAGCGGGTGACCTGCAGGGTGATGCGGTCGGCCATGTATTACCTCCCATACACCCGCTCGCCGGGTGGCCAACGCGTGATCGTGACTGGAGGGTACTCAACCCGCGACGACCCGTCGGCCTCGCGGAAGATCAGCGAATGCGCGAGGAACCGGGCGTCGTCCCTGGCTGGGAAGTCGGTGCGCTGGTGCGCGCCCCGCGACTCCTCGCGGCGGGCGGCGCAGTGCACGATGCTCTCCGCCACGTCCAGCATGAACGACAGCTCGAGGGCGGCGATCAGCTGGGTGTTGAACGTCCTGCTGTGATCGTCGATGCGGGCCGAGCGGAACCGGTCCTGCAGCTCGCGCAGCTTGTCGCCGGCCTTGGCCAGCGAGTCCGCGGCGCGGTAGATCCCGGCGCCCTGCTCCATGGTCTCCTGCATCTCGTCCCGGATGGCCGAGATCGACTCCCCGTCACCGTCCCGGTGCAGCAGCTCGCGCTCCAGCCGGCGGTGCTCGTCCCGGGCCTGGGCCTGCACCGCCGGACCGGGATCGGCCGCACCGGCGGCGAACTCGGCGGCGGCCCGGCCGGCCCGGGCGCCGAAGACCAGCAGCTCGGGCAGCGAGTTGGAGCCCAGCCGGTTCGCGCCGTTGATGCTGACGCAGGCGACCTCGCCGGCGGCGTACAGCCCGGCCAGCGACGTGGCGCCGTCGATGTCGGTGCCGACGCCGCCCATCATGTAGTGCACCACCGGCCGGACCGGGATCATCTCGTGCACCGGGTCGATCTTCTGGTAGTCCAGGCAGAGCTCCCGGACGAACGGGATCTTGGCGTTGATGACCTTCTCACCGAGGTGCCGCAGGTCCAGGTGGACGACCTGGCCGTACGGCGTGTCGATGGTCCGGCCCTTCTCCGCCTCCTTGACGAACGCCTGGGACAGCCGGTCCCGCGGTCCCAGCTCCATGCTCTTCAGCACCGGCGTGGGCGAGGGCGTGCCGAGGTCGTAGTCCTGCAGGTAGCGGTAGCCGTCCTTGTTGACCAGCCAGCCGCCCTCGGCCCTGGCCGCCTCGGTGATCAGGATGCCGGTGAACGGCAGCCCGGTCGGGTGGTACTGGACGAACTCCATGTCCTTCAGCGGAGCCCCGGCCCGGAACGCCAGGCCCATCCCGTCGCCGGTCTTGATGGCGGCGTTGGTGGTGAACGGGAAGACCCGGCCGCATCCGCCGGTGCACAGGATGACCGCCTTCGCGGTGATGGCCTCGATCCGGCCGGACGCCAGCTCGATGGCCACCACGCCGCACACCCGCCCGTCGTCGACCAGCAGCGTGGTGACGAACCACTCGTCGTAGCGGACGACGCGGTCGTGCTGGAGCGATGTCTGGAACAGGGTGTGCAGGAGGTGGAACCCGGTCTTGTCGGCCGCGAACCAGGTGCGCTTCTGCTTCATCCCGCCGAACGGCCGGACTGCGACGTGCCCGTCCGGCTCGCGGCTCCACGGGCAGCCCCAGTGCTCCAGCCGGAGCAGCTCCTCGGGTGCCTCCTCGACGAACGCCTCGACGGCGTCCTGGTCGCACAGCCAGTCCCCGCCGGAGATGGTGTCGTGGGCATGCTCGGCCAGGCTGTCCCCGGGCTTGATCACCGCGGCGGCCCCGCCCTCGGCGGACACGGTGTGGCTGCGCATCGGGTAGACCTTGGACACGATCGCCACGTTGAGCCGCGGATCCGACTCCATGATGGCGATGGCGGCGCGCAGCCCGGCCCCGCCGCCGCCCACGATCAGGACGTCATGCGTGGGCGTCACGGTCAGTTGCCATGGTCCGGGCTGAACTGCTCCTTGATGACGCGTCCATTGTGGTGGACGGCCGTCGTCTGGACGCTGCCGTCGTGGTACTCGTGCAGCATCCGGCGACACCCGCACTCGTAGTATTCGTCACGTATGACCAGGCCTTCTTCGTCGTTGTCCCGGTAGTGCTGACCGTCCACGATCTTCCCGCACGGCGCGACCTCGCCGGTGAAGGGGGTCCTGGTTCCTACCATGGCCTGCTCCCTTGCGCAGTGCACGGCGCGCCATTGCCAGGCCGGCCTGACCAACCGGCTGCCGACTACAGTGCGCTACAGAGTAGGGGCGCTGCGATCACGCCCAGTTAGTCCCGATACCAGCAACAGCGTGCCACTCGCCAGGCGCCAGCGGAACCCCGGCTCATGCGTGCCTCCACCACCTGCTGCTTCTGCCGCGGGCCGACCCGGCCGGCACGCTGCGCTCGGACAGCACCCGGGTCAGCTCGGCCGGGTCGTCGGCGAGCCGGGACGCGTCCACCGGATCGCCGCCCGGGTCGATGCCGACCGCCCGGGCGATCGCGTTCGGGCGATCGACGCCGACGAGCGACCGCCGTTCGGCGAGATCGGCCGCGGCGGCCACCGCTTGACGGTGCCCTGACATCCTGCCGTGTTGCCCGTTCGGACAGTCCATCGGCCTGAATGAATCTGCCGCCCGCCGGTCCTCACAAGTCCCGCGACGGCGGATGGTCCGCCGAGGGTGGAGGAGCCCGATGATCCAGCTTCGCCCAGCGGCCGCGCAGCGGCCCGGACGCCGCCGCGGTCGGTGGTATGCCGGGGTGCTCGCCGCCGGCCTGCTCGCCGGTATCGTGCCGGCGCTCGCCCCGACCACGGCCGAGGCCATCACCGGGGGCCAGCCGGTGACCAACGGCGACCTGGCGTTCGTCGCCGAGGTACGCAACACCGCGGTCGGCGGCCTGTGCACCGGTTCGCTGATCCACCCGATGTGGGTGCTCACCGCGGTGCACTGCTCGGTGCCGAGCTCGACCGGCGACATGACCGTGCGGGTCGGCAACAACGTCTCCGCCACCGGTGGCCAGATCCGCAGGGTCGCCCGGATCCTGACCAACCCCACGTACCACGGCGGGCACGACGACGTCGCGCTGCTCGAGCTGGACGCGCCGGTGACGAACGTGACGCCGGTCCGGCTGGCCACGCCGTCGGAGGCCTACCTCTGGGACGGCGTGCAGGGCGGCCCGTTCACCCAGTACGACCAGGGGGTCGCGACCGGCTGGGGATACACCGCCTCGGGTGCGCTGGCCACCCAGCTGCAGTTCGTCGGCGTCAACATCCTCCCGCCACAGCTGGACGGCTACGGCATCAAGATGCTCGTGGTGGACAAGGGTCCGTGCCAGGGCGACAGCGGCGGCCCGCTGCTGGTCTGGTCCAACGGCACCCTCGTAGAGGCTGGGGTGCTGAAGGGCGCGAGCTGCGGCGGTTCCGCGAACTACAGCGAGGTCGGCGCCGGCTCCAACCGCGACTGGATCCTCAGCCAGCTCCCGCCGATGCCGTACACGCCGTTCGGGGTGGCCGACTGGGACCGGGACGGCCACCAGGACATCGTCGCCCGGCAGGACAACACCGCGGACCTGTGGCTCTACCCAGGGCAGAGCGTGCGCGGCGTGTCCAGCACACCACGGGTCCGCATCGGCAACGGCTGGGCCGGCTACACACCGTTCGGGGTCGCCGACTGGGACCGCGACGGCAACCAAGACATCGTCGCCAGGCACGACCCGACCGGCGACCTGATCCTCTTCCCCGGCGAGAGCCGGCGCGGCTACAGCTACCAGACGCCGGTGCGGATCGGCACCGGCTGGCAGGGCTACATGCCGTTCGGGGTCGCCGACTGGGACCGCGACGGCAACCAGGACATCATCGCCAGAGCGGACCTCACCGGTGACCTGATCCTCTTCCCCGGCGAGAGCCGGCGCGGCTACAGCTACCAGACGCCAGTGCGGATCGGCACCGGCTGGAACCGCTACAGCCCGTTCGACCTGGCGGACTGGGATCGCGACGGCCACCAGGACCTGGTCGCGCGGGACAACGACACCGGATACCTGTGGCTCTACCCGGGCCAAAGTGTGCGGGCCATGTCCTCGATTCCGCGGGTGCTGATCGGCTGGGGCTGGGGCGGCTACAGCTCCTTCGGTGTGGCGGACTGGGACCGCGACGGGCACCAGGACGTCCTCACCAGGTACGACAGGGACGGGTACCTGTGGCTCTACCCCGGGCAGAGCCTGCGCGGCGTCTCCAGCACGCCACGGGTGCTCATCGGCTGGGGCTGGTAGACCCCCTCCGCCGCCGTGCCCCCGGGCCACCGACCGTGGCCCGGGGCACGGCACTGCGTCCACAGCGGACCATGACTGCAGCAACCGGCGGAGAGGTGGGCCGTCGCCGCCTCCTGCGCACTGGAACACCGCCGGCGGCAGGCAGCCGGCTCGACGTCAGTTGGCCACCGACCGCTACAGCCTCCACCCCACATCGGCCCAGGACGGGACACCCCGACCCGAGAACGACCCGACACCACCGTCCACAGCAGAACTCGACCGACCAGCCGGCAGGCGGTGCCGGCGCCGCCCAACTCTCGCAGTCGGCAGGCTTGGGTGATCGGCGGTGGGCCGCGCTGGATGCACTGCACCGAGCGATCGGTCAGTTCGGCGACCTCTTGCTACACCGCTTTGGCGTCGCGGGTGCTCACGTCGCTGGCGTAGGCACTTGGAGGGTGGCGGTCACGCGCCTTCGACAGCTACCCCCCCCGCTCCTTTCCGCGCCGATCATGACCCGTAGGTCATGATCGGCGCAGTTGGACGAAGTCTTTGTCGTGGTCAGCTGGCGGGGCCGTAGACCAGGTGCAGGACGCCGGTCCTGAACGTCGTCGAGTCGATCAGGCGGAGCCGGACCTTGTCGCCGGGTTCGAACAGGCGCTTGCCGGCGCCCACCACCACGGGGTGGACGAGCAGGTGCAGCTCGTCGATCAGCCCTTCCTGCAGCAGCCACCGGACGAGGGTGGCGCTGCCGGTCACGCCGAGCTGCTTGTCCTGCTTCAGCTTGAGCAACTCCGCTTTGATGTCGCCGCTGACCACTGCGGAGTTCTCCCAGTCGGCCTTCTCCAGCGTCGTGGACACGACGTACTTGGGGGTGCCGTTCATCTGGGCGGTTGTCGGGTCGGCCGGGTCGGCGTTCGGCCAGAACGCGGCGAACTCGTCGTAGGTCTGCCGGCCCAGCAGCATCGCGTCGTTGCCGGTCATCAGCCCACCGACGGCCGCGCCCATTTCGTCGTTGAAGTAGTCGCCTTGCCACGTCTGCGGCGCTTCGATCACGCCGTCGAGCGCGATGAAGAGTCCAGCGTTGATCGATCCCATTTCTTCTCCTTGTGTCAGAGTCCGGCCAGCCAGGTCTTCCACGCCTGGCTGGTCTGCTTCTCGTCGGCGTCAGAAAAGACGTGATGGCCGAGTACGAAGCTGCCGAAGTAGCCTTGGATGAACCGGTAGAGACCGTTCCCGGTACGGATGCCCAGCGCTTGGGAGTTGACGAAGTCGACCACCCCGTCGAGGCGCGCAACGCCCGGCACCGTCAGCCGTACCGGGTCGGCGACCGACGGCTGGTCGCCCAAGCCGAGCCCAGCCCGCAGAGCAGCCCACGCCGCCGGCCAGTCTGCGACCGGTGGCCCCGTGATGTTGACCGGTGTGGCGAACCGCCCGGCGAAGTGCTCCAGGTACGCGACCAGCGTCTGGAAGTACATCTCGCCGCCGGCGGTCATCGCTTCGAACTCCGCCTCCCAGTCATCGTCGGGGAGAAAGCCGCTGGCGACCAGCCGTAGCACCGCGCTGCTCCGGTCCCGGCCTTCGATGAGGTACTCGAAGGCGATGAACCGCTCGCCCGGCCCGTCGCTGCGATAGGCGAAATGGTTCGGCGGGTCCCACGCGGTGACCCTGCCGGTCGACACGAAGCCGCCGACGTCGGTCGTCACCGAGCCTGCCGGCCCCGGGTCCACCCGGTTGCGGCCCATGAACCAGGAGTCGATACCCGGCCCGGTCGCGATGGCGGCCCACACCTCGTCGACCGAGGCGGCGACGACGGCCTCGTCGCGCTCCTCCCACGCGTATCCCACCTCAGGACTCCTTGTCCTGGCCGTTGGCCAGCCGGCTGTCGAGCGCCGGATGAACGGCGACGACGACACGAAACTTTCGCCCACCCTGAGCCGCGTCGTCGTGGTACTTGCCGACGAGGCCCACCACCGCGTTCGCGAGTTCCTCGGCGAAGGCGGCCCGGTCGGCCGCGGAGGCGAACCTCACCTCGCCGTCGAGGGCAAACGTGGCTACCCGCTTGCCGGCCCGGGTAGCCCCGGTGATCAGGGCCCCCACATCGCTGACCAGCCGTGCCGCGACGGCAAGCAGCCAACGCGCGGACAGCCGGTCGGGTGAGCGGTGCGGATCGGGCGCGACCGCGGCCAGCGCGGCGGGTGAGATCACATAGGACGACGCGGTCGCCTGCAGCACCCGCTCGGTCATGTTGCCCTTGCGCCGCTCCTCGACCAGCTCAACCAGGCCGTGCCGCTCCAGCTCGCGCAGGTGGTAGTTCACCTTCTGCCGGGGCTCGCCGACCCGGGCCGCCAAACTGCTGGCAGACCCCGGCTCGGCCAGCTCGGCCAGGAGGTGCGCCCGGAGGGGATCCAGCGTGGCCTCCGCCGCCGCCGCATCCTCGATCACCGCCACATCCCACATGCCGACACCTTGTCACCGACAATGTGTCTTGTCAAGACAGATTCTCTTGTCTATGTGCGCCCCACTGTGAGGGCGGCGGTGTTGCATCTGCGGTCGCCGGCGTGGCTGTGCTCGCCGGCGTCGTGCTCAGATCGTCAGGGCCAGCTCGTCGAACGCGGCCGCGAGTCGCAGTACCGGTGCGACGTCGGTACCGCGTTCGTCGTGGCCCCGGCGGGCGCGTGCTGCACGAAGGCGTGTCCTGAGGCGACCACCGCCGCCGTCGCGCGGCGTTTCAGTCCACGCATCGGCCACCAGCCAAGCCTTCAGCCGGTCGTGATCGGCTTCCATGCGGTTGTTGCCGTGCGCTCGGTCAGGGGCAGGGCCGCCGGCAGCAGCCCGTCCAGGACGCCCAGGTAGGCCGGTGCCCGGTCGGCGGTCACCTCTCGCGGCGGCCCCGAGACCTGCCGAAGCGCCCGGATGAAGAACCGGCGCGCCGCGGCGGTGTCCCGCTTCGCCGAGGTCAGCACGTCGATGACCTGCCCATACTGGTCTACCGCCCGGTACGGATAGCACCCACCGGACGCTGGCGATGGCCCAGCTGTACCTCGGGTCGTCCTCGATGGCGCCACCGCACCATGATCATGTAAGGGACAAACATGCGCAGCTGCCGCACGGTGGCTCTTTCGCCCGTGCGGGGGGCGGGCCGCGGGTCGATCCTTGATCTGGCGACTCGACGAGGGCTGCTGGAACGTGGGGTGGTGATCAGCCGGCCGGTGGGTTCGCCGGGTTCGGGGCTCGGCCGATGGCGGTGAACAGCGGCATGAAGAGGGTGGGCCGCTCGGAACGGGCGTCTATGTCCTCGATCGCTTGTTCCCACCGTTGGAGGTCGGCGGCGGTGACGATGCCGGCGGCGAGCATTGCGTCCCGGGCCGCCCAGGCCGGCGGCCGCAGTCCGGGTGGCGCGGGCAGGATCTGATAGCGCCCGCGGAAATCGACCACCTCGAGCCCCGCGCCGCGCAGCCACTCGGCCAGGTGCAGGCCCGCTTGCAGGTGATTCCCGCGGGCAGCGTGGAAGGCCTGGTAGCGCTCGCTCATCTCGGTCAGTACCGGCAGCTCAGGGACTGTGGCCATGCCGCGGCCGTACGCGTCGGCCACGTACAGGCAGCCCCCGGGCCGCAGCAGGGTGGCCAGGTGGGTGACGATCGCTTGCTCGCGCCCGCCGTTGTGGGCCAACACGTGCCGGACCATCACCGCGTCGAACTCCCCGGCCGGAAGGCCGGTCCGCTCAGCCGTGCCCTCGCGGACCCACACCCGCTCGACGCCGGAGGTGTATTCCCGCGCGGCGGTGACCGCGGTCGGGTCGGCGTCCACACCAGTGACCTCCCCGCCCGGTGCCACCTCGGCGGCGAGGATTGGCAGCAGAGCCCCCGGCCCGCAGCCTACGTCCACCACCCGAGCCCCCGGCCCGATGCCGGCCATCCGCCACAGCTCTGCCTCGGTGGCGCGCGCTCGCTCGGCCATCATCCGGTAGCGGGTGACCTCACGCGGGTCGAGCCTCAGTGCGTACCCCGGGCCGAGCGCTGTGCTGGCGTCGCCGACCCCGCCTTCGGCCCCTCCGGCTGCCATGCCACCCCCTGGCCTCGGTCCGCCTCCCGGCCCCGTCGAGAGTACCGGCCGACCCGCCCCGCACCTGCCTCTCAGGGCGGGCCCTTGGGGCAACTGTCCTCGGGTGCTCGACTGTGGCCAGGGCACCCTGACCATCACCACACCAACTACCCCGACATCGACTTCACCTGCCCAGTCAGCCTGCTGGCCCGCAAGGACGCCAACCGGGTGTGAGTCCTGGACGCGGACCTGGCCTCGGCCTTCGACCGGATCGACCACGCCGGTCTGCTCGGCCGGCTCGGCACGTTCCCCGCCCGGGGACTGGTCGCCGGGCGCAGCAATGCGCCCGGCCTAGCCGGCCCCGGGAGATCGGGGTTCGCCGGCGGTTCGGGGCGGTGGGGCTGGCGCTGTCGGTAGCCGGTCGCCGGCGGCAACCGCGCTTCAGGCCGATGGCGGAGTGTCGAGGCGTGCCGCGTGGAGCGGGGTTCCCCAGATCGTGAATGCTGGCTCGGGCCGCATGCCTGCTTTCAGGTAGAGCCGCAGGGCGGTGGTGACGTTTGCGGTGTCGACGGTCAGCCTCGCCTGGTCCAGTCCTCGCCCGGTGAACGTGTCGAGCGCGTGGGCCAGCAGCGCCGCACCCAGCCCGCGGCCGCGCCAGCGTGGGCGGACTCCGAGCTGCGATATCTGACCGGTGGTCTGCTCGGCGGTGCCGAGCACGAAGCCAGCGATCTCGCCGCCGTCGGTGGCGAGGAACCACAGGGTGGGGTCGAACGCCGCGGACGCCGAGTCGCGGTGGTCGTACCACCACTGGCTGCGGTCGGGCCGCTGCTGGCCCCAGTGGTCGGCGAACGCCTCGGCGAACGCGGCGAACAGCGCGTCGTCGTCGGCGTGGTCGCGGAATTCGCGGACCTGCACCCCCGCGGGCCAGTGTGCCGCGGCCGCCGGCCCATCCCGTAGGTCTGCCGTCATCCGCAGGAAGAACCGTTGCTCGGTGAAGCCGAGAGCTCGAAACAGCGGACCGGCCTGCTCGTCGGCGGCCCAGTTGGTCGCGGTCAGCACCGGCGCGGCGGCCGGCCGCAGGACGTGCTCGGCGGCGCGTGCCCGCAGCCGGGTCAGCAGCAGGGTGCCTACTCCGCGGCCGCGCGCGTCGGGATGGACCCGGGCGAAGCAGCGGATCTCGGCGTCGCCGACCGGCCACCCGTGCCCGAAGCCGACCACGTCATCGGCGGCGTCGGCGACCAGCAGCGAGTCGTGCCGAGGGTCGGATCCGGGGGTGGCCAGCCGGTCGGCGACCTCGTCCGGCTCGGTCGGCCGGTCCAGGTAGCGGCGGCTGCAGGAGTCGAGCATCCGGGTCAGCACCGGGATGTCCGAGTGGGTGGCCGGTCGCGTGTCGAATGTGGACAGAGCTGGGGTGGTGGGCATGCCTTCCTCCACGGTGTGCCGGAACGCCCGCCGTGCGGAAGCCAGGCTTGTCGCCGGTCAGCTCCGAGAACGACCGCGGAGGGCCACGCGCGGCGGGTTGGTCGAGACGTCCTTCAACCCGAACATGGCTCACCTCCCTCGGCTGTCGACGCCAGAACCGTAGTGACCGCCAGGGCGTTCGCGCCACCAATTTGGCGGCAGCAACGCGACCAGACCGTCATTGGGCGGTGTGTGCAGCGGCAACAGTCGAAGTATTCGGTCAGCGTCCTCGCGCAGGCTGATCCGCCACGTCTGCATCCTCGGCCGAGTCCCACCGCAGGCCGCTAGCGCCCGTTCGGCGAGCGGCGCCGATACCCGACGAGCGATGTCTGGGCAGCCGTGGTCTGCGCCGCCCTCCTCCTGCGGACACCGGTGGGGTTCCAGAAGTCGGGACAAGCCTGTGGCCCGCGCCGATAGGTAGTTGTCCGGGAGCACGTGTCGCGCCGGGACAAGCACCCGGGCAGTAGCGTCGACCGGCCGGGTCCAGATCACGATCAATACGGGGACGGCGGTCCACAGCGGCACGACCCGGACACGCCGCCATGTCCTACGTCCCTCCGCCCGCGAAGCCGCATGTACCAACGTAGCTGCAATTCATACCAGCGCACCAGCGCTCGACCGGGGCGGACTCGGCTGGAAGTCGGGGACGGCGACCCGGCCGGGATCAGTGGGGGCGGTAGGCCTCGCTGCGGGACTCGATGGCCGTGATGAGGACGGTGCGTGCCTGTTGGTCGATCTCGTACAGGAGTCGATAGGTGCCTCGGCGGGCGCTGCAGGTCCCGTCGAGTGGAGGCCGCAGCGGCTTGCCGACCCGACCCGGCTCCCGGACCAGGTCGCCGTCGACCAGGGCCAGGACTGCATCCACGACGTGTACCGGTAGCTCGTCGGACAGTGCGCGCCGTGCCGCGCGGGTGTATCGGACGCGGTAGCCCTCGCCGGTCACCGACCGGCACGGGACTTGACGGAGGCGACCAACGACTCCCTGTCCTCGGTCGCGTCCAGCAGATGACCGCGCTGGACGTCCTCGCGGGACTCGGCCAGTTGTCGCATCAGCTCCGGCGAGGACAACACCGCGATCGTCTCTTCCAGCTCCTCCAGATCTGCCGGGGAGACGATGACCGCGGCTGGCACACCGTTCCGCGTGACTGTCACTCGGTCGTGCGTCTGCTCGACCGACGTCACGAGCGCCGAGAAGCGGTCACGAGCGTCACCGAGCGGGAGCGTCTGCATGGCTACAATCGTAGCCATCAACGGTGCGTTCCGCTACAGCCGACCACGACGACGCTCGACGGCTGGCCCGCGCCCGCGAGTGCAGCGGCCGGCTGGTTGGCGGCGGTCGCCGCCGAGCGCGCGACGGCGATGTCCGAGCCGCCGGCACCCGGCTCGCCACGTGCCGGCGCTGCGCGAACCGACGGCCGTCCGACGTGGCACGCCGGTCTGCTGCCGCGCGATGTCCGGCAGCCGGCGCCATCGGCGATGACGAGGTGCTGCCGGCCGCGCAGCTGCGGCGGCGGGGTGGGTAGGCTGCCGCGGTGCGAGAGTGGAGCGATGCCGACCTCGACATCCTGGTCGGCGAGGCCACAGTGGACGCCTACGGTGACGACGAGCAGCTCACCGGCCTGTACACCATGATCGAAGACGGACTCGCGGTGCCGTTCGAGACCGAGGTGCTGGGCTTGACGGTCACCGTGGAAGGGGTGGAGCTGACCGACGCAGGCCAGATCGTGGCTGTCTGCCGGCGCGACGGCGTCCGGCAGCCGATCGGGATCCTGGACCTGCCGTTGCCGACCCCGCCGCCCGAGGGCGCGGAGTGGATCGCGGCGTACCGGCGCTGGGCCAGGTGAGCTGGCGGCGTGAGCGAATACCAGTTCTGCGCTTGCGTTGCCGTCGACCGTCCGCTGGACCGGCGTCTGACGGGCCGGTTGCCGGCGCTGTCGAGGCAGCGCCGGGGTGAGTTCGCCCCCTGTGGAGCGCCTGCGGTGGGCGGGCCTGACCGGTGCCGCACCGTCGCGGAGAGCGGGTAGGCCGTGGTGACGGGGGAGTTCGGATCCGACGGGGCAAGCGCCCGGTTGACCGAGCGGGCGGCGGTGGCCGACCTGCTGGCGGTGCTGCAGTTGTGCGGCGCGGGCGGCCTGCGCTGCAGCGAGAAGACCCGGCGACCGGCCGCCGCCACGGTCGCGGCCGTCTCCGCCGTGCTCGCGGCCGGGGACTTCTACCCCGACGAGCCGATCGCGGCGGTTGCCTGGCCGCTGCTGATCCAGACCGGCGGGCTGGCCGAGCTCGCCGGCGGCCGGCTGCAGCTCACCGCCCGCGGCCGGGCGGCGCTGACCGTGCCGCCGGCCGGCACGATCCGGCAGCTGTGGCGAGCCTGGATCGCCCGCGGGGTGATCGACGAGCTGAGCCGGGTCGAGCACATCAAGGGCCAGCGCGCCGCCAACGTGCTGACCTCCGTCAAGACCCGTCGGCAGACCGTCGCCGCGGCGCTGGCCACCTGCCCGGTTGGCACGTGGGTCGAGGTCGACGAGCTGTTCACCAGGATGCGCCGCAGCGGGCTGTCACCGGCCGTCGCCCGCAGCGAACGCGCGTTGTGGCGGCTGTACATCGCCGACCCGCAGTACGGCAGCCTCGGCTACGCAGGCTTTCACGACTGGCCACTCCTGGAAGGCCGCTACACCCTGGCCGTGCTGTTCGAGTACGCCGGCACACTCGGCCTGTTCGACCTCGCCTACACCGACCCGGCCGGGGCCCGCGACGACTTCCGCGGCAACTGGGGCACCGACGACCTGGACTACCTCAGCCGCTACGACGGGCTCCGCGCCGTCCGCCTCACCGCCCTCGGCGGCTACGTCCTTGGGCTGCACCCCGCCTACGAGCCACCGGCCCCCGAAGCCCCAGCCCGCGACTCGCTCAAGGTCCTGCCCAACCTCGACATCGTCGCCACCGGCACGGTATCCGCCGCAGACCGGCTCGCCCTGGACACCTTCGCCGCGCCCGCCGGCGACCGGGTGTGGACCGTCCGCGCCGACACGCTGCTGGCCGCCGTCGGCAGCGGACGAACCGGCGCGGAGCTGCTTGGCTTCCTCGCCGACCGCACCACGCACGAGCTGCCCGCAGCCGTCACCACGCTGGTCGCCGACGTCACCGCCCGCGCCGGGCGGCTGCGCGATCTCGGTGTCGTCCGTCTGGTGCACTGCGCCGAGCCGGCCCTGGCCGCGCTCATCGCCCGGGACCGGCAGCTGCGGACGCTCTGCCAGCCGGTCGGCGAACACCACTTGGCCGTGCCGCTCGACCGAGAAGACGCCTTCCGCGGCGCCCTGCACACGCTGGGCTACGCGCTGCCCCGTTACCTCCCACCCTGACAGGGTGTCCAGCTGGCCCAGCGGCTCGGCCGGCTCGGGTGCTCGACAGCCCACCACCACACCGGCCGGGCCGGGCTGGACGGACCGCCTGCAGATCGCCAGGCCACCCGGGAGTACCCGAGACCGCGCCCTACGCCGGTCAACACTCGGGTCCGGGTCGCGGCCGGCGCGGTGACGTGCCGGGCCGAGCGGCAAGCAACTCGGGGCAGAAGCGGTTGCTCGATCAAGGTAGCGGTGGGGCGCGGCGGTGCGGGCCTGCTACCGAGCCGCCGGGACGCCGGATGGCAACACTGTTACCGGCTCGTATCTTGGCCATGGCAGCCGGCAGCGGCGCGTGTCGGTCGGCGGTCAGCCGCGGCCCGATCGGCATCGCGTTGGACGCGCGGCCGCGGCGCACCCCGAACCGCGCGTGCACGCCGGCGCGGCGTGGCAGCGTGTCGCAGCGGAAAGCGTGCCGTCGGCCGCTACGTTGCGGCCCATGTCTCATCGAGCGCAGCAGCGGGCGGTGGCAGGTTTCCTGGAGTGGGCGGCCGTGCGAGGCGTCCTGGAGGGTGAGAAGCGGGCCGGCCAATGGCGGGAACGGCTCGAGCTGCTGCTGCAGGCTCGCCGGAAGTATCTGGGCAAGCCGGATCCCACCCGGTGGCGCAGCGGCGACGTGCATGAACTGCTGATGGACTACGTGGTGCCCCGCCAGGTGGACCGGTGGGACCTGGCCGGGCACGGCGTGCTGCTGGTGCGGCAGTACCTGCGGTTCTTGGACGAGACCGACCGGCTGCACCCGGCCAGCACCAGGGTGCCCACCCTGTTGCGGGAGCTGGACCGCCTGGCCGAGCGGTATCCGGCCGCGATCGCGGACAGCTCCCGGTACTGGCTGGCGAAGAGGATCTTCACCGCGATGGCGGCCGACGGTGTCGACGAGAGCGACGAGACGGCGGTGGATGCGTGGGCCGCCGCGTTCACCGCGCGGGATCCGGCCGGTCGCCGCAGCGTGCTGGGCGAGTTGATGGACCGCAACCCGGGGTACGCGACCGGCGCGCTGCTCATCCGGGAGAACCAGGTGGCGCTGCTGACCCCAGGAGTGCCTGCCGACAAGAGCCTGGTCTGGCCCGACGAAGGCGACTGCGGATGCGCGGGATGCGCGCAGCGGGAGTACCCGGCTGTTGCGCTGCCGCCGGCTGAGCTGGCTGCTGCCGTGGCCACCGACGGCGCCGGGCTGCTGCGCCGCCTGCAGCGGCTGGCCGCCTGGGTCGGCCCCGAGGGCAGGCCGGTCACCCGGCGCGGGGAGCTGACCAGACAGCAGGTGCAGTCGGTCGCGGAAGCGCTTGAACTGCCCGCCGACGGGGTCAAGGCGATCTGGGACCTGCCGGCGCTGTCGGCGTTGTGGCAGCTCGCCACCGAACTCGACGTGCTCACGCTGTACCGCACCCGGATCCTGCCGGGATCGGGCGCGGCGCTGGTGGAAGCGGCCCTGCGCGCGGACGGGTCGGGAGGGCAGGCGCTGCAGCTGTGGTCGGACATCTTCGACGAACTGGTCCAGCCCACCGCGCCGCCCGACCCGTCGACGAAGGCCGACCCCACCCGGGAATGGACGCGGATATGGCCGCCTCGCTTCCTTATCCTGCTCTACTCCCGGTGCCCGGACGGCGAGTTCGCCGACTTCAATGAGCTGACCAAGGAACTGTTGGCCGGGCAGCCGCTGGTCCCCGACCAAGACACCGAGATGTTCGAGGCGTTGGCCACCCTGGTCGTCGCCAAGACCCTGGCCGACCTGGACGAACACGGCGGCGTGCAGATCAGCCGGCCCGCCCGGCCGGCGCTGCCGCCCGGCGCCGAGCAGGCCGCCGCCGCCCTCGGCACGCTCGCTTCCGCGCTCCTGTTCGCCGGTGCCGGCATCCGGGTCCGCCTGACCGACCTGGGCCGGTACGCCGTCCAGCGGCAGTTCCTCCCCGATCCAGCCGAGGCACCGGTGGCAGCGGTCGCCGCCCCATCCTGACCCTGGCCCGCCGACCCCGGCCGGTGCGCCGGCCGCGCGACTCGCGGTCGGGTAGCCCGGGGCATTTCAGCCCAGCCGCCCACAGATCCCGGCGTAACGTCGGGTAGGCCGCCAGCGAGGTCCCTGCCAGGGCAGGGCCTTTTCCGACGGCCCCCCGCCGAACCGGACTTGCCCGCTTTCCGTGGCATCCGGCTCTCCAGTGCTCATCGTGGGCGCCGTGTAGGACATCCAGCGTG
>WNFY01002677.1_pt1 | contig 16825 bp, 14 predicted proteins | sample 5400091 | NCBI WGS metagenome assembly WNFY01 (sample SAMN13153364, study PRJNA577476) | soil metagenome | isolation source: 60 cm soil or saprolite under grassland replicate 1 | place: USA:California | collected 2016-06-15
TCGTGGCTTTGCGTCGCCGGCTTTCGCCGGGTTTGCCTTTGTCGCACACCTCCAAAAGAGGTCGCGATCCTGCCGTGCTATTCTTTAAAAGCACCCACCATTTTGTGGTGAGCGATGGGTGTCCCTATATGGGCGACGATTACTCAAATGAACTGTAACCGCCCGTGCAGAGTTGATCCCCTGCGGCGCGAATCGGGGACGTTGATTCGATCGCGTCTCACTGGCACGCGATTTCTGCTCACCTGTCACGGTTGGAGAACCGGTCCGACCTCAATCGTGCGAGGCACCCTCCGTGTGCTCACAAAGTCCGGCAGGAACGGATGTGCTGCAGTGATTGCCCTCGAATTCGACAGACGTACCACTGCGATCCCAAAAAAGATCCGCCACGCCACTATCGAAGGCCTTGTTGCGCGCGACGAGAACGCCGCTCGACCCTGTGGTGATCGAAATTCCGCGGGCGGCGTTATTGAGCACGCGATTGTTCTCGATCACGGTTCCATTTGATGTCCCAATATTCCGCATGCCGCTATTTGGGTTGTCGTGGGTCTCGTTTTCGAATACTACGTTGTTAACGGAGCCATTCACCTGGATGCCGAAATCATTTGCGAAGCTCTCGTTGTGGCGAACGATGTTGTTGGAAGCGGCGGCCGTCAGGTTGATACCGCACGCATTTAATGCTGGCGCGAAATTAGAGAAGGAGACGTTCTGCTCGATCACGTTGTTCGCTGAGCCGGCCACCTGAATACCGTCGTGGTGAGGAGTCTCAGTGGTGATGTTCTTCCGAATGGTGTTTCCGTCGCTCCCTCTTCGGAGCCAAATGCCAGCCTCCCAGTAACGCTTAACTCGGGCAGGCCTTTGGCCAGCAGACGCAAATCATTCTTATTCTCTATCACCACCCACTCGTTGTAGGTGCCAGCGCAGACAAGAATCGTCGAACCGGGGTCAGCTGCAGTCACGGCGGCCTGGATGCTCGTGTAGTCCGCCTTGGGACATTCCACTCGATCGTTGTCAACTACGAGCACTTTGGTCCCGGCAGCGGAGACGGCAGGTGCTTGTCCCGGAGTGAGAACGTTGATTAGCGGCGGCTCGGTAACTGTCGGCGAAACTCTATCAGCACGGCAAGCAACGACGACGAGCGCTAGTACGGGGAGGGCAAAATGAGCGGTGGACGAGTAACGCATTGCGACCTCTCTGCTGCGGCGGGGTTACCACATTAGCGCTGTCCAGGAAGCCGGTCAAGCTGTGACAAAACCCCCTACTGGATCGTAGCTGGTTGCTGGATTGGGACCCTTGACTTTGCCCTACTTTGTGATGTAAAGTACTCTGTCATGCAAGACTTTGCCGAGAAAACCAAAGTGATTCCTGCCCCCACCCCGCGTGCACCAATCGTGTGGACCGGCGCGCTCCTTTCCTCCTTACTCGGAGCCGCGATCCTTTTCGATGCCTTGCCGGGAGTCAATTGGGCGATATGGATCGCGGCCGCATCCTCGTCAGTCCTCCTCGCCAGGATCGCCGGCCACAAACGCATCGAACTACCACTCACCATACTGCTGGCCTGGGCGACTCTGCTCAGCTTGGGGCTCGCTGTCACCGGCAACGGTTTTATTCATTTCCTCATCATCATCAGCGACGCCATGCTGCTCGGACTCGCCGTGATCACGGTCGGCTCCGAGTACTGGAGCTCGCTGTCGGCGAAATTGCTCGCCGCTGTTCCTATTCTCGCGCCGTTCCGGGTTTGGCGCGCCACCGCCTATGAGGCTGCAGACGCGCCGCGGCCAATTTCATCGCCGAGAGCGCGGTCGCTGATCAGGGGAGCTCTGCTCTCGGTACCGCTCGTGGTCATACTCATCGTGTTACTTGGAAACGCCGACCCTGTTATACGCTGGACGACCGAGCGCATCTCCGCGTGGCTGCCGGATTGGTCGTTTCCACCACGCCTGCTTTTCTTCCTCTTCCTGCTCTCGATTACACTCGGCGCTAACTCGCTCGCCTTACGACAAACGGATCCGCGGCTCCCCAATCTTCCCGGATTGAATCGGACATCGGCCGTTGGTCTCACGGAGCAGCGGATGATGCTCTGGAGTGCCGCGGTCGTACTCTGGATTTTCGTAGTGCTCCAGATCTCGTATCTCATCCACCCGCCCCCGGTCGCCGTCAACAGCGGCGTCACGTTCGCTGAATACGCACGCCGAGGTTTCGGTGAGCTCTCATTTGCCGCGACGATCGTCGGCGCCATCATCCTGGTTCTCGAATATGCACGTCCGAGCGACGCGAGCGAGAAAGACCGGACGCTGCTGATGCGACTCGAGGTTGCCCTCCTGGTTGCGCTCGAGCTCGTGCTCTTCTCCGCTTTCCGGCGAGTGATCCTCTACGAGCAGGCGTACGGTTTCACCACTGCCCGCCTGTTCGCCCAGGCCTACATGCTAGTAATGTCACTCGTGCTGATCGCGCTGGGAATTGAAGTCGTGCGACGTTCCGTGTCGGTCGCCTTCGGCAGACGAGTGGCGGAGATCGCGCTCGGCGTCTTCACAGTGTTGGTCTTCTGGAACTACGAAGCCTGGATCGTCAACAGGAACATCGACCGCGCCGTGGAATCGGGAAAGTTCGATCTGGATTACGCACGGCGTCTCTCGGGCGACGCGATTCCAGCGCTTGTCTCGCGGAGGCGCCAGCTCGGCCCCGATGTCGCGGCGAACGTCGAGGCATCGATTGTGTGCGCGCCACGGTCTAGAAGTCGGCGCTGGTTCGAATGGAATCGCAGCCAGCAGGCGCGGAACGAGGCGTTGCAAAGCGCGCATTCGGATCCGTGTCCTAGCGGCCAATCTTTGCGCTGGAGACCCCGTATAGACTGAGTATGCGCCGGTCTACGAGGCGGTCGCCTGTGGACGCATTAAGCGATAGACCGGCCAGCTCAACGCGAGCAGCAACAGCGAATACACGCTATTACGCGTGTCAGTAGTGACAGCGGCGATGAGGAACGCAACGGAAAAGACCAGCACCAGCCCTGTCGTCCACGGGTGACCTTTCGCTCTGTAGGGACGGGGCGCATCAGGTTCCCGTCGTCTTAGTATGAACAAGCTGAGGAAGACCAGCGCGTACTGCGCAACAAAGAAAAACGCTGTGACTGCGATGACGATTTGAACGGTCCCGGTAAGGACTAAGGCCAACACCACGACCGTGCTGAGCAGCAACGCGATCGCCGGTGTGCCGCCACGATTCACGTATTGTCCCGCCTGAAAGAATCCGAACACGCTGAGCCTGTACATGACCCGAGGGGTCATCAGCTGATAGGCGTTTAGCGCGCTGAGCAGAGACACTATCGTCAGCACCCTGATGACGGTGTCACCTTTCGGTCCGAAGATTTCATTCGCCGCTGTCGCCGCGACCAGTGGATCTCCAGCCATTCGGCTGAGCGGGAGGACGTAGAGAAAACCCACGTTGATCAGCAAATAGATCGCTGCAACCACCAGCACTCCGCCGAAGATCGAGCGCGGAATGTCGCGAGCCGGATTCTTGAGCTCGCCAGAGAAATACACGATGCCGTTGTAACCGTCGTAGGTAAAAATCACCGATTGCATTGCCACGACCAGCGCCACCAGCAGTGGGAACGCGGTCGGGACTGCACCCGCACTTGATTGAAAGCCGCGACCGAGCAGAAAGCACGCGCCTATCAGAATTGCGAATGCAATTGTCTTGGCGATAGCGGTCAGATTCTGGGCGATGCTACCCTCTTTGATTCCGCGCCATTGCAGCAGCGCAAAACCAAGAATCACGGCCGACGCAATCAACGACCCCACACCCGTCGAAAGACCAAGGAGCATCGTCGTGTACTCCCCGATCACAAGCGCTGCCAGCGCGGCACTGCTGCATGTCGACAGCCAGTCGCTCCAGCCAATGACGAAGCCGGCATAGAGCCCAAGCGAGCGGCGAAGGTACACTGTATACCCGCCAGACTCTGGCATCATCGTCGCCAATTCGGTCAGCGCATTCGCGCCCAGCATCGCGTAGGCGGCGCCCAGAATCCAGACGCCCAGGAAGAGCGGCACGCTCGGCAGCAACTGAGCGACCTGGCCTGGAGTGCGGAGAATTCCGGAGCCGAGTGTGTTGCCAACTATTACTGACAGGCCAAAAGCGACCCCGAGAACCGCCAGTAGGGTGCGGGTGGGGCGAAGCTTCGCTGGACCGGCCGGAGGGATTGCCTCTGCTGCCCCAGTCACGCGCGCGGCGTGAGTCGTGACGATCCGTTCGAGCCGACCGGTCGCCGCATGAAGTCCGCGAGTAGCTCGTGGAAATGATGAGTGCCGACTTCCCGCCGTTCGGAGTAGCGGCCACGATCGTAAAGTCGCGAGCGGACTCCCCGCTGCACCGACTCGACCACTTCCTCATCTTCCATTTCGACCCGATGCAAACCCGCGCCGACACCGCTCTCGCGCAGTGATGCATTCCAGACGTAAGAGTGGAAAGAGACTCGCGTCCGGCCGGCTGCGAGGGGAGCAACGACGTTGAGCGATAGTCCCCATGGGTAGAAGTTGAACATCGTGTTCGGGAAGAGCCAGAAGTAGAACGCGCCAACTCTCTCGCCCGCGTTTGGGTGCTGCTTCGGCAGGTCGAATGCGGGCTCACCGGCTTTCGCAATCCCGAGCTGGAGATTCCCCCACTTGAATCGCTCGGTGCGATAGCCGGAGTAATCGAGCTTCTCCGCCAAACCAGCGTGCACATACGGGATGTGGAACTCCTCGAGATAGTTGTCGCAGTACAGGGCCCAGTTCGCGTTGATCAGGTAATCCTGGGACGTTGCCTGATCCCGGACGAACTCATCGAGTGGCATGAACGACACACGCTCACGCACTGGCGAAATCCATTCATCAAACGACATTTCCGGAGCGAGGCCACTGAACAGCAAAGGTCCGAGTCGTTCCAACGGGAGCTGCGGAAGGTTGTCTTTCTCCGAAGGAAATCCAACTGTCGTGTCGAACTCGGGCATCGACACGAACTTTCCGTCAAGGCCGTATCGGCGACCGTGATACCGGCAACGGAGAGACCGCGCATGTCCCTCTCCCTCGACGACGATTGCGCCCCGGTGTGTGCAGACGTTCGACAGGCATCGCACGACACCTTCGTCGTCCGCAGTGAGAACCAAAGGCTCCTCTAGGCTGCCTTCGAGCAAAGTAAAAGGTGCGACGCGTCCCGGTGCTTTTACGCGCGAAGAATCACCGATCCACTGCCAGCTGCGAGCGAAGACGCGATCCTTCTGGAGCTCGAAATACTCAGGATCAGAGTACACGCGCGCGGGCAGCGATGAAGCGCGGCGAATGTCCTTGTCGATCTCAAAATCTTCGCTCATTCTCGCGAATCTACCTTGCTGGGGTGGTCACACCAGAGCAGAGGCCTCTCCGTTGAACTACAACTGAAGACTACCTGAATAGTCTTCAGTTGTAGTTAAGCTTGTCAGAGTTTGCAGAGGCCGCCGTACGTCTCCGGCCGTCTGTCCCTGAAAAACTGCCAGACGTTCCGAACCTCCCGGATCTGGTCGAGATCTAGCTCGGCGGTCACCAGCTCGTCGCGATCCCGCGACGCCTGCGCCAGAAATTGTCCGCGGGGATCGCAGAAGTAGCTTTGCCCATAGAACTCGCCGATGTTCCACGGCTTCTCGAACCCGACGCGATTGATCGCCCCGACGAAGAACGCATTTGCCACTGCGTGCGCCGGCTGCTCCAACTTCCACAAATACTCCGACAATCCCGCCACCGTCGCCGAAGGGTTAAATACGATTTCCGCGCCGTTTAGCCCTAGCTCGCGCGCACCTTCGGGGAAGTGGCGATCGTAGCAAATGTAGACGCCAATGTCGGCGTACTGCGTCTTGAATACCGGGTAACCGAGGTTCCCCGGCTTGAAGTAGAACTTCTCCCAGAATCCCGGCGGGCAGTGTGGGATGTGACTCTTCCTGTATTTCCCGAGATACGTCCCATCGGCGTCGATCACCGCGGCGGTATTGTAATAGACGCCCGTCTCATCTTCCTCGTAGATGGGGACGACGACCACCATCGAATACTTTTTCGCGACCTCTTGCATCAAACGCGTCGTCGGTCCGTCGGGAATCTTTTCCGTCGCGTCGTACCACTTGCTGTTCTGCTCTGCGCAGAAATATGGACCGGTGAAAATCTCCTGCATGCAGATGATCTGCACCCCTTCTTTCCCAGCCTGATCGAGAAACTTGAGATGCTTCTCGATGTTGGCTTCGCGGATTTTCTCCAGCGGCTCGTCGGTGGAGCACGCATGCGTCGCCTGAATCAGGCCGCATTTGACGACACGGGCCATGGAGGTATCTCCCTATGCTTTTGTAGAAGTCTGGGCGACCGGCTGACGCCGCATCAACAGCCAGTAAATGATGAAACTGAGAGCGAAAGTCACGAACCAGGCGTACGAATACAGCCGGTCGAAGAAGGTAGGGTTAGTGACAGTTCCGCCCGGAGTCGAGACCGCGCGAATGAAGCCGGGTACGACCGGAGCGATCGCCAGAACGAGAGCAATAATCGCTCGCGGGTTTATTCCCTTCACGTAGGTGTAGCGTCCGCGCAGACGAAAAAGATCATCCACTGCGAGCTGCTGTCTGCGAATGATCCAGTAGTCGGCGATCAGGATTCCACCGAGTGCTCCCATCAGGCTCGAGTAGCCGAGCAGCCAGGTGAATATGTAGGCAGCTGCGTCTGAGTATAGCTTCCAGGGCATCATCACGATCCCTAGCACCGCCGTGATAAGTCCGCCCGTCACGTAGCTGATTCGGCGCGGGCTCAGATTCGAAAAATCGTTCGACGGTGATACCACGTTCGCCGCCATGTTCGTCGTGAGCTGCGCTGCGAGCACGACCAGCGCAGCGAAGATAATGACGGGTGCGCGTCCGATCCGACTAACCAGCACGACGGCATCCCAGATCGCCTGCCCGAAAATGACGATCGTCGCGCTGGTCACTGCAACCCCAATGAAAGCGAATGCAGTCATCGTCGTGGGCAATCCAAGCGCCTGACCGAGCGCCTGCGAGCGCTGACTCTTTGCGTAGCGGGTGAAATCCGGAATGTTGAGGCTCAGCGTGGCCCAGTATCCGACGTTGGCCGTGAGTGCAGCCGGAAAGATCGACCAGAACAGTCCGTGCCCTTTCTGCAGCCGCTGCGATTCGCTGAGTATGTGCCCCAGCCCGCCGCCATGTCTGACCGCCCATAGCAGCAGCAATGCACCTCCGCCCAGGAGAAGTGGCGCCGACCAGCTCTCCAGAATTTTGATGCCTTCTGTGCCTTTGAGAATGATCGCGACCTGAATTCCCCAGAAGATTGCGAATGCGATCGCAATGCTTCCTGGCACCTGCGCCCATGCAGGCCACGCCGCCTTGAACAGCGCGTCCAGTGCCAGTGCTCCGATCCACGTCTGGATTCCGAACCATCCACAGGCGACGATCGCCCTCAATATCGCCGCGATGTTGGCACCACGCACACCGAAGCTCGCTCGGCAAAGTACCGGGAAAGAGATTCCGTATTTCGTTCCGGCGTGTGCATTGAGGATCATCGGAATCAGCACGATCACGTTGCCGAGCAGGATCGTCACCATCGCTTGCCACCATGTCATCCCCTGGTCCATGAGCCCGGACGCAAGGGTATACGTGGTGATCACGACGCTCATGCCGATCCAGAGCGCGGCGATGTTGTAGGTGGACCACGTCCTGCGCGCCGGATCCGTTGGCGCGAGATCAGGATTCCAGAGCGGGCTGCTTCGAATGTCGTCCGACCCGATTGTGGTGTCGGGAGTGTAGCTGGCTCCCGTTGCGACAGTCGTCACGACGCCAGGCCGGCGGTGGTGCGCGGCAGCCACTGACCGCGTCCTTCCTTCCCGACAACCTCGTAATCGTCGACGATCACATCGCCGCGTGAGAGCGTCGTCCGCGCGAATCCGGCGAGATCCCAGCCTTCGTACGGTGACCAATCCGCATTCGTCTCCATCGACCCAGGATCGACTTTGTGCTTTTTGCTGGGATGTATGATCGCAATATCCGCGTCGGCGCCGATTTGAATCGCACCCTTGCGCGGATACAGGCCCATGATCTTTGCCGGATTGGTAGAGAGCTTGGTGCACATCTCCTCGAGCGTGATTTTCGCGCCGAGCACGCCGTGCGTATAGGTAAGCGGCATCAGCGTCTCGAGACCCGGCATCCCCATCGGAATCTTGGTCCAGTCGCCATTCCACATCGCCTTCTGTTCGCGATTGAACGTGCAAGTGTCGGTTGACACGACTGACACTTCACCCGACCGAAGCCCCTTCCACAGACGTTCCACATCCTTTGGCTTCTTGAGCTGCGGACAGCAGGCATAGAGATGCCCGTCCTCGCGCTCGAATACAGAATCATCGAGTACCAGATACTGGACGCACGTTTCAGCAAGCACCGGCACGCCACGCGCCTGCGCCGCACGGATGATGTCCGCGCCCTCGCCAGTCGACATGTGAACGATGTACAGTTGTCCGCATGTTGCCTCGCACCACTGCACCGCACGTTGGATCGCTTCTGCCTCGATGAAATTTGGTCGAGTCATCGGGTGCAACCGCGCGCCGTATTTTTTCATCATCTCCGGCGTGTGATGACGCGCGATTAGCTCGTCGAGCACCCGCGCAGACTCGGCGTGCACGAGCAGCATTGTGCCGTATTCCTTCATCTTCTCGAGGGTACCGAACATCGCGCGGTCGTCCGACTGCCAACCCTCGGATTCGTAGATCATGAATTCCTTGAAGGTCGTGAAGCCGCGGTCGACCATGCCCTTGATCTGATCCTTGTGCTCGTTCCAGCGGGTGATGCAGATGTGGAACGTGTAGTCGATGAGCGATTTGCCCTCGGCTTTTCTCATCCAGTTGTCCGCGGCCTGATCGAGCGACTCACCTGCGTAAGGAATCGCGAAGTCGATCAGCGTCGTCACTCCGCCACTAGCGCCGGCGCGTGTGCCGGTTCTGTAATCATCAGCCGAGACGGTACCGCAAAACGGCAATTCCAGGTGAACATGAACATCCAGCACGCCTGGGATCACGTGATGGTCGCGCGCATCGATGACCTTCGTTGCGCCGTCGCCCTCGAGGTTCACGCCGAGAGCGGTAATTTTTTCGCCGGTTATTCCGACGTCCCCGACAAATGTCCCGGCGGGGGTAACCACGTTTCCGCCCTTGATGATCCGATCAAAGCGCACGGAGCCTTTCCCTCTTCCCTCTTCCCGCTTCCCTCTTCCCGCCTTTTTACTTGGCAACGGCTGTCAGTGCCCGATCGAGCACGTCGATGGTGAAATCCGCGTCTTCGGCAGTGATGCACATTGGTGGCTTGATCCGCAGCACGTTGCCCTCGAGGCCGCCCTTGCCAATGAGAACGCCCATTTCGCGCGCAGCCTCGAGCAGCGCGAGTGTCTCCGTCTTAGCCGGCTCCTTTGTCGTGCGATCGCGCACCAGCTCGACGCCCAGCATCAGGCCCATGCCGCGGACATCGCCGATCAGCTGATGATGTTTGGCTAGCTCCTTGAAGCCGTCCTTCAGCCTCTTTCCCAACACGCGCGAGTTCTCCTGAAGCCCATCCTCGTCGATAACGTCGAGCACCGCGAGACCGGCCGCCATGCAGACCGGATTTCCGCCAAACGTATTGAAGTGAATGCGCTGGGTCAGCGACTGCGCGATCTCCATCCGCGTGGTGACCGCGCCAAGGGGAACTCCGTTGCCGATGCCTTTCGCCATGGTGACGAAGTCAGGCACCACGTCGAAATTCTCGAAGCCCCAGTAATGATCGCCCGTGCGTCCAAACCCGGTTTGAACTTCGTCGGCGATGCAGAGGCCGCCGTGGTCTCGAGTGATTTTGTACGCCTCGCGCAGATAATTGCGCGCCCCGTGCGTCGCTCCGCCGACGCCCTGAATTGGCTCGGCGATGAACGCGGCGATCTTGCCTGGTGTCGAGTAGCGGATGATTCCGAGGATGTCTTCCGCACTCCTGGTCGCGATTTCTTCCGGTGTCCCCGGGAACGGGCTCCGATAAGGATCCGGCGAAACCGCGTGATGGATTCCGATCGAGCTCGGCAGCGGATACTTCCAGGTGTGGTGCGAGGTCAGACCCATCGCGCTCGGCGATCCACCGTGATACCCATTGCGCAGCGCGATGACGTCGGTGTTGCTTGTGTACAGCCGCGCCATCGTGACGGCGAGATCGTTGGCCTCGCTGCCGTCATTCACGAAGTAAGTAACGTCGAGTCCCTTCGGCATTTTCGACGCGAGCTTCTTTGCCAGCAGCGCCATGTTCGGATGCAAATAGATCGTCGTCGCGTGCTGCAGCGTCTCCACCTGCTTCTCGATAGCCGCAACGATCTTCGGATGGCAGTGTCCGCAGGAAACGGTAACGATTCCAGCATACATGTCGAGATATCGGCGGCCCGTCTCGTCGAACAGCCACTGCATGTATCCCTCGACTATCAGCAGCGGCTCTCCGTACAGAGTGAAGATTGCCGGGTTCGTGTACTTCCGTCGCATCGCCAGCACTTCCTCGCGCGATGGCCCGGTGTACGGCTTGGGAACGTGGCCGGAGGGCGGCATCGGGAGCGGTGCGCGAGGAGCAGCAGCTCCTTTGCCGCTCGCCGTGCGAGCGCGCGGCGCGGAAGTAGATGCGATCGACACGAGCTACGCCCGCACCGCAACTTCGGGCTGCGGCGCTGCGTATCCTTCGACGGTTTCGTAACCAGAGTGATAGTCAGCCGAGTCGGGTCGACGAATCTCCGACTGAAGCACGATCCTGTCGCGACGGATGCCGCGGAAATCTTCGACGTTCTTCCAGCCGTCCTTGGCGTGCTCCCCGAGGAATCGATCAAGTCCAGCCAATAGCTTTCTGATCACGTTCGGTCCGATTGCCTGATCGAGCATCGCGGCGGTGCAAACCTGCACTGTTCCGCAGCCGAGCGCGAAGTAGGAGAGCGCCTGATTGAAATCGGAGATGCCACCGATCCCCGAAAAGTTCTTGTCGGGGAATGCCTTCGTCAGCTGCGCCATCTTCGCGAGAGAGAGCGGAAGAATTGCTGGCCCGCCAAGACCGCCACTCGACACGAATCCATCGACGTTGATCTCGAACTCGAGCGTCTCCGGATCGATCAAAGGTATCGATGGAAACGTGTTCGACGAGACGATCGCGTCGGCTCCGCCGCGGAAGCAGGCTGCCGCTTCTACCACAATGTCCGCCGTCGCCGGCGTGAGCTTGCACCACACTGGCACCTTGGCGACTTCCTTCACCGCCTCCGTAACTACCGAGCAGAGGCCCTGATCTTTTCCGATGTTGGATCCCATGTCGCGGCGATCCCTGTGCGGGCAGGAGAAATTGAGCTCGAGTCCGTCGGCGCCTTCGCCCTGCGCGGTCTCTGCGAGCTCCTGCCAATGTCTCAACTCCTTGTCGTTGCCGGATCCTGCCATGATCGAGGCGATCAGTACCCTGTTCGGGAAAGCCTCCTTGATCCGGCGAATTCGCGGCGCCCACCACTCGAGTGTCTTGTCCGAGATTAGCTCCCAGTTCCACGACGAGTGCAACGCAGCACCGGGGCGTTTTTTCATCGACACGTTTGCGTCTTCCGGGCTCGTGCGCATGAACTTCGCTTTCGCGCCGTACACGTTCACAACCGGATGGAGTCCGATCGTCTTCGTGACGACCCCGCCCCATCCGGCTTCGAACGCGCGCGTGATGTTCGATTCCGACTCGGTCGGTGGCGCCGAGGAAAGCAGAAAGGGATTCTCGAATTGAATCCCGGTAAACGTTACGGATCGATCAACGGGCATACAGCCTCCGAAATTTTTTTCCTCGCCGCGCCTGCAGTAGCTCGGCGAATCAGGACATCCAGTTGGTTCCCGCTTCCCTATTCCACTTCGTCGTCATTTTCTTCGACTGCGTCCAGAATTCGATCGAGCCTCTGCCGGTGATGTCACCGACCCCGAACTTGGAGTCGTTCCAGCCGCCGAAAGAGAACGGCTCGCGGGGGACCGGGACACCGACATTGACGCCAACCATTCCGGCGCCGGCGTGCTCCATCACGTAGCGCGCGGTACCGCCACTCTCGGTGAACACCGATGCCGCGTTACCGTACGGCGATGCGTTCTCGATTCTTAGAGCTTCGTCGACATCCTTCGCCCGGATAATCACCAGGACCGGGCCGAAAACTTCTTCCTGCGCAATCCGCATGTCGGGGGTGACATGGTCGATGATCGTAGGCCCGATGAAGTACCCGTGCTCCCTTCCCTTCACCACGGCTCGACGCCCATCGACGAGCACCTTTGCTCCCGCGGCCTCCGCTTCGCCGATGTATTTCTCGATGCGCTCTTTCGCCGAAGCCGAGATGACGGGCCCGATATCACGTCCCGGAACGATGTTCTTGGCGTGGTCGATCATTCGATCGATGATGTGATCGGTCTTCGACACCGCGACCATTACCGACGCTGCCATGCAGCGCTGCCCGGCACAGCCGGACATCGACGCGACGACGTTGCTCGACGTCATCTCCTTTTCAGCGTCCGGCATCACGATCAGATGATTCTTTGCCCCGCCGAGCGCGAGACAGCGCTTAAGCGTCGCGGTCGATCGGCGATACACCACTTTTGCAACCTTCGTCGATCCAACAAAGCTCACCGCGGCAATTCCGGGGTGATCGCAGATGGCTTCCACTGCTTCCTTGCCGCCGTTTACGATCTGCAGCACTCCCTCTGGTAAACCCGCTTCCTTCAGCAGCTCGGCGATTCTCCCTGCGCTCAGCGGCACCAGCTCCGATGGTTTCAGAATCAGACAATTGCCAAGAGCGATTGCATTCGGAAGCGACCAGTTGGGAACCATGTTCGGAAAGTTGAACGGCGTGATCGCCGCAACAACGCCGAGCGGGTAGCGCTCGATCCGGCACTCGACGCCGCGACTGACCTCGAGAACTTCACCGGGAGCAATCTGTGGCAACGAACACGCGAACTCGCACAATTCCGCCGACTTTAGCACCTCGGCGCGAGCTTCTGATGCCACCTTGCCGTTTTCTTCTGTTATAAGGGCGGAGAGTCCGTCGATGTTTTTCTCGAGCAGCGCCTTGTAGCGATAAAAAACCTGCACGCGCTCCTTGATCGGAGTCGCGGACCACGCCGGAAAAGCCTTATGCGCGCTGGCTACCGCTGCATCGACATCGTCTTGTGTCGAGAGCGGGACCCGCGAGATGATGCTGCCATCACTCGGGTTGTACACCTCGAGGAATGAGCGTTCGGTGCCGACAAACGATCCGCCGACATAGTTCCGGACTTCCGGATACTTCATGCTTCCTCCGCGCTCTCTTAGCGGCACGTGGTAACGCGACGGAAATCCCTCGACCGTGGGCCGAGGGATTGAAGAGCTCTACGGGTTATGATGCGAAGATGCGTAGGTGAAGCGCGCCTCGCAAGCTTTAGTCGCGTTGCGACTTACGATACCCTCGCTGGTCGCGGCTAGCGGGCCGCGACCAGCGCATGTTTCGGCTCACGCGTTCTCGGATTCCTAGTTGTGCTTGAAAGCGGTGGCGGCACGAAGCATGATGTTCTGATTCTGGCCGCACAGTCGGAACCGCAAACCGGAATTTTCGATGACTGATCCTTCGGCTACTGTAGAGCAGCCGCACGAAATACATCCCCACGTAGATCACGGCATGTCGATCGGCAAGGCAGCGGTGATCACTATTGTCTCGGTGATATTGGTTTACGCCTCAACTTACGAGGTGATCAAGGGAACGCTATCCACCGGGATGACTCGGCTTCTCGCCGTAGTATCACTTCTGTCGCTCGTCGCGATGGTGTACGGTCTCATCGAGCTGGCGTTGGCGGTGATCGCGACATCGACCGAGCGGAGAAGAAGAGCGCGCGAAGTAACGGAGAGGCGAAAAGGGGCTCGAGCGCGTAGACCGACGCCGCAGTAACACCAAAGAAAAAAATCCCATTCACGCTTTGTGAATGGGATTTTTGCGTCGATGGAAGGGCGGTTTACCAGCGATAGTGCGCGAACGCCTTGTTCGCTTCGGCCATCTTGTGAGTATCGTCCTTTTTCTTGACCGCGTTCCCTTCGCCCTTGCTCGCGGCGATCACTTCAGCGGCGAGCTTCTCGGCCATCGACTTCTCGCTGCGGCTGCGTGAGAACGTGATGAGCCAGCGCATCGCCAGCGCGGTGCGACGATCGGGACGAACTTCGACGGGAACCTGATATGTAGCACCCCCGACTCTGCGGCTCTTCACTTCGACGGCGGGCTTCAGATTGGTAAGCGCCTGCTTGAAGATCGTGACGCCAGGCTGGCTCGTTTTGTTCTCGACGATGTCCATCGCGCCGTAGAAAATGCGCTCCGCGGTCGACTTCTTACCCTCGTACATGATGGCGTTGATGAACTTCGAGACGGTCTGACTATCGTAGCGTGCGTCGGGAAGAATTGGACGTTTGATGGACTTCTTACGACGGCTCAATTTTCAGCTCCGGTGAAGTGTTCCTGCGTACTCATTTCGGCTTACCTCCCCCGGCTGCACCAGCGGCCTTTGGTTTCTTGGTGCCGTATTTCGAGCGGCTCTTGTTGCGGCCGTTGACGCCTGATGCATCGAGCGAGCCACGGACGATGTGATAGCGAACACCTGGCAGATCCTTCACACGACCACCGCGAATGAGCACAATGGAGTGCTCCTGCAGATTGTGGCCTTCGCCGGGGATGTAGGCAGTGACTTCAAATCCGTTGGTGAGTCGAACACGCGCAACTTTGCGAAGCGCCGAGTTCGGCTTTTTCGGAGTTGTGGTATAAACGCGGGTGCAGACGCCACGCTTCTGAGGATTTGACTTGAGCGCCGGCGCCTTTTCCTTCTTCTGGACGTCGCGGCGGCTCTGACGGACGAGCTGATTGATTGTCGGCATTAACTCTGAACGAAATTCCAAAGCCGCCAATCCGGCGGCAAACGAGCCTGTAAAGTTAGACAGGATGGGGACTTGTGTCAACGCGGCCCTTTTTGTCTGTGTCAACCGCGGGTAGAAGTGTCACCCTAATTACACCGATAGAAATGTCACCCAGCCTGAGCCTATCCGACCGTTGCAGCTCCGGCGGCAAGTGCAGGCAACAGATCTCGCTGGCGAACGCCCTCTGCGAAAGGCCCGAGAAGGTGGCTGATACTGTTGGCGTAGTAGCTGACCAGGACTCGATTACCCGGCAGCACCGAGTAGCCGCCACCAACCTTCACCAGCATCCGGCGCATCCTCAGCATCCGCCAGGCGCGGTCGAAGATTTCCTCGGCGGTTCCCTCGCGATGAATCAGGCGCGCATTGAGCTCGCGCAACACGTCGCGCATTTCTTCCATCCGCGCGATCAACTTTTCGTGGGAGATGAAATCTCCGTCGAAGCTTTGCACCGCGGCGCAGGCGAGCGAGACGGGAGTGACAGGAATGATCGCTGCGATTTTCTCGAGCACTGAGTCCGACAGCAATTGTACTCGGGCCAGACGGTCATGCCGCTCAATCGCGAACAAGTCCCCGATCTCCCGGTCCTGCTGGTCGAGCCACGGCGCCAGCGGAAACGGATCTCCGATCACGACGGCGGCGCGCCCATAGCGCTTCCATTTTCGGGCGACGAGGCGCGCCATGTTCCACCACACGTAGCGCATCACTTCGCCGAATTGCACGATGCGGGGCGGACGCTGGCGCCCTTCGCGTGCGTCCAGCTCGCGCAGGAGCGAGCGATCCTCGAGGACACGATCGTAATTGATTGCGACCGGCACGACGTAGAGTCGGCTACGCAACGCTGGATCGCGAGCAACGCCAATCACGTAGTCGAGCAGACCAATCTTCGCTTTGCCGAGCTTTCCGTCGCGACTCAGCCCACCCTCGAGAAAGATTCCCTGCGTGACGCCGTTGCGCGTAATCAGCTGGACATATCGCTCGAGGACAGTGTGATAGAGTCTCTCCCGATATTTCCGGCGAATGAAATACGCGCCGAAGGACTTGAAGATGTACTCGAGTGGGAATGTCCGCGCCCATTCGCCTACGGCGTACGAGATTGCGACTTGACCCGAGAGCACGTAGCCGACGAGCACATAGTCGGCGTTCGATCTGTGGTTCATGAGATAGATCACGATCGCGTCACGCGGCAGCGTACCGTGGGATGATCGTCCCGCGTATTCTGCGGAGACTTTGTAGAAAAAATTGAGCAGCAGCCGACTGACGACGAGGCCGATCTTGTAGTAGGTGAGAATGTTGAAGAATGGTACGATCTCGTCGATGTATTCTTCGACGCGGCGCCAGGCTTTCGCTTCATCGATAGAATGCTCGGCCGCGTGCTCTTTCACGGCTTGAGCGATCATTTCGTCGGCGAGCAGCGTTTGTCGGATGAAGGATTTCTTGGTGAGCTTGAATCGGTCGATGCGAGAGCCGGAGCGATGTAACGCGCGCAGGCCGATTCGGGTAGCTCGCAACTTAACGAAAATGCCGACCGCTATCACGATGACTGCAATTCCAGCGAGAATCCACAACGCGCCGGCGCGTCTTAGCAGCATCGGAAAGGAAATAGCATCAGAAGCCAAAACGTGTCAGGGCCAAAAAAAAATGCACCCTTCGCGCGATACGAAGGGTGCATTGCGACTGACTGCTATCGTGCGCTATCAGCCAGCATCACTTAGTCGGCCGGGTTTCGATCGACATACCAAATAACAGACGCCGCGGTGGCAGCTACCGCGGGCCTGCCTTGCGATGCGGCAATCGCCGTGACAGCAGGGAAGAAAAACAGTGAGAACTTGGTGCCCGCCGAATTTACCCCAGCGGCCGGGA
>WNFY01005713.1_pt1 | contig 16821 bp, 13 predicted proteins | sample 5400091 | NCBI WGS metagenome assembly WNFY01 (sample SAMN13153364, study PRJNA577476) | soil metagenome | isolation source: 60 cm soil or saprolite under grassland replicate 1 | place: USA:California | collected 2016-06-15
GACCAGCGACCCAACCGCGGTCGTCGCTTACAAGAGCGTGGAGAAGACAGACGGAGAGCCGAGTCGCGCGTCGCGGTGAACGCCAACCGGGCCGGAGTTCGTAAGCATGACTCGCGGTGACAACCTCGGCGCCGGAAGGCTGGCGAGGGGACCCAAGGGCTCAACCACCGGCGAGCTGAGCGAGCCAAGCTCAGGCGCCGCAGGCCGGGGGTCTGGGGGTGTCTCCCAGTTTCCCTAATTGGGGTGGTGGGGTGGCGTGGCCGTTCCTGAATGAAAAAAGACAACTAGGGAATCGGAGAGTTGAGATGCAGACGCTAGCAATTGAGACCAGAGACATAAATAAATACTTCGGCGGCGGCTTCGACTACCGCCGCTTGCTGCCGATCAGGCGACGGCGGAATGGCAAGGGCCCGGCGCACGTCCTGCGCGATATCTCGTTCGCCGCCCTGCGAGGCGAGATCTACGGCGTGCTCGGCGCCAACGGGTCCGGCAAGAGTACTCTCGTTCGCATACTGAGCACGTTGCTGCTGCCGGACAGCGGCGAAGCGCGCATCTTCGGGCTGGACGTCGTTCGCGACTCGGGCGAGGTGCGATCGCTGATCAACCGGGTGTCGGCGGATCCTTCGTTCTTCCGGAACATGTCGGCGGTTGAGAACCTGCTCTTCTTCGGGCGGGTCTACGGCCTATCGCCGGCGGAGATCAAGCGGCGGCTTCCGGGTATCCTCGCGCGATTGGGCTTCGAGTGGGAGCGTGCGCTCGAGCCGATGAGCCACCTTTCGCGCGGACAGCAGCAAAAAATGGCCGTCGCGAGGTCGTTCCTGACCTCGCCTGTTCTGATGCTGCTCGACGAGCCGACGACGGGACTCGACCCCCGCTCGAAGCGCGAGGTGCAGGCGTTCGTCCGGCAGGTGAGGGCGGACCACGACAGCACGATCCTGCTGACGACGCACGATATGGAAGAGGCGGAGCTGCGACGGATCGTCGCGGAGGGGACACCCTACGAGCTGCGAGAGCGCGTGGCGCGCGGGCGGCCAGTGGAGGAGATAACCATGGAGACGGTGTTTATGGAGCTTACGGGTAAGCGAATCGAAGAAGACGAGGAGCAAGAGGAGAAGGTCCTCGCGGCTAGTTAGTCATGTTCTTTGCTGACGGCGTGTCCAAGTCGTTCGGTGGCCTCGACGTACTCGAGGACCTCTCTGTAGTGGTCGGGACGGGCGAGCGGGTGGGTCTTGTCGGGCCGAACGGAGCCGGGAAGACCACCCTCCTGCGACTGCTGGCAGGCGAGGAAGACGCCGACGCCGGCCGGGCGGGCCACCGCGGCTCGCTCGGCTACCTCCGGCAGGAGGCTGGACTCTATTCCAATCGCACGCTCGTCGATGAGCTGTGGAGGGCCTTTCCGGAGGCGCGGCAGACCGAGGAGCGGCTGCATCAGATCGCCGAGGAAATCGAGCGGGGCGAAGGAGACATCGACGGTCTGATCGCCGAGCAGGGCCGTCTCTTCGACCGGTTCGAGGACCTGGATGGATATCGGATCGAACGGCGCATCGGGCGTGTACTCAACGGGCTCGGCTTTGCGGTTGACGAACGGACAAAGCTGTGCGGCGAGTTCAGCGGAGGCTGGCAGATGCGGATCGCGCTAGCGAAGGTGCTGGTACGACGCCCGGAATGTCTCCTGCTCGACGAGCCGACAAACCACCTGGACGCGCGGTCACGCGACTGGCTCGCGGAAGAGCTGAGCGACTACCGCGGGACAGTCTTGGTGGTTACGCACGACGGCGAGTTTCTCGACCGCGTCGCCACGCGAATCCTCGAACTGCGCGAGCGGTCTGTCGAGAGCTACGCCGGCAATTACAGCGAGTTCCAGCGACAGAAGGCGGCGCGCCTTCAGCAGCAGGACCGCGCGGCAGCTCGCCAGGAGCGCGAGATCGCGCGCCAGGAGCGGTTCATCGAGCGCTTTCGCGCGAAGAACAGCAAGGCGACGCTCGTCAAGAGCCGCGAGAAGGCGCTGGCGAGGATTGAGCGCATCGAGCGCACAAGGCCTGAGTCAGAGGTCCACATATCACTGTCGGCGGACGGTCGCACGGAGCACGATGTCTTGCAGATGGAGGGCATCAGCCATGCGTACGGCGACAACCTGGTCCTCCTGGATGCTTCGCTACACCTGGTGCGCGGGCAGAAGGCGGTGCTCATCGGCCCGAACGGTAGCGGCAAGACGACGCTGCTGAGGATCGCCGCCGGGCTTCTTCCGGCGCTCGAGGGATGGGTGCGGTGGGCGCCCAAGGCGCGGGTCGGTTACTACGACCAGCACCAGGACGAGGCCCTGGAGCGCGGCCGGACGGTGCTCGAGGAGGTGCAGTCGGTCGCAACGGACGAGCCGGAAGTGAGGCTGCGGACTGTGCTCGGGCAGTTCTTGTTCCGCGGCGACGATGCCTTCAAGCGTATAGAAGTGCTCTCCGGTGGAGAGCGCAGCCGGGTTGCCCTCGCGAAACTGGTGCTAAAACCGACAAACGTGCTCGTCCTCGACGAGCCCACGAACCACCTCGACCGCTCAACGCGGCGGAAGCTCCTCGAGGTGCTCGAGAAGTACCCGGGCACGATTCTGTGCGCGGCACACGATCCGGCGATCCGCGACCGAATCGCGACGCGAGTATACGAGGTGAAAGACGCAACGGTCCGGGAGCTGATCGACCGGCGGCGGGACTAAGCGAAGGAACGGAGTAACGAGATGTTGAACATAGCAGAACGAACAGCGCAGCCGGGGCTAATCCGCGGGCCGGTCAACCTCGCCTACGCCTTCGTGGAGCGCCAGACCAACCTCTGGAAGCGCTACTGGGCGTGGGAGCTGGTGTGGCTTGTGTACGGCGTGGTCAACACGCTGGCGATCACGTTCATCGCCAAGGAGGCGGAGCAGGCGGGGATCACCACGGACGCATCGCACCTCGTGCTCTTTCTGCTGCTGGGGACGCTCGTCTGGGCCTACCTTTCGGCGGTTCTGGATGACATAAGCCTCGTAATCACCTGGGAGCGGTGGGAAGGGACGATCGAGCACACCCTAATGGCGCCGGTATCGCGAGCGGTGCACCTGATTGGCATGTCGATCTTCGGGGTACTGCACGCGATCGTGCGGACACTGTTGATCTTCGCGATAGCGGTGCCGTTTTTTAGCGTGGACCTGGGGCAGGCGAACTGGTTCGCTGCGGCCGTCGTGATAGTTGTCGGGAGTGTCAGCGTCGCCGGGCTGGGCATACTGACCGGTGTACTGCCGCTTCTGTATCCGGAACGCGGCACGCAGATGTCGTTCATGATCCAGGCCGTCGTCCTGCTAATCTCTGGGGTCTACTACAGTGTCGATGTGCTCCCGCCCTGGTTGCGGGTCTTCTCGTACATCTCTCCCGCGACCTACTTCCTGGACGGCATCCGCGGCGCGATCATCGACGGCGACGGCGTGCAGGACCTACTCGGTACGCTGGCGACGCTGGTTCTCTTCGGCATTGTACTAGTGCCTGGCGGCATCGCAGTCTTCGCTGTGGCGGAACGCTGGGCGCGCAAGACGGGACAACTGAAGAGGCAGGGGTAATGTACCGGTGAACCACGCCTCGCGTAGAGACGCCCCAACGAATCGGGACCACGTCGCTGACCCCGGGGACTCGCTCGTGAAAGAATGCGCGACTCGGCTCGATACCCCGCGGGGCGTCTCTACTACGTCATGATCGTGGGCGAGGCAGCAATGATGGCTTCGACGCCTCGATCGCAGAACGAACGGATTCAAGCACCATGATTGAAACCATCGAGACCGAAAACGAATACGAAAAGGGAACCGTCAAGTCCTGGGCGTCGATAATCGACCAGGCGACGATGCGGCAGGCCGAGCGCATTAGCCGGCTGCCGATCATCGAGGGCTACCTCGCGCTTATGCCGGATGCCCACTTCGGCTTCGGCCCGCCGGTCGGCAGCGCGCTCAAGACGAAGGAGGCGGTCATGCCCTACGCCGTCGGCGTCGACATCGGCTGCGGGATGATTGCCGTGCAGACGGACGTCCAGCGGGACGACTTCGTCGGCAAGGAAGGACGAGTCCTCCAATATATTCGAGAGCTGATCCCCTCGGGCGTCGGCACCAGCCACAAACGGCCGCTCCCGCAGGCGAAACGATTCATCGAGGACCACGGGTTCCCGGCCGGCATCGATGACGCGGCGCTCGTCAGGCGCTCGCCCGACCTGCGCAACAAGGCACTCATCCAGTTCGGCACGCTCGGCGCGGGCAACCACTTCGTCGAGGTTTCCGAAGATGCGCGCGGACAGGTCTGGCTGCTGCTGCACTCCGGCTCGCGCGGAATCGGCAACCTGCTCGCCACATCGCACGTCGGGGTCGCGAAGGATGCCTGCGCGGCGGAGGGCATTGCCCTCGAAGACCGCGATTTCGCGTACCTGATGGTTGGCACAAAGCAGGCCGAAGCGTACCTGGAGGACATGCTCTGGGCGCAGCGGTACGCTTATGCCCAACGCGAGGCGATGATGGACTCGCTGATGGTGGCCGTCTCGCTGGAGCTCGGGAGCGACTGGAACGAGGTCCAGCGCATCAATTGTCACCACAACTACGCCGAGCGGCTCGACGACGGCGCGTGGATGACACGCAAGGGCGCGATCGACGCGAGCGAGGGCAGGATGGGCATCATCCCCGGCAGCATGGGCGCCGCGACGTACATCGTGCGCGGCCGAGGCAATGCTGAGGCATACGCGACAAGCCCGCATGGGGCGGGGCGCGTGATGGGCCGGAACCAGGCGCGCAAGACGCTTTCGCCGGAGGATTTCCGGAAGCAGATGGCGGGCAAGACATGGCTGGACCGCGACGCCCAGAAGCTGCTTGACGAGGCGCCCTCCGCGTACAAGCCCATCGAGAGGGTGATCCAGGACTCGGCCGATCTGATCGAGCCGGTCACGAAGATCAGCCAGTTCATTAACTACAAGGGTCTATAGGGAGCAACGATGATCGGCAGAAGTCAGCACTCAACGCAGATTTCACAGATAGATCACGGATGAACGCAGATGATTAGCGAATGGCTGAACGGCCGGTTGGGAGGACTCAGGACAGGCCTCTGGCGTCATCCCGACTTCGTCAAGCTCTGGGCCGGCGAGACGATTTCGGTCTTTGGATCGCTAATCGGCCGGACGGCGCTTCATTTCACCGCCATTCTCGTTCTCGATGCGCGGCCCTTCGAAGTCGCAGCGCTCCTCGCCCTGGGCATCGTGCCGGAGCTGATTTTCGCGCCCTTCGTCGGAGTGTGGGTGGACCGCCTGCGGCGCCGTCCTATCATGATCGCCGCCGATCTCGGCCGCGCCACGCTGCTCGCTTCCATTCCCCTGGCGTACGCCTTCGATGCCCTGACCATGGAGCAACTTTACGTGGTAGCCTTCCTAACCGGCATCCTGAGCATATGCTTTGAAGTCGCCTACCAGTCATATCTTCCGTCGCTGATAAAGCGGGAAGAACTACTGGAAGGCAACAGCAAGCTGAAGGCCAGCGACTCGGCTGCCGAAGTCGGTGCGTTCGGCGCCGCCGGCTGGCTCGTGCAACTGTTCACTGGGCCCGTCGCTATTCTGATCGATGCGGTTTCGTTCCTCTTCTCCGCCTTCTATATCAGACGCATCACCAAGACGGAGAGTCCCCCCGCGCCCGAGGAGGAGCGCACGGGGATGCTGCGCGAGGCTAAAGAAGGAATCCAGACCATTCTTGGCAACCCGTTCCTCAGAACAACGATAGTGAGCGAATGCCTCGGCGCCGCCTTCGGGCTCTACGTCATTCGCGTCCTCGATTTCCAGCCCGGCGTTCTCGGCATGATCTACGCGGTCGGCGGCATAAGTTCACTTGTCGGGGCACTTTTCGCCGCGCGGGCTGCCTCCCGGTTGGGCATTGGCCCGGCGATGGTCTCCGGCCTCGCGGTCATTGGAGCGTCGATGCTTCTCGTGCCACTGGCCCCGGGAGGGGTCGTCCTGGCGGCGGCATTCTTGGTAGCTCAGCAGTTGGGCGACGGCGGCTTCGTTGTCTACAGCATTAACGAGGTTAGTTTGCGCCAGACGATAACTCCGGACCGCCTTCTCGGGCGTGTCAACGCCGGATTCGAGCTCTGCGCACACGGTGTGTTGCTGGTCGGCATTCTGGCTGGAGGCGCGCTGGGAGAGACGCTGGGATTGCGCGGCACTCTGGCGGTTGGCGCCGGTGCCATGTTGGTCGCTGCTCTCTGGTTGGCCGCCTCGCCGGTTCGCACCATTCGCGTGCCGAGCGCAAGCCCGGAAATAGCGCCACCGGCCATCCCTGACGCCGAACCGGTTGTCTAATTCTAGAACAAACCGTTACTGCAAACGCAAAAAATGCAAAACGAACTCCCAGCTTTAGTGACATACTGCCTCGCTCCGCTTAGACTCCCAGCGTATGGAATACGAGACACTGAAGGTCGATCGGGACGGCGCCCTAATGGTCTTGCGCTTCAGCCGGCTGGAGAAGAAGAACGCCATCAACCGTCAGATGCATCTCGACTTACAGGCTGTCTGTCAGGCCCTGGCCGACGACTTCGAGACGCGTGTCGTGATCTTCATCGGCGAAGGCGGCGTTTTCTCATCTGGCGCCGACACCAGCGAGTGGCGCGATTCTGGGTCGAGCAACGAACTTGAGGTCCGGCACAACTCGGGCATCGGCAGCCGCACTTCTGCGGCGATCGAGGGCCTCGATCAGATCACGATCGCAGCGGTGCAGGGATTCGCGATCGGTGGTGCCCTGGTCCTCGCCACCTGCTGCGACCTGCGCGTTGCCGGCGAATCGACCTGGTTCTCGATTCCCGAGGTCGAGCTAGACCTTCCTCTTGGCTGGAACGCACTGCCGCGCCTTGCTCGGGAGATGGGCCACGCACGGGCGCTGGAGCTAACGGTGACGTGCGAGCGGTTCAGCGCGGCGAAGGCGTACGAGTACGGCCTCGTGACGCACCTGGCACCCGATAGCGAGGTCGAGGCGAAGGCGCGCGAACTCGCGGGGCGGATCATCGTGAACCCGCCGCTGCCCGTCGCGCTCACAAAGGCGACGATGAAGTCATTGAAGCGCGGCAGCGAGATGGGCGAAGCCGTCTACAGCGATGCTGACCTGCTCCTCTACAGCCGCTTGATGGCGCAGCGACGGCGCCGCCTCGAGAAGGAAGGCCGCGCCTAGCCACTTCCACATCTGCCCTCGAGCACACCCCCTAGTCCCCATCGATAAATCTTTCGTTGGTGATTCGTAACACCAACCTTTTGGTCACGTCTTTAATTCAGACGAATCGGACAGTCCCTCTAGACCGGGGTGAGATGGCAGAAACCGCAGAGACCCGTAAACGGGGTCGTATCGCCTTGGAAGTCCCATATCCTTCCAAGGTGCGCCTGCCTGTTCGCCGCCCAGCGATCGTAAGGCGTGAGCGCCTAATAGAAGCGCTCTCGCATGCCCGGGAGCGAAGGATCACCTTGGTGAGCGCGCCCGCGGGTTACGGCAAGACAACGCTTCTTCTCGACTTCGCCCAGGCCGCAACCGATCCCGTCTGCTGGTACGGTCTCGATGAGCGCGATCGGGATGCCGCCACGTTTCTGCGCTACCTCGTCGCTTCGGGTCGGGAGCGGCAACCGGATTTTGGCATCGAGCTCGGCACTGCCCTTGCGACGGGCGACTCAATTGGACCTGACCGCGCAGTAGAGTTGCTGGTCTCAGCCATGCAGCCGGGTCCGCCGTTGACATTCGTCCTCGACGACTTCCACTTTCTGGACGAAGCGGAGACCGAACTGACGCAGATAGTCGAAGGATGGCTGTACCGACTGCCGCCCGGCTGCCACGTCATCCTCTCCGGGCGCACGCAGCCCCAACTCGGCATACTGCCGCTGATGTCTGTCCGCCAAGAGGTGGACACTATCGGCGCGGCAGATTTTTCCTTTACGTGCGAAGAAGTAGTCCATCTCTTCCGCGATGTCCTAGGAAAAGACGTCTCGCTCGACGACGCTCAGCACCTGGCCGACGTATCGGAAGGCTGGGCGGGCGCGCTGGTATTGCTCGCGGACAGGGTTCAAATGAGCCGGACGGCAATTTCGCTCGAGCACTTGCGCGGTTCGGACACGCTCTTTCAGTACGTCAAGCTCGAGCAGTTCGATCCGCTGGCGAACGACCTCAAGGAGTTCCTCACCGGCAGCGCTGTACCGCGCTGGCTCGATGAGCAGTTCCTGGATGAGCTCCTGGGTTCGACAGATACCGAGAAGCGGCTCAATCAGCTGCGACGGTTAAACCTCTTTGTTCTGACTGACGACCAGAACGGCAGGCGCCGCCGGTATCACCGCCTGTTCCGGGCCTTTCTCGTCAGCCATCTCCGCAGCCACCAGCCAGAACGTTTCCGCGAGCTCAATATTCGGGCCGCTGAGTTGATGGAGAAGGCCGAGCACTGGGAAGAGGCGGTCTACCACTACATCCAGGCTGGTGGCTGGGAGCGGATCGTCCAGGTGACGGACCGGGTCGGCTGGCAAATGTTCGAAGAGGGGCAGTGGGATACCCTGGCGGAATGGCTCGACGCCGTACCCGACGAGCAGCTCGCGCAACAGCCGAAGCTCATGCTTTGGAAAGCCCGCATCCTGCACAACGTGAGCCAGATCGATCTTGCCCTGAACCTCCTTTCCCGCGCGATAACTTCGTTCGAAGCGAATCAGGAGTGGGCGCTTCAGGCAGAAGCGCTGGTAATCGAAGGTATGTGCCTCCGCGCGAAGGGGGAGCACGAGGCGTCCAAGCAGGCCCTCAAGAAGGCGGAAGCGCTTCTCCTGGCGCACGACGGTCCGGCGCCCCTGCTCACGGAGGCGAGAAAACAGCTCGGCATCTCACTTAACTGGTGCGGCGAGCTCAAGCAGGCGGAGAGTGAGCTGCGTGGCGTCCTCGATATCTACGAAGCGAAGGGGGACGTTTACAACGTAGCCCTGGTTGCCGACGACCTTGCCATCGCCCTCGCCCAGATGGGCCGGCTTGCGGATGCTGCCATCTATTTCGAGCGTGCGAGACAGTGCTGGCTGAAGCTCGGCAATGATGCGGCCCACCTACGCACGGTCAACAACCTGGGTGTGCTCTATTACCTACAGGGCGAGTTTGACCAAGCTGAAACGGCTCTGGGCGAAGGACTGGATAGGGCCGGACGTCTGAGCAACGCGAGACCCGAGATGTACCTGCGTCAAAACCTGGCTGACGTTAAGCGTGATCGGGGCGAGTACACACTGGCAATCGAACTCTACTTTGAAGCGCTGCGATTGGCTCAAACGATGGACGAGGTGTTGATTAGCAGCTACATCTCCGACGGCGTGGCGAAGACCTATCGGTTGATGGGAGACCCGGCAAACTCCGAAGCGTGGGCCCAGCGCGCCCTAGCCCTGGCAGAAGAGAAGGGCGGGACGCTCGAGCTTGGGGTTTCGTCGACGACTCTTGGTCTGATCAAGCGCGACGCGGGAGATCCAAAGGCAGCCGCAGCCTCCATTGAACGCGCCGTGAATCTTCTGAGAGACAGCAACGCAAAGCGAGAGCTCGCGACCGCATTATTTCACCTGGCAAGTGTTCACTTCTCTCTGAAGCGCAAGAAGCTGGCGCTCGAGGCACTCGACGAAGTGGCCGTGCTGATCTCCGAGCTGGGGTATGACCATTTCGTGCGCATGGAGGCGGTGCGCAACCCGCTTCTCGTGCAGTACGCCGCCGCGAACAAACTTGCGGGCGATTATTTCGGGCGGCTGCTCAAGACAATGAAGGGCTCGCGAAAATCCGCCGCGCCGGTGCAGGTCGAGGCGATTGAATCAGAGTCGGAGATGCAGAGCGAGACCGGGGTCCATGCTTATGGGTTCGGGAATGTCAGGGTGGAGCTCGCGGGTCGCGAAATCACGGACCTCGAGTGGAGAAGCGAGAAGAGCAAAGAGATGTTCTTCTTCTTCCTCTGCGACCGGCGGCCATTGCGAAAAGAAGAGATCGTGGCCGCGCTCTGGCCGGACCTGCCGGATGAGAAGACGACGAGTGCGTTCCATTCCAACATGTACAGGCTACGGAAGGCGTTATATCCGGAATGTATCGCCAAGGACTCTGGACGCTACATCCTGGATCCGCGAAGCCAGTTCGCGTTTGATGTGGAGCGCTTCCAGAAACTTCTCGCGGAGGCCGGGCGTATGCCGAAGGCCAGCGCCGACGCGACCTCGCTCATGGAGCAGGCGCTCGCGCTTTACAAGGGCCCCTTTGCGATGGACTTCTACTCCGAGTGGGCGGAGACGCTGCGCTGGCAATTGGCCGAGCAACATATGAGCCTCTTGACGACGCTCGCCGCCGTTTTCAGCGACGCCAAGGAGTACAAGCGGAGTGCGGACATCTGTCAGCGGATCCTGGAGCTTGATGAATACAACGAGGCGGCCTGGTACCGGCTGATGAGTAACTACATTCTCTCGGGACAGACGGAAGCGGCCAGATTCTGCTACAAACGGTACGTAAAGGTGCTTGGCGCCGAGGACCTGGGAAATGAAGTGCCCAGTTTCGAAGAACTGCAGCGGCAAATAGCCAGCGGCAGATAACAAGCAAGCCCCCAACACCGATTTTCCTGCGAGGCGGTTTCAAGCCCGCTCTCTTCGACTTAACCCCGTTTGCCGTCTCCGAACTCTTCCGGCGAGATTTTGGCGAGAGCCTTCTGAGAGACTCGAACCAGAAAGAGAACCGGCACTCAAGGAGACGAAATCGATGGACCTGAACGCGAAGACAATACGGCTTCACTGGGTAGTGACACTCGTCGCCCTAGCACTGGCCACCGTAGCCGCTCAGAGCCCGTTCTTCTAGGCCCAAAAGTACCCTGTCTAACCAAGCAAATCTCTCGTCCGGAGGTCGGTGGCGAGTTTCCGGCGAGATTTTGGCGAGAACCACCTGCGAAACTGGCGGCAGAGGACAGAACCGAGATACGAGGAGAACCAACGATGGACCTGAACACGAAGACCGCAAAGCTCAACTGGATCGTCACTCTGCTCGCTTTGACGCTTGCAGCGGTAGCCGCCCAGAGCCCGTTCTTCTAAGCCGCGTATGCGAGCACGTGTGCTCGTCGTCGCTGCGGGATCGATTCTGGCGCTCGCGGCGGCAGGAGCCATCAACTTAGACATATCCCCCAGCGAATCAAATACCCCGGTCGTTGCTGCCTGCTCCGTCCAGGGCTCGGGCTGTGATCAGCCTTCCCTGGACGGGGGCGGGCAGTTCGTTATTAGCCATGACGTGCTCCAGGGGGGCTGCTCCGGTGCCGACCTGCACGTCATGCGCTACGTCTCGCGGGAAACTGGTCCCACGGCGTTAGTCGCGACGTGGTGCCGTTGATCTAGAACCAGCCGCCTCTAGAAAATCCGAACGCCCCATACCGCCGCCCTTTTGTTGACGATAACCGCCCAAATTGTAAGAAGTTTGCAATCTTTTTCGGAATCGGTATAGTAGAGCCTTGACACGCTAATATATTAGCCATCTAATGAAGCCACCATATATGAGGTAATCACCTCAGAAGGGGGGTTCGGGATGGTCGCACGATTAGCCTCACTTCTCATCGTTTGCGCGGTTGTGGCTACTGCTGTCGCCGGCTTCATGCCTTAGACGGGCGTTGCCCTAACGAAGCAAACGAACAGGCCACTGGTTCCGCGCGTACTGTTTGAGGTCGTGGGGAGCTTGTGAAACGCGAACTGCGCCTGCACTTCCCGAGGGTGCATATCAGAGCGGGAGTGTTGGCGCTCTTTGCATTGGCGATGCAGGCCATCGCAATCTTCGCTCCCCTCGGATTCGATGACATTCCGAAGCGGCTCCTCTTCGAAATCTCCTACGTCGTTCTGATCTTCTTCGCCATCGTCAATCTCCCTCGACCCGGCTTTCTGATCATCGGTGTGGGACTACTCCTAAACTTCCTGCCGATCGTCGCCAACGGCGGTTTGATGCCTGTGACCGCAGAAAGCCTCGTCAGGATAGATCAGCAGGACCGCATAGAAGGGCGCGCTGAAGGCGATGCAATCCCGCGGACCAAAAACGTACTGAAGACGAAAGAGGACACGCATTTCTACGTGCTGTCTGACCGCCTCGTGGTCGACAACCCCGTGTACGTTCCAATTCTAAGCATCGGCGATCTCGTGATTGGCGCCGGCCTTGTGGTCACGCTGGGTGACCTGTTCCTGCCGCGCGTCCAGCGCTCGCGTCAAGCGCCGGCGAAGCCCTCGCGCGCAAACCTGTAGAGCGCCGTACGCGTATTACCTTTCGGGCGCGATACGCGTTCTATATCGCGGGAAACGTTTTGGCACGGCCATACGTCTCAATTGTGGCGTCCCGGCGGGGAAACACGGCAGAATTCGGCCCGAACCTCAACCGGCACGTTGAATCGAAGAATCTGAAGGCATATATTTGAGAGTGCTATAGGCGGTGTGCCAAGGGGTTAGGCTCGAAAGGAGACAAGCAGAATGAGTTTCCTGAAACATCGCGGCTATCTCTTATCTCTGGTTGCGCTTGGCGCCGTCCTCGCCTTCGCCGCTTGCGGCAGTGATAACGAGAAGACAAGCGGGACTGCTTCACCCGGTGGCGGAGCCGGCGAACGAATTCAGGGAGGTACCCTCACAGTTCAGAACCTTGAGTTCCAATCTTCCGACCCCCACTTCTCAAATTTTGTGCAGGATATCTCGCTGGAGAGAATGCTCTGGCGGGGTCTCTATACGCTCGATAAGGACAATAAGCCGCAAGTCTCTATGGCCGACGGCGAACCGACCATCTCGTCGGACGGTCTCACGTACACGGTCAAGGTGAAGGAAGGCCTCAAGTGGTCAGACGGGCAACCGCTTACCGCAAAGGACTTCGCGCTGGCGGTCCTTCGCACCTGCAACCCGGACGTTGCCAGTAACTACCAGTCCTTTGACACCAACATCGTCGGCTGCGATGACTACTTCGGCGCAAAAGGCACGACAGCTGCTCCGAAGACGCCGACCCCCGAGGAGCTCGAGGCGCTGAAGGCGGCTGTTGGTGTGAAGGCCACTGGCAATACGGTGGAGTTCAAGCTCGTTAACCCGCAGCCTACCTTCAAAATCCTTCTTTCTATGTGGACCTACTTCCCGGTCCCCTCTCACCTGCTTCCGGACCCCGGCGAGGCCTGGCCGACGCCACCGAGTCCCAAGCTTGCTTACAACGGTCCCTACATGATCCAGGATTACAAGCCTCAGGACAGCGCGGTCTTGGTTCCCAACCCCAACTGGTCTGCGCCGAACGGAATCAAGCCGACGCTGGACAAGATTGTGATCAAATACATCGAAAAGGACGACGTCTCCAACAACGCTTACCGCAACGGTGAGCTCGATGTAGTTTCGGCGGACCTCGCGAATCTTGGCGCGGTGAAGGCCGAGTTCGGCAATGAGTACTTCCAGGCGATCCTCCCGGGAACAAGGGCCGTCGAGATGGAGCTGAAGCATCCGCCGCTGGATATATTTGAGTTCCGGTTGGCGGTTTCGCAAGCGATAGACCGCGATCAGATGATCAAGGTCTGCTGCGGCGGAGCGTACGTTCCGACGACGAGCTTCCAGCCGGAAGGTGTCGGCGGCCATGCGCCCGATGCGTTCAAGGACCAGATCGGCTACAACCCGGACAAGGCGAAGGAAAACCTCGCAAAGGCGAAGCAGAAGTTCGGCAAGGACTTCCCCACGCTAGGCATTCTCGTGCGGGATACGCCAGAGGCGAGGGCCCAGGCAGAATTCCTGCAGAACAGCTGGAAGACAATCCTCGGGCTCGACACCCGGATCGACCCCGTGGACTCTCCAACACGCTCTAAGCGCCTGAACGGCCATGACTATGAGCTGGCGCCCAGGAGCGGATGGATCCAGGACTACCCCGATCCCGAAGACTGGATGGGAAAGCCTTCCGGCTTGTTCAACACGGGTGGCACCAACAACACATCGTCGTGCAGCGATCCCGAGGTTGACGCCCTAGTCGACAAGGCGACCACTAATACCAACGACTCTGAGCGGCGCGACCAGTACAAGAAGGTCAATGAGCTGATCACTACCCGGCTGTGCGGCTATGCACCGACGTACCACGAAGCGAATAACAACATCTTAAAGCCCTACGTCGTGGGCATGAAGGAGAACTCGACCGCCCAGGACACAAGGCTCCCGGGCGACTGGATTGCAGAGGCCTGGGGGCGGTCGAAGTAGAGACTCAGGCCAGTGAATAAATACGGGAGCCCTCATCAGGCTCCCGTATTTATTTTCCGGCTGTTTAGCACGATAATGCGATTACCATGACCGCGTACGTGATCCGCCGCGTTCTCTGGATCATTCCGGTTCTATGGGCAGTGGCCACGATTACGTTCTTCCTGATGCATACGGTACCTGGCGGCCCCTTCGACCAGGAGAAGCAGGTGCCGCCGGCTGTACTCGAAAACCTGAACGCTAAATACAACCTGGACAAGCCCCTCTACGAGCAATACGGCCTCTTTTTCTGGGACCTTGCCCACGGCGACCTCGGTGTCTCGTTTCGCAGTCAGCAACCCGTGGTCGATCTAATTAAGGACGGGTGGAAGACCACCGCGCAGCTGGGCGTTGCGACATTCATCTTTGCCGTCATATTCGGGATGTCCATGGGGGTGATCTCAGCCCTCAACCATAACAAGCTACCTGATTACCTTGGCGTTTTCTTCGCCACGGCAGGGACCGCGATGCCGAGCTTCGTCATTGGAAGCTTCCTGGTCATCATCTTCTCCGTCAAATTAGGCTGGTTCGACGTGCTCGGGTGGGAATTCGGGAACTACGAGAAGATGGTGCTTCCCATGCTGACGCTCGGCGTACTGCCATCGGCCTACATCGCCCGGATTACGCGGGCCAGCGTTTTGGAAGTTCTGAACCAGGACTACATTCGGACCGCGCGTGCGAAAGGTCTGGCCGAATGGGTCATCGTCCTGAGACATACGATCAAGAACGCTATGGTCCCCGTCCTTACCATAATAGGGCCAATCTTCGCCTTTCTTGTGACGGGCTCTTTCATCACCGAGACGATTTTCCAGATTAACGGGGTTGGTCGAAGGTTCGTCAACGCCGTCTCTGAGCGAGACTACGGGTTAATTATGGGAACTACCCTCTTCTACGCCGCGATCATCGCGATCGCCAATTTGGTTGTTGACCTGCTATACGCGACCGTTGACCCGCGCATCCGGTACCAGTGAGGTTCGTCTAAGTTGCAGGCGCAAGAAGCTGTCGAACGCGAATGGCTCCTGGACGGGGAGCTTAGGGGACGGGAGCGAGGCCTCTGGAGCGACGCGTTCCGGCGCCTGATCAAGAACCGGCTGGCGGTGGTCGCGTTGCTTCTTCTTTCGACCATCCTGGTCGTTTCGATTGCTGGCAACACTCTAAGTAGCGTGCAGCGTTATAGCCCCTCGTACCAGGACTATTCGCGCGTCCACGAGAGCCCTTCGGGTCATAACTTCTTCGGCACCGATAATCTTGGGCGCGATACCTGGGCGCGGGTCCTCGAAGGAACGCTCATCTCGCTTCAGGTCGGGCTAGGAGTTCAGGTCATCGTACTTGCGATCGGACTCTTCGTCGGCGGAACTGCCGCTCTGGGGGGACGCACACTCGACAACATCATGATGCGAATAACCGATCTTGCATACGCTTTTCCGGATCTGCTGGCCATTATTCTTATTCGGGCCGCTTTCGTTGACCGAGACCTCCCTTTAGTCGGACACGACACATCCCAGCGTTTACTTGTGATCTTTGCGATTTCCTTCGTCGCCTGGGTAACTATTGCGCGTCTTGTCCGTGGTCAAATGCTGACCTTGAAGGAGCGTGATTTCGTTATCGCTGCAAGAGCCATGGGCGCTTCGTCGTTCCAGATCGTATTCAAGCACATGCTCCCGAATACGCTTGGCCCGGTAATAGTCGCGATCGTCTTCGGGATCCCTCTGGCAATCTTTGCCGAGGCCGTCCTAGGGTACATCGGAATTGGCCTCCCTCCACCGACAGCGAGCCTAGGCAGGCTAATTAACGACGGCTACGCATACATCCGAACGAACATCTATCTAGTGCTCTTCCCGGCCGGCACACTGGCGCTCTTGATGCTTTGCTTCACGTTTCTGGGCGACGGCTTGCGCGACGCACTCGACCCGCGCGGGCGCTAACTGGACGAAGGCCCGGCGTCGAGGCCGGGCGCGGTCATCTTCGTAGCGTCGAGTAGGTGCTTGAGCTCATCCTCTGAGAGGCTTGTCTTCTCGCGCGCCACCTCGCGGATCGTGCGGCCCGTCTTTGCCGCTTCCTTGGCGATGTCAGACGCAGCGTCGTAGCCGATGGCCGGCACGAGGCCGGTCGCGAGCATTAGACCGCGCTCGACCATTTCTGGGCCACGCTGAGTGGCGCTTAGGCCCACAATGCAGCGCTCCGTGAAGTTTTGGCTCGCGGAGGCCAGCAGCTCGATCGCCTCGAGCACGTTGTGCGCGGCCACAGGCATCATCAAGTTCAGCTCGAAGTAGCTGCCCTGCGCCGCCTGAGCGACCGCGGCGTCGCAGCCTATGACCTGCGCGCCCACCTGTATCAACGATTCCGCGATGACCGGGTTGACTTTGCCGGGCATGATCGAGCTCCCTGGCTGCACCTCCGGCAGGGCAAGCTCACCGAGACCGGCGCGCGGACCTGAACCTAGCCAGCGAATATCGTTGGCAATCTTCTGAAGGCTGACAGCAAGGGTGCGGAGGGAGCCGCTCGCTTCGAGGACTGTATCGAGAGAGCTCTGAGCCTGGAAGTGATTATCAGTCTCCTGGATGGCCACGCCTA
>WNFY01006204.1_pt1 | contig 16818 bp, 19 predicted proteins | sample 5400091 | NCBI WGS metagenome assembly WNFY01 (sample SAMN13153364, study PRJNA577476) | soil metagenome | isolation source: 60 cm soil or saprolite under grassland replicate 1 | place: USA:California | collected 2016-06-15
ATCTGACCATCCTTATCGCGGAACACTTTCTTGATCTTGCCTGCCACTTCTCCTGCTTCGTTGACAAGTCCTAATGTCGGATAAATTACCGGATGTCCAATGGCAGGATAACCCGCTGTCTTACGAGATTTGGTTTGATATTCGTTGAAGTTCATAATTCACCTGAATTTTTATTGGAAACTCACCGCTAACTGTTTCCACCACTGATCCTTCTCGCCCGGCACAAAGGGAGTGTACAACGTCAGGCGATCCGCAATGCCCTCATAGCGCTTTTTCAATTCGTCAGCTAATTTGCTTTCCTCAGTTACAACAGCAAATTCATTCAACATCTCATCCGTGATGAGCATCGGCATCTCTGCCCATTGCCCTTTTGTCGCGTGAGTGGATAGCTTTTCTGCTATATTGCTCCATCCATGCAAATCCATCACCGGGCGATACGAAGGCGTGGAGGCGTAGAATGAGATCTGCGCACGGGCAAAGTTCATCTCTTCGGGAGTTGTGGCAATAAATGGTGTGACAGAAATTGAAACATCATCCCGTTTGCGATTGGTTTTATGTACACCCTCTTCAATGGCAGGCAGCATGACTTCTTTTAAATAACGCACACTATGAAATGGATGCACATGGAAACCGTCACAAATTTCCCCGGCGAGTTTTGCTAAACCGGTGTTGACACCTGCGATGTAGATGGGGATCAAAGGATAAGGGCTAGGGGATAAGGAGAGAGGCGGAGGCTGGAAAAATGGCGACATCAAGGTGATCTTGTAATATTCGCCACGATAATTGAGTTTTGTTCCATTTTGCCAGCAATCCCAAAAGGCGCGGATGACTTCGATCTGCTCGCGCAGTTTTCCTGTGACTGACTCGGGCCATGGTTGACCGAATCTGCGTTCGATGTGTGCTTTGACCTGTGTGCCGAGTCCCAGGAAGAAGCGTCCATCCGATTGCGCGGCGAGGTCCCAGGCGGTGTAAGCAATGTTCGCTGGGGAACGCGCAAAGGAAACGGCGATGGCTGTCCCGGTGCGAAGACGCCTCGTATGTTCGGCGATCAACGTGCAGGGCAAGAAAGGATCGTGCTGAGTCTCTTGAGTCCATAATGCATCGAATCCAATCTCCTCGGCGGCTTTCGCGATCGCGGGAACATCTTTCAATCCAACAATAGGAAGAGCAGCATCGAATTTCATCCCTTAGCTCCTGGAGAATAGAGAACAGAGACTAGTCTCCGTTATCTAACAAATACGCCAAAATCCAATTTGTTGTAGCGACCAAACCATCTAGATGCGTGCGCTCGTAATTGTGGGACGCATCGATCCCTGGACCGATGAGCGCGACCGCCACATCGCCGCCGGCGCGCCAGAATGCTTCTCCATCCGAACCGTAGAATGGATAGACATCGGTCTTATACGGGATATCATGCTGCTCGGCGAGAGCACGTAACTTTTTATTCAAGCCCTCATGGTACACCCCACCATTATCCTTTATGCATAACGTTGCATGAAACTCATCTGACTCTTGACCCTTTCCCACGACCGCCATATCAACGGTGACCAGCTCCACCACATCGGATGGGATTCCCGCTGCGGCACCATGACCGACTTCTTCATAATTGCTGATGAGAAAGTAAACGGTTCGCGCCGGGCTTACGTCTGCCTCGACTAACGATTTGATCGCGCTGACGATATTTGCCACGCACGCCTTGTCATCCAGAAACCTTGAGCGAATGAATCCATTCGTCACTTCAACGCGTGGATCGAACGCTATACAATCACCAATGCTGATCCCCAACTCACGAGTTTCCCGTTTCGATAACGTCCGCGCATCCAAACGGACTTCCATATGCTCATCATTACGTGGTGTCTGGCTGCCGGCTGCGCTATAAATATGACCGGATGCGGTATCGATCAACGCTGAGCCGCGAATCTTTTCGCCTTTCGAAGTGAATATCCAAACGCCTTCCGTCTCGACCGTGGGCCATTGGACCCCGCCGATACGGCTCAACTTGAGGCGCCCGTTCTTCTTGAACTCTTTAACAACCGCGCCGAGTGTATCGACATGCGCCGTGAGTGCAACGGGTGGCAGATCATTCTCTACTTGCCACTTCACAACGAGCGCCCCTTTGCGAGTGCGCCATAATTTCAACTGCGGAAATTGAGCAAGCTCTTTTTCCACAAATGCGATTGCCGGTTCCGCAAAGCCAGTGGGGGATGGGATGTTCAATAACTTCACGAGGAAATCGACAAGATATTCTTGATTGATCGCTGGTAGTGACATTGGTCTCCTATAGGTTCAAAGTTTACAAGTTCAAGGTTTAAGGTTCTAAACTTTCAACATTTAACCTTCCAACCTTAAACCGTTAGCCCTTCAAACTTAATGATTTTCTCTCTCCACTCTTGCGGAATAGGAATGGTTTTTCCTTCTTTGTAATCGTACGCCACGATCACTAATTCTCCCTTGGCCAATTCTTTTCCAGTATCGGCATCTACAACATTTTGCTCCCATGTCATAGATTTATTGCCTAATTTCATGACACGAACTCCCGCCTTGATGTTCTGCCCAAAATAAGCGGGTTGAAGGTAAGTAAGGTGAACATCTGCCACGATGACACCAATTTCCATAAAGGACTGGTCTTTGGTAAAAAAGCCCATTTGGATCCAATATGCGATTCGTGCCTGCTCAAAATAAGTGAGAAACTTGGCGTTATTGACATGCCCCTGCGGATCTAGGTCCCCGTATCGAACTTCGATGGGATGATAGAAATGATAATCGCTCATGACGCGATTATACCGTTTGAAATAAAAAGACCTGACAGGTTTCCAAAACCTGTCAGGTCTTTATTCAGGCACAATATCTTGCTAAATCATCTCGATTACAAATACTGATTCGCCCCTCATTATCAGTATCAATCAACCCCTGTTCCTTGAATAACACCATCGTCTGATTGACGCGCTTGCGCGAGGCGCCAACCAGATCGGCGATATCGCTTTGCGTAAGCACAATGCGGATTTGAGTCGCGCCGTCTTTTTCATGCCCATATTTTTCGGCGAACGCCAGCAGTTGACGCGCCACCCGTCCATTCACATCGAGCGTTGCCAGGGCCTGGATCAATTGATCGGATAACCGCACACGCGCCGATAGGATTTTCACCAGGTTGCGCGCCACAGGCGTGAAGTTATCCAACATGTAATTGAACGTGATTTTGTCCATCCAAAGCAGCAGACTGTTTTCCAAAGTCACCGCGCTAGCAGAACGACCGACGCTGTCGATCAGGCTCATCTCGCCGAGCATATCACCCGCTCCGAGGATCGCGAGAATTACATCGCGCTCGCCTTGCTCGACATGGATTTTCACTGTGCCATGCAAAATGATATACACCGCTTCGCCAGGTTGTTCGATGGTCATTACATTGCGTCCCGCTTCGAACACGCGGCGGTGGGCGCGTAGCGCGACCCAATCCAATTGTGTCGGAATCATTCCAGCGAATAACTCTATATCTGCAAGCAGATTGCGAGTGCTGTCTTTCCGCGGTAGTGTGTCAGCCATGGTGCGCATATTTTACATCCCTCAACCTCAGATTGGACGACTGTAACCTCTCTGTTATTTTGTTTTCTGTGCCCAAGATAATTTCGAATCCTTCATGCGCGGCTCGTGTTGCACTGAACATTTCTTTGGCGGCGGATTCCGAGCCCCAGTAGTGTTCATCCGAATATTGTGCATCATGGATGAGGACATCTGCATCATTTGCAAACGCCACCAGACGTTTATCTGTCCCGACATAGCCCTCTGTGTCTGTCGCGTAGACAATAGATTTGCCGCGCCATATGATCTGATAAGCATAGACACCACCTGGATGCGCATATGATTTGTGAATGTGGATTACAGCCGCTTCATCGCTCAAGCCGATCGTTGACTCCGCCACACGGACTCCCATCTCATCCCAAACGATGATCTGCGACTCACGAAGCGACTGGATCTCCTTCGAGGAAGCCATCTCGCGCAAGCTGACTGGAAATGTCTCAGACGATTGGTTCTGCTCCAACACATTCTTCAACGATTCATGCGTGCCGTCCGGTCCGAAGATATGCAGCTTTGTGTTGGGCAGATAGGCAGGCAGGAAGAATGGTAAACCCTGAGTGTGGTCATGATGCAAATGGCTGAGCAGCAACACGATTTCATTTGCGCGTTCCCTGGCATCGCCCACCAGGGCAGATGTGGTTCGAACTAATTCGCGCCCCAAAGGAATAATGCCAGTACCCGCGTCGAGAATGATCGTGTGTGTGCCAGCCTGGATTTCAACACAAGCGGTATTGCCACCATATTTAACCGTCCCCGCCCCCGGTGTTGGATGACTTCCGCGCACGCCCCAAAATTTGACTCTCAATTCATCGGACATTCCGCACCTCCGCGATACCTGTTCTAACTTCCTCTTTTATTATCCTCGTTACTAAAAATCACTCAAGGAAACTTTTCGCAAAGGAGGTGAGAAATATTTCACATGTAAATCGTTGTTCAAAATGGGACAATAAGTAGGGAACTAGATGAAACATCATAGCGTTGTACAGTACATGAAACGAAAGATAATTCTGTTTCTGATGGTGCTCATGTCACTAGCCTGCAATTTACCGCCTCTGGTTTCACCGACAATGACTCCAGCATCAGCAGTCCCATCGCCGACAGCTGTGAATATGCCTGGCATACTTGTGCGCGGGCACGTGACATTGAACAGTGTAGGGTTGGAGGGTGTGAATATTTATAAAAGGTTCTCTGCTTATCCTCGTGAGTTGATCGCTACCACGGATAAAGATGGATATTACGAATCGGCTATTATCCCCATTCCTGGCGATGAGATGGTTTCCGTCGAGGCAGAATTAGCTGGTTATAAATTTGATCCGCCGTATTATTATTGGCGCCATTATCATGGATATGAAGACACTACCTATGATTTTGTAGCAGTTGCTGCACCATAAAGGAGCGACACCCAAAATGCGCTCTCATGAAGTGGGGAAAGTTAGAAAATTTGTGCTATACTTAATTTTCTACAGCTTGTCTCGTAAGTAGGTAAATGTCTTTCTAAAGAGAATCGAAGCTTGAAATTTGCATAATTATGCGGCACTCTGTAAACTCAGTGGTGAATTATGCCTGTGATCCGCTCCTCTGATATTGGAAATTATCTCTATTGCCGCCGCGCTTGGTGGTACCGCAAACAGGGAATCGAGTCCGAAAATAAGAGCGAACTGGCGGCAGGAACTGAACTCCACCAGAGGCATGGACGTCAGGTGTTAGCGTCCAACCTCACACGAACGGTGGGGTTTATTCTGTTAATGATCGCCATCGTGATCTTGGTAGCTTACTGCACGGCAAGACTTGTTTAAAGATTTGGATGTTGAAACGTTTAAACGTTCAAACCTGCTAACCTGCAACCTAAAATCATGCTTTACATTGCTCTCCTTATCTTCATCCTGGCAGTCTTTTTCTTCTGGCAGTCAGATCGCCAGCGGAAAGCTGCCGGTCTCCCTGGTGGGCGTGTTGTTTATACCGACACACGCGCCTGGGGAAAACTGGAGAAGCCACTCTTTCATCAAGCGCTTGGGTTGACCGGGAAACCCGATTATCTCGTGGAACACAACGGGCAAATTATCCCTGTGGAGGTGAAAACGGGTCGAGCACCGAATGCACCGTATGACTCGCATATTTTTCAATTGGCTTCTTATTGTCTCCTAGTAGAAAAAACATATGGCAAACGCCCGCCGTATGGGATCATCCACTACAACGACCGCGATTTCGCCGTGGATTACACTCAGGAATTGGAGTCCAAACTTCTCGACCTTCTCGCCGAGATGAAACGTGACGAACATAAAGGAGATGTGCCGCGCTCGCATGATCAGGCATCGCGCTGTGTGCGGTGTGGATTTCGAAAGGTCTGTGATCAAAGGTTGGTATGATGTAGGGGCACAAGTAAACATGTTTACGTATCCACGTGTATTCTTGTTTACCACTCTACCTGTTTACCTTATAATTGCCTCATCATGCCAGACACATTTCTTCCCAAGCGCCCAGTCGTTGCTGCATATCCGAAAATGCCGCAAGCCTTCGCAGAAGCGGCAGCCATGGCGGCGTATTTCAAAGACAAGGGAATCGAAGCACCTCATGGTTCACTTTACGATGAGAATTTACGGAAACGTGTCCGCCGCGGAGAATTTGACCTGCTAATTATGGCAGGCGGCGATGGAAGTGTTCTGCGGGCTGGAAATCTTTGTGCATCGAGCAAGACACCGATTCTAGGCGTGTCGAGCATTTCCGTGCTGGCGAGATGGTCGGAAACTGGGATGCACTGAACGAAGTCGTCGTGGGCCGCGGGCAGACTTTACGCCCGGTGCGCTTATCTGCAGCAGTGGACGGACGCCATCTCACGAGTTACGTTGCCGATGGACTGATTGCTGCCACTGCGACCGGATCCACAGCCTATGCCCTCGCCGCGGGTGGACCGATCCTCCCCCCAGAGTTACGAAACATTTTGCTCGTTCCGATCGCGCCTCATCTTTCAGTGGATCGAGCCGTTGTATTGGCAGAAGGCTCCACGGTCAGCATTCGCGTCAATGGAGAGAATGCCGTTTTAAGTGTTGATGGACAACCATCCATTACTCTCATGGAAGACGATTCTATCGACGCGCATGCTGCGGAGGTCACCACCCAATTTGTACGCTTTGGAGATCCCGGATATTTCTATCAAAATCTGACCGCACACATGAATGAAAACTCTTTAGGATTGCCAAGATGACCCAAACGACTGAAACTCTGTACTGCTATGTTCACCCCAACCGCGCTACATCACTGCGCTGCAATAACTGCAATCGTCCCATTTGCGCTCAATGTGCTATCCATACACCGACAGGGTATCGTTGCCGCGAATGCGTAAAAGGTCAACAAAAAGTTTTCAATACCTCGGAATGGTATGACTTTGTTGCTGGTTTCATTGTGGCGGCGTTGCTATCGGCCGTAGCTGCATTTTTAGTTACAATGATCGGTGGTATTGGCTTTATTGGTTGGTTTCTGATCGTGTTGGGTGCGCCAACTGCGGCAGTGATCATCGCGGAAGGCGTACGAATGGTCACGCGTAAACATCGCTCGCGAACATTGTTCGTCACGGTTGCAACTGGTGTTGTGCTGGGTGCTCTTCCTATTATTTTGCTTCAACTGTTTCGCTTCAACGTATTTGGTATTCTCTTTCAAATCGTTTACCTCGTAATTGCAGTTCCTGTTGTTTATTCTCGACTTTCTGGAATCCAATTGTTCAGATAACCTATACACGATATAAAAACATATGCTAACAGAACTCCGTATCCATAACTTTGCGATCATCGATCAGCTCGATCTTCGCTTCGGTCCAGGCTTGATCATCCTCACGGGTGAGACAGGCGCAGGCAAGTCCATTATTCTCGATGCGGTCGTCATGCTCATCGGCGGCAAAGCGGATACAACCTACGTCCGCGCCGATGCAGATGCCGCGTTCGTTGAGGGGGTGTTCCACCTCAAGGGTCCCGAAAAAGAGGCGGTGCATTTCATCCTGCAGCGCGAAGAATTGATGGACGATCCTGATTATGTGGTCTTAACGCGCGAAGTCCGCAAAGAGGGACGCAGTATTGCGCGCCTCAACGGGCGGACCATCAGCGTTTCCATTCTCAAGGAGATCGGTTCTATTCTGGTCGATATCCACGGGCAGGCGGAACATCTGTCGCTGCTCGATCCACGCGCCCATTTGGGCTTGTTGGACCGTTATGCAGAAGTCGCGCGTCCTCTTAGCGATTACCGCCAAACCTATCATGCGTTGTTGAACCTGCGCCATGAGTTAAGTGATCTGCGCAAAGCGCAATCCGACGCGGAACGCCGTGTCGAAATGTTGACCTACCAGGCGGAAGAGATCGAAGCGGCGCGCTTGAAACCGGGCGAAGATGAAGAACTGCGCAAAGAACGTGACCGCCTCGCCAATGCCGAGTCGCTTGCCCAAAATGCACAGGAAGCCATTGCAGTTTTAGAGGAAGGTTCTCCCGAAACTCCCGCGGCGACGGATCTGGTTGGGCAGGCTGCCCAGGCTTTAGCTGCCTTGGCAAAAATTGACTCGGCTCAAAATGATCTGGCAAATCAAGCCGAGATTTTGCTGGATACCATGTCGGACTTGATTCATAGTTTACGCGACTACCTTGAAGAGATTGAGTTCAACCCCAAAAAGCTCGACGAAGTAGAAGAACGACTCGACCTGATCCATTCTCTTGTTCGAAAATATGGCGGCAGCATTCCCGCTGTCATTGCCTATGGAACGGACGCGCGTAAGCAACTCGAAACGATTTCAACGGCGGGGGAGCGAATCCAAGAATTAGAAATGACGGAAGCCAAGCTTTTGGAGGCACTTGCCAGGCAGGGGGGTGTCTTGAGTGAAAAGCGTAAATCTGCCGCGGTCGAAATGGGACAAGGCATTGAGACGGAACTGGATGATTTGCGTATGGCAGAAGCCAAATTCAACGTGGACTTCCAGCGTAAGCCGGATCCCAATGGCGCACCCGTAGAAAATGGCACGCGGATTGCCTTCGACCAAAATGGCTTTGATAAAGTGGAGTTCTTGATCGCGCCAAACCCCGGTGAAGGATTGAAACCGTTGGCAAAGATCGCCTCCGGTGGTGAGACATCGCGTTTGATGTTAGGTTTGAAGAATGTACTTGCACAGGCCGATGAAATCCCATCGCTAATCTTCGATGAAATTGACCAGGGCATCGGCGGGCGCGTCGGAATGACCGTTGGACAAAAACTTTATAATCTCTCGCGGTCACATCAAGTATTCTGTGTGACCCATCTACCGCAGCTCGCTGCGTTTGGCGATGAGCATTATCAGGTGCAAAAGATCATCCAGGGTAATCGCACATTGACCCGCGTCGAGCGCCTCGACGGCGAACCACGTTTGCTGGAACTTTCGCAAATGCTCGGCGAAGTAGGCGAGGGTACTCTGCGATCAGCGCATGAGTTGATGCAAGTGGCGAGGCAGATGATCAAGGCGAAATGATCCTAACCACGGAGACACGAAGGCACTGAGTTTTAAATTCTCGGTGTCTCAGAGTCTCCGTGGTTAGATTCCATGATCAATGTTGAAGATGTCAAAAGCATAGGATATTGTCCTATGCTTTTTGCTTGATTCTCAATAACCGATATAAAGTTTTTACCGCAGATGAGTTCGCGAAGCTTTATGATTTTTTCTCTGCGTCCTTTGCGAACCTGCCCCACCGATTTTTGGCGGGGTCTGCGGTTTGACTATATTCGATGATTATCAATCACATCATAGGTCGCGCCGTAGATGTTGCGATTGCCATCCAAAAATCCATGCGGGAATCCCATGTCGATCGCGCTGACCTCGTCCAGGCATTTCCATTGTTCATCAGTCAGTTTCCAATCGAGTACGCCGAGATTATCTTTCAATTGCTTGGCACTGCGCGCGCCGAGGATGGGAATCATTTGGGCCTTCGGTGCTTGTCGTATCCAGTTGATCGCTACTTGCGACATTGGCTTGCCGACTTCTTCCGAAATCCTCTGCACTTCTTCCACAATCTTCAGGGATTTCTCTCTCAATTTTAATTCTTTCTGATTAATGCGAGTTGGATCTTTTACTTTCTTCAGGAACTTGCCAGTGAGAATTCCAGCTTCGAGCAAACCCCACGGCAGGACAGCCATGTCCCAGTGTTTTGCCATGGGGATGATGGATCGCTCTACAGCGCGGTCGAGCAATGAGTAGGGGATTTGCATGCCGATAAAACGCGACCAGCCCATGAGGTCCGCACGTGTGTTAGCTTCGGCAACAATGTAATCTGGCGTATCGGAGAAAGCTACATAGTTGACTTTCCCCTGCCGGACCAGATCGTCCAAGCCGCGGGCGATCTCTTCGACGGGAGTCATGTAATCCCACATGTGGAGATAGTAGATGTCGACATGATCTGTTTGCAAATGCCGCAGGCTGCGCTCGACAGATTTCATCATATTCTTACGACTGTTGCCGCCGCCATTGGGATCTGTGTCGCTTTGCTTGGTAAGTGTGTATTTGGTGGCGATGACAAAATGATCGCGGTCCGCTTTGAGAAAATCGCCCAGGAATTCTTCGGCAGTACCATCCGTGTAGTTGACAGATGTATCGATAAAATTTCCGCCCTCTTTAGCAAAGAGATCAAACATCTTTTTGCTTTCTGCTTTCGATGCGCCCCAGCCCCATGTCTCGCCAAACGTCATGGTGCCAAGACAAAGTTCCGACACGCGCAATCCACTGACCAAGTAACTTGTATCTCATCCTTCCTCCTTAGGAACTGATAAAACGTATGTCACCCTCCCGAAGGGACACCGCTTCGAGACGGTGTGAGCAAGCGTTCGACGCGATCGAAGGATCTCTTTCACGATGGTAGAGATTCTTCGATCACCTGCACTTGCGTGCGGTGCAAGTGTCGCTCAGAATGACATTTTTAGAGAACGAGATTTTCATCCCAAACGAATTTCTTTGGAAGTCAAAAATTCAGTTTTTCAGAATGGTTTGCGAAGTACTGTAGTTGCGTTTTGCTTTATTACTGACTAAACTACTCACCATATTCTAGTAAGATTCTGTATAAAACTACATTGCTTTTGCTGAAAATCTGCCTAAAATTACATTGACCGGAATGAGGGCGCTGCTAAACGCCCTCATACATTTAAAGAAATCGCTGGTTTCGATATGCTCCGCTAGAAGCATTCGGAGCTACTCAACCATCGCAGCAAAAAGGAATTATGTTTCTGAAACGTGTTCAACTTGGTCTAATTCATGTCGCCGTCGCGATGACGCTTGTGCCGATCAACAGTACGCTTAATCGCGTGATGATCAAGGAGCTTTCTCTTTCCGCGACGCTGGTTGCCGTTCTCGCCTCTCTGCCCTATTTATTTTCCCCGATTCAGGTTGCCATCGGTTCGTATTCTGATCGCCATCCCATTTTTGGATTTCGTCGCACGCCTTATATTCTTCTGGGTCTAATTCTCTGTGTACTCGGAGTGATTGTTTCGCCGCAAGTGGCATTCCTGATGGCGAACAATTTTGGACTCGGCTTGCTGGCAGGAATCCTTGCCTTCGGCGCGTGGGGAATGGGATATAACCTTTCTGCGGTTTCCTATCTCTCCCTTGCTTCAGAACTTTCAGGAGAAAAAGGGCGCGGCAAGACCATTGCCACGATGTGGTTCATGATGATCACTGCCATCATTGTGACGGCGATCGGTCTCAGCCGCATGGTGGATCCATACACACCGCAAGCCTTGATCCGTGCCTTCAATTACGTAGGCGGTTCTGCACTACTTCTCGGCTTGGTCGGCATCATTTGGCTGGAGCCACGCTCGACCCCCCGGGTTCCCCCCATTTTAGCCAACCAAGACTTGGCAAATGCGGGAAATGAAATGCGAAAATGGGGGGATGAAAGGGGGGCTGCCGCTGAGAATTACACCATTAAACAGATGACCTCCGCCATCACAGCCAATCCTGTGGCGCGGACGTTCTTTATTTATTTGCTTTTGCTTCTCGCCGCGATCCTTGGTCAGGATGTTTTGCTTGAACCATTCGGTGCGCAAGCGTTTGGCATGAGTGTTCGCGAGACAACGAGTATTACATCCGTTTGGGGCACGTTTGTTTTGCTGGCGATCATCGTCGCTGGATTATTGGAAGGACGTGTCTCCAAACGAATTGTTGCGCAAGCGGGAAACATTGGAGCGCTGTTGGGGTTTGTAATTATTGTGGTCAGCGGCATGATCATCAACAAGAATATTTTCTACACCGGCGTGACTTTGCTCGGTCTTGGCACGGGACTCGCTACGGTCGCAAATCTCTCGTTGATGTTCGATCTCACCGTCCCTGGCATGGTGGGACTTTACATCGGCGCGTGGGGATTCTCGAATGCGCTCTCCCGCTTAACGGGATCGATCCTCGGTGGAGTCGTGCGCGATGTAGTGACACAAGCTACCGGCGTCGCGTTGAGCGGCTATCTGGTCGTATTCAGCATCGAAGCACTGATGTTAGTTGTTGCTTCCATCATGCTTTATCGAATTGATGTCAACGCTTTCCAGAGAAAAGCTCACGAACCATCCTATGCAGAAAAAGTGGCAATTGCCGCGGAATAAAATCATGCCTATTAACTTGGCTTATTTTTCGAATCTGAATATTTCCTCCCAGCCACAGGAAGATACGGGAGAAGTCTGTATTGCTAATATCAGTCCGGCAGAGCGACAGAAACGAATGCGATTTGGTATCCAGCAATTCACCGTCACCCTTGTTAGTCTGGTGGTGTTAATTCTCTTACATGTGAATCCGCTTTGGCGATTGCCGCTTCTGTTTATGTTTTGGGCTGCGGCAACTGGTTATTTTCAGGCTCGTGACAGGACCTGAGTATCGTTATCATCGCGCGGTTCGCGCAAATTCGGTGAGGATGAAGAAAAGATCGAAGATCTGGCAGAGTTGATTCAAGTTCGTCAACAGGCGCGACGAGTAATGATCAAGGCGTTTTTTGTGGCACTTGCTTTGACCCTGATCGTATATCTCTTACCTTTCTAAAACAGAAAAACAATAGGTATCCACATGACAGATGAATGGCTCTCCCTCAGTGATGCAGCAAAACTCCTCGGTGTGCATCCCAGCACGGTCCGGCTTTGGTCTGATAAGGGTGTGCTGCCCACGCACCGCACTTCTGGCGGACATCGCCGTTATCGCCGCGACGAAGTCTTGCTATGGTCCAACACGGCTCGTGAAGTGCGCGTGGAACCCGAAGGTGTGATGCAAATGGCAATGAAAAATGTGCGCGTGCAGATCGGGGAAGCCAATCTGGAATCGGAGAGCTGGTATCAAAAGTTGGATGACAAAGCCCGTCTGCAATATCGTGAAAGCGCTCATTCTCTTTCTCGTGGATTGATGACCTATCTCTCCACGGAAAATGGAGATGAGTCAGAAGCGCATGCCATCGGATACGAATATGCCTCGCGTGCCCGCCGCTACGGACTCAGCGAAGTGGATGCGACCCGCGCCTTATTGTTCTTCCGCAATGTGCTGATCGAATCGGTGATGAAAGTGTATCGCGAAGCGAACATCCATTCCGGCAGAGCCTGGGAGGAAATGCTTCATAAAATGCACACCTTCACCGATTTGATTCTGCTGAGCTTGTTGGAAACATATCATAAGTTGGAGAGTGTCAATCACTAATGTCATTGCGAGGAAGGTCGAAGCCCCGACGAAGCAATCTCCGATTAAACGGGTGCAACTATTCAATAAGCCTAGCTTTTGAAACGGGAGACTGCTTCGGACTAGCGCCCGCGCAACGAAATGAAAGGATTGCCATGGCTCCAACTCGCCACTCCAAACGCTTCCATCCAAATACTGTTACCGAGAGAATTGTTCCTATCTTATTGGTTTTGCTTCTCATTGCTTTAGCGGTTGTCTTCGTGGTCATAGGCTTATCGCTGGCGGGAGTGATCCCTTCGGCATAAATTTCCAACCTTGCGAAGGCCGCTCGCAGAGCGAACCTTCGCAAGGTTATTTTCAAAACAGGAACTATCAATGAACTTTCTTCCCTATCTTTCCACTGTTGTAACATTTATTTTTGCGGTTGCCGTTTATAACCGCTATCGCGAGCGCGGCGGTATCCATTTGTTGCTTTGGGCAATCGGTTTGCTTTTCTATGGCATCGGAACATTGACGGAAGTCACACTTGAATTGACTTTCAGTGTGCTCGCCATAAAACTTTGGTACCTCACCGGTGCCATGTTGACGGCAGCCTGGCTTGGCATGGGAACGGTCCATTTGTTGATTCGCAGAGGAAATACCGCAATGGTGATCACTTGGGTGCTGGCGGGAGTATCACTTCTTGCCCTTATCCTGATTCTGATTGCGCCGGTCACATCCACAGCATATGATGTTACGCGTCCCGTTTCGGAGCAATATAAGGAAATCTTTGCTCGTAATGGTTGGATCATTCTCCTTACTATTCTGCTAAATATCTATGGAACACTTACTCTTGTGGGTGGCGCCTTATACTCTGCGTTTCTTTTCTGGCGAAAGAAGATCCTTGCCAATCGCATGTTCGGAAATATTTTGATCGCGGCCGGCGCGCTTTCCCCGGCGATGGGCGGCACTTTCCTGCGGGCGGGTCTGACAGATTTGCTTTATTTCAGTGAGTTGATTGGCGTGATCATCATGTTCATCGGTTTTCTCATGGCAACTTCAGGAACATCGGAAGTAAGTTCTTCTGTAGCCGCTCAATAATTAAATATTCTTAATGCAAAGACAGCCACTTTCGAGTGACTGTCTTTCCCTTTAACGCTATAATGAATTTATGATACTCGATTTACCTTTTCTACTCGAAACCAGACGAAATCACGCGGTGGAACATGCAACACTCCACATCCTTGCCCGCAAATATACGCGCCAGAACATGGCAGGCCATTCCAATCCCACAGGTTTTTATCTGATGGGCAACTTTACCAGAGAAGATATTCAGGAGGCAGCAGACGAAGCGATGCAACGGATTCGCTCTGGGGAACGCGAACTCGCTATCCATGAGGGATGTGGTACGAACATTGCGACTTCGACTCTGCTCCCGGCGTTCTTTGCTTTTGTGCCGATGCAGCGCGTCCGCTCCAACTTTTGGCGCATCTTCCTGATCCCTGTTTCGATTGCATTCGCGGTCTTCGGATATTTCCTCAGCAAACCGCTGGGTCCCTGGCTGCAGCGCAATGTGACCACCGAAACGGATCTCGGCAACATGCGCATCACGGATATTATCCCGGTGAACAAAGGATTGTTCCGCATCATCACAAAAAGTTAACCGCGAAGGCACAAAGGACGCGAAGATTTCCTGAATTCTTCGCGAAGTTAATACTCCTTTGCGCTCTTCGCGTCTTCGCGGTGAAAATGTGAGTAACATCTTCTTCCTCTACGGCAACGACGAATTCGCAATCTCGCGCAGGCTCAAAGATTTCGAGTCCGATTTTAGCGATCCGACCAGTGCAGAGATGAACACTGCCCGCCTCGAGGCGCGTTCGATGAGCGAAGACGATCTGAACAACGCCGTCAACGCCATGCCGTTCCTCGCCAAGCGGCGATTAGTATTGTTGGCAAACCCTTCCTCAAAATATAACAATCCCTCTATTCGCAAAAAATTCTTGGAATTCCTCGAAAGGATGCAGGATACCACCCGGCTCGTACTGTATGAGTCGGTGGATTCACGGGATGCAGAAAAACACTGGCTGGTGAAATGGGCGGAGAAAAATGAAAAGTTGATTCAGGCAAAAGCCTACATGCTGCCACGCTTGAAAGATATGACCGGTTGGATTGTCAATGAAACCAAAAATCAACGCGGGCAGATTGACCAACGTGCCGCAGAAATATTGAGAGATATGGTCGGGGTCGATACCCGTCAGGCGGGGATGGAGATCGCCAAACTGCTGGCATATGTCAATTGGGCGCGACCCATCGCAGTTCAGGATGTGGAAGCGGTGTGCATCGTCACCTCACAGCAATCGGTGTTTGACTTTGTTGACGCGCTGGCAAATGGAAATGGCAAATCTGCACAGCATCTTTTGCATCGCCTGCTGGAAGCTGAAGATCCATTTTCACTGTGGGGTATGGTCGTGAGACAGTTCCGCTTGTTGATTCAGGCGCGCGAGATTTTAGATAATCGCGGAAATCAAAATGATGTGGCGCGTACTTTGGGTGTTCATCCATTTGTAGCGGAAAAAACGACACAACAAGCGGCGCGCTTTTCCATTGAGTCGCTTGAAAATATCTATCGTCGCTTGTTGAATATTGATGAGGGGGTAAAAACGAGCCAGGTCACACTCGACCTGGCAATGGATACGCTTGTCGTTGAGTTGACGCGCTAACTACATTCCCCGTTTTTGTAAACCAGCTTTTTCATAAATCGCATCGATCACGCGCATATTGCCGATGGCATCTGCCGGATCGGTGTTAAGCTTCATGCCATTGCGAATCGCTTTGACAAAGGCACGCAATTGCAAGACATAAACATTTTCGTTGGAGCCGCGTTCGGTATAAGAGCCTTTCTTTCCCTGCACGCGTAAGCGATTAAACCAATGCGGGTGGTAGGGATTGAATACTTGAAGACTGCCTTCACTTCCCTCCACTTTTAGACTCGAACGAAATAATCTTGGAGAAAGCATGTCACATTCCATATGTGCGGTGCGACCGTCAGCAAAAGAAAAATCGGCCGTGATTCGGCGATCCACTTGCGGCTTGAGGAGACGCGCTTCAGCATTCTTCACGATCGGTTCGGCTTGTGCCAGATAGCGAATCAAGCTGACGGGATAGCATCCACAATCCATCAGTGCGCCGCCAGCGAGTTCATATTGAAAGCGAATGTTATTGGGCGAAGGGAGTAAGAAACAAAACTGCGCCTCGAAATGCAGGGCTTTTCCGATTTCTCCGCTGGCGATGATTTCCTTAACTCGCGCCGTGAGCGGATGATAACGATAGGCAAAGGCTTCGCTGAGGACAAGTCCCTTTTCGCGCGCGACCTTTGCCATTTCCTCGGCTTGCAGCGCATTGGCGGCGAATGGCTTTTCGCATAAAACATGCTTGCCCGCCTTTAACGCCCGGATTGTCCACTGTGCGTGGAGGCCGTTAGGCAACGGATTGTAAATCGCATCGATATCGTGATCGGCAAGCAGCGCGGAGTAGGTAGGATGAACGCGCGGAATGCCATGCTTCTTCGCCATGGCATAGGCGCGCTTGGGATCGCGTGCAGCGATGGCGAGAATCTGCACTTCATGGATTCC
>WNFY01006523.1_pt1 | contig 16817 bp, 14 predicted proteins | sample 5400091 | NCBI WGS metagenome assembly WNFY01 (sample SAMN13153364, study PRJNA577476) | soil metagenome | isolation source: 60 cm soil or saprolite under grassland replicate 1 | place: USA:California | collected 2016-06-15
CGGTGGTTATCGCCACCGAGACCGGCGTGCGCAATGTTCCGCCAATTTACCGCCGCGCCGCGTTGACGATGGGCTCTAAACGGTTGCACATGTGGTTCAAAGTCATCCTGCCCGCAGCGCTTCCATTTATCGTAAGCGGGATGAAGCAAGGTTGGGCGTTTGCCTGGCGCTCGCTCATGGCAGCGGAAATTTTTGTGACGATTCTGACCGGATTTGGCCTCGGCCAACTTCTGCATTACGGGCGTGAGTTAAGCGCCATGGATCAGGTCATTGCCATCATGCTCGTGATCGTCGTCATCGGTCTGCTGGCCGACAAAATTTTCTTTTCGCCGATTGAAAAGTTTCTGCATCGGCGCTGGGGCACGAGCCAGGCATGACATTTCGCGAAAAGCGACAGCACGTGTCCGCGCAGCGGGAGGTGCACATTACCAACAAACTCGGCTTGCATGCCCGGCCAGCCGCGCAGTTCGTCAAACGCGCTAGAAGTTTTCGATCGGAAATCTGGCTCGTGAAAGAAGGGAAGCGATATTCTGCCGCCAGTCTCATTGATACTCTTCGCGCGAACCTCGATTGCGGAGCCAGCGCGATTCTGGAAGCGCATGGCGTCGATGCCGAAGAAGCCCTTGAGGACTTGGAGAAGTTGCTCGCCGAATTTCGCAAAAATGAAAATGACTAGCGCAATGGCCGCGCGACCAGCATCCCGCTGTCCGAGCGATAGCGATAGAGATATTTCGAAAGCTCCGAATCCACAGTGACACGGCCGTAATTAGTGGGAGAGGACGCGTGCATGAAGTGCAGAACGCCGTCATTCGTGCGCAACGCGAGGCCGACATGTGCCGTGGAATAAAGTCCACTTCGATCTCGCGAGATAATTCCGATGATGTCGCCGCTGCGTAATTTCGATTCAATTCCAGCCACTCGGCTTTTTGGAATTTCATAGAGCGGGCGTGACGAAACATTTGCTTCCATGCGGGCAAGTGGTCCAAGCAGCGAACGGTTTGCGGCAAGATAACGATAATGTCGCCAGCCCACGCTCATCTCCCGCGCAGAGTGTGGAACGCTGCGACCACCCAGATCGCGGGTCATATCTTCTACGAGTCCTCGGCGATCATTATCGTAAAGCCAGTCTTCCAGGTAATGCAGGCGCGAAAGATATTCGCCGGTGCATGCGCCGCCGCGGTACCGATCCAGCTCGATGTAATGCAATAGACGCTCGGGAGTCCAGTTCGATTCCGGCTCGTTGAGCATTCGAGCGAAGCTGAGCGCGATCTCGAAAAAGGTCCAGCAATCCATCCCTTGAAAATTTACTGAGGGCGACTCGACCCGGTTGTCGATCTCGAGAGTAAAATGTTTGTAGCGTGTCCCCACTAGCGCTTGTCCGACGGCCGCAGTGCGTTCACCAATCGGCAGCGCTTTCCAGTTCTGCGCTTTGGCTTTCGCGACGAGCCGATTGAATTGGTCTTGTCCTCTAAAGACCGTGCTGAACGGCAACCGCGATTCGAATGCGAACGCGACCGAACAGATCAAACAGAGCGGAACAAGGCCTTTCCAACTTCGCATGACGCGGACAACTCAACGCGGAATTCAGCCGCGATCAAGCTCCACGATCGAATCGGCTAGAAAGAGTCCAATTTAAGAACGAATGAGGAATGAAGTGAAATGGCGAAATCCGAATGACGAATGACCAATTAATGCCGAAGCTCGAATGACGAAAAGCGGAGCGTTCGCTTCACTTCTTTTTGCGCTTCGTCGTTTGGACTTCCTTCGTCATTCGACATTCGTGCTTCGTCATTTGGGCACCATTGCTCCGCATGGCAAATGATTTTACTTACCTGGAGCAGACTTATATCCTTCCAGAATCGTGCCGATTCGTTTTCCGAGAAAAAGCCGGCGAAATGTTGTTCGCCAGACGTCGAGAGATGGCGCAACCACGAAGCGCTCCACGCGTGTTCGCTTGCGTCCGCGAGCCGATTGGCATAAGCGCAATTTTCTTACCAGCGTCCTGATCCCTTCGCTTTTTATCAAACGCTCCGGCGGTTACGCGCCGCCGCAATTTCCGAAGATCCGCGAAGGCGAAATCTGCATCACCTGGATCGGGCACGCCTCGTTTCTAGTGCAAACCCACGAAGTCAACATCTTGATCGACCCGATCTGGTCGAAATGGCTCAAGGTGATCAAGCGATTGAAGCAACCAGGCTTCGAAATTCATCATCTGCCCTCGATAGATTTCGTACTCGTAACTCACGCTCACTTCGATCATCTCGACCGGCGCACTCTGCGGCGCGTGGCTGCAGATCAACCGATTGTCGTGCCCATGGGCGTGGGGAATTTGGTGCACGATCTCGGATTCCACATCGTACACGAGCTGGATTATTGGCAGATGGTCGAGCTTGGGCCGCTGAAAATTTCACTCACTCCATGTCATCACTGGGGCGCCCGGTTCCTTGCGGATTTGCACCGCGATTTTGGCGGATTTGTCATCGCGTCGAACGGTCGCACGATTTTTCACTGCGGCGACACCGCTTATTTCCCGGGATTCAAAGAAATCGGCGAACGCTACAAGATCGACATCGCACTGCTTCCAATTGGCGCTTACGAGGCGCCCACTGGCCGCGAAGTTCACATGAACCCAGAAGAGGCGGTGAAAGCCTTCCAGGAACTCCGCGCCAAAACTTTGATCCCGATGCATTACGGAACGTTTCCTCTCGGTTTCGAGCCGCTCCACGAGCCGCCGCGACGATTGCTCGCATCCGCCCGGACTCACGGCATACAGGACAAAGTCCTCGTCATGACTGAGGGAAAGCCCGTGGTGCTGTAGCGAGATTTTTCCAGCCACAGATGAACACAGATGAAACACAGATTCGCGGATTTCTTTTCCTGCATCTGTGAAAATCCGTGTTAATCAGTGGCCAAATTCTCTTGGGGCACTAGCGGCCGGATTACTGATCCTGTTCTTTTGCGTCATTCTTCTGTCGCACGATCCGCTCATCTTTTGGAATGACGACTATGAGTTATCAGTGCTGCCGGTCTTCGCTGATGTAGCGCGCAGTTGGGCTGAAGGCTACTGGCCGATCTTGAGTCCGTATTCCTGGGTCTGCGACAATCTCGCTGGGGAATTTCAGTACGGCACGTTTTCGGTTTTTGTGAATGCGGCCGTCGTTCTCATCTGGAAATTTCCGCTCACATTTCCGCAGCAGGCGGCTGCTCTTTCCATAACGCATCTGTTTGTTCTGGCAATCGGCGCGTTTTTGCTCGCGCGCGATCGTCGGTTTTCAATTCCATTGTCGATCTTCGTCGCGCTGGTCGCTTCGTTAAACGGCTGGATCATCTGCTGGGGCGCGACCGATTGGTTCGGCGCGCTCGGCGCGTTCACCTGGCTGCCCTGGGCGTGGTGGGGAGCAGAGCGCGCGTTGGATCGACGCAGAACAAAATGGAGGTTTCTCTGGCCAGCGCCGTTCGTGTACCTCCTCGTCACAGGCGGATTTCCCTACACAGTTTTGATGTTGCTGCTCCTCACCGCGTGGTTATCCGCTAAGTCCTTAGTCGAAACTCGAAACGTCTTCTCGATCTTCCCGATGCTTTTCGGCGTTGCGCTCGGCTTTGGATTGTCCGCGCCCGCGTGGCTTGCGATTCTCGATTTGGTGCATGGCTCAGCGCGCGAGTTGCAGCCGGCGTCTGCCCATTCGCAATGGCTCGTTCCGCCAGCCGCGCTTCCCGGATTAATTCTTCCGTCGTGGACGGTGAACTGGACCGATTTCTCCTCGCGAAATCTAACGCATGCGGCAACCGAACTGGCGTGCGGCTTGGCAGCTCCCGCGGCGCTCATCGCTGGGTTCGTCTGGCACGGGCGTATGCTAGTGCGGCGAATGAAATGGGAGCTTATTTTGCTTTTGATCGTGCTCCTGCTTTCAATGATTCCAACTGCCGGACTTTTTCGGTGGAGCTTTCGTTGGCTGCCCTTTTTCCATCTCGTGCTTGCAATTTGTGCCGCAGATGCGCTGCAAATGAAACCGCAGCCAACAACCGCAGCTACAGCTTCGCTTGCACTCGTCGTTGTGACCGCCATCGCGATGTCGATCTTCCGCACCGGCGGCGCCTACGCTTTTCCCCTGACCTGGATTCTCCTCGCGCTGGCTGGAATCTGGGCAGTTGCAGAATTCGTTTTTGGTAGGGACGCCGCGTTGCGGCGTCCAGGTCATCGGAGCGCGATGACACTACCGGTTGACTGGTTGCTCTCGTGCGTGACGTTCCTCGCGCTCCTTGCGACGTATCTTTGCATTGCGCCAAACGGCGGTGTTCCCAAATACAATTTTTCGCAGGAGTTGCTCAAACCTTCGCCGCTAGATCCACAGCGCCTTTATCTCAGCATCTATCCCTGGGCAGAGTTGAATTATCGCGTGGAGAAAAAGCCACAGCCCGTTGGCCAAATCGTGCGGCCCGGAAGCACGTCGATGTGGGCTGGATTGCATTTTATCAACGGCTACAGCCCGATCCGGCCCGCTGGTGTAGCACGCGAATTCGCAGCCACGATTCACGGTGAAATTAATCCAGCAATGGGAGAATATTTGCTGAATTACCAAGCTGGCGAAGGCGGCGAACTAGCGTTGTTGGGCGTGGATGGGATCGTCGTTGCCCGGGAAATCAATGTCGCCCCGCAACCGGCATCTGAGTGGGAAATGGTCATTTCAACAGATGAAGGACTCGTTTTTCATCGGCGCGGTGCGTCGTTCGCGCGGGTGCGCTCTGTCACTTCGATTGATTCGCGACCTAACGAGCAAATTGCTTCCGCAAAGGTTTCACAAATCAACGATTCGCGGAATTTCGTTGAAGCAGATGTCGATGTGCCCGGCGGTGATCGCCCAGCCTTCCTGACTTTTTCGCGGCCGTACTTTCGTGGCTACGAGGCGCGACTAGGTAATCAAAAACTCGCGGTCACTTCTTATCGCGGACTATTCCCAATCGTCGAAATTCCGGCCGGCGCACACGGACGGCTCAGTCTCACATATCGGCCATATTGGCTAACATGGGGAGCTGGCGCAGCAGTCGTTTGCGGATTCCTTATTGTGCTTGGCTTTTTCGCCGCGGCGTCGCAGCGGAATTTGAGACCATGATCTCAATGAACCCAGTGCTTGGCGCAACCGCATCTACAAATTTTTCGGGTCTTCGAGTAACTCGATCACTCGTTTGAGCAAGCGACCGGCGCCGCCGCCATCGATGCTGCGATGATCAAAGCTCAAGGTGATTTGCGCTTCGGTTTTCGGAGCGAATTCCTTTTCCGATTCGTCCCATGACGGAACTTTTTTTCCGACACCAAGTCCGAGCAGCAATGTTTGATCGGGCAGGGGAATAGGGGTGCCCCATTCCATTCCGAATGTTCCGAAGTTGGAGACGGTGGCGATGCCGCCGGCCTGCATGTCGGGCGAAATCCGGCGTTGCCGCGCGAGATCGACCAGTTCCTTGTATTTCGTCGTGAGATCGGCAAGCGAAGTTTTGTCGGCGGCTCGAATTACCGGCACCATGATTCCGTCCTCGGCTTCAACAGCGATGCCGATGTCGATGGAGTTGGATTGCACAACGCGGTTGCCGATCAATTTTGCGGCTGCGCCCGGATTCTCCACCAGCGCGAGCGCAAGCGCGCGCAATGCGTACAGGCCGGGACCCGGTTTTGGACCGCGCGATTGTCGGTCTTGCAGCACGGGATCGAGATTCACTGAGGAACCAATCGTTGAGAGCGGCCGCGTCCAACTCCGCCGCATCGCGTCCGCCACGCCGGCGCGAATGGCAGAAGCTTCATGCGCCGTCTGGTTATCGATCTTGTGCAGGAAATTCTCGAGGTCCTTGATCGTGACGCGATTCCCGGCGCCGGTCCCCATGATCCCCGCGAGATCAGCGGTTGTTAATTGTAGTTCGGCCATGCGCGCGCGTACGCGCGGCGACATGAAAGTCGCGCCTTTCGTGATTGCAGGAACGGGGAGTCCGCCAGCGCGTTCGCCCTCGCCATCGCGCGCGGCGATTTTTTTCTCGCGCGCTGGAGTGACTTCCTCATCCGCGCGCGCGGGAATTTCCTCCGCGACTTCCCGTTGAGGGGGAGGTGGCGCGCGTCTGGCGAATCGCGCTGCGTCTTCTTCGCTTGCTTCCACGTAACCGAGCACCGCGCCCACAGGATACGTCTCCTTTAGCTGGACGGTGATCCTGTCGATTTTGCCTTTACACGGTGTGGTTACGCCCATGACCGCTTTGTTCGTTTCGACGTCGATAATTTCCTGGTCATCCGCGACCACGTCGCCCGGTTTGACTTTAATATCGACAACCGTGGCTTCGGCAATCGATTCGCCCAACTGCGGCATGATAATTGGAACTTGCGGCATAAATCTATTCTCTGAGGAGTGCGCGAGCTTTGGCTGTGATGTTTTTAGCGTTCGGCCGATGCACGCTCCACAAATTCGGATGATACGGGATCGGGGTGTCTTTTGCATTCAGACGCTGCGGCCCGGCATCGAGCAAATGAAATCCTGCGCTGGCGACGCGGGCGATGACTTCTGCGGTCGTGCCGCCCCACGGAAATGATTCGCCGACGCAGAGCAAACGCCCGGTACGTGCGACGGATGCCAGCACGGTGTCAATGTCGAGAGGTTTGACACTGCGAAGATCGACCACTTCAGTCTCAAAACCTTCACGCGCGAGTTCATCCGCCGCAGCGAGAGATTCCTGCATCATCGCGCTGTAACTCACGATGGTAAGATCGCGTCCTTCTCGCGCGACGCGCGCGCGACCGGTCGGCAAACCTTTGTCCGGCAATTTGTCGGCCTTGAGATGGTAATAAAGATATTTGTGTTCGCAGTAGATGACCGGATCATCGATCGCCACCGCCTCGATGAGCATAGTATAGGCGTCTTCCACCGTTGCCGGCGTCATCACGATGAGTCCGGGATAATGTGCGTAAATCGATTCCATTGATTGACTGTGGAACGGCCCGCTGCCTTTTGTCCCGCCCGAGGGCAAGCGCACCGTTATTGGCACTGGAACATTCGTTCGCCAGTAATGCGTGCCGACGTTGTTCAGGATTTGGTTGAGCGCGAGACTGGAAAAATCGGCGAACTGCATTTCGATGATCGGTCGCATTCCCTGTATGGCGGCCCCAATCGCAGTGCCGACGATCGCGTCCTCGCTGATTGGCGTGTTCAATACGCGTCCGGGAAATTCCTTCGCTAGCCCTTTCGTTGCTTTGAAGGCGCCGCCGAATGTTCCGCCAACGTCCTGTCCGTAGATGAAAACGCGATCGTCATCGCGGAGCAGTTTTGCCTGCGCTTCGCGGATCGCTTCGAGATAGGTGATGCTCATTCGAAAGAATCAGCAAGGTCGCGCGTGGAAATTGCGCACCAATCTTCCTTATCGCCTTCGGGCGGGGCCTCTTTTTGAGCGGTGGCAATCGCCTCGTCCACCTGCGCGGCCGCGTCTTTGCGCCACTGAGCCAGCGTCTCCGCACCTAGCAGATTAAGATCGACAATTGTTTTCTCCGCGACTTTCAAGCAATCGCGCGCGAATGGCTGGCGCTTGACCTCGTCCGGGACATAGCTGGCATCGTCGTGTTCGCCATGACCAGAAAGGCGCAGGACGGACGCAACGACTAACTGCGGTGGTCGCCCCGCACGCGCTCTTTTTACCGCACTGCCGATTACATCCAGGCATGCGGTGAGATCGGTTCCGTCGAGGCTGTAACCTTCGAACCCATAACCGATCGCACGATCAACCAGATCATGACATGCAAATTCCCGGTCGTTCGGCGTTGAGTAGGCGTAGTGATTGTTTGTCGCTACGACCACCAGCGGAACTTGTTCGACGGCAGCGATGTTCATTCCTTCATGGAACGAACCGGTCTGCATCCCGCCCTCGCCGATGCACGCCAGACCGATGAAGTCTTTGTCTCCCTTAAATCGCTTCGCCATCAATGCGCCTACTGTTACGGAAATCATTGCTCCGAGATGACTGATCATCGCGAGTTCGTTCTTGCGCGGATGGCCCCGGTGAATATTTCCGTCCCGTCCACGCATCGGCCCCTGACGAGAACCAAGATATGTGCGCGTCACATCGAGCAATGGTTCGCCGAATGCGGATCGTCCTGCTTGGTCGCGAATCAATGGCGCGAAGATGTCACCTTTCTGCAAAAATAAACCGCAGGCCACACTGACCGCTTCCTGCCCTTTGCCGATATAAACCCCGCCTGTGATCAGGCCGCCGCGATAGAGACTGACGAGCTTTTCTTCAAGCGTGCGCGCCAGCAGCATCCAGCGAAATGCTTCGAGAAAACGCTCATGCGGCGGCGCGGTCTTTTTCGTTTTTGATTTCGCAGTGCGCTGCGCCGTCTGAAGCATCGAGCAATTTTACGCAAGATCGACAACTGCGCGCAAAAAATTTTATCGCAGGGGCGGCTAGCGCTGCAGCTTCGGGTAGCGCACGCGTCTCGCGTGTTGGTTTCGGCGTCGCGTCGAAACAGTCTTTTGTTGAGATGCCGACCGGCAGACTGCGGTTGATCGTAAAGGAGAGTTCGCGATGGCGAGACACCATCGCCAGCACGCGTAACGCGTGCGCTACCCTACCGTGTCGCAAGCGCGAGACGCCGTTGCCTCGCGCCCTGCTCGCCTCCGTTCGATGCTGCCTCTGTGGGAACTTGCGTCGGCGGAGTCAATTTCATTCCAACCAGCTTGCTTACGCCGCGCTCTTCCATTGTCACGCCATAAAGAACGTCCGCTTTCGCAATCGTGCGTTTGTTGTGCGTCATGATGATAAACTGACTCTGCTTTACGAAGCGCTCCAGAACGCGGATGAAGCAGTTAATGTTGCCTTCGTCCATTGCTGCATCCACTTCGTCGAGAATGCAGAACGGACTGGGCCGCACCATGTAAATCGCAAACAGCAACGCCACTGCGACCATGGAGCGCTCGCCTCCGCTTAGCAGGGAGACGCTCTGCAATTGTTTGCCCGGCGGCTTGGCACTGATTTCGATCCCGCAGTTGAGCGGATCATTCTCATCGAGCAATGACAAATCCGCGCGCCCGCCGCCGAAGAGTTCGGCGAACATTTCGCGAAAGTTCACGCGCACTTGAGCGAAGGTTTCGCCAAACAATTTCCTCGTGGTTGAATTGATTTGCGCGATCACATCGAGTAACTCGCGACGCGAGTTTATGAGATCGTTATTTTGCGCTTCGAGAAACTTATAACGCTCTTCGAGCTCGTCGTACTCGTGGACGGCGTCGAGGTTCACCGGTCCCATGTTGTCGAGTTGCGTTCGAAGGTCGACAATTAACTTCTCAAGATCGGCGTCAGTGAGGCTGGCGGTATCAGCATTCCGCCGATTCTCTGCGGGCTGCAAGCCCGCGCCACGTTTCAGTTGCGCGTATAGAGTTTTCTCAAACGCCGCTTGGTCTGGACTAAATTCGCGCAGATCAATTTGATAACGCCGGGAAATGCGCTCCGCCAGGTTTTCGATCTGCATTTGCAACTGCGACTCGCGGACCTGTTGCTTGGAACGCAAATCGTGAAGCTCGTTCAAGGAATGTCGGACTGTGCGCAAGCTCGACTCCGTTTCGCCCGCTGCGCCCGAGCGTTCGGCGCGTTGCTCGGTAAGGGCGGCCAGGGCTATTTCCAGATCGGCGCGCTGCGCATTTTGCTTTTCAATGGCAGTTTCAGCACCCTTCGATTCGTCAGCTTGCTCGGCCAGCCGTTTTTCAAAGCCAGCGATTTCGACTTGGCGCATTGCGATCGTCTCCGCCAGCTCCGCTTCGCGGGCGGTCATCGGCTGCCGCTGCGCAATCAGGCCTTCGTAACGTTGTCGAGCAGTAGCGAGAGCCAGGCGCAATTCGCTGAGTTGTTCTATCGCATCGCTTTCGCGTTTCGCGGTTTTTTCGTCCTCGGTCTGAATCTCGAGCTCCTGCTTGCGCTGTGCGTCCAGATTCGCGCGCTCGGAATCCAGTTCTTCCTCCAATTTTGCAATGCGTTCGTCTGCGGCTTTAATTTGTTGAGCAAGCGTCATCTCCTCGGAGCGGAATTGCTCGATCTTCTCTTGGGTCGCTTCGAAATCTCTTTCCAGAAAAGGAATCCGATTGTCGAAAGCGGACTGTTCTCGTTCGGCAGATTCGTAATGACGCCGAACTTCTTCCAACTCGCGCGTTGCGTTCTCCAACCCCGCATTTGCTTCCTCGCGTTTTTGCAGCAACGCGTCGCGTTGTCTGCGAACGTCGGCACACTCGGTGTCCAAGATCGACATCTGGGCCTTGCGTTGCAGCAACGAATCGGCCGATGTCTCCCGGCTGCCGCCGAAGACAATTCCTTCGGGAGAAATGAATTCGCCGGTCAGCGTCGCCGCAGCCAAATCGTGTTCTCTTCACTTTATCACTCGCCCACGCCAGCGCTGTTTGCGGAAGCGGTCCAGGCTGATTGTTTGGCGAGAAACCACATAGCTTCGGAATCATTAACGCGGCCTGGCCGCGTTTCTTTTCTTTCAACGCCGCTATGATTTCCGGCGCCATTCGAGCGTGGTTTAGAATGATTGCCTGCAAACTGCGTCCGAGCGCAGCCTCGATCGCGGCCACATATTCTGGATCGACGTCGAGATTTGAAACCAAAGCGCCACCGAGTGCTGCGCGGATTCGCGCGGGGTCATCAAGCCCTTTGAGCACGGCTTGCGAACCTTGTGCGAGGCCTTCACCTTCCTCGTTAAGCTGACGTAGAATTTTGAGGCGCGATTCTTTTTCCGCCACCGCACGTTCAAATTCAACCAATCTCTTTTCTGTGTCCGCAACAAACTGCTGATGCTCGCGCAGTTTCTTCTCGCTTGCCTGAAGCATTGTTTTGAGACGCTCCAGATCTTTTCGTCTGGCCTCACCAGCCGCTCGCGCGATAGAGATTTCCATCTCAACTCTCTCGCCGGCTGCGCGGGCCTCGGAAATCGCAATGTCGAGATTTCGCCGATTTTCCTCCGTGGTTTGGCGACGAATTGAGAGCCCTGAAGTTCCGTCTTGCAGTTCGCCGATTCGTTTCTCGGTCTTTGAAATCGCTTCGCGCAGCACATCGAGTCTCGATACGTACGCGCTCCGCGCAGCGCGAAGCTCCGAGATGAAATTTATACGCTTCGCGAGTTCGGCTTCCTTCTCCTCAAGAAGCTGGCGCGTTGCTTCAATCAACGCGTTCGCACTCTGAATTTCTTCTTGTTGCCGAGTGTGCTTCGCCTCGGCGGCAGCGATTTCGTTTCGAAAACGTTCAATCAACTCCGTAAATTCCTCGGCGCGCTGCCGATTAAATTGGATTCGGTTTTGATGTGTGCCGATTTCACTTTGCACACGTTGTAACTCGCCACGGACGTCTGCGATCTGCGCATCAATTTCGTCCAGCGCGTGCCGCTGCTCGGCGAGCTGGCTTTCGCCTTTGTCGATCCCGGCCCGGCTCGCTTCCTCCGATTCGTTGAGGCGGCCGATCTCTGCCTGACAACCGCCAAGCTCAGCCTCTAGCGAATCGAGTTGTTTGCGCGAATGATGAGTTTCAAGCACGCGAAGATCTGCGTGCAACGCCTGATAACGTCGGGCCTTGCCCGCCTGTCGTTGCAGCGAGCCGATCTGTCGTTTCACCTCTTTAATGACGTCACCGATGCGCAACAGATTTGCCTCTGTTGCCTCGAGTTTGTGCAGCGCTTCGCGCTTTTGCGTTCTATATTTTGTGATCCCTGCAGCTTCTTCAAACACGGCGCGGCGATCTTCCGGACGCGAGCTCAAGATCGTGTCGATCTTGCCCTGTTCCATCATTGAATAAGCGCTCCGCGCCACGCCGGTATCTGCGAAAAGACTTTGAATGTCACGAAGCCGGCACGGGATTTTGTTTAGGAAATATTCCGAATTGCCGTCCCGATAAACACGGCGCGTTACGCGGACATCGTGCCAATCGACTCCGAGGTCTTTTTCGCAATCAGTAAGGTTAAGAGAAACCTCAGCAAACCCGACCGGTTTACGCATCTCGCTGCCGTTGAAAATAACGTCGGCCATCTCGTCGCCGCGAAGCGATTTGGCGGACTGTTCGCCCAAGACCCAACGCACCCCGTCGAGCACATTGGATTTTCCGCAACCGTTCGGACCAACGATAGCGGTGATACCTTCGTGAAAATTAAGAATCGTTTTATCGGCGAACGACTTGAAGCCGAGTAGCTCGAGCGATTGTAAATGCATGGCAGGCCGAAATAACTCGACCCGGGTGTTGAATATAGTGAGCTCCAGAGGCTTACAAGCGCAAAATCATACAATTTGTGGGCCGCCGGTGTCCGGGGAGCCCAACATTTTGTAGCAGTCTCCGCGCGAATCTGCCTTGATTCGAGTTCCCGCTTCGCTCACCATGCGCCGATGTCCGCTAATACAACGTTGACGATCCAAGACGCGGAACGCACAGATGAAAAGCTCGTCCGCGGCATCGGGATCTCAGCTCTCACCGCGAATATTGTCAGCTCGACAATTGGTGCAGGAATTTTCGTAATTCCGGCAACAGTTGCGAGAGGACTAGGACCCGCCGCGCCACTCGCATTCGTTTGCTGTGCGGTTGCGATGGTGTTGTTCGTCACTTGTTTCGCGATCGCCGGCAGTCGCGTGTCGTTAACCGGTGGCCTCTACGCGTATGTCGAAGTCGCATTTGGTCGTTACGTCGGATTCCTTGCTGGTATACTTTATTTTCTAACAGCACTTGGCGCGGTCGCTGGGGTCGTGAACGTCCTCGCGAATTCAATCGCGCTCGTCGTTCCATTCCTCGGCAGTCCCGTGATGCGGATTACCGTTATGTTTGCTGTTTATGGTTTGCTCGTACTAATTAACGTCCGCGGCGTGCGCACAGGTGCGGGTGCGGTGAGCGTGATCACGCTGGCAAAGCTTCTACCCTTGTTGCTGTTCGTTTGCGCGGGAATCTTTTTCATTCATCCGGCGAACCTCACGTGGTCGGCGTGGCCAGGCAGCAAGTCATTAGGCGATGCCGTTATCCTCTTGATTTTCGCTTTCGTCGGAATCGAGGTGGCACTGATTCCGAGCGGCGAAGTGAAGAATCCGGCGCGCACCGTTCCGCGTTCGGCGTATCTGGCGCTTCTCGTCACCACGGTCATCTACATCCTGATCCAACTCGTAGCGCAGGGTACGCTCGGCGCCGATCTCGCGAATCATCCTCACGCGCCACTCGCCGAATCGGCAGCGAAATTTCTCGGCAACTTAGGTCGCACGATTCTTCTAGCTGGAGCCACGATCTCCGCATTTGGATTTGTGACCAGCGATATCCTGAGTTCACCGCGAATGATCTTTGCTTTCGGTCGCGATGGCGCGTTGCCGCAGTTTTTCGCGCACGTTCATCCGCGCTATCGATCACCAGATGTCGCGATCATGACTTACGCGACGCTGGCCTTTGCGCTGTCAATCAGCGGCACCTTTGAAAAGCTGGCGGTGCTTTCGAACGTCGCGGTGTTGTTGATGTATCTGCTTTGCTGCGCCAGCTGCTGGTTTTTGGTGCAACGCGATATGCGCTCGGATGGTGAGCCCTTCAATTTCCCTGGAATGAAAATTGTGCCCGCGCTGGCGATCCTGGCGATCCTTTGGATTCTCGCCCATGCGACGGTTCGCGAATTCGTCGTGACTGGAATCGTGCTGGCGCTCGCCTCGATTGTGTATCTGGTCCGCGGCCAACTTCGGCGGAAGTCGTAGGCAAAAGTCGAAAAGCCGATTAGCTTGTGGCCATGCGCGACAATTATCTTGAAGATTTTTATTCTTTCCTGCGGTTCCCAAGCATTTCGACGGATGACCAGTACGCCGAGCGGTTGGCCGAATGCGCGCACTGGCTCGTGAAAAGACTTACTAGCATTGGTCTGGAGACACAGCTTGTTCCTACGCGAGGGCATCCCATCGTCTGGGCGCGCAACAAACATCAGCCCGGGCGCCGCACCGTTTTGATCTACGGACATTACGATGTGCAACCGCCGGATCCTCTCGAGCTTTGGGATTCGCCGCCGTTCGAGCCCGTTCTCAAGAATGGATACGTCTTTGCGCGCGGCGCTACGGACAACAAAGGACAAATCCTTTCACACATTCTCGGCATTCAGGAGACGATCGAACAAAATGGCGACCTGCCGGTGAACTTGCATCTCGTGATCGAGGGCGAAGAAGAAATCGGCAGCGTACACCTCGGCGGTTTTCTGGAGGAAAATCGCGGTGCACTCAAGAGCGACGTCGCGGTAATCTCCGACACCATGATGATCGCGTGCGGCGTGCCAACACTAAGTTACGGGCTGCGCGGAGTGACCGCCCTCGAGGTCAAAGTAACCGGACCAAAGATGGATTTGCATTCAGGTGTCTTTGGAGGCGCCGTTGCAAATCCTATCACCGCACTCGCGCAATTACTGGCCACACTTCATGATCGCGAGGGTCGTGTGGCAATCGCAGGATTCTATGATCGCGTGAAGCCGCTGGAGAATTGGGAGCGCGAAGCATGGCGCAAACTTCCGGTGGATGGAGACAAGCTCGTTCTGAAAGAAACGGGCGTGCCCGAACTTTTCGGCGAAGCCGGCTACAATTCGGTTGAGCGCATCTGGGCGCGACCGACGGCCGAGATCAATGGAATCGGCGGCGGTTATCAGGGCAAAGGGACAAAGACCGTGATCGCCAGTCATGCGATGGCAAAACTGACCTTCCGGCTCGTTCCGGAACAGCACGGCGAGGAGATTCTAAAGCAGGCAAAGGAGCATTTGCGAAAGCATCTGCCCAAAGGTGTCACGCTGGAGATTACCGATGGTCACAGCGGGCCGTGGTATCTCACCGATCCGCATTCAGCGATCGGCGAAGCAGCCCAGCGTGCGTTGCGCAAAGCTTTCAACCACGGTGTCGCGCTAATTCGCGAAGGCGGCAGCATCCCAATTGTCTCGGAGTTTCGCGGCATCCTGGGAATCGAAACGCTTCTGACGGGCCTCGGATTGTCTGATTGTCGCGCGCATTCGCCTAACGAAAATTTCCCTCTCGAAAATTTCGAGGGCGGCATTCGTCTCAACAAAGCCATTCTCCAAGAGCTCGCCCATTGATCTTGTTTGCCGCGACTAAAACAATCCTGCGGAGTCTTTTGGTCCTGGCGATTTGTTTCACGGCGATCCCCGCTTCGGGCACCGCTGAAGAGTCGTTAGGCACAAAAATTAAGAAGATTTTCGAACCAACTCCAACGCCCACGCCCACGCGAAAACATCGGGAGCGCTCAGCGAAAAAACCCACGCCGAGTCCGTCCCCGACGGCTTCGCCAAAACAGAAGAAGATTTCGCCGACTCCATCCCCGAGCCCGGGGCCGAAGGCGAAATCAAAGCGCAAAAAGGCATCTCCCACGCCAACTCCGTCTCCATCCGCGACCGTCACGCCAGCGGAGACGCCATCTGCCAGTCCGACCGAAACTCCGCGGCCTTCGGCGACGCCATCACAAACTGTGCATCCGACACCCGAAAGAAAAGGCGCGCCCAATGTAAGCCTTTCGCCAGATGAGATTGCTGGTTACGACACTTATCCGCCGAAAGTGCACCAAATCATCGAGGCGGGACTCGAGCTGACAAAACAAAATCTCGGTTACAGCTATGGCTCGGCCGAGCCCACAGATGGGGGAATGGATTGCTCAGGCTTCATTTATTACGTCCTCCGGCAAAATGGATTCTTCGACGTGCCACGTGATTCCAGCCAGCAATATGTCTGGGTGCGCAAGGCCGGAAATTTCAACGCGGTCCTGAGCCGCCACGAGGATTCATTTGAATTCGATGCACTCAAGCCGGGCGATCTGCTCTTCTGGCGCGGCACCTACAGCATCGATCGCGATCCGCCGGTCACGCACACAATGATTTATCTGGGACGCGAAAAGCGGACGAAAAAGCGCGTCATGGTCGGAGCGAGCGACGGTCGTACATACGATGGAAAACAACGCTTTGGCGTCAGCGTGTTTGATTTTAAATTGCCGCCACCACCGACCAGCGCCGACGCCAAACTCAGTCCAGTTTTTGTCGGCTACGGACGAATCCCCGGCTTGATCGAAGATTGAACGCTATTGCTCGTCCTCGGATTGCACCGGACTTGGGGATGCTTTCATCTCTGGTGCGGTCGGAGCGCGAACGTGAACGCGATGGACGCGACGTTCGTAGTGCACGAAGCCGCCAACGATTAACGCGAGCATGACGATCAAGACGACGCGCTGTTCACTTTTTGAAAGATCAAAAATCCTAGTCAGCTCTTTCATTTTTTCGCATAGCGGATCGGGTCCTTTATTCCGGCTTCACGAAACCCTTTGAGCCGCAGCAGACAGGAATCGCACTCGCCGCAGGCGAGACCTTCCGGCGAGGGGTCGTAACAACTGTGCGTAAGCAAAAGATCGACATCAAGCTCGACTGCTTTGCGAATGATTTCGGCTTTCGAAAATTTGATGAGCGGAGTGTGAATCTGGAAGTGCCTGCCCTCGACACCGGCTTTTGTCCCAACATTGGCCAGAGTCTGAAACGCTTCAATGAATTCCGGCCGACAATCGGGGTAGCCGCTGTAATCGATGGCATTGACGCCGAGAAAAATATCACTAGCGGGAATCACTTCGGCCCAAGCCAGCGCGTAAGCGAGAAAAATGGTGTTGCGCGCGGGGACGTACGTGACCGGGATGCCGCGCGCGATCTCTGTTTCCGATCGCTTTTTTGGTACATCGACATCATCCGTAAGCGCCGAGCCGCCGAAAATGCGCATGTCGATCTTTGCCACGCGATGTTCTTTTGCGCCTAACGAGTCGACGACACGGCGAGCAGC
>WNFY01004419.1_pt1 | contig 16788 bp, 19 predicted proteins | sample 5400091 | NCBI WGS metagenome assembly WNFY01 (sample SAMN13153364, study PRJNA577476) | soil metagenome | isolation source: 60 cm soil or saprolite under grassland replicate 1 | place: USA:California | collected 2016-06-15
ACGCTCACGGTCGCGTTGCCGAGGAACAGGCCCGTCAACCCGCCGTTGATAAACGTGAAGATGAACCCGATGGCAAACAGCATCGGGACGGTGAGGTGGATGTTGCCGCGCCACAGCGTCAGCACCCAGTTGTAAACCTTGATGGCCGTGGGAACGGCGATGATCAGCGTGGTGGTGGCGAAAAAGAAGCCGAAGTACGGGTTCATGCCGCTGACGTACATGTGGTGCGCCCACACCACGAAGCTCAGGGCGCCGATGGCGAGGATCGCCCAGACCATCATGCGATAGCCGAAGATGTTTTTTCTTGCATGGACGCTGAGCAGGTCGGAGACGATACCGAAGGCCGGCAGGGCGACGATGTAGACCTCGGGATGGCCGAAAAACCAGAACAGGTGTTGAAACAGCAGCGGATTGCCCCCTGAATGTCCACCCTGCTGTCCCATCGAGACGATGGCGGGCATGAAGAAACTCGTTCCCAGCGTCAGGTCCAGGGTCATCATGATGGCGCTGACGAACAAGGCGGGAAAGGCCAGGAGCGCCAGGACCGTGGCCATGAAAATGCCCCACACCGTCAAGGGCAGCCGCATCATCGTCATCCCTCGCGTGCGCGCCTGCAACACCGTCACCACATAGTTCAAACCGCCCATGGTGAATCCGACGATGAAGAAAGCCAGGGAAACGAGCATCAGGATGATTCCCCAGCTCGCCCCCGGCGTGCCCTGGGAGATCGCCTGGGGCGGATACAGGGTCCAGCCGGCGCCCGTGGGCCCGCCGGTCACGAAGAAGCTCGCGACCAGCAACAGCACGGCGAACAGATACACCCAGTAGCTCACCATGTTCACGTAGGGGAAGACCATATCGCGGGCGCCGACCATCAGCGGGATGAGGTAGTTGCCAAATCCCCCCAGGAACAGCGCCGTGAGAAGGTAGATGACCATGATCATGCCGTGCATGGTCACAAACTGAAGGTAGTTGCTCGGGCTGATAAAGGAGAAACTGTTCGGGTACCCCAGTTGCAGCCGCATCAGCCACGACAGCACCAACGCCACCAGCCCGATCCCGATCGCGGTCATCGCGTACTGGACGGCGATGACTTTGGCGTCCTGGCTCCAGACGTACTTCCCCACCCAGGTTTTCGGGTGGTAGAGCTCTACCTCTTCGACTTCGGCGGGCGGGGCGAAAGCCGATTCATCATGCGCGACGTAAGACATCGGTATTCCTCTTCGCTAATTCTTCACTATGCTCGGCGCCTTCAGTCTCATCACATGATAATAGTAGCATGGCGCTCGAGCAGGCCGGTCATCGCAAAGTATTGATGTAGGCGACGACGTCCTTGGTCGCTTGGTCATCGCCCAGAATTTCCGCCATCAAGGCCATCTGCGGACCGTACAGGTCTTTTGGATGGGCGCCGCGGATACCCTGTTTGAAATTTTTCAATTGAGTGACCATATACCAGTCACTCATGCCCTTGAGCCGGGGGGCATTGGTTGCCTGCATGCCCCGCCCATCCGCACCGTGACAGGTTCCGCAGGTCACATAAGGCTTTTGACCGTTCGTCGCAATTCCCTTCATCGTGATCGAGGCAGGATTGTCCGGCAGCGTCTTGATGTAAGCGATGACGTTATCTATTGCGGCGTCGTTGCTCAGCGTCGCCGCCATCGGTGCCATCATCTTACCGAAAACATCTTTTTCGTGCGTACCCCGGGCACCGTTCTTGAAAGATTTCAATTGCCGTTTCAGGTACCAATCACCCTGTCCGCTCAATTTCGGCGCATTCATCGCAGGATTCCCTTCCGCCTGCAGGCCGTGACAGGCGGCACACACTGCATAGAGCGGTTTGCCTGCCGCAGCATCGCCGGGTACTTGAGCCGAGGTTTGCGCGAACGTCGGATGGCCGCTCAACCACGCCTGAAAAGCGCTGTCTTCCTCCACTACGACCCTGCCACGCATGACAAAGTGCCCGGTACCGCACAATTCGTTGCAGAGGAGGTCGAATTTTCCGGTCCGGGTGGGGGTGAACCAGATATAGGTGACCAGGCCCGGCACCAGATCCATCTTGGCCCGGAACTGCGGTACCGCAAAGTTGTGCAGGACGTCTACGGAGCGGAGCAGTGCCTTGACCGGCCTGCCTATGGGGAGATGGAGTTCCGGGCTCGATACCAAGACGTCATCCTGTCCGTTGGGATCGTCGGGATTCATGCCAAACGGGTTTTTATCGCTGACGTACCGGGCGTCGACGGTGCCCATCACGCCGTCCTTCCCGGGGAAGCGAAACCCCCAGTACCACTGCTTGCCCACGGCCTCGAATACGCCCGCGTCTTTCGGGACTTCGACGAAATTCGCCCATACGAATAGGCCGGGGGCCAACATGGTGGCGACGCCCACCGTGGTCACTCCGGTGAGCCACCACTCCAGCTTCTTGTTCTCGGGTTCGTACTGTGCCCGTTTGCCCTTCTTATAACGGTAGCGGATCACGGCATAGGCCATGAACAAATTGATGGCGACGAAGACGAACCCCGTGACCCAGAACGTGATGCTGATCGTGTCGTCCATCGCACTCCAGTTGGAGGCGATCGGCGTGAAATACCACGGGCTCAGGAAGTGAAACAGTACAGAGCCGAGGACCAATAAAACCAATACGATTGCTACGACCATAGCGCTGGCCCCGGTTGATTGGACGGAATTTCGCAGACGGAATTGTAAACTACGGCCTTATATAATGTATTGCGAACCTGTTGTCCACTCCAAATGAACGCACAGGCATTCGGCCTGGACCCTGCGCAGGTGCGGCGCGCCTTCGAGCGTGCCGCAGCGGCGGGCGGCGGCGACGCGGTGCTCCAGCGGGAAGTCGAGCGGCGCATGTTCGAGCGGCTCGATTACATCCGCTGCCGGCCGCATCGCGTGCTCGACTCCGGCTGCGGCGTGGGACACGGCCTGAAACTGCTGCGCCGGCGCTATCCCGGGGCGGATCTGCTGGGCATGGACTTTGCGCCCGGCGTGCTCAGCGAGGCGAAACGGGAAGAGTCCCTTTTCGAGCGCGCCTGGCGCCTCGTGGCCGGCTCCGGGCGCTTTCATCTGTGCGCGGACTTTGCGCGGCTGCCGCTTCGCGCCGCCAGCGTGGACATGGTGTGGTCGAATCTCGCGCTTGCCTGGGCGGGCGATCCGCTCGCGGCGCTGCGCGAGGTTCACCGCGTGCTCGTCGCCGGCGGGCTGCTGATGTTCTCGAGCTACGGGCCCGACACACTGAAGGAGCTCAAAGCGGCCTTCGGCGCGGGCTCGGCCGCGCGCCACGTGCATTCTTTCATCGACATGCACGACCTCGGCGACATGCTGGTCGCGAGCGGATTTGCCGCGCCTGTCATGGATATGGAAGTCATCACGCTGACCTACGCCGAGGTCCCGGCGCTGCTGCGTGACCTGAAAGCCTCCGGCGAGACCTGCGCGGCGCGCGATCGACAGCGCGGTCTCATGGGACGCCGTGCGTGGGAGCGCATGCTTGCCTCCTATGAGCGCGAGCGCAAGGGAGGCAGGCTGCCGGCGACAATCGAGGTGATCTACGGGCACGCTTGGAAAAGCGAGCCGCGCACCACCGTCGACGGAAGGCGGATCATAGAAGTAGAATTGGAAGCGAAAAGATCGCACTCCCTCGTTCGACCAGAACCCACGAAGACATGATGACGAACCGGATGGTCAATGGTGCCGGCGCTGCGCTCTCGGTGCTGTCCGGGCCCGCGGAGGCGGCGTATCAGTGGAATCTGCCGATCCCGGTGACGCGCGTCGCCAGCGAAATCTACGAGCTGCACCTCATCATGATGGGGATCATCCTAGTGATCTTTATCGGCGTGTTTGGCGTGATGTTCTATTCGATCTACGCTCACCGCAAGTCCGTCGGCCACAAGGCCGAGAATTTCCACGAGAACATCACCGTCGAGATCATCTGGGCCATCATCCCGTTCCTGATCCTGATCGCCGTGGCCTGGCCGGCGACCAAGTCGATCCTGAACCTCAAGGACACCGCCAGCGCCGACATTACCATCAAGTCAACCGGCTATCAGTGGAAATGGGGCTACGACTACTTGAAGGGTGAGGGTGAGGGCATTTCGTTCCTTTCGAACCTCTCCACGCCCCAGGACCAGATCACGGGCAAGGCGCCCAAGGGCGAGCATTATCTCCTCGAAGTGGACAACCCCATGGTCGTGCCCGTGGGAAAGAAGGTGCGCGTGCTCATCACCGCCAACGACGTCATCCACGCCTGGATGGTCCCGGCGTTCGGCGTGAAGCAGGACGCGATTCCCGGCTTCGTGCGCGATAGCTGGTTCAGGGCGGAAAAGGAAGGCATCTACCGCGGCCAGTGCGCGGAGCTTTGCGGCAAGGACCACGGGTTCATGCCGATCGTGGTCGAGGTCCTCTCGGCCGAAAAGTACACCGCGTGGGTCGGCGAACAGAAAAAAAAGATCGCTGCCGCGGCAGAAGATCCGAACAAGAAATGGAATCTCGCCGACCTGAAAGCGCGCGGCGAGAAGGTCTACGCGGCGAACTGCGTCGCCTGCCATCAGGCGAACGGGCAGGGGGTCAAGGGAACGTTCCCGGCGCTTGACGGCTCCCAGCTCGTCAACGGCCCGAGGGGGCGACAAATGGAGATCGTGCTGAACGGCAAGCGGGGCACGGCGATGGCGCCGTTCGGCAAGCAGCTCTCCGACACCGACGTCGCCGCGGTCATCACCTTCACCCGCAACAACTGGGGGAACAGGACCGGCGAAGTCATTCAGCCGAGCGAGATCAAGTCGGCGCGGAAGTGACCTTGCCAGATTCCAGGAGCAGCCAATGAGCGCAGTCATCGACGACGGCCACGCCCACACCCACGACGAACAAGCGCACGGCCCCTACCGGGGGATCATGCGCTGGATCACCACGACCAACCACAAGGACATCGGCACGCTTTATCTGTGGTTCAGTTTCACCATGTTTCTGGTCGGCGGCACGCTCGCGCTCGGCATCCGCGCCGAGCTGTTCCAGCCGGGGCTGCAGTTCTGGCAACCGGAGTTTTTCAACCAGCTCACCACGATGCACGGGCTCATCATGGTGTTCGGCGCGATCATGCCGGCCTTCGTCGGATTCGCCAACTGGCAGGTGCCGATGATGATCGGCGCTCCCGACATGGCCTTTGCGCGCCTGAACAACTGGAGCTTCTGGCTGCTGCCGGTGGGCGCGCTGCTGCTGGTGGGATCGTTCTTCGTACCGGGCGGCGCGACCGCCGCCGGCTGGACGATCTACGCGCCGCTCTCGACTCAGATGGGGCCGGGGATGGACCTCGCGATCTTCGCGCTCCACATCATGGGCGCCTCCTCGATCATGGGCTCGATCAACATCATCACCACGATCCTCAACATGCGCGCACCGGGGATGACGCTCATCCGGATGCCGCTTTTCGTTTGGACTTGGCTCATCACCGCGTACCTCCTTATCGCGGTGATGCCGGTGCTCGCGGGCGCCATCACGATGCTGCTGACCGACCGCCACTTCGGCACTTCCTTCTTCAACGCGGCGGGCGGCGGCGACCCGGTGATGTTCCAGCACATCTTCTGGTTCTTCGGCCACCCCGAGGTCTACATCATGATCCTCCCGGGCTTCGGCATCATCAGCCAGGTGATTCCGGCGTTCTCGAGGAAGCCCCTGTTCGGCTATTCCTCGATGGTGTATGCGACCGCGTCGATCGCGATCCTCTCGTTCATCGTCTGGGCGCACCACATGTTCACCGTCGGCATGCCCACGGCTGGGATCCTGTTCTTCATGTACGCGACCGTGCTGATCGCGGTGCCCACCGGCGTCAAGGTGTTCAACTGGCTCACCACCATGTGGCGCGGCTCGATGAGCTTCGAGACGCCGATGCTGTTCGCCGTGGGCTTCATCTTCGTGTTTACCATGGGCGGGTTCACCGGCCTCATCCTCGCGATCATGCCGATCGACATCCAGCTGCAGGATACCTATTACGTCGTGGCGCATTTCCACTACGTGCTGGTCGCCGGGTCGCTGTTTTCACTGTTCGCCGGATTCTATTTCTGGGTGCCGAAGTGGACCGGCCGCATGTACGACGAGACGCTCGGCAAATGGCACTTCTGGCTGTCGATGATCTTCTTCAACGTCACTTTCTTCCCGATGCACTTCCTCGGCCTCGCCGGCATGCCGCGCAGGATCCCCGACTACGCGCTGCAGTTCACGCAGTTCAACGAGATCGCCTCGATCGGCGCGTTCGGCTTCGGGCTGACGCAGCTCCTGTTCCTGTGGATCATCCTGAAGGTGACGGTGCTCGGGCGGGGCGAAACGGCCGGCCAGCGGCCCTGGGAAGGCGCCGACACGCTCGAGTGGACGCACCTGCCGAGCCCCGCTCCCTACCACAGCTTCCACGAACAACCGGTGGTGAGATGACGCCCGAACGCGAGCAGCGGCGGAACAATCGCAGGACCGCGTGGGTGCTCGGCTCGATCGCGCTCGTCTTCTTTGTCGGGATCATGCTCAAGTACGTCATGCTCAAATGATAAGGCAGGCCGACGATCGTGGGAAGGCCAACCGGCGACTGATGCAAAAACTGCTGGTGGTGGTGGGCGTGATGTTCGGCTTCGGCTTCGCGCTCGTTCCGTTGTACGAGAAGATCTGCGAGGTGACGGGCATCCGGAACGTATTTCAGCCCGACGCCGGCGCGGCGCAGAACACTCAGGTGGATCCCACGCGCGAGATCTCGGTCGAATTCGACGCCAACACGCAACGCCTGCCCTGGACCTTCAAACCGCTTCAGGCCAGCGTGTCGGTGCACCCCGGCGAGGTGACGCAAGTCGTGTACGAGGCCAGGAACACGCTCGAGCGGCCCGTGACGGGACAAGCCGTTCCGAGCTACAGCCCGCAACAGGCGGCGCTCTATTTCAGGAAGATGGAATGCTTCTGCTTCCGGCAACAGACGCTCGCTCCGGGCGAAATGCGCAGGATGCCGGTGGTGTTCGTGATCGATCCGAGGCTGCCGCCCGAGCTCAATACAGTCACCCTGTCCTACACCTTCTTCGAGGTGAACGGGGCGCGCGGGGGCGGGGGATGACGGCAATGGCCGGCGAGCAAACGCCGAAGTCCGCGTCGCCCCTGCAGGTCGCGAAAGCGGTGTTCTGGTCGTTTCTCGGCATCAGGAGGCGCGCGGAGCACGAGTCGGATGTGACGCAGTTGAAGCCGGCGCAGGTGATCATCGCCGGCCTCATAGGAGCCGCGATTTTCGTATTGAGCTTGGTCCTGCTGGTGAAGCTCATCGTCGGCACGGCCGCGTAAGGAGAGGAGAGCAAGATGAGCGATCGCGCTCAGCACTACTACGTTCCGCAGCCGTCCCACTGGATGATCTTCGGCTCGGCGGCGCTGCTGTGCATGGCGAGCGGCGCCGCAAGCTGGCTCAACGGCTGGGAGCCCGGGCGCTACGTCGTGCTGCTCGGGCTCGCCATTCTCGCCTTCATGATGGTGCGCTGGTTCGGCGACGTGATCCGCGAGTCCGAGGGCGGCAGGTACGGGCGTTGGGAGGACGTGTCGTTCCGCTGGGGCATGAGCTGGTTCATCTTCTCGGAGGTGATGTTCTTCGGCGCGTTCTTCGGCGCGCTCTACTATGCGCGGCTACTCGCGGTGCCCGATCTGGGCAGCATCGACAACAAGCTGCTCTGGCCGGATTTCGCGGCGCAGTGGCCTTCGGCCGGGCCGAATTTCAAGGATCCGTTTACGCCGATGGCCGCCTGGGGCATCCCGGCGATCAATACGCTGCTGCTCCTCTCATCGGGCGTGACGGTCACGATCGCCCACTGGGCGCTGAAGGAGGGGAAGCGCGCACAGCTCGCGCTCTTCATGTTCTTCACGGTAGCGCTCGGCATCACCTTCCTTTGCTTCCAAGCCTATGAATACGGCCATGCTTATTCCGATCTCAACCTGAAGCTCTCGACCGGCGTCTACGGATCGACGTTCTTCATGCTCACCGGCTTCCACGGATTCCACGTGACCCTCGGCGCACTCATGCTGAGCGTGATTCTCGCCCGCTGTCTCGCCGGCCACTTCAAGCCCGAAAGCCATTTCGCGTTCGAAGCGGTCGCGTGGTACTGGCACTTCGTCGATGTCGTGTGGCTCGGGCTTTTCATATTCGTATATTGGCTGTAGGTGGAGAAGACCCCCGGTTACTCGATCTTGCCGGGTATGAGGCCGAAGTAGTAACCGGCGATAAGCAGCAGGAACAGCGCCAGCGACAATCCGACGCGCAGAGCGAGCGCCTTCACGGTACGCTTGGATTGGCCGCTGTCCGTCACCAGAAAAAACAGTGCCGAGCCCAGGCTTGCCAGAATCGCGACGAACAAGAGGATGACGACGATTTTCACGGCGCGGCGGCGGGAACCCTCTGCGCCGAGTGTACTCCTTGTGAAATCATGACGGGGATCCGCATCAGTGGACGAGTATTCCGTCCCGATTCCGGGCGCGACTGAGGACCGGCGTCGCGGCAGGCGCATCGCGTTTGTCATCCTTGCGCTTTGCGCCGCGCCCACGGTCGCCGCCTGGCTCGCCTACTTCGTATGGCAGCCGCAGTCGCGGCTGAATTACGGCGAGCTGATCGAAGCCCGCGCCATCTCCGACCCCGAACTGCGGCGCTTGGACGGCAGCCCGTTCCGGCTCTCGCAGTTGCGCGGCAGATGGGTGCTGCTGCAGATCGATTCGGGCGCCTGCGCCGAAGGTTGCGGGAAAAAACTCCTTTACATGCGCCAGGCGCGCCTCGCGCAGGGCAAGGACGCGGAGCGAATCGAGCGAATGTGGCTCCTCGCCGATGCCGCGCCCCCCGATGCAGCGCTGTTGCGCGACCACGAGGGCCTGCGCGTCGCGCGCGCGCCCGGCAGAGCGTTCCTTGCGGAATTCCCCGCGGCGCGGAGCCCCTACTATCACATCTATCTCCTGGATCCGCTGGGCAACCTGATGCTGCGATTCCCGAGCGATCCCGATGCACAACGGATGGTGAAAGACCTCGCGCGGCTGCTCGGGGCGTCGCGCGTCGGCTAGAGCCGCAAGGCGAGCGTGATAAAATTTCCCCTATGCAAATGGCTTCGACCGCCGACCGCTTCCGCCTGCGCCAGTTCCTGAGCCTCACCAAGCCGCGCGTGGTGTCGTTGATCGTGTTCTGCGCGGTCATCGGCATGTTCCTCGCCGTTCCGGGCATGGTGCCGCCGAAGCTTCTGCTCGCCGCGACCCTCGGCATCTGGCTTGTGGCAGGCGCGGCGGCGGCGGTGAACTGCCTGGTCGAGCAGAAAATCGACGCGGTCATGACGCGCACTCGGGCGAGGCCCTTGCCCCGCGGGGAGCTCACGTCGCTTCAGACGCTTGCGTTCGCCGGCGCAGTCGGCGGCACCGGGCTGTTAATGCTGTACGTCCTGGTCAATCCGCTCACCATGTGGCTCACCTTCGGCACGTTCATCGGGTACGCCGTGGTCTACACGGTCCTGCTCAAGCCCATGACCCCGCAGAACATCGTGATCGGCGGAGCCTCCGGGGCGATGCCGCCGGTGCTCGGCTGGGCCGCCGTCACGGGCGAAATCGCCCCCGAGGCGCTGCTTCTGTTCCTTATCATTTTCGCGTGGACCCCGCCGCATTTCTGGGCGCTCGCGCTCTATCGCACCGAAGATTTCGCCAAGGCCGGGCTGCCGATGCTGCCGGTCACGCACGGGCACCGCTTCACTCGGCTGTACGTGCTGCTCTACACGCTGATTCTGTTCGCCTCGGCGCTGCTCCCTTTCGCCTACGGGATGAGCGGCTGGATCTATCTCGGTGCCGCAGTCGTCTTGAACGGAATATTCCTGGGTTACGCAGTGCGCCTTTACGTGAGCTACAGCGATGCGCTCGCGCGGCGCACCTTCCGCTATTCGATCGCGTACCTCGCGGCGCTCTTCGCCGCGCTGCTCGTCGATCATTATTTTTTCGCGTGAGCGCTGCCGTGCGGACATGGGTTGGGCTCGTCTTTGCCGCATTCGCGCTTGCCGGCTGCGGCGGGTCGGGCGCCTCGTTCAAGAACACGGATATCACGGGCGCCGATTACGGCAAGGATTTTGCGCTCACCGACCACACGGGCAAGACGCGCACGCTTGGCGATTTCCGCGGCAAGGCGGTGGTGATGTTCTTCGGCTACATCCGTTGCCCCGACGTGTGCCCGACGACGCTGGCCGAGCTGAAAGCCGTGAAGGAGCAGCTCGGCGAGGACGGGAAACGGCTGCAGGTGCTATTCGTCACGGTCGACCCGGAGCGCGACACGCAAAACCTTCTCGCGAACTACGTCCCGGCGTTCGACCCCAGTTTTCTCGGGCTCCGCGGCGATTCCGCGGCGACCGCCAAGGTCGCGAAAGACTTCAGGGTGTTCTATCAGAAGTCGCCTGGAAAAACGCCGGACGGCTATACCGTGGATCACACCGCGGGCAGCTATGTGTTCGATCCGCAGGGGCGGCTGCGCCTGTTCGTGCGCCACGGCAACGCCGCCAACCTCGCGGCCGATGTCCGAATCCTGTTGAACGCGTCCGGCTGAGAATATGAAAATCCTCGTCGTCGACGATTCCCCCACGATCCGCGTTGCGCTCAGGAGCCTGCTCGAGCGCATGGGCCACACGGTGGTCGAGGCGAATGACGGTGAGAAAGCCTTGCAGATGTACCGGGAGGACCGGCCGGGCCTCGTGCTCATCGACGTCGTGATGCCGGTCATGGACGGATACGAATCCGCGCGGCACATGCGCGAGACCAGCGCCGACGAGTGGGTGCCGATCATTTTCCTGAGCTCGAAGGAAGCCGATCAGGACCTGAATCGCGCGATCGAGGCGGGCGGCGACGACTACCTCGTAAAGCCGGTGAGCTTTGTCGTGCTGAACGCGAAAATCCGGGCGCTGCAGCGACTCGAATCCATGCGGACCAAGCAGATCGAGATGTCGCGCGACCTCGCGGCGGCCAACCGCGAGCTCGAAAAGCTGTCACGGCAGGACGGGCTGACCGGAATTGCCAACCGGCGCTCTTTCGACAGCTACTTGATGACCGAAGTGCGGCGCGGCGCGCGCGAGCGGCAACCGCTTTCGCTGATTCTCTCCGACGTCGATCACTTCAAGGCCTTCAACGACTGCTACGGCCACCAGGCGGGCGATGACTGTCTGCGGCGGGTGGCGGCGGCGCTCAGCTCAGCGGGCCGGCGTCCGGCGGACCTTGCCGCCCGCTACGGGGGAGAAGAGTTCGCGATGGTCCTGCCGGGGACCGCCCTGGAGGGCGCCGTCGATGTGGCTCAGGCGGTGTCTCGCGTGATCGACGGCCTGGCGATCCCGCACGCGCGCTCGGACGTCCACCAGACAGTCACCCTCAGCCAGGGAATCGTCTCGCTCATCCTGGAAAAGGAGACTGCCTCCGAAGACCTGATCCAGCGCGCGGACCAGGCGCTTTATCTGGCCAAGCAGCAGGGCCGGAACCGCTACGTCGTGTTCGCGGCAAAATAAAAAGCCGCGGGCTCGCCGCGGCTTCATGGGGACCGCCGGCAGCTTACTTATGCCGGTGCGATTACGCCTTTCATTTTTGCAAGCGCCTTTGCCTCGATCTGGCGGATGCGCTCGGCAGAGACCTTGAACTCGGCGGCAAGCTCGTGCAAGGTTGCCGAGTCCTTTTCCCGCAACCAGCGCGCTTCGATGATGCGGCGGCTGCGCGCGTCGAGGCTCGCCAGTGCGGCTTCCAGACCGCGCGCACGCAGAGCTTCGTCTTGCTTCGCCTCGGCGATCTCCGAAGGCCCAGGCGAGCGGTCGGCCAGATAGGCGATCGGCGCATACGCCTCGTCCTCGTCGCTTGCCGGTTCCAGTGAAATCTCCTGGCCCGCGAGCCGCATCTCCATTTCGGCAACCTCCTCGGGCTTGACGCGGAGCTCTCTGGACATCGACCCGATCTCGGTCTGCGTCAACGGGGCGAGCGAGGGCTTCATGCTGCGAAGGTTGAAGAAGAGCTTTCGCTGCGCTTTGGTGGTGGCGACCTTCACCATGCGCCAGTTGCGCAGGACGAACTCGTGGATCTCGGCGCGGATCCAGTGGACCGCGAACGATACGAGCCGCACCCCGCGTTCCGGATCGAAGCGCTTGACCGCCTTCATCAGGCCGATGTTGCCCTCCTGGATCAGGTCTCCTTGCGGCAGTCCGTAACCCATGTAGCCGCGGGCGATGGCCACGACCAGGCGAAGGTGCGAAAGCACCAGCTGGCGCGCCGCTTCGACGTCGTTCTCGGCCCTGTATTTGCGCGCGAGATCGCGCTCTTCCTCGAACGAAAGCATCGGGAAACGGTTCACGGCCTGGATGTAGCTCTCCAGGCTTCCTACGGGTACGGGCAGTGTCATTGTGCGAGTCATCTGTTATTTCCTCCGGCGCTGTTGCCAGAACGGCGATTTTAGCACTCGCCATCTTAGAGTGCTAAAGGCGGCACCTGGTTCCCTAGGCGGGCTCACTCCGCCTAGTTCCGGTCTGCTTCAAGTAAGTGTCTACTCACCGATAGGTAGGCACCCAGCCAACCCAAGGCGACGGCCGCAGCGAGAGCCGAGATCATTTCGTTTGAGTTCGGCAACCTCAGGCGAATGTCCGACCCATACAAGTGTGCGAGTTGCGCCAGATCGCGGTTCAAGACCGTGAGCCCGGAAAGCACGATCGCCAGGGCGGCGAGCCCTCCGAGCAGGCCGAGCAGCGACCCGAGATAGAAGAAGGGCCGGCGGATGTAGGCGTGCGTTGCGCCGATCAGGCGGCACAGCTCGATCTCGTCGCGCTGAGTGAGGATCTGCAGGCGGATGGTGTTGAAGGTCACCGCCACGAGAGCGAGGCCGAGCAGCGCCGAGAGCAGGACCACCGCGGTCCGCCCCAGGCGCAGCAACGCATCGAGGCGTCTCACCCACGCCGAGTCCGCCTGAACGTAGGCGACCTTCGGGAGCGACTTGAATCCAGCCGGTCTGCCAGCGCCGGATCGCTTGCAGAAAGCGTCACCACGAACGCATCCGGCAGCGGATTTTGCGGCAGGCTCGCGATCACCTCTTCCATCCCGGCGGCGCGATTGAGCTCCACCAGCGCCGCGTCCCGGGACACGAAACGCACGCCGCTCACGCCCCCGGCGCTTTTCAGCCGCGCTTCGACGGCGGCGATATCGGCCTTCGCAGCGTCCTTCGCCAGGAACACCGAGAGCTGCGGGTCGACCGAGGCGTTGCGGGAGAAGGACTCAAGATTGCTCAGCATGCAATAGACCCCGAAAGGGAGCGCGATCGCGACGCCGATCGCCAGCACGTTGAGCGTTGTGGCAAAAGGCGACCGCGCCAGGCGCGCGAGCGTCTGCGCGAGGCTCAAGCCATGATGCTGCAGCCAGGCCCTCATTGGAGCTTGCCGTGGTCGAGCGTCAAGACGCGTTTGCGGTATTTGCCGATCAGTTGTCGATCGTGCGTGGCAACCAGCACGGTGACCCCGACCTGGTTGAAGGCGTTGAACATCTCCATGATTTCATCCGCGTAAGCGGCGTCCAGGCCGGCGGTGGGTTCATCGGCGAGCAGGATCGCCGGCCGGTTCACCACCGCGCGCGCGACGCACAGACGCTGCTGCTCGCCGCCCGAGAGCGTGACGGGGTTGGCCTTTTCGCGCTGAAGCAACCCGACCTTGTCGAGCGCGGCGCGTGCCCGCCGCGCCGCTTCGCGGTAGGGCTGCCCGGTCACGACGAGCGGCAGCATGACGTTGTCGAACACGCTCCTGTCGAAGAGCAGCTTCTGCCCCTGAAACACCAGGCCCAGATTGCGCCGCAGATAAGGGATCGCCGCCGGGCGCAAGGCCGAGACGTTCTGGCCGTTGACGAGCACCGCGCCGCCGTTGGCGCGCTCGATGGCGGCGATCAGCTTGAGAAGCGTCGTCTTGCCGGCACCGGAGTGGCCGGTGAGGAACAGCATCTCCCCGGGCTCGACGGCGAAGCTGACCAACCTGAGCGCCTCGAATCCCCCCGGATAGCGCTTGCTGACCTGGCGGAGCGAGATGATGGCCACGCCGGCGGTCAATCGAGAAGCGCCGAAACGAACTCGTCGGCGGCGAATGGGCGCAGATCGTCGATCCCTTCGCCGATACCCACGAATCTGAGCGGCAGCGGGCGCTGCGATCGTGCAAGTGCGATGGCGCACACCACGCCGCCCTTGGCCGACCCGTCGAGCTTGGTGAGAATCAATCCGGTGAGGCCGAGCGCGTCGTCGAAGGCCTTCACCTGGTTGAGCGCGTTCTGGCCCGTGTTGGCGTCGAGCACGAGCCATGCCTCGTGAGGCGCGCCGGGTTCCGCCTTGGCGATGACTCGTTTGATCCTGCTGATTTCCTCCATGAGGTGCAGCTGCGTGGGCAGCCGTCCGGCCGTGTCGGCGATGACCACGTCGATTCCGCGCGAGCGCGCGGCGGCAATGGCATCGAACACGACTGCTCCCGGGTCGCCGCCCGATTGGGCGACGACAGCGACGGCGTTCTTCTCGCCCCAAACAGCGAGCTGCTCGCGCGCTGCGGCGCGAAAGGTGTCCCCCGCAGCGAGCAGCACCGAGAGGCCTTGATTTTGGAAGTATCTCGCGAGCTTGCCGATCGAAGTCGTCTTTCCCGAGCCGTTGACCCCCGCGAGCACGATGATGCAGGGCTTCTTGCCCGTGAAATCGAGCGTCTGCTCGAGCGGGGTGAGCGTCTCGACGAGCATCGCCCGCAATTCGGCCTTCAGCTGCCCCGCGGTTTGCAGGCCACGGGCGCGCTCGCGCAGTCCCGCGAGCAGGAACCGCGTTGCATCGACGCCAACGTCACTTGCCAGCAGCGCGGATTCGAGCGTCTCGAACAGCACCGGATCGATCGCCCCTCCGCCGAAGAGCCCCGAAAGCCGCGAGCGCGTTTTCGTGAGCCCGTCCTTGAGGCGCGCCGCCCAGGAGCGCTGCCGGCGGGCGTTCTCGGAGGAGAGTTCGAGCATGGGGGAGGAAGGGTTTGCAGGAGAACCGCTATAGAATAGCGTTGGATTTTATCACTCGTCGCAATGGTTCCCGCACGCGCCGCCTTTTTTGTCCTCGCGCTCGTTTCGGGGGCGGGCAGCATGGATGAGTCGCCCGATCCCGAAAAGCTCTCGATCGTCGTCGTCGGTGCGCCGGACTAGGCCCAATACCGTCCGGATCATCGGCGGCCTGTGGCGCAGCCGCATCCTCGAATTCCCCGACGCGGCGGACTTGAGACCGACGCCGGACCGCGTTCGCGAAACGCTGTTCAACTGGCTCGGGCGGGACCTGACCGGCATGGCGTGCCTGGACCTTTTTGCGGGCAGCGGCGCGCTCGGCTTCGAGGCGCTTTCGCGCGGTGCGGCCTCGGTCGTCATGGTCGAGAAGAACCCCGCGGTGCTGCGCGCGTTGCGCGACAACGCGCACAAGCTCGGCGCGACGGGACTGACGGTGGTCCGCGGCGATGCGCTAGAATTCGCCCGCGGCGCGCGCTCCCGATACGATGTCGTATTCGTCGATCCGCCGTACCGTCTGGGCCTGCAGGTCGCGGCGCTCGATCTGTTGCGCGGGCTTCTCGCCGAAGGGGGGCGGGTGTACGGGGAAAGCGACGCCGTCTTCGAACCGCCCCGCGGCTGGACTATTTTCAGGCGCGCGCGCGCGGGAAACGTGCATTTTCATCTTCTGGTGAGGGAGGCCGATGATCAAGGCGGTGTATCCGGGAACGTTTGATCCGATCACGCTGGGCCACCAAGATCTGGTGAGGCGCGCCGCCGCCCTGTTCGACGAAATCGTCGTCGGCATCGCCGCCAGCCAGGCCAAGCGTCCGTTCTTCACGCTGGAGGAGCGCGTGCGCCTCGCGCGCGAGGTTCTGAAGCCCTACCGCAACGTGAGAATCGAGGGCTTCCGCGGATTGCTCATGGACTTCGTTCGCGCCCAGAAGGCCCAGGTCATCCTGCGGGGCTTGCGAGCGGTGTCGGACTTCGAATACGAATTCCAGATGGCGGGGATGAACCGCAATCTGTACCCGGACGTCGAGACGGTGTTCCTGACCCCGGCCGAACAGCATCAATTCATCTCGGCGACCATCGTGCGCGAAATCGCGATCCTGGGCGGGGACGTGAGCAAGTTCGTGCAGCCGCGCGTGGCACGCGCGCTCGCGGGGAAAGTGGGCAAGCGAAGGAAGTACTAAAGCCTCTGGCAGGTCGCGCAGAAGAAGCTCGAACGCTGGCCCAGCCGCGCCACCCGGATCGCGGCCCCGCAGACCCGGCACGGAAGGGCGGCGCGGTCGTAGACGGCGTAGTGCTGCTGAAAATACCCCGAGGAGCCGTCGGAGTGCACGAAGTCGCGCAGGCTCGATCCGCCGGCGGCTATCGCGGCCAGAAGAATGTCCCTCACGGCCGCGACCAGTCGCTCGCAGCGCGCGCGGGAGAGGCGTCCCGCACGCGCGCGCGGATGGATGCCCGCCCTGAACAGGCTTTCGTTCGCGTAAATGTTCCCGATCCCGACCACGACGTTGGCGTTCATCAGCAGCTGCTTGATGCCGACGTCGCGGCCGCGCGTGGTCCGATAGAGGAACTCGGGCGAGAAATGCTCGCCGAGCGGCTCGACGCCGAGCCGCGCGAGCAAGGGATGGCGGAACGCGTCGCCGTCGCTCCACAGCACCACGCCGAAGCGGCGCGGGTCGCGCAGGCGCAATGCGATACCGCCGAAGACGACGTCCACATGATCGTGCTCGCGGGGGAGGGTTCCCGGTTCGACCACGCGCAGGC
>WNFY01007832.1_pt1 | contig 16788 bp, 13 predicted proteins | sample 5400091 | NCBI WGS metagenome assembly WNFY01 (sample SAMN13153364, study PRJNA577476) | soil metagenome | isolation source: 60 cm soil or saprolite under grassland replicate 1 | place: USA:California | collected 2016-06-15
CGCAATCTCGGCTTGATCGTTCTTGAGGCGACGGGTGGCTTGGAGCGGGCGCTGGCGGGCTACTTGTTGCGTCACGGCTTGCCGGTGGCGGTGGTCAATCCCCGCGCGGCGCGCGAGTTCGCGCGCAGCATGGGGCATTTGGCCAAGACCGACGCCATCGACGCGGTGGCTTTGGCGCACTTGGCACAGACCTTGGCGGCCAAGGCCGATCAGGCGGGGGTCCGGTTGACGCCGCCCAGCGCCGCGGTTGAGCTGCTGCAGGCGATGGTGGCGCGGCGGGTGCAATTGCTTGCCATGCGCACGGCGGAGAAGAATCGCCTGGGCGGAGCGGTTCGCATCCTCAACGCGATGGCGCGCACCGGTCAGCCGTGGGACGAGAGTCTTCATGCAATCACCCCTTGACAACCAACACAGTTGCTCGGGGGGCAGCGCAGCGGCATCAGCCGCACGCGTGGGGGCACACATTCGCGCCGCCGGGCCGTCCCCAGGCGCGAATTACTCCCCCTCGGGGGGCAGCGCAGCGGCGATAGCCGCACGCGTGGGGGCACACATTCGCGCCGCCGGGCCGCCCCAAGGCGCGAATTGCTCCCCCTCGGGGGGCAGCGCAGCGGGGATAGCCGCAAGCGTGGGGGCACATTAATGACCGCAGTCCCACCGGCGGTCGTCGTTCTCGGCGGCAGCGGATTCGTCGGCCGCCATATCGTGAATCGATTGGTCGACGCCGACCGCCGGGTCGTCGTGCCGACGCGCCGCCGCGACAATGCGCGGCATCTGATCCTTCTGCCGACGGTCGACGTCATCGAGGCCGATATCCACGACCCACCGACCCTCGGCCGTCTTGTCGCGGGTGCGTCGGCCGTCATCAATCTCGTCGGCATCCTCAACGAAACGCGGCAAGCCACCTTCACGCGTGTCCACGTCGAGCTCACGCGACGGGTGATCGCCGCATGTCGAGCCGCGAACGTGCGACGGTTGCTGCACATGAGCGCGCTCAACGCCGACCCGGCGGGGCCGAGCCGATACCAGCGCACCAAAGGGGAGGCCGCTGCCGCCGTCACCGCTTCCGGCCTTGATTGGACGATCTTCGAGCCGTCGGTGATCTTCGGCCGCGAGGATTCGTTTCTCAACCTGTTCGCGAAACTCGAGCGCTTGCTGCCGGTGATGGCGCTCGCGGGAGCGCAAACGAAATTCCAGCCGGTGTACGTTGGCGACGTCGCCGATTGCTTCGTGCGCGCGCTCGATCTGCCCGCGACGATCGGACGCAAATACCCGTTGTGCGGGCCCGACGTCCATACGTTGCGCGAATTGGTCGCCTACGTGGGCAAGGTCGCCGGCACCGAACGCCCGATCATCGCGCTCGGTCCCCGGCTCGGGCGTCTGCAGGCGCTCGCGCTCGAAATGCTGCCCGGCAAGCTGATGAGCCGCGACAATCTCGCGTCGATGGAAAGGGACAGCGTCTGCGGCTGCGATTTTCCGGCGGTGTTCGGCGTCGTGCCGACGGCGCTGGCGGCGATCGCGCCAACGTACCTTTCGCCCGATGCGGAACGCAGCCGCTACGACGCGATTCGCGAAACGAGCGGACGCTGACACTAGCCGCCATTGCGCGCAGCATGCGTTGCCGCTAACGTGCGCGGATGGCCCGCCCGTCATTGAGCGCGCAGCCCGTGAAGATCTATCGCGTCGGCGGCGCGGTTCGCGACGAGCTCCTCGGCCGCCCCGTCGCCGACCGTGATTGGGTGGTCGTCGGCGCGACGCCGGAAACGATGATCGCGTCGGGCTTCAAGCCCGTCGGGCGCGATTTTCCGGTTTTCCTGCATCCCGAAACGCGCGAGGAATACGCGCTCGCGCGCACCGAGCGCAAGCATGGGCGCGGCTACCGGGGCTTCGAATTCTTCGTCTCGCCGGATGTGACCCTCGAAGAGGATCTGCAACGCCGCGATCTCACGATCAACGCGATGGCGCGCGGCGAGGACGGGACGCTGATCGATCCGTTCGGCGGAGAGGCCGATCTTCGCGCGGGGGTGCTGCGCCACGTGTCGCCGGCTTTTGCCGAGGATCCGCTGCGCGTGCTGCGTGTGGCGCGCTTCGCCGCACGCTTCGACTTCGCGGTGGCCCCCGAAACCCTGGCGTTGATGCGCTCGCTCGTGGCCTCGGGCGAGCTTGCGGAGCTCCAGCCGGAGCGCGTCTGGCAGGAGCTCGCCCGGGGGCTGATGGAGCCACATCCTTCCCGGATGTTCGCGGTGCTGCGCGACTGCGGTGCGCTGGCCGCGATCCTGCCCGAAGTCGACGCGCTGTACGGCATCGCGAAACGGTCGCGGCGCGCTGGGTCGGCGGAGGCGGATGGGGATCTTGCACGAGCGCTCGATTACGCGGCGGCGAGGCAGTTTCCGTTGCCAGTCCGCTATGCGGTGCTTGCACTGGATCTCGCTGCAGGTCCGCGTTCGCGCAATGCGACGAAGCAGAGACCGGCGGGAGCGCGAACCGGCGTTCTCGCCGAACGTCTGTCGGCACGGCTCAAGGCGCCGGTCGAATGCCGCGATGCGGCGAGGCTCGCGGCGCGCTGGCACGGCGCCGTCCACCAGGCGTCCGAGCTGCCGCCCGCGAAGCTCCTCGATCTGCTGCTCGCTGCCGATGCGCTGCGTCGCCCGGAGCGACTGGACATGCTGCTCGACGCCTGCGAGTGCGAGGCGTTGTCACGACCAGGGGCGAGGGGCTCTTTTGCACCGGGCGAGTTCATTCGTGCGGCGCTCGCAGTCGTCAGAAGCGTCGACGCGGCGACCATCGCGCGCGGCATCACAACGCGCCGGAGGACGCATGACGCACCGCCCTCCGATGCGATCGCCAGGGCCGTGCGGGCCGCGCGCCTGAAGGCGTTGCGAGAGTGGCGGGCAAGCCGGCGCTAAAAGCGCTCAGATCCGATACGCCACCGCGCGCATCACATCGGCAGCGAGGCGCATCAGTCCTTTCACGGGGAAGGGCAAGTCGGTGGCGCCGGCGGCCTGCGCCATCGCGCCGTGTCGCGCCTCGTCGTCGCGCATCTGCTCGACGATCGCCCGGCTGCGTGCGTCCGCTGCGGGCAGCCGCTCCATATGGCCGGTCAGGTGCTCCTCGACCTGCCGCTCGGTCTCGACGACGAAACCCAGGTTGACGTCGTCGCTCGCGAGGCCGGCGGCGATGCCGATGGCGAACGAGCCTGCGTACCACAGAGGATTGAGCAGCGACGTGCGGTCGGAAAGCTCGGCGAGGCGCTGCTGCGTCCACGCCAGATGCTCCTCTTCCTCCCGCGCCGCTTGCGCCAATTCCTTGCGGATGGCGGGATCGCGGGCGACGAGCGCCTGCGCCGAATAGAGCGCCTGCGCACAGATTTCGCCGGTGTGGTTGACGCGCATGAGTGCGGCCGCCTGACGGCGCTCTTCCGGCGCGAACGGCGCATCGGCGATGTTCGCCCCGGGAACGGGACGCGACGTCGTCGCGACGCCGCCAAGCGTGCGCAGCGCGCGGTCGAATCCGAGAACGAGGTCATCCCGCATGGGCGAATCCTAGCAGAGTCGGTCGCCGTCCCGCTCCTTCCGCCGCCGGCAAAGGTCAAAAAAAACGGGCGCCCGAAGGCGCCCGCGTGATCACTTCAAACAGCGATGAAGCAACGTTTCTTCGGATCTTGTTGTCTCTTACCAGAAGTGCACGATGCCAAGCGCCAGGCCTTGCGGACGCGCCGAGTCGCCGCAGACTGCGCCATTGCCCGTGCAAACCCCGGTGATCTGGTTGACGTGGAAGTTGTACGCGGCGTTCTTGTCGTTGTCGATCATCACATAGCCGGCGTACATCAGCGTGCGCTTCGACAGCGGATACGTGTAGCTCACTTCGTACATGTTCACGCCCGTCTGGTCACCCTGGGTCACAGCGCCGACGCGCGGGCAGGTCGTCACACCGGCGACCGTCACGCAGGCTGCCGAGCCCTTGCCATCGTTACCCCGGAACCAGCCGGCGTACATCTGGCCGGGTCCGAAGTTGCCGATCATGCTCACACCCCACATGTTGCGCTTGAGGTCGCCATTGACCGGCGTGGCGCCCAGGAGCGGCGAGTCGTACTTCACCTGTTCGAACACACCAGACAGCTTGACCGGACCGAACGTGTAAGCGGCCGCGATCGTCCAGGCCTGGTCGTGCGCCGCATTCTGGGCGGTGCCGGCGCGCGTCTTATTGTGCGATTCATACGCGATCCCGGCCTGGAACGGCCCATTGGTGTACAGGCCGTTCACGCCGTAGATCACCGCGTGACGGCGCTGTTGCGTCAAGTCGCCGCCTTCGTCGTTGCCGCTGGCGTCGCGACCGGCGATCTGGAACGACGCCGTGAAGCCGCTGATGTTCGGCGTGTCATAGCGGAGCGAGTTGCCCGCGCGATCGTCGAACGCGCCGGCCGCCTGGGTGTTGCCGATCCAGCCGGTGTTCGACCAGACGGCCGACGAGCCGAGGATGCCGGTGATCAACGTCGGGACGCTGCCGAAGATCGGGGCGATGTCATCGTACGGGGTCAGGAAGTAGCCGATCTTCATCGTGCCCCAGCCGCCCTGCAGGCCGACGAAGCTGTCGCCGCCGTTGGTCACGGTGCTCTGGCTCGACGCGTCGAAGCGTTCTTCGATCTGGAAAATGGCATTCGTGCCGCCGCCGAGCGACTCGGTGCCCCGGACGCCGAGGCGCGAGCTGTTCGATGCGACGCGATAGAAGTTGCCCTTGACCTGATTCGCGGGGGTCGACGTATCCTGCTTGGCGTTGATGATGACTTCGGTATCGATATTAATGCGACCGTACAGCGTCACATTCGCGGTTTGCGCCTGCGCGGCCAGCGGCAGCGCAAACGCGCCGGCGACAGCTAGGGCGACGAGCTTTTTGTTCATGAAGTCTCTCCTCTAACGGAAAAAATTGGCAAGGAAACGACGTCCTCGTGCCTTTGCCAGCGGAACCTTCTCAGGGATTTTCGAGAAGCCAACCTCATTGTGCCAAACCGCTCATGGCCGTGGCAAAGGTAAACTCCGGGTGACCCCGACTCTCCGGCGCGCGTGTTGCTAAAACGCGACAAGGATCAGACTCGCGGCCCAAACCGGGGCATGCGTTGCCTCGTACATTCGCTTGAAAAGGGCGTGCTAACGTCATGATCGGCTGCGGAAAACTTCCATTTCCCCCGCTTCGGGCGCCGGAGCGGCAATGCGGCCCGGTTTTCGACGATTTTTCGCGACCGGAAGGGCGTCGGCGACCGAAGAATTCTTCGTCGCGGAGCTTCCCCGGCGACCCTGTCTAGACTGCGTCTTAAATGCCGGCGCCGCCTGTCTCGAACTCGGTCGCCGCAGGCTTGGCGATGGCGCTGGCCGCGGCGGCGGTGTTCGCGATGCTTCGGTTGGCCGGGTCGCTCCCCCAAGCGCATCCGAACGCACGATCGATGCACGAGCGTCCGGTGCCGCGCGTTGGCGGACTGGCGATCTGGGCGGGATTTCTCGCCGTTCTGCCGCTGATTCCGGCGCCCCTTCCAGGCGGGACCGCATGGCTCGTGGCCTGGGCTGCGGTGGCCGTCGTATCGATGATCGACGATTGGCAAGGCATGGGCGTCTGGACGCGGCTTGTCGCGCACGCGATCGCGGCGACGATCGCCGCGCTCGCCGTGCTGGATCCATCCCAGCGCGCGCTCTCAATAGCCTACAGCTGGCTGCTGGTGGTGGCGCTCGCCTGCCTCCTCGTCTGGTGCGCGAACCTCTACAACTTCATGGACGGCAGCGACGGCCTCGCCACAGCGATGACGGTCATCGGCTTCGGCGCGTACGGCTTCGCGGCCATCGCTGCCGACCTTCCTGCGCAAGCGTATTTCGCGCTCGCCGCCGCCGCACTGCCGTTGCTCGCGGTCAATGTGCCGCCCGCGCGCGTGTTCATGGGCGATGTCGGTGCGGTGCCAGTCGGTTTCCTGGCTGGCGTCTTCGGCTCCGCGGGGTGCGCGGCCGACGTTTGGCCGGCGTGGTTTCCGCTGCTGGTGTTCCTGCCCTTCGTCGCCGACGCGACCCTCACGTTGCTGCGGCGGCTCGCGCGTGGCGAGCCGCTGCTCGAGCCGCACCGCACGCACTATTACCAGCGATTGAATCTGCTGGGCGCCGGCCATCGTGGAACGCTTCTCGTCTATGGGGTTCTCATGACAGGAACGGCGGGCAGCGCGCTCGCGGCGCTTGCCTTCGCGCCGGCTTACGGCTGGGGCGTGCTGGGCGCGTGGATGTTCGCCGCGGGGGCTTTTTTCGCCGGCATTGATTATCATTGGAACCGACGCCGCGATTCCGCATGATGACGCAACCCCGCAACTGGCGCGCCTGGCTCGCCTTCTTCCACGATGTCTGCGCCGCCGCGCTCGCCTGGGTGGCGATCTACTGGCTGCGCTTCAATCTCGACTTCAGGGCGCCGGATTTCGTCGACGTCGCCTGGACGCTCGCGTGGATCGTTCCGCTGCAGGGCGCGATCTTCCTGGCGTTCGGGCTTTACCGCGGCCTCTGGCGTTTCGCGAGCCTTGTCGATCTGCAGCGCATCGTGCTCGCTGCCGGGCTCGGGGCGTTGCTGATCCCGCTGGTGCTCGTGATGCTGCGGCTGCACGCGGTGGTGCCGAGGAGCGTGCTCGTCGTCTACCCGGTGGTCCTGATCTTCCTGATGGCGGGCGATCGTTTTGCGTACCGGATCTGGAAGGAGCACCGCCTCTACAGCCCCTTCGTCGCACTGGGCGAGCCGGTATTGGTGATCGGTGCCGGCGAGGCGGGTGAGCGTCTCACCAAGGAGCTCGCGCACAGCCGCCACTGGCGCGTGGTCGGGCTCCTCGACGACAACGCGACGAAGCATGGACGCCAGCTCGGCAACGTCACCGTCTACGGGCCGATCTCGAGCCTGCCGGAATGGGCGAAGAAATATGGCGTGCGCAAGATCATCATTGCGCTCCCGTCGGCGGCGCACGGCGTGCGCCGGCGCGTCGTCGAAATCTGCGCTGCCATCGGGCTCGAGGCGCTCACCGTCCCGTCGTACGAAGAACTGATCAGCGGCCGCTCGCCGGTCACCACGATCCGCACGATCGAGCTGGACGACCTGCTGGGACGCGATCCCGTCGAGCTCGACAGCGAGGGGCTCGCCGAATGGTTGGGGAACCGCGTCGTGCTGGTCACCGGTGCCGGCGGCTCGATCGGCGCCGAGCTCTGCCACCACGTTGCACGCTTCCGCCCGGCGCGCCTCGTGCTGTTCGATATTTCCGAGGCCGCGCTCTACGAAATCAAGATGGCGCTCGGCGACGCGTTTCCGCAACTGCCCCTCGCGGCGGTGGTCGGCGATGTCAAGCACGCGGCGCTCGTCGACGCGGTGCTCGAGCGCGAGCGGCCGAGCGTGGTTTTTCATGCGGCGGCTTACAAGCACGTTCCGCTGATGGAAGAGACCAACGCCTGGCAGGCGGTGCGCAACAATGCTTACGGGACGTGGGTGATCGCGCGGGCCGCGATTGCCGCCAAGGTCGAGAAGTTCGTGCTCGTCTCGACCGACAAGGCCGTCAATCCGACCAACGTGATGGGCGCGACCAAGCGCCTGGCCGAGATCGTCTGCCAGAGCCTGCAAGGCAGCGGCACGCAATTCGTGCTGGTGCGTTTCGGCAATGTCTTCGGCAGCGCCGGCAGCGTGATTCCGCGCTTTTCCGAGCAGATCGCCCGTGGCGGCCCGGTGACGGTCACCCATCCGGACATCACCCGCTTCTTCATGTCGCTCCCGGAGGCGACGCAGCTGCTGCTGCAGGCGGGACTTCAGGGCAAGGGTGGCGAGATTCTCGTGCTCGACATGGGCGAGCCGATGCGCATCGTCGATCTCGCGCACGACATGATCCGGCTCTCCGGCGCCGACCCCGATCGAATCCCGATCGTGTTCACGGGCCTGCGCCCCGGCGAGAAGCTCTACGAGGAGCCCCTCGCGTCCGAGGAAGCAACACTGCCCACGACGCATCCGAAATTGCGGATCGCGCAGGCGCGCGCGGCCAACCGCGAGGCGGTCGGTCCGATGGTCGCGTGGTGCGAGCGCGATCGCGCTGCCGACGATGCCGAAGTTCGCGCGCGGCTCAAGACCTGGATTCCCGAGTACGCGCCGCCCGCTGGCGCGCCGGTCCAGCCGATCCCGACGGAAGCCACGCACGGCAAGACCGCCGCGCCGGAGCCGCTGCCGTTGCGCGCGCCGCGACGGCGCTGACGTGCCGACGTACTAAGCGATTCTCCCGAGCGCGGCTCGCACCGCGGCTTCTACCTCGTCCACGGGAATATTGGCGGCGAGCTCATCGCGGCCGACAAGTGGAACGTGGCGCAGCAACGGATTCGGCGACGCGCATCCCTGGAGCAGGATTCCCTGGCGCGGGTCCGACCACAGCGAGATCACGTGGAGCGGAAAACGCGCCGCGAGATAGTAGGCGGTGGTGAGAACCCCGCTGTCGGGCGCTATCAGCACGCGACAGCGATTCCGGATCACCGAGGCGAGCTCGAGGAAGCCGGTCCGGCCGCGCAGATCGACGATGTTCGCGCTTGCGTAGGACGGCTCGGGCGAGCTGCCGAACAGCAGCCAGCGGATTTCCGGTCTGTCGTCGAAGCGGCCGAAGAGCTCGCGCCACGCTGCGGGCGGCCAATCCTTCCGGTAGTTGTAGTAGCGCGCGGTTTCCGAATCGACGTGGGCGCCGATCATGATCGTACCCGGCGCCGCGGGCACGAAGCGCTCTGCAAATGCGTCCCACTGCGGATCCCAGGAAAGCGCCGGAGGAAACTCGGTGCGCCGCCCGGAGAGCCAGCGATTCGGATCGGGATACGTGAAGATGGCGGCGAATGTGCGCGGGTCCAATCCCGTTCTGGCGTGGATATCGTCGATGCGAATTGGCGCGTCGCGGACGAGTCCCGCGATTTCGCGGACATCGTCGGCATCCGTCATGGCAAACGGTTCCGCGAGGTCCGGCCGCGTCACGACTGCGATACGCGCCTGCGGAACGTCGCGGCGGATGCGCGCGAAAATCGGCACGAGGCAGAGCGCGATGTCGCCCAGGCCGCGGTTCCAGCAGAAGAGGATGCTGCAGCGCGGATCGCGCGCCATGCGCCGGACCGCGCGATCGAGCGCGGTTCCGAACAGTCGATCGGAAATGCGGCGCAGCAGTTGCTTCGGACTCATCCGGGCTCGTCGGTTACGGCACGATTCTCGCCGGAGCGCGCGTTCCTCGCGACGCTTTCGCGGCACGGCGCGCGCCGGATCAGTGTCACCGGCCGCCGGTCAGATGAGGATTCAGGCGCGGGTCATTGTACATTTTGAACTGCCGGTAGACGCGCCAATAGGCACGGCCGCCTTTTCCGCGCACGCCGCGCGGTGTTCGGCGGGCGCATCGGTGCGGATCGATTGCGCGCGCATGTGCAACTGCTTGAGCGAAAGGATCGACAGGCGATCGATCATCGATCCGGCTGTCTCCGAGTTGTGCCAGGCATCGGCCGCGATCCGGATCCCCGAGAGCCGCGCGAGCAACGCTTCGTCGATTCGCTCGATCGCATCGTTGCGCTCCTGGTTGTAGCGGTCGATTGCGCGCTTGTTCGCGACGATGTCGGCATCCGGAGCCTGCGTCCGGCGCGCGAGGTCTTCCTCGTCCCACAACAGCACGTTGCAACGGTGATTCGTGGCGATCCATCGCCAGACGCTGCCGTCGTCGCCGCCGATTCCGGATGGCGGACCGGGATTTTCGACGTGCGCCGCGTGGAACGTCCTGATCGCCTCGCTGCCGACGTCGGCGAAGGGCGGCGTCATCGCGTCCGGGCGGCGCTCATCGCTCGTCAAGGCGCGGGTTTTCCCGTCTGCGCCTCGGCGACGGCCGATGCGGGTGGCGACGGATCCCCGACGGGTCCGGAGTGCGGCTCGCCGGGGGCCGTTTCGGCCGGCAACTCCGCCCTGGCGGCGGCGGGCGAATCGCCGGCGGAGGCTGGGAGCGCAGTCTGAACCGGCGCTGCCGACGACGGTAATTCCGCGGCAGGCGCACCCTCCCGCGCGGCACGCTTCGCGGTTTTCGCATGGACGGTCGCGGCGAGCAGATCGCGATACAGGAGCACGAGCTGCAGCGTCATCGCGGCCGGCGTCAGCGGCAAGACCGCGCGTCGCGCGTTCGCACCGAGGCGGCTTCGAGTGTCGGGGTCGAGGAGCGCGCGCATCTGCGCGGCGAGGCCGGCGACATCCCCGGCCGGACAGACGAGCCCGGCGTCATGCTTGAGCAGGAGCTCCGCCGCGCCCGATTTGGTGCTGGTGACGACGGGAAGTCCGCAGGCCATCGCCTGGAGCGTCGACTCCGGAGCGGGATCGTAGAGCGTCGGCAACACAAAAACGTCCGCCGCGCCGTAACAGGACCGCAGATCGCTCTCCACGGGCGCGATCGTCACGCGGGTGCCAACACCGAGGCTTCGGGCGAGCTCGCGGTAGCGCTCCGCATGCCGCCCGCGTCCCGCAATGACGAGATGGGCCGGTGGAGGAAGCTCGGCGAGTGCCTCGATCGCCGCGCCCGCGCCGCTGTGCTCGTAGCCCGACCCCGCGAGCAGGAACACCGTGGCGGTGGCATCGATGCCGTGACGGGCGAGAAAGCCGCTGCGCGCGGTGCGCAGTTGCGGATGAAAGAAATCGCTGTCGACGGCGTTGTAGATCACCGCGAGCTTCGACTCCGGCAGGTGAAACCGGTCGCGGATCTCTTCCTTGACCATGTTCGAATTGCAGATGACGGTCTGCAGCCAGGGACTCGCGTAGAGCTTCCTTTCGACGCGGGTCACGTACCAGTTGTAGGGAGACAGCGCGAGGCGCAGCCGGCCGAGCGCCGAGGCGCCCTTGCGGCGCTCCGCGAGCCACACCGCGTGCACGCCGTCCTGGGCGCGATAGACGTCGCAGCACAGGAGTCGTTCGTGCGATTCGACGAGATTCGCCTTGGCGCTGCCGATGACACGGCCGACCGCGCGAGCGAAGCCCCAATCGCGCCAGAGCGCACCCACGAACCAGGGGTTGCAGACGACGGGCTCGATCAGTTGCAGCTTGGTCTGCGGCCAGGAGCGCGTGTAGAGCGAGATCGCGACGTTGCGCTCGAGGAGCGCTTCAAGCGCGCTCTCGAACAGACGCTCCGCACCGCCCGTAGGCGTGTACCGCTGGCGAATGATCGCAAGGCGCATCAGCGATCCGCGGGAAACGGCAGCGGACGCCACAGCCTCACGCGGGGACCCCGCGTCGGGCAAGAGGGAGCCAAAGCGGCCGTTCGACTCGGCATGGGCCGGACGATAGCAAAAAAAACGTGCGCCGGCGCGAATTCGCCCGCACTCAGTTCAGCGTTCGTCAGGGCTCACTCGCCCGCCATCTCGCGCGGATCGGCCGCTCTCGGCAGTCCCGATTCTGGTGATCGCGGTTCCGGTACAATCAGCGGCGGTTCCCTTGGGACCCCGCCGCAGTCGCCCGCCCGTCCCCGCTGCCATGCCCTTCGATGCCGTCAATGCCGCCGTGAAGGCGCAGATCCTCGCCGAGGCGCTGCCCTACATCCAGCGCTTTCACGACAAGACGATCGTCGTGAAGTACGGCGGCAACGCGATGATCGAGCCGGCGCTCAAGGCCGGCTTCGCGCGCGATGTCGTGATGCTGAAGCTGGTCGGCATGAATCCGGTCATCGTCCACGGCGGCGGCCCGCAGATCGGCGACCTGCTGAAGAAGATGGGGATCAAGAGCGAGTTCCGGCAGGGAATGCGCGTCACCGACGAGAAAGTGATGAACGTTGTAGAGATGGTGCTGGGCGAGCTGAACCAGGAAATCGTCGGCCTCATCAACCAGCACGGCGGCAAGGCGGTGGGGCTCACCGGCCAGGACGGCGCCTGCATCCAGGCGCGCAAGATGCTGCTGCCCTCCGAGACCAACCACGGCGAGATGGTCGACATCGGTCTCGTCGGCGAGATCGAGCGGATCGATCCGGAGATCATCCAGCTTCTGGACTCGCGCGATTTCATCCCGGTCGTTGCGCCGATCGGCGTCGGCCGCGACGGCGACGCCTACAACATCAACGCCGATCTCGTCGCGGGCAAGCTCGCGGAAACGCTGCAGGCGGAAAAACTGGTGCTGATGACCAACACCGTCGGCGTGCTCGACAAGGACGGCAACCTGCTCACGGGGCTCACCGCGCGCGAGATCGATGCACTGTTCGCCGACGGGACGATCCATGGCGGGATGCTGCCGAAGATCGGCTCGGCGCTGGATGCTGTCCGGAACGGCGTCGCGAGCTCGCACATCATCGATGGCCGCGTCGAGCACGCGCTGCTGCTCGAGGTGCTCACGAACGAGGGTGTCGGCACGATGATTCGCGCCGATGACAGCGTGCCCGTCCACGCCCGGGCAGCGCGCTAGGCTGAAGCAACCATGGCCGCGAAACCCGGCGAACGCCGCCTCCAGATCCTGCAGACGCTCGCGGCGATGCTCGAGAATCCGCGCGGCGACAAGGTGACGACCGCCGCGCTCGCGGCGAAGCTCGACGTCTCCGAAGCCGCGCTCTACCGGCATTTCGCGAGCAAGGCGCAGATGTTCGAGGGGCTGATCGAGTTCATCGAGACGACGCTCTTCACGCTCATCAACAAGATCGCGACCGACACGCCCGACGGCGTCAGTCAGGCGCAGCAGGTCGTCGCCGTGCTGCTGGGCTTCGCCGACAAGAATCCGGGAATGACCCGCGTGCTGATCGGCGATGCGCTCGTCAACGAGGACGAGCGGCTGCAGGCGCGGATGAACCAGCTCTACGACCGGATCGAGGCGTCGTTGCGGCAGGCGCTGCGAATCGCGCAGGCCGCCGGCAAGTGGCCGGGCGATCCCAACGCCGAGGCGAACGTGTTGTTGTCGTTCGTGCTCGGCCGCTGGCAACTCTTCGCGAAGAGCGGGTTCAAGCGCCCGCCGCAGGACGGCTGGGACGAGCAGCGCAAGTTCCTGTTTGGTTAGCGGCTGCCACCACACACCGGGCAGTGCGGGTCGCGCGTCACCCGCACATCGCGCCAGCGCATCGAGTACGCGTCGAGCAGAAGCAGGCGGCCGGCGAGGGTTTCGCCGACGCCCGCGACGAGCTTCAGCGCTTCGGCGGCTTGGGTCGCGCCCACAACGCCGACGAGCGGCGCGAATACGCCCATGATCGCGCAGCGCGTTTCCTCCAGTTCCTCGCCTTCGCCAAACAGGCAGTGGTAGCAGGGGCTCGCCGGGTCGCGTGGGTCGAACACCGCGACCTGGCCGTCGAAGCGGATCGCAGCCCCCGAGACCAGCGGTTTTTTTGCGGCGACGCACGCGCGGTTCACGGCGTGGCGCGTCGCGAAGTTGTCGGAACAATCGAGCACGACGTCTGCGCGGGCGACCAGCGGCGCGAGCTCGGCCGGTCCGACGCGCGAGTGGACGACTTCGATTCGGACTTCCGGATTGATTGCGTTCAGGCGCGCCTTCGCGGCGGCGACCTTGGGCGTCCCGACGTCCGCCGTGGCGAACAGGATCTGCCGCTGCAGGTTGGTGAGGTCGACGGCGTCCGGATCGGCGAGCGTGATCGTGCCGATGCCGGCCGAAGCGAGGAACTGGGCGGCGGGCGCGCCCAACCCGCCGGTGCCGACCACGAGCGCATGGGCGGCCGCGAATTTCTCCTGCGCGTCGATGCCGAGCTCGGGCAACAGGATGTGGCGGCTGTAGCGAAGGAGTTGCGTGTCGTCCATCGGAGCGACACATTATGCCGCACCGCGCTCGCGGGATCGGCGAGCAACAACGGCAAAAAAGAAGCCCCGACGGATCGGGCTTTGAAAAAGGCGGCTCGGGCGCCTAGCGGCGCTTTCGGAATCGCGTCATTGCGCTGCGAGCAGCATCGCGGCGAGCGCGACTATTGCCCAGTCGTCGAGCGTCGGGATCGGCTGGGAAGCGATGGGTGCGTCGTTGTCGACGATCGTAAGCACAGCGGTCGCCGGCGATCCCAACGTCGCTCCTGGGAACCGCCGCTGGCGCGGCAGCAGACCTGCAGTGGTGGCAAAACAAAACGCCCGGCGGAGCCGAGCGTTTGTGAGAGCGAACGCGGAACAGAGGAGCTACTGCGGCTTCACCTGCGCCGATACAGCCTTCGTCGAAGCGATCACCGGCTGCCCTTTCAGGTGGTTCATCGCCTGCGTGAGCTGGAAGTCGTCGTTCGCGCCGAATTCGAAGCGCGGCAGCGGCGGCTCGGCGGTCGCCTTGTCCCCGCCCTTGTCACTCGCCTTGTCCGGCCCCTTGGCTGCCGTCTTGTCCATGCCTTTGACGGCGTCCAGCGCCTTGGCCTTCGCCGCGTCGGCGGTGCTGCCTTCGAGGTGGCCCTGGAGATTCGCTTCGCGCACGAGCGGCGATGCACGCCCGTCGTCGACCAGGATGTCGGGCTCGATGCCCTTCGCCTGGATCGAGCGGCCCGACGGCGTGAAATAACGTGCGGTGGTGAGCTTCAACCCCGCGTTGTTGCCGAGCGGCAGGATCGTCTGCACCGAACCCTTGCCGAAAGTCTGCCCGCCGAGCACGGTCGCGCGCTTGTGGTCCTGCAACGCTCCGGCGACGATTTCCGACGCCGAGGCGGTGCCGCCATCGACCAGCACCACCATCGGCACCTTCTTCACCGCGGGCGGCAAATCCTTGAGGTAGTCCTCGCCGCGGCGCGTGTAGTCCTCCTTGCGCGCGGAGAGCCGCATCTTGGCTTCCGACGTGCGGCCGTCGGTGTAGACGACCAGCGCGTCCTTGGGCAGGAACGCCGCGGACACTGCGACTGCCTGATTGAGGAGCCCGCCCGGATCACTGCGCACATCGAGCACGAGGCCCTTGAGCTCGCCTTGCTTGTAGAAGTCGCGGATCGCTTTCGCGAGATCGTCGGTCGTACGGTCCTGGAACTGGCGGATCCGGATGTAGCCGTAGCCCGGCTCCAGCATCTTCGCGCGCACGCTCTTGACGTTGATTTCCTCGCGGGTCAGCGTGAACGTGAGCGGACCTTCGGCGTCCTTGCGCACGACGGTCAGCACGACCTGCGTGCCGGGCTTGCCGCGCATCTTCTCGACCGCCTTGTTGAGCGGCATGCCGCGGGTCGCGTCTTCGTCGATCTTGACGATCAGGTCGCCCGACTTGATTCCCGCCTTGAACGCCGGCGTGTCCTCGATCGGCGAGACGACGCGCACCAGCCCGTCCTCGACGCCGACTTCGATGCCGAGGCCGCCGAACTTGCCCTGGGTGGAGATCTGCAGGTCCTTGAACGCTTCCGCGTCGAGGAAATCGGAATGCGGGTCGAGCCCGTGCACCATTCCGTTGATCGCTTCCTTGATGAGCTTGTCGTCGGAGACGGGCTCCACGTAGTCGCTCTTGATCTTGCCGAAGACCGCCGATAACAGCTGCAGGTCCTCGTACGGAATCGGCATCCGCGCGTCGCGCTGCGCGACTGCCGAGAAATTGAGCGAGAGCAGGACGCCCAGTACGGCACCCAACCCGATCAGTCCTGCTTTCTTCCAGTTGCCCATCGTCTACCTTCCTTTGCCCGCCGAAATGCGGCGTCGGGAACCCGCCCCCTTGACACGAACTGCGAAGTATACGCCGGCTTTGCCAGACGTCGCCCTACACGCGACGAACGTCGGCAACCGTGCGCTCGGAGGATCCCCGCGCGGAAAAAGACAGTCCGCTCGCCTCCCTTTGTTGCATTGGAACGAACTTGGGCCCTCGATCGGCCCGTAAGTTCCCATCCGCAATGCTATCGGACGACGACGTTTTCCGCTGTAGGACGAAGGCGAAACTTGGCGTCCGCGTTCAGCGCGCGAAGCTCAGCAGCGAATGCCCGGTCATCTCCGGTGGCAACGGTAGCCCCATCATCGCGAGCAGCGTCGGCGCGATGTCCTGGAGCGCTCCGCCGTTGGCGATCGTCGCCTTCCGCCCGACATGAACGCACGGGACGAGGTTCAAGGTGTGCGCCGTGTGCGGCTGACCCGTCGTCGCGTCGTACATCTGCTCGGCGTTGCCGTGATCGGCGGTGATCAGCACTTCCCCGCCGGCCTTGCGAGCCGCCGCGACGACGCGACCGATGCAGAGGTCGAGCGTCTCGATCGCGAGGGTCGCCGCGTCGAGCTTGCCGGTGTGACCGACCATGTCGCCGTTCGCGTAGTTGCAGACGATCGCGTCGTACTTGCCGCTGTCGATCGCTGCGACGAGCCTGTCGGTGACCTCGACCGCGCTCATCTCGGGCTTCAAGTCGTAGGTGGCAACCTTCGGCGACGGAATCAGGATGCGGTCCTCTCCCGGGTAGAGCGCCTCCACGCCGCCACTGAAGAAATAGGTGACGTGCGCGTACTTCTCGGTTTCCGCGATTCGCAGTTGCCTGAGGCCGAGCCCCGCGATGTATTCGCCGAAGCCGTTGGCGACCGACTGCGGGGGAAACGCGACGGGCAGGCGCGCGAATTCGGCGCCGTAGCTCGTCAGGCACACGTAACGGGCGAGCTTCGGCACGCGTCTTCGCGCGAAGCCGGCGAAGTCGGGATCGGTCAGGGCGCGGGTGATCTCGCGCGCCCGATCGGCGCGGAAATTCATGAACACGACGACATCGCCATCGTTCATCGTCGCAGCCTTGCCGTCGCGACCCGTGATTGCCGTGGGCTTGACGAACTCGTCGTCCTCGCCGCGGGCGTAGGCGGCCTCGAGCGCCGCCTGCGGCGCGCCCGCGGTGAACGCCGCACGCCCGTCGACGAGGAGGTCATAAGCGGCTGCGAC